>Ga0156283_1073_pt1 | contig 63408 bp, 65 predicted proteins | sample RifCSPlowO2_12_FD_107932 | JGI IMG/M metagenome (GOLD analysis project Ga0156283, IMG submission 107932) | Betaproteobacteria bacterium RIFCSPLOWO2_12_FULL_65_14 | reverse complement strand
TACCAGCCGCCGTTGACGTCGAGGGTGGCGCCGGAGACGTAGCCGCCGGCTTGCGAGCAGAGCATCGCCACGACGCCGGCGATGTCGTCGGGCTTTCCCGCCCGCCTCAGGGGAAGCGACTGCACGAAGGCTTTTTCGGCCTCCGGGTTGTTGTGACCCCATGACGCTTGCGCGATGCGCTCGGTCTTGATGAACCCCGGCGCGATCGCGTTGACGGTCACGTTGTGCGGGCCGAGCTCGAGCGCCAGGGTCTTGGTGAGGCCGATGATGCCGCCCTTGGCGGCGGCGTAGTGCACACCGACGCGGTCGCTGCCGCGGCGCGCGGCGATCGAGGCGAAATTCACGATGCGGCCGAACCTGCGCGCCTTCATGCGCGGCGCGAACTCCCGGCAGACGAGGAACGCTGTGGTGAGGTTGGCCGCGATCACCCGGCTCCACTGTTTCTCGTCCACGTCTTCCAGGAGAAGCGATCCGGTCGGCAGCAGCGGAAGCGTGTTGTCGCGCGTCGGGGCCACGGGGCCGCCCGCCACGTTGACGAGAAAATCGATCGCCCCAACGCTTCCCGCGAGTTTTTCAACCGCATCCGAATCCGTAAGGTCGGCAACGAGGAGTCCGGTGGCGGGATGAATGTCGGTGCCGAACGTCTCCACGCCCTCTTTCTTCAAGCGGGCAAAAACAGCCTGGCCGATGCCGCTCGCGGCGCCGGTGACCAGCGCCCGCCTGCCCTTCAATCCCTTAAGCGGCATAGGAGGCGCCGTTGATGTCCACCGTGACGCCGGTCATGTACGCGGTGTCGTCGGTGCACAGCGCGACGATGAGCGCCGCGGCTTCGGCCACCGTGCCGACGCGGCCCATCGGGATTTGCGAAAGAGGACCTTCAGGACCACGGTCTTTGCCGCTCAATTGAAGAACCTTGCCGAGGCGGCCGCTGGCAATCACGCCGGGAGCGACGCAATTCACCCGCACGCCGAATTCGCCGAGCTCGAGCGCGAGCTGGCGCGTCAGCGCCATGATGCCCGCCTTGGCCACCGCGTAAGGCCCGCTCGAGCCGAGGGCGCCCGGCGGAATGCCTTTGCGCGCGGCGACCGACGAGAGGTTCACGATCGCCCCGCCCTGCTTCTTGAGGTAAGGCGCGGCGGCGCGGCAGCAGTAGAAGGCGCTGTCGAGGTTCGCGCCGAGGATGGTGCGCCAGTCGGCGAGCTCGCAATTGGTGAGGCCCAGAAACGTCGGGCGCGGCGGCGAGCGCAGGTCCCGCTCGGTGATGCCCCAGCTTCCGCCGACGCAGTTGACCAGGATGTCGATACGGCCGAAAACCTGAATTGTCTTTTCTATAAGTTCAGAGACGGAAACCGGATCCGCGACATCGGTCTTCACGCACAAGCCCGGCAAAGCGGCAAAGCCCTCGGTGTAGAGGTCGGCGACCGCGACCTCGCAGCCCTCCTCGATGAGCCCTTGCGCGACGGCGAAGCCGATGCTGTCCGGCTTGGCGGCGCCGGTGACGATGGCAACGCGCTTCACTTCACTATCCGGTTGCGCAGGATGCCGATGCCTTCCACCTCTAGCTCGACGACGTCGCCGGGCTTGAGGAACTTCAGGTGCTCGAGGCCGCAGCCGTTGCCGACGGTGCCCGAGGCGAAGAATTCGCCCGGATGCAGCGTCTCCGAGCGCGAAGCGTGCGCGATGCAGTCCTCGAACTTCCAGTGCATCTCGCGCGAGTTGCCGCGCCCCCATTCCTCGCCGTTCACCCGGACCTTCATCTCGAGGTTGTACGGATCCTTCAGCTCGTCCGCGGTCACCAGGCACGGCCCGAGGACGTTGGAGTTGTCGAAGTCCTTGCCCTTGCCGGGCCCGAGCTGGCCCGCCATTTCCTTCGTCTGCTCGTCGCGCGCCGAGAAGTCGTTGAAGATGCTGTAGCCGAAGATGTGCTCGCGCGCGCGCTCGCGTGGAATGTCCTTGCCGGGCTTGCCGATCCAGCAGCCGAACTCGAGCTCGAAATCCATGCGCTCGCTGTACGCCGGCCAGGGCACCTCGGCGCCGGTGCCGCAGACGTTGAAGCGGTTGGGATGGTAGAAGATCGGCCGCTCGTACCAGACGTTCGGGATGCGGGCCTCGGTGCCGCGCAGCTTCGCCACCGCGCCGAAGGCCTGCACCAGATGCTTCTCGAAGCACAGGAAATCCCGCATCTGCGGCGGCACCGGGATCGGCGCGAGCAGGGTCACCTCGCCCAGGGGGAAGGCGGCCGGCCGGCGCTTGAGGGCCTCGGCGGCGCGGTCGAGGCCGTTCTGGCCGGCTTCGACGATGGAGAGAACGCTTTCGATCTGCAGGTCGACCACCGTACCGTCGACCAAAGCACCGGCGCGGGGGGCCTGGCCGGCGGTCCGAAACGTGACGAGTTTCATGGTGCTTTTGATAATACACTTGGCGCTCGCAGCGATCCCGAGGAGGAAACCATGCGGCAGTTCAACGAAGACAACCTGACGGACGCCGTCATCGCGCGGCTGAAGGACGTCGAGAATCCGCGCTTCAAGCAGCTCATGACCAGCCTGGTGAAGCACGTGCACGCCTTCGCGCGCGAGGTCGAGCTCACCGAGGAGGAATGGTTCGAGGGCATCAAGTTCCTGACCGCCACCGGCAAGATGTGCGACGACAAGCGCCAGGAGTTCATCCTGCTCTCCGACGTGCTCGGCCTGTCCATGATGGTCGTCGCGCTCAACCACAAGACCCAGCCCGGCGCCACCGAGGCGACCGTGCTCGGGCCTTTCTTCGCGCACGGCGCGCCGGAATTCGAGTACGGCGCCGACCTGCGCGAAGGCGCGACCCTGAAGGGCGAGGACACCTACGTCACCGGCCGCGTGCTGTCGGTGGACGGCAAGCCCATCCCGAACGCGGCGCTCGACATATGGCAGGCGAAGGCCGACGGCGTCTACGACGTGCAGGAGGCGAACGCCGAGTTCGAGCTGCGCGGCCGCGTCAAGGCGAACGCCCGGGGCGAGTTCGCCTTCAAGACTTACAAGCCCGAGTTCTACGGCGTGCCGACCGACGGCCCGGTGGGCGACCTGCTGCGCGCCATGAACCGCCACCCCATGCGACCGGCGCACATGCACGCCATCGTCTCGGCGCCGGGATACCAGCAGGTCATCACCCATGTCTTCGTCGAGGGCGACCCCTACCTGGACTCCGACGCGGTATTCGCGGTGAAGGATTCGCTCATCGGCCATTACGTGAGGGTCGACGCGCCCGAGGAAGCCAGGCGCCTCGGCATGCCCAACCCCTTCCTCAAGCTCGAGTGGGACTTCCGCCTCGCCGCGGATACCGGCGTCAAGGCGCGCAAGACCATCGCACCGAGCGACGCCGTCGCATGATCTGGCGCGTCCGGCGTGTCATTACGGGGCACGATGCCGGCGGGGCGTCGGTGTTCATCGAGGACGGGCTCGCGCCCAACGTGAAGGAGATGGCCTCGATGCCGGGCCTCGCTCTCACCGACCTATGGGAGACGGCAGGCGCGCCGGCGAGCAACGCGGGCGGCAAGGACGCCGCCGCGCGCCCGGTGCGCCTGGAGCCGCCGAAGAACGGCACCATTCTGCGCATCGTCGAGTTCCCGCCCGACTCCGCCTGGCGTGGCGCCGCCGACGGCAGGGAGGCGTTCAAGTCGATCGGCGCCGGACACGCCAAGGACCGCGCCTCCAGCGATCCGATGATGCACAGGACGAGCAGCGTCGACTACATCGTCGTGCTCAAGGGCGAGATCTACGCCATCATGGAAAAGGGCGAGAAGCTCCTGCGCGCGGGCGACATCCTGGTGCAGCGCGGCACGAACCATTCCTGGAGCGTGCGCGGCGACGAGCCGTGCATCATCGCCGCGGTGCTGGTGAACGCGAAGCCGGTCGGGGCCAAGAAAACGAAGAAGCCGGCGAAGAAAAAAGCAGTTCGGAAGAAGAAATGAGCCCGCCTTGCCGCCCCCCTGTCAAGGGGGGAAGCGAGCGATTTTCGCGTGCGGGGGGTTTGCTCTTGCGCAAAACCAACCGCAAAACCAACCCCCCGCGCGCTTCGCTCGCGACCCCCTTGACAGGGGGTCGAGAAAAACCGTGAAGACCGTCGGCGTCATCGGCCTGGGCATCATGGGCTCGGCGATGTCGGCGAACCTCGTCAAGGCGCGCTGGCGCGTACAGGGATTCGACGTGCTGGCCGCGCCGCGCAAGGCGCTCAAGCGCGCGGGCGGCACCCCGGTCGCCTCGATCGCCGACGTCACCGCCCCGGTCGTCGTTACCTCGCTGCCGAGCGCGGAAGCGCTCCATGCGGTGGCGAGCGAAATGGCGACCAAGTGCATCGTCATCGAGACGAGCACGCTGCCGATCGCGGAAAAGCTCGAAGTGAAGAAAACGCTCGAGCGCAAAAGCATCACGCTGCTCGACTGCCCGCTTTCGGGCACCGGCGCGCAGGCGAAGACCAAGGACCTGTCGGTCTACGGCAGCGGCGAGCACGCCGCTTTCAAGAAAGTCATCCCGGTGCTGAAGGGTTTCGCCCGGGCGCATTACTACCTGGGCGAGTTCGGCAACGGCAGCAAGATGAAGTACGTCGCGAACCTGCTGGTGGCGATCCACAACGTCGCCGCGGCCGAAGCCTTCGTCCTCGGCATGAAGGCCGGCCTGGATCCGAAGACGATTTACGAGGTGGTGGGCGACGGCGCCGGCAGCTCGCGCATGTTCCAGGTGCGCGGCCCGCAGATGGTCGCGGGCCGCTACGGCGACGCGACCATGAAGGTCGAGATGTGGCAGAAGGACATGAAGATCATCGGCGAGTACGCCGCCCGGCTCGCCGTGCCCACGCCGCTCTTCAACGCCTCGGCCGCGGTGTACACCGCAGCGATGGCGCAGGGCTTCGAGAAGGAAGACACCGCGTCGGTGTGCGCCGTCCTCGAGAAGCTCGCAAGCCTCAAGCGCTCGCCTTGAGCCTGCACCTGCCGCGCGTTCCGTCCTTCGTGCTGGGCGCGGGGCTCGCCCTCACGGGAAGCGGGCTGGTGGAGACGCTGCTCCTCGCCGGCCTGCGCCCGCTCACCCCGGTCGCGTGGCCCGGGCTCGCGATGGTTCTCGCCGCCGCGCTCGGCGGCGCGCGCGCCGTCGCGGGCGGGGCGTTGGTGCTCGTTGCCTACTACACGCTCAACTCCGTTACGCCACAGCGCTTTCCGGAGTTCTACGGGCACCTGTCCAATACCGTCGCCTGGGGCGCGGGACTCGCCCTGCTCGCGGCAGCGGTTCTCGCCCTGCGCTCGCGCCTGCAGTTCGCCGACGCCTGGCGCGAGAGCGAGCAGCGCCTGCGCACCATCACCGACAACCTGCCGGCGCTGGTGTCATACATCGATGCCGCCGAGCGCTACCGCTTCAACAACCGCGTCTACGAAAGCTGGCTGGGCCGGCCGCGCGACCAGATCGAGGGCCGCAGCGTGCGGGAGGTATGGGGCGAGGAGCCCTATCGGCTCCTGAAGCCGAACATCGAGCGCGCCCTGCGCGGCGAGCGCGTATCGCACGAATACGCCTACGTCCAGGGCGGTGTCGAGCGGCACGTGCTGGCGAGCTACGTTCCGGACGTCGACGCGTCGGGCCGCGTGCGCGGCTTCTTCGTTCTCGGCAGCGACGTCACGCAGCTTGTAGCCGTGCAGGCGGAGCTGCACGCGGCGCGCGAGCGGCTGGAAAGCGCGCTCGACGGCTCCAACGTCGCGCTGTGGGACGCCGACCTGCGCACCGGGCGCGTGTACCTCAGCGAGGCCTGGGCCTCCATTGTCGGCGCGCCGCGCGGGGATACCGTTGCCACCGTCCAGGACCTTCTCGCCCTGGTTCATCCCGAGGACGTCGAGGCGACGGTGCGCGCCGCGGTCGAAACGATGAAAGGCGAGCGGCCGGTTTACGCCGCCGAGCACCGCGTGCGCGCGCACGCCGGCGAATGGAAGTGGGTCCTGTCGCGCGGCCGCGTGACCGAGCGCGACCCGCGCACGCGGCGCGCCGTGCGCATGGTCGGCACCAACGTGGACATCACCGACCGCAAGCGCATCGAGGAGGCGGTGCAGTCGGTCGCGCGCGCCGATCCGCTGACCGGGCTGGCGAACCGCATTCATCTCGCCGACCGGTTGAAGCTCGCCGCTGCACGCGCGCGGCGCACCGGCAAGGGCATCGCCGCGCTCTACCTCGACATCGACCATTTCAAGAGCGTGAACGACTCGCTCGGGCACACGGCCGGCGACGCGCTGCTCCAGGCCTTCGCGGCCCGGCTGGTCTCGTGCGTGCGCAGCACGGACACGGTGGCGCGGCTCGGCGGCGACGAGTTCGTGGTGCTGCTCGAGGAAATGCGCGGGCCCGAGGACGCGACCGCGGCCGCCCGCAAGATTTTGCAGGCGATGCGCGCGCCGGTCAGGATCGGCGAGCGCGAAGTAGCGATTACGGCAAGCATCGGTATCGCGCACGGCCGGGACGACCAGAATCCGGAGGCGCTGTTGAGCCTGGCCGACGCCGCACTCTACGAGGCGAAGGCCGCCGGTCGCGACACGCTGCGCGTCGCTAAAGCGAACGCACAGCCTCGATAAGAGCCTGCGGCTCGACGGACTTGGACAGGGTCGCGTCGGCGCCGATCAGCCTCGCGGCCGTTCGCAGCCTCCTGCACGGCAAAGCCCTCCATCTCGAGCGCCGCTTTCAACATCTGGCGCATGTCGAGGTTGTCGTCGACGAGGAGTATGCGATTCATGATCGGCCCTCGGCGAGTCTAGGCCGATGCTACTTGCCTGTCATTTATTGGCCCTACAACGCCCAGGGTCAGCGCAATGCCGCGATCAACTCCTCCAGCCGCTCGGGCTCGACCGGCTTCGTGAGGTGGGCGTCGAACCCTGCCTCGAGCGCGCGGCGCTCGTCTTCGGGCTGGCCGTATCCGGTCACCGCGATCAGCCCGACCTTGCCGTCGAGCGTCGAGGACCGCAGACGCCGCGCGACTTCGTAGCCGTCGATGTCCGGCAGCCCGATGTCGATGAGCACGGCGTGCGGGCGCGCCTTGATCGCCGCGGCGATTCCGCTTCTGCCGTCGTGCGCCTCGCTCACCTCGTGCCCGCCCAGGGCGAGCGTCGCGCGCAGCATTTGACGCGCATCGTCGTTGTCTTCGATGATCAGGATGCGCCGCGGGCGCGCGGACCGCTTGGCGTGACCGGTAGCCGCCTGGTGTTCCGGCAAGCTGTCCACGGCGGGCAAGCGCACCGTAAATACAGCGCCCCGGCCAAGCCCTTCGCTTGCGGAGAACGCCGATCCGCCGTGCAATTCCGCCAGGCGCTTGACCAGGGCGAGCCCCAGGCCGAGGCCGCCCTTTCCCCGGTCGGGCCCGAGCGGCCCCTGGGTGAAGAGATCGAATACGCGCTCGACCATGTCGGGAGCAATGCCCTGCCCCTCGTCCGCGACCTCGAGCACCGCGTCGCCGCCTTCCCGGCGCACGCTCACGGTGATGGGCTGGCCGGCCGGCGTGAACTTCAGCGCATTGTCGAGCAGATTGGCGAGGATCTGCTCGATGCGCACGCGGTCGGCATTGATCCACACAGGCCGCGCTTGAACCGCTACTCGAGCGCCCTCGAGGCGACCCATCGAGCGCCAGGTTTGCACGACGTTGGACGCGACCCGGGCGAGGTCGAGGACCTCGCGCTCGAGCGTCGCCTTGCCCATGGTGATTCGGCTGACATCCAGCAGGTCCTCGATGAGGCGCGCCATATGCCGGGACTGCCGTTCGACCACGCCGCGCGCCTTGACGGCGGACTCGAGCACGGGATCGGCGACCTTCAGCACGTGCGCCGCCGCGGTGAGCGCCGCAAGCGGATTGCGCAATTCGTGGCTCAGCATGGCGAGGAACTCGTCCTTGGCTCGATCGGCTGCCTGCAGCGCTTGTTTTTCGCGCGCGATGAGGTCTTCGCGCTCGCGCGCCGTTTTCGCCGCGGCGCGCAGCGCGGACGCGAGCAACCGGATCTCCTCGATACGCGGCTCCTCGGGCACTTGGGGCTCCGCTCCCCGTCCGATCGCTTTGACCGCCGATGCGAGCGAAGTGATCGGCCTTGAAATACGCCGGCTGATGAGGATTGCCAGAGTCACTGCAAGCCCTATGGAGCCGAGCAGTCCGAGGCCGAAAAGCCAGGCCGCCTGACGCCCTGCCGCATTCACGGTCGCGGAGGGAATGCCCATCACGAAGGCCCACGCAGTGGTGTCCGAGACGAGGTAGCGGTACTGGTAATCGGCCCCCTCCAGCGAGCGGGCGCTAACCCAGGCGCCGGGCTGGGCCGCAAGCGCGTCGCGCAGCAGCGGGTGCGCCAGCTGGCCTCGGCTCTTCTCCGAATTCAAGTTGCGGGCGACGACGCGACCGCGACTGTCGAGGATCATTGCGATCCAATCGTCCGGCAGATCCTGCCTCTGCACGAGCTGGCTGAGCGCCTGAGGCTTGAGGACGGCCGAGAGCACGTACTTCACCGCACCGTCGCGGATCACGGGCACCCGCACTGCGAAGTCCCAGTCCCTGGTCACCGGACCCATCACCAACTCGCCGACCACCGGGTTCCTGGTCTGCAGCAGCCGCTCCAGACTGCCGTCCACCGTGTTGATGTTCGGCAGCTCGGCGCCCTCCGCAAGCTTCAGGTTCACCACCTGCCGCCCGCTCGGAAGCGCGAGGTTGATGTTCACCCAGTCGGGCTGCCCGGCGAGCAGGTTTTCCGCGGCACGGCGGAAGTAGCCGAGATCGGCGGCGTCCAGGCTCGGCGACAGGCTGAACGCGGCGAGCGTGGTGATCGAGCCCTTCAGCGCGGCATCGATCGCGGTGCTCAGCGCGCGCACCTGCTCCTGCGCGCCGCGGCGGAAGGTCTTGCGCTCCTGGTCGACGAGATTGGCGCCGACGATCGCCGCGAAGATGGCAACCGGCACCAGCGCCGCGAGGGTGAGAATGGTAAGGTACGAGCGCAGCTTCACGCGCGCCACTCCTCCCCGGGTGGATACGCTGGAGCAAGCACTCTACAAGAGTTTGGGGGGCGCATCCGGCCATGAGCGAAGTCCCCGACCATTTCCCCGCCGACCACGCCCGCGCCGAGCGCCGCCCGTCCGATGCGCGGCGTCCGAGCGAGCTGGTGCGGCACACCCTCGCGATCATCCTCGCAGGCGGGCGCGGGACGCGGCTCGACCGCCTCACCGAGTGGCGCGCCAAGCCCGCGGTGCCGTTCGGCGGCAAGTTCCGCATCATCGACTTCACGCTGTCGAACTGCGTCAATTCCGGCGTGCGCCATGTCGGCATCGCCACCCAGTACCGCGGCCAGAGCCTGATCCGCCACGTCCAGCTCGGCTGGAGCTTCCTGGACGGGCGCTTCGGCGAATTCATCGAGCTGCTGCCGGCGCAGCAGTCGGGCGGGCACGACTGGTACAAGGGAACCGCCGACGCGGTCTACCAGAACCTCGACCTCTTCTCCCGCGTGAACCCCGAGCACGTCCTGGTGCTCGCCGGCGACCACGTCTACAAGATGGACTACAGCAAGATGCTCGAGGAGCACGTCGCGAAGCGCGCGCGGATCACCGTCGCCTGCATCGACGTTCCGGTCGACGCCGCACGCTCGCTCGGCGTGGTCGGGGTCGACCACACGGGGCGCATCGAGGCCTTCGTCGAGAAGCCGGCGCAGCCGCCCACGATTCCCGGCCGCCCCGACCGCTCGCTCGGCAGCATGGGCATTTATGCCTTCGACGGGCAATTCCTGCGCGCGGAGCTGATCCGCGATGCGCACGACCCGCGCTCCGGCCACGATTTCGGCAAGGACATCATCCCGCGGCTGGTGAAGGAAGGCGCGCCGGCGTACGCGCATTTCTTCACCGGGAGCAGCGTGAACATGGTCGAGGGCGTGCCCTACTGGCGCGACGTCGGCACGGTCGACGCGTACTGGGAGGCCAACCTGGACTTGACGCGCGTGGTGCCGGATCTCAACCTCTACGACGACGAGTGGCCGATCTGGACCTGGCAGGAGCAGCGCCCGCCCGCCAAATTCGTGTTCGACCTCGATGGACGCCGCGGCGAGGCGATCGATTCGCTGGTCTCGGGCGGCTGCATCGTCAGCGGCTCCTCGGTGCGCCGCTCGCTGCTCTTCACCAACGTGCGCGTGCACAGCTACGCAAGCATCGAGGACTCGGTGCTCCTGCCCGACGTCGACGTCGGACGCCATTGCGTGATTCGCCGGGCCGTCATCGACAGCCAGTGCCGGCTAGCCGAGGGCTTCACCGTGGGCGTGAACCCGGAGGAGGACCGCAAGCGCTTCCATGTCACCGAGCGCGGCGTGGCGCTCATCGTGCCGGAAATGATCGGCCAGCAGGCTCACTACCCGCGCTGATCCAGCGGGCGATGAGCGGCAGCTCGGCGCCTGCAGGAGGGCCGAAACGCTTCGCCCGCCGTCCAGCTCGATGGTGATCATGCAGAGATGCGGTCGAGCGCGGCGAACGCTGCGCCGAGCCCGTAGACCGCGAGCGCGAAAAGCGCCACGGTGTCGACGCCGAAGCGGTCGGCCAGCGCGCCGGCCGCCAGCGGCCCGAGCAGCTGGCCGATTCCCATGACCGCGGTGGCGAAGCTGAACGCCCGCGGATATTCCGCCGCGGAGCAGCGCTCGCGCGTATACGCGGTCACGATCGTGGGCGTCGAGCTCAGCCCGCCGCCGACAAGCAGCGCTCCTGCCAGCGCCGCCCCCGGCCCTTCAGCCCACGAGATCCCGGCGCCGACGGCGCCGAAAAGCAATGCCGCGAAGAGCGCGAGCCTGTGCCGGCCCTCGAGGCGAAGCACCGCGAAACTGAATACCGAGCCGGCGATCATCGCCGCGCCGAATGCCACCCACATGCCGCTCACCGCGGCGATAGGCGCGCCCGCGGCGGCGAGCCGCGCTCCGGCGAAAGTAGAGTACGCGATGTAGGCGGCGCCGAACATCAGGTACGCCGCGACGAGAAAGAGCCCCGGCGAACGAAAGCCCGCGGGCGCCGCATCTGCGCCCGCCTCCGGCGTCCCGGAAGGCGGAAAGACGAATGCGAGCAGCAGCGCGAGCACAGCCGCAAGCAGGAATGCGGCGCGCCACCCGACGCCGGTGTCGACGAGCCAGCCCGCCGCCACGCCGCTCAGCACCACGGCGAACCCCATGCCCGACCACACCAGCGCGCTCGCCATGGAGCGCGAGGCCACAGGCACCGCGGCGAACGTGATGACGAGGATCGCCACGATGGCGGCCCCGGCGCCCAGGCCGGTGGCAAGGCGCCCGGCAGCGAGGAGCGCCGGACCGATCGGGCTCTGCGCGGGCACGAGCGCGCACAGCAGGGCGCCGACCGCGACCAGCGCGTGCGCGCCGCGCGAAAGGAGCGGCATGCCGAGCCGGCGGCCGAGCAGCGGAGCGGCCAGCGTTCCGGCGAGATACCCCAGCAGGTGGACGGAGTTCAGGAAGCCGCCGCCGAAATAGTCGAGCGCGAGGTCGCGCTTCAGCGCGGGAAGCATGACGCCGTAGGTAAAGCGCGCCATGCCGACATGGAGCGCGACGGCGACTCCGGCCCAGGCGAGTAACGCGTTAGACCGGAACTTCGTTCTCGAGCCTATCGTCAGCGGCGATCAGGAATCCCTCGGGATCATCGTGAGCTGCGCCGACCAGCTCGTTGACATCCTCGATGCCGTTCTCCTGCAGGTACCTCGTCAGATCGCCGAGCGCGCGCGGCAGGGCCATCGGATCCACGTAGTTGATCGTCCCGAAAGCCACGGCGCGCGCCCCGGCGGCCATGAACTCGATCACATCGCGATAGTCGCTCACGCCTCCCATGCCGAAAATCGGGATTCGCACTGCGCGATAGACTTCCCACACCATGTACACCGCCAACGGCTTGATCGCCGTGCCGGAAAGCGCGCCGATCTTGTTGCCGATGATCGGTTTGCGGGTGCGGTAGTCGATGCACATCGCGCGCGGCGCATTGACGAGCGAAATGGCATCCGCCCCTGCCGCTTCGACCGATTTCGCCACCCGGCTCAGGCACGAATAGTCGGGCGCCAGCTTGGCGATCACCGGAAGCCTGGTTGCGTCGCGAACCCGGCTGACGAGGCGCGCAGCGACCTCGGCGTCGTAGCCGAAGTCGACGCCGCCCTGCTCGGTGTTCGGGCAGGACAGATTCAGCTCCAGCCCGGCGAATATGCCGAGATCCGAGCACTTGCGCGCGACGTCGACATATTCGTCCTCGGTGCGGCCGATGACGCTCTGGATGATCGGAACGTCGAGCCCCTTCAGGATCGGAACGTCGTGCTGCACGAAATAATCCCAGTCGTTGCAGGGAATGCCGACCGAGCTGTGCAGGCCCGCCGGCACTTCGTATACCCGCGGAGGAGGATTGCCCGGCCAGCGGTGATTGCGGATGGTCTTCGTCACCAGCACCCCCATGGTATCGACCGGGAAGAACTGGCCGAAGCGGCCATGGTGGCCGTAAGTGCCGGAGCCCACCGTCAACGGGTTTTTCATCCGGATGCCGGCAATGGTGGTGCTTAGATTAGGCGCTCGCATCGACAACCTCCCAGGTCTGGAACACGGGACCGTAGTGGCAGACTTCCCTGAACGCTTTTTCGCCCTTCGGCGAGCGAAGGTTGACGGGGATCACGCAGCCGTGGCAGTCGCCGAAGCCGCACGCCATGTGCTGCTCCATCGCGATTTCCGCGGGAACGCCCCGCTTCTGCGCCAGCGCGTGCAGCGCGCGCGCGAGCCGGTTGGAGCCGCACACGTAGAAGGCGTCGAATTCGAGCTTCCCAGCGAGATCTGCAAGCCCGTCCGTCACCAGCCGATTCATGCCCGCCTCGTCGGTGTGCGTGACGACCGGGAAGCCATGTTCGGCGAATATATCCAGAGCGACCAGATTGGGCTTCGTCCTTGCGCTCAGGAATCCGTGGACTTCGATTCCGCGGATTGCGGCTGCGTCCACCAGGGTAGGCAGCGCGGCGATACCGATGCCGCGGCCGACGACGGCTATCCTTTTGGCGTCCGCCGGCAAAGAAAAACCGTGACCCAGCGGGCCGAGAAGGTCGCAGCGCCCGTTTTCGCGCAGGGTGGTGGTCATGAGCCGGGTGCCTTCGCCCATGATCTTGTACGCGAGCTGCAGCCGCCGGCGGTCGCGGCTCACGCGATAGACGCTGAACGGGCGCCGCAGGTAGGGCGCCACGCTGCCTTCGATGCGGATGTTGACGAACTGGCCGGGCAGGAGGCTGCCCGCGACGATGGGCGCCTCCACTTCGACCAGCCAGTAGTCGCCGGTGAGATGCCGGTTGAATACGACAGGTGCGAAGACTTGCTCCAAAATAGGCCGATTATATGCATACCCAGCATCTGATCTCGTTGCTGCAAGCCTTCGTGCGATTTCCCAGCCAGCAGACGGAGCTGCAGGAGCGGGATCCGGCGATCAAGGCATTCATCGAAGAATGCGCGGCGCCTCGCTTGCGCGAAATGGGGCTGGACATCCGTTATGACGGCATGGGCAACCTGATCGCGGAGGCAGGCCCCGGCGGCACCGGCCGTTCAATCATGCTCGTCGGTTATGCGATGACCCACCCGGCCGCGGCCATGGCCGACCCCTTCTCGGCGACGCTCATCGACACGCCGCGCGGAACGGCTGTCCGCGGACGTGGCGTGGCCGAGCAGAAAACCGCCTTGGCTGCTGCGTTTGCCGCCATTGCGCGGGCGCTGAAGCGGGGCAAGCTTGGCGGACGCCTGGTCTTTTCGCTCACGACGGCAGGCGAGACGGGGCGCCACGACGCGGTGGAAAGCGTGATGCGATCGCTCGGCGAGGATCCGCGGTTCGCGCTCGTTTGCATTGGAACCGGCAACAAGATCGCCGTCGGCAACAAGGGTCGAGTCGATTTCGACCTCGTCGTCAAGGGCAGGACAGCGCACAGCTCGGCGCCCTGGCATGGAATCAACGCGATTTCCGGTGCCCGGCGGATTCTCGATCGGCTCGAGCGGGTCGACCTCGGCGTCGAGGATCATCCGGCCTTCGGACCGGCGACCCTGACCCCCACCGCAATAGAGAGCAGTCCGAAAGCGACGCATACCGTTCCAGACGCCGTGCGCATCACCTTTGACCGGCGCCTGCTGCCCGGCGAAGACCCGGAGCTCGCATTTCGCAAGATCCGCGAGGCCGTTTCCATCGAACCGCCTTGGGAGGTCGAATTCATTCGCGGCCCGGTCATGTATCCGAACGAGATCGCGCTCGACGGCCCGCTTTATTCGAAGCTGGCCTCGGCTTTCGCGCGTGCAGGACACAAGTGCGAGCGGCTCTACTGCAACTTCGCGCTGGACGCGGGGTATTTCAGCCGCCGCGGAATCGAATCCGTGATGCTCGGACCCGGGGAAGTCGATCAATTCCATTCCAGCGAGGAACATGTCCTCGTGTCGGATCTCGTCGGCATGTCCGACGTCTATTACGAATTGATCGAGGCCTGCCTTTCCGGCGCAGCGTAAGATCGACCTAGGTACATCCGTCATGCCGAAAACCAAACCCACGACACCGAGCGCGATCGAGCTGCTGAAGCAGGACCACGACTACCTCAAGCAGGCGTACCGCCGCTTCGAGAAGATGGACCGTCAGGACCGCCCCGCCCTGCGGGCGCTCGTGGGCGACGTATGCCGCGTCCTTGAGACGCACGTCAAGCTGGAGGAGGAGCTGTTTTATCCCGCCGTGCGCAAGGTACTGGGCGACGAGGACCTGATGCACGAGGCCGAGATCGCGCACGACTTCGCCAAGATTCTCGTCGGGAGGCTGAAGCGCATGAAGGTGACCGACTCCGCGTACGTGGCGACCTTCACCGTGCTGTGCGAATACGTCATGCAGCATATCAAGGACGAGGAATCGGAGATCTTCGACAAGGCAAAGCGCCGCAAGCTCGACCTGCAGGCGCTCGGCAGGAAGCTGATAGCGCGCAAAATCGACCTGGAGGAGGCGAAATGAGCGACTGGAGAGAAATCCGCACCTGGACCCGCGATGAGATGATGAAGCGCGTGGCGCGCTTCAAGGACCTGAAAGGCTCCGACGGGGGCCTGCCCGACAGCAAGCTGCCCGAGTGCCGGCGCAAGCTCTACGCGGTGATCGGCTTCCAGCCGCCGATGACCGACAGCGAGGCAACCACCTCGCCCGTGGGCGACGAGGCTTCCGCCATGCCGGCGATCCCGATCGCCGAAGGGTTCAACCTCGGCTACTGCAAGGCGAGGCCCGGCAAGGGCCCGCTGATGCACAACCACGACACGAATGAGACGTTCATCCCCATGACCGGCAAGTGGCGCTGCGAGTGGAACGAGGGCGAGGCGAAGCAGCACGTCGACCTCAATCCCTACGACGTCATCTCCTTCCCCACCGGGGTCGCACGGCGCTTCATGAACGTCACCTACGACGAGCCGGGGAAGGAGCACCTGCTGATGTTCATCATCGGCGGCAATCAGCCGCAGGCCGAGTTCACGCCCGCCGCGATGCTGCGCTGCGAAGCGTTTCCCCGGCAGCAGCGGCCTCGGAAACCTCGGCGCCGCGTCAAAGCGCAGCGCACCACGCGCTGAGTCGCTATTCCGGCTTCTTGGCGGAACCCTCGAGCCACTCGAGATCTGCAAGATCCTGAGCTCGCCCGACGGCGACTGCGTCGATTGACGTCAGGATGTCTATGCGCAACGGCGCAATGCCGATCTGGAAGACGAGACCCGGACGACTGAAATCGTCTTCGTCTGCATCCTGTAGGGGGGCACCGAATGCCGTCAGAGCAGCCATTACCCGTTTTGCGTTGGCCGCGTCCGGCCGCACCCAGACGTCGAGATCGCCGGTCGCCCGGACTCGCCCATGCGCCGCCAGCGCATAAGCCCCGACTACGAGGTATTCAACGCCGCGTGCGTTGAATTCTGACAACAGATCTTTGAAGTCGGGGCTCAGCCGGCCCGCTCCCCTGCAACGCCAGACACTGCAGCGTCAGCTCCCAAACGGCGCTCATTCTCGAGGCCGCACTGGCGTTGTCCCAACGCAGCTCCTCGTGCGCCGGACCTCGGCCCCGCAGCACGCGGGTGGTAGCCCGCCGCGAATCGCTCATGAAAACATTATATGTTCACGCCCGACCAGCCTGGTCGCCGGAAATTCCCTGCGGAAGGCGTCTATGGCCTCGAATGGCCGGCTACCCGGCAGCCCGCTGCCGCGATGCTGCGCTGCGAGACGCGGCAAGAAGCGCATAGAGCTGCTTCGCCAGCACCGTCGCCACGAAAAGCGTCGCCACGAGCAGCGTCGCGCCGGCAAGCGCGGCCGCGGCGGGCGACGGGTGGTCCTGCGCGTAGCGCGCGGCCGCGTACGCGAGCGCGTCGAGCGGGAAGGTAAACGCCCACCATGGCGCGCCGAACGGCCAGCGGGCGAGCCCGCGCGCGTATACGAGCAGCGCCGCGGCGAGCAGCAGCGCGAAAAAGTACAGGTTCTCGAGGAGCAGGCTTCCCTCGTACAGCGCCAGGCCGTTCGCGTACACGAGCGACGGCGGCACGAGAAGGATGAACCAGCTCGGCCGCAGCGCCTCCGGCAGCGGCGGCCCGAGCACCGCGCGCACGAAGAGCAGCGCGGTGATGATCGGCGCCGCGGCCGCCGACACGCCGAACATGAAGCGCGAGGCTTCTGCATTCCCGAGCGCGACCCCGGAGCTGGGAAACACGATGCCGCCGACGATGATGATCAGCCAGCCTGCGTTCACCTGCGCGAGCTCGATGCCGCCCGAGAGCCAGCGGTACAGCGCCCAGACCTGGAACGCCACCAGCAGGGCGGCGCTGGCCCACCAAAGAATATTTCCGGCGAAAAACGAATACGGCGCGATTCCGCCCGCCACCAGCGACATGCCCACCGGCAGCGCGCCGCAGAAGCCGAGCTGCGCGGGGTTGAGGAATTCCTGCCGCACCACTTCGGGGTATTTCCACAGCTTCACGAGGTAGGCCGGCAGGAGCACCGCAAAAGCGGCGACGCCGAGCAGGACCCACAGCTCGGTGAAGTACGCCGGCGCGCGCAGCACGCCCGGCAGGACGGTGGCGGTGGCGCGCGCGGTCAGGCCGAGGCCGGCCAGCCCCATCACGGCGCCGTACATGCCGATGGGGAGATCCTTGACGCTCAAGCGGTGGTGCCGAGGTAGTAGTTCTTGACGAGCTCGTTCTGCTCCAGCTCGTCGACGTTCTTCCCTTCGAACACGATCTCGCCGTGCACGATGATGTAGCCGCGGTCGGCGATGCGGATGGCCTGGTGGAAATTCTGCTCGGCCATGAGCACGGTCAGGCCGTACTTGTCCTTCAGCTCCTTGATCTTGGTGATCGTGTGCGAGACGAGGATCGGCGCGAGCCCCACCGAAGGCTCGTCGACGAGCAGCAGCTTCGGCGCCGACATCAGAGCGCGCGCGATGGCGAGCATCTGCTGCTGGCCTCCCGACATCGAGCCGGCGAGCTGCCGCCGCCGCTCGGCGAGCACCGGAAACGTCTCGTAGGCGAAGGCCGCATTGCGGGCGATTTCGCCGCGCGCGAGCTTGCGAAACGCGCCGAGCAGCAGGTTCTCCTCCACGGTCAGCTTCGGAAAGAGGCGCCGCCCTTCCGGGACCATCACCACGCCGAGGTTGACGATGTCCTCGGTCGAGAGCTTCGTCAGGTCATAATCTTTGTCATCTATTGAAAGAACAACGGTTCCTGCCGTCGGGCGCACCATGCCCATGACGCACTTCATGAGCGTGCTCTTGCCGTTGCCGTTGGTGCCCAGCAACGCCACGGTAGTCCCCGACTCCACCTTGATGGACACGCCGTGCAAGGCGCGCACCGCGCCATAGCCCGCGTCCACATCCCTGATCTGCAGGCTAAGCGCCAAGGTAGGCTCTCTGCACGTCGGTGTTCTTGACGATCGCCTCGGGCGTGCCCTCGCAGATGATCTTGCCGGCGTCCAGGCAAACGACGCGCTGCGAGAAGCGCATCACCGCCTGCATGATGTGCTCGATCATGATGATCGTTATGCCGTGCGCATTCAGATCGAACAATATTTTCAGGACTTCGTCGACCTCGCTGCCCGACAGCCCTGCCATCGCCTCGTCGGAAATGAGCAGCCGCGGGCGCGCCGCCATGGCGCGCGCCAGCTCGAGCTTCCGCAGCTCGACTTGCGAGAGCCGGTTGGACGGCGTGTGCGCCTTGTCCGCGAGGCCGATCTGGCGCAGGATGGCCATCGCCTGCTTCTCGGCTTCGGACTCTTTCAGGTGCGCCACGTACTCGTAGGGCACCAGCAGGTTCTCGATCACCGACATGCTGTGGAACGGGCGCGGGATCTGGAAGCTGCGCGCGATGCCCTTGCGCGTGCGCTGGTAGGCCGGCAGGCCGGAGATCTCCTCGCCCTCGAAGCGGATCGAGCCGCCGTCGTTGCGCAGCGCCCCCGAGACGCAGTTGATGAGCGTGGTCTTGCCCGACCCGTTCGGGCCGATGAGCCCAAAGCGCTCCCCCTTGGCGATCTCTATGCTCACGTCGGAAAGCGCCGTGAACCCGCCGAAGTGCTTGGAAACGTCTTTTACTTGAAGTATCGCGTCCATCGCTTGAAAAGGCCCAGAACGCCATCGGGGGCAAGCACGACGAAGAGCACCAGCAGCACGCCGACCACGAGCACGTTGATCTCGTTGGAGATCGTCACCGTCACGATCTGCTGGATCGAGCCGAGGAGCAGCGCGCCGATGATCGGACCGATCCAGTGCGCGGTGCCGCCGATCATCGGCATGGCGAGCGCCGACACGGAGTAGTTCAGGCTGAAGCTCGAGGCCGGCTCGATGAAGGAGAGGTACATCGGCATCGGCGCGCCCGCGGCGCCCATGAGCGCCCCGGAGACCGTGCAGGCGAAGAGCTTGAGCTTCAGCGTCGGCACGCCCGAGGACTCCGCGGCTTCCTCCGAGTCGCGGATGGCGCGCAGGCCGCGGCCGATCCACGACACCTGGACGTACCGCGCGACCGACACCGCGATCACGGCGAGCAGCGCCATCACGGCGAACAGCATGCGCGTATACGACTCGAACGGCGCCATCACGTCGGGCCGCAGCAGCTGCAGGCCGGTGGCGCCGCCGACGTAGCGCCAGTTCACCATCATGGTTTCCATGATGAAGATGACCGCCACCGTGGCGATGGCGAAGAAGATGCCCCGCAGCCGGAGGGTGAGGAGGCCGACGCCGAAGCCGAGCAATCCGCTCACGAGAGCCGCGGCGACGATCTGCACCGCGAGCGGCGCGCCGAGCGCCTTGAACAGCACCACCGCGGTATACGCGCCGATCGCGAAGAACGCCGCGGTGCCGAAGTTCACGTAGCCCGCGTAGCCGCCGAGGATGTTCCAGGCGGTGGCCAGCACCATGAACTGCAGCACCACGAAGGCGGCGTAGAAGAAGTACTCGTTGATGCCGCTGAGGGCCGCCCCGACCGCGGCGGCGAGCACGACGAGCGCGCCTATCCAGTAGGTCATCGCCCGAACAGCCCCTGGGGGCGGATGCCGAGGACCAGCAACAACAGGCCGAATGCCACGGCGGGCGCCCATGAAGCGCCGAGCATCATCAGCACGATGGATTCTGCGATGCCGAGGATCAGTCCGGCGGCGAGCGTGCCGGTCATGCTGCCCAGCCCGGCCAGCACCACCACGCAGAAGGTGCGGCCGATGTAGACGCGGTCGAGCGCCGGCTCGACCGGGCCGACGATGATCAGCATCGCCCCCGCCAGCGCGCTCACGCCGGTGGCGATGCCGAAGGCCCACTGCTTGATGCGCACGGGATTCGCGCCAATCAGCCGCAGCGCGGGCTCGTCCTGCGCCACCGCCTTGATGGCACGACCGGTGAACGTCTTGGAGAGATACAGCGTCAATCCGAACGTCAGAACCAGCGCGACCCCGAAGGCGACCAGCATGCGGTACGGGATGCGGTAGTCGCCGAGCTCGAGGCTGGAGCCGATGTAGCCGGCCTCCACCATGCGCTGGTCCACGCCGAAGACGAGGATCAGGCCGACCTCGATGATGAAGGCGAGGCCGAAAAAGAAGGCGAGGCCGCGCACCGCGGCCTCGGTGCCGCGCTTCTCGAACGCCTCGTAATAGAAACGGTAGATCAGGATGCCGAGGACGAAGAACGCCGGCATGAGGATCACGCCGGCGACGATCGGATCGATGCCGTAGCTCGCCACCACGTAGGTGGCGTACGAGCCCAGGATCATCACTGCCGGGTGCGCGACGTGCGGCACGTCGAGCAGCCCGAAGGACACCGACAGCCCGATGCTCACCGCGGCGTAGAAACAGCCGAGCAGCACGCCGAAGATCAGCGCTTCGAACAGCAGGTCGAACGAAAAGATCATCTGTCCCTAAAAAAAAGGCGCGGGATCGCCGCGCCGTCCTGCCTCTGCAGCCTGCCTACTTGGCCTTGCGCGCCTTCTCGAAAGGCGCGATCACGTCGCCGGTCTTGTACTGGTCCGGGTAGACCACGACCTGCTTGCCCGGCTTGCGGAACTGCTCGATGTCCTTGTCGACCACGCCGCGGAACTGCGCCTGCACCACCCGCGGGTTGGCCCATTCGCCGCTCTTGTCGTAGCGGATCGGCCCGACGATGGTCTTCATCTCGTTCTTGCGCAGGTACTCGGCCATCCGCTTGTGATCGAGGCTCTTGGTGCCGTTCACCGCCTGCTCGAGCATCTGGCCGATGGCGTAATTGAACGGCGGCAGGTAGAAGCCGAGCGGATCGACTTTCGCCTCCGCGGCCTTCTTGGCGTAGCGCTGCAGGAAGTCCTCGATGCCGGGGTACTTCATGCCCGGCACGTAGGAGTTGTAGTTGACGATGCCGTTCAGCAGGCTGCCGAGCGAGCTCATGATCGGCGTGAACTGCAGGCCGACCATGCCGCCGCCGAACATCTTGACCCCGGAGCCTACGCCGATCTCGTTCACCGCGCGCACGATCGCCACCGAGTCGTTCGGGTAGGACATCACGAAAACCATGTCCGGCTTCGCCGCGCGGATGCCGCGGATCAGCGAGGAGAAGTCGGTGGTGGTCGGCGGGTAGTTCTGGTCGTAGACCGCCTTCATGTTGGCCTTCTTGGCAAGGACGCGCGCGCCGTTGGCGAGGTTCTGCGCGAACTCCTGGTCGGCGGCGAGGAAGGCGATCGATTTCGCGCCGAGCTTCTGGCCGTTCTTCATGAAGCCGTCGGACCAGCTCGCGGCGTCGTTCCACGGCGAATTGTTGAACCACATGTCGTGCTGCACCTTCGCGTTCACCTGGAACGAGAAGTTGCCCATCAGCAGGAGGCCGCGCTGCTTGGCGAGCGGCATGACCGGCGCGGTCGGCACGGTGCCGTAGGGCGCGATGAGCAGATCGACGCGGTCGACGTCGAGCAGCTTGGTGTAGATCCCCGGCGTGTTGGCGGGATTCGACTGGTCGTCGTAGGCGATGAACTCGACCTTGCGGCCGAGCAGACCGCCCTTCTGGTTCACGTCGTCGACCCACATGCGCAGCGCGACCAGCGCCGCCTGGCCGCCGGCGCCGAGCGTGCCTGTCTGCGGCATGCTCATCCCGACCTTCACCGGGCCCTGCTGCGCGAATGCGCGACCCGGAATGCCGGCCACGACCGCGAGCGCGGCCCCGGCCTTCAATACTTCACGTCTGGAACGTTTCATGTTTTCCTCCTCCTTGTGGGGGCATTGTAATCAATCTTCACAGCAGGGCAAGGCTGATCCCTGGAAACGCGATCAATACCCACAGCACCGCGAGCATCAGCGCGGCGAAGGGCAGCGCGCCGAGAAAGATGTCCCGGAGCGTGACCGAGGCGTCCCCGATTGTCGCCTTGATGACGAAGCAGGAAATCCCGAAGGGCGGCGTCAGCAGGCCGATCTCGGCGCCGATCACCGTCACGATGCCGAACCAGACCAGGTGGATGTTGAACGGCTCGAGCGCCTGCAGGAACAGCGGCACCACGATGAGGATGATCGACGCCGTGTCGATCATGGTACCGAGCGCAAGCAGGAGCAGCACGTAGACCAGCATGAAGCCGGCGAAGGACATGTCCAGCGAGACGAGCCACTCGCCGAATAGCGTGGGCAGGCCGGCGATGCCGAGCATGCGGCTGTAGATCGACGCGGCGATGATCAGGAACAGAATGTTCGCCGTGATGCGCCCGGTCTCCACGAGCGCGCTCCAGAGGTCGCGCCAGCCGAGCCGGCGCTTGAGCATGCCGAGGATCACCGCGACCACGGTGCCCGCCGAGCCCGATTCCACGGGCGTCAGGATGCCGCCATAGATGCCGCCGAGCACGATGAGCACCAGCAGCGCGACCGGTCCGACGTGGGTCACGAGCCCAAGCGCGATCCGGCCGAGCGGCGGCCAGGTGCCGCGCGAGGCCGGACCGCCGACGAAGCCCGGCGTGAGCGCCTGGAAGAGCGGGATCGCCGCGCAATAGACGAACGCGAGCAGCAGCCCGGGAAGAATCCCGGCGATGAACATGGCGCCCACCGACTGCTCGGTGACCACCGCGTAGATGATGAGCATCACGCTGGGCGGGATGATCATGCCGAGCACCGAGCTGCCGGCGACCACTCCGACGGCGAAGCGCCGCCCGTAGCCGAAGCGCAGCATCTCCGGGACCGCCACCTTGGTGAACACCGAGGCCGAGGCGATCGACGAGCCGGTGACGGAGGCGAACACGGCGTTCGCCGCGACCGTCGCGATGCCGAGGCCGCCGCGCAGCGGCCGGAACAGGTCGTTGGCGAAATCGTAGATATCGCGCCCGAATCCCGCGCGGCTCACCACCAGCCCCATCATGACGAACGCGGGCACGGTGGCGAACGCCTCGTCGGCGACCGAGTCGGCCATCGCGAGCGACAACAGGTTCACGGCGATGCCGGCATCGGCCTTGAGCAGCATCACACCGAGGAAGGAAACCAGCCCGAGCGCGATGGCGATATGCGCGCCGGCGTAGATCATCAGCATGATCGCCATCACCGAGGCAAGACCGACGGCGACGCTGCTCAACGGGCTCTTGTCTTGCGAAACGATGCCACGGCAAGCCGCAGGAATTGCACCAGGCACACCGCGAGGCCGGCGACGATGACGCTCTTGACCGGCCAGACCGGCGCCGTGAACACGCCCTCGTTGCCTATCCAGGAGTTGCGCTCGAGGGCCTCCGCGAGCAGCGGGATCGAGCCCCACAGCGCGATGCCCATGTACGCCGCGCCGAGCAGGCAATAGACGACCTCGAGCGCGGCGCGGGCGCGCGGGCGCGCGAGCCCCACGGCATCGAGAAGCGATTCGGAGCGCGTGAGCCGCCCGGTGCGCACCGTGTCGGCCAGCTGCATGAAGACGATGCCGACGATCGAGATCTGGACGAGCTCCACCGTCCCGACGATCGGCGCGGCGAAGAAGCTGCGGCCGAGCGCGTCGCCCGTGACCAGCAGGATGAGCAGCAGGACCCAGATGGATCCTGCTGCGTTCATCCCTATGATCAGGCGGTCGAACAGTTTCATTCCGCCGACCCCCTGTTAAGGGGGTCGCGAGCCTGCCGCGCAGCGGCAGGCGAGCGGGGGGTTGGTTTTCGCGAAAAGAAAACCCCCCGCTCGCAAGAACCGCTCGCTCCCCCCTTGTCAGGGGGGCGGCACAGCGGGCCTATTCCCGGTCCCAATGGCGCTCGATCGGCTGGTTGGCGGCGCGCATCCTGTCCATGTAGTACTTGAGCATCGCCGTGCCCTGCAGGCCTTCCTTGTCCAGCCCTTCGGCCCATTCCTTGGCCAGGTTCGGCAGCGAGCGCGCCCAGCGCGTGCGCTCGGCCTGTGGCAGCACGTAGACCTTGCCGCCGGCCTTCTTGTACGCGGCGATGCTGTCGTCGCCGATGTCTGCGGCGAGCCTGGCGAGGCGGTCGCGGTACTCGACCGCCACGTCCTTCAGCACCTTCCGCACCTCGGGTGGCAGCCGGTTCCAGGTGTCCGCGTTCACCGTGACGACCTTGCTGTTCATGGTGCCGATCTGCGCCTGCATCATGAACGGCGCGACCTCGGCGAGCTTGAACGTCGCCGCCGCCTCGGCCCACAGCATGCAGCCGTCGACCACGCCGGTCTGGATCATGTTGTAGTAGTTGTTGAGGCTGCCGGCGACGCCCACGGCGCCGGTGGGCGGCAGGTAGCGCAGGTTGAACCCCGCGCTCGCGATCTTCATGCCCTTGAACGCATCGAGCGCGCTCGCTTCCTTCTTGGTGAACATCTGGTAGCTGTCGAGCACGTCCTGCGCCGACAGGAACACCTGATTGTAGGACGCGAACGTCTTGGGGATGCCGGGGAACTTCTCGGCGAGCTCGTCGATGGTGCGCGACACCAGCAGCGGATCGGTGGTGGTGAAGGGCGTGGCGTAGGCGACCGCCATGATCTTCATCTTGTCGCCGTAGATCGCGGTGGTCACGATGCCGATGTCGCCCAGGCCTTTCTGCAGGCCCTCGAGCACGCCCTGCGGCTTGACGATCTGCCCGCCCCAGGCCTGGTTCCAGCGGATCTTGTACTTGCCGTCCCGGGCGAGGCGCTTGTCGACCTCGGGGATATAGAAGTTGACGAACTCCTTGATCCACAGCGCGCGCGGCGGATAGCCGTCGATCGCGGTCAGGTTGATCGTGGTCTGCGAGACAGCGGGGGTACTGAGCGCGGCGAATGCGGCCGCGGTGATCACGCAACGCAGTTTCATCGGGGTCCTCCTCCTCGTTTGAGCTTTAGCAGCCTTGCCGCGTTTAGGCCCATGATGCGCTCTTTGTCGGCGCTCGTCAGCCGCGGAACCGATTCTATGAAATCGACGGGGTGCTCCATTCCCATGTCGTACGGATAATCGGTGCCGAGCAGCACGTGCTCGGCGCCGAAGCGCTCCACCAGGTTCCCCAGCATCCCGCGGTCGAAGGTGAGGGTGTCGAAGTAGAACTTCTCCAGGTAGCTCGACGGCTTCTTCCGGATCACCGTGCGGCAGTCGGGCCGCGCCTTCCAGGCGTGGTCCATGCGCGCCCAGTAGTGCGCGAGATACCCGCCCCCGTGGGGCAGCACGACCTTCAGTTTCGGATAGCGCTCCATCACCCCGTCGAAGATGAGGTGGCTGGCGGCCACCGTGGTCTCGAGGGGATTGCCGATGACGTTGTTGAAGTAGTGGTCCAGCAGCCGCTCGCCCTGCGTGAAGCCGATCGGATGCATGAAGATCAGGATGTCGAGCTCCTGGGCCCTGGAAAAGAACTTCTCCAGATTCAATTTCCGATCGGTGAGGTCCATCCCATTGACGCTCGGGTTGATCTCGACCCCGCGCAGACCGAGCTTCTTGACCAGATATTCCAGCTCCTGCACTGCAATATCGGCGTCCTGCAAAGGCACCGTGCCCAGGCCGACGAAGCGCTCGGGCCACCTGGCGCAGATCTCGGCGAGCCGTTCGTTCACCATGCGCGCGAGGTCCCTGCCCTCGCCCGGCTCGGTCCAGTAGTACGTCTGGTTCGGCGCCGGCGAGACCGCCTGCACGTCGATGCCCATGCGGTCCATGTCCTTCAGGCGCAGCTCGATCGAGGAGAGCTTGGGCCCGCGCTCCTTCATCTGCTTGACGTTGGTCTCCCGCGCCAACGCGTTGGCGTACTTGACCGAGGGCTCGTACTGGCCCGGGTTGCGGTCCGCCACCTTCGCAGCGACGTCGGGATTCAGGTAGTGGCAGTGAATGTCCACCCGCAGGCTTTTGCCTCGTTTCTTTGTGACGGCGGATGAACCGCGCGAGGCGGGCATGCAGGTATACATCATGTCTTCAGGCCGGGAGGTTAGTGTTCTACCGCTTCCACCCGCCCGCTTGCCGCCGAGCGGATGATCGCTTCGAGCGCCGAGACGTTGGCGATCATCTCGGCCTGCGGCACGGGATAGGGAGAACGACCGGCCGCGGCGTCGGCGAAGGCTTCCAGGTTCGCCAGCACCGCCTTGGCCGGAGGGAAATCGGCTCTTTCCAGAGTCTGTCCATGGAGATATTTCGTGAGGGTCCACCCCCTCGGGTCCTCCGGATGCGCCTTGTCGCGCACTTCCGCCCAGCCCTTGTTCCCGTAGACGGCGAAGCGCCCGTCGAAGGGCGTGGCGAGCATCGCGCTAAGCAGCGCGTTGGCGCCGCTCTTGAAGCTCGCCAGGATGCCCAGCGTGTCTCCGTTGGCAAGCCGGCTTCCCAACGTCTTTACCGAGGCGAACACCCGATCTGCGGCGCCCATGAGCCCGACCGATAGATCGAGCAGATGGATGCCGGTCGCGGTCATCGGCCCCGCAGGCGCTTCCTTGCCCGAAATACGCCAATTGTCCGGCGGCAGGGACAGGAACTTGTCCTGGCTGAAATTCGCTTCGATCTGCAGCAGCGTGCCGAGCGCGCCGCTCTTGGCCAGCCGGAACAGCTCCTGGACGGGCGGCTCGAAGCGCTTCTCGTGACCCACGCCCAGAACCACCCTGTGATCGTTGCACGCCCTTACCGCGCGCAACACATCGCTGCGCGAGAGGGCAAGCGGCTTCTCGCAAAAGACATGCTTTCCGGCGCTTGCCGCCTTGACGATCTGCGCCGCGTGCTGCGAATGCGGCGTGCAAAGCACCACCGCGTCCACCGCAGGATCGCGCAGCGCCTCGTCGTAGTCCGCGGTGACGCCCGGGTCCCTGACGAACGGATCGACGCGCCGCACGACCTGCAGCTTCGCGTTGCCCTGCAGAAGCGACTGAATCGTGCGGCCCCACCAGCCGAGCCCGACGAGCGCTACCCGAAGCGGCATCAGGCCCGCGCGCGCTGCATGAATTCCGGACGCAGCGCCTTCTTCCAGTCCGGCATCTCCTTGATCTTCTTCTCGCGCAGCAACACCCCGGCCTGCTCCTGCATGTACTTGCTGACCTGGGGAGGGAAACCAGGATTGACGTCGATCGCGTCGACCGCCTTGCCGAAGGCTTCGGGCGACATCTTGTACCCCTTCGACGTGTAGAAGGCGTAGATGGTGTCGGAAACCTTCTTCTTGTTGTTCTTGAAGTCGTCGGCCACCGCGAGCCAGGCCTTGAGGTACGAGACCACCGCGTTCGGGTTTTTCTCGACGAACTCGGGCGTTGCCGCCATGAAGACCGGCATGCGGTCGACGTCCCAGTAGTTCATGATGGTCGTGGCGATGCCGTCGGCTTCCGCGATCACGTTGTAGGGCTCGACGTTGATCATGGCGTCGACCGTCTTCGCCGCCATCGCGGCCACCATGTCGTTCACGTTCATGCGCACTTCCTGCCAGTCCGCCTTCTTCAGCCCGGCCTTGGGCGCGATCTGGTCGACGAACACCTGGGCGATCGAGGAGCCGGTCTGGTTGGCGATCTTCTTGCCGCGCAGGTCCTCGATGCGCTTGATGTTGAGCTCCTTGCGCGCCATGACGCGCACCGTCTTGCCGACCTCCTCGATCTGCGCGATGGCGACGAGCTGGCCGCGCGCGTGGCCGAGAATGAACGAGGGCCCGGCGTAGGTGCCGAGGTCGACCTGGCGCCCGACCATCTGCTGCATGGTGATGTTGCCCGAGGGCACCGCGAACTCCTCGTACTTGATGCCCTGCTTTTCCAGCGCGCCGGAGCGCAGCAGGTAATACGTCGGCATGCCCCACATGTTCGTCTGGTAGCCCTGGCGCACGGTGGTGGTTTGCGCAGCCGCGGGATGCCAGATGCCCGACAGCGCCGCGGCGCCCGAGGCCGCAAGGAATTCTCGCCTTTTCATCGTTCCTCCTCCTTTTGGGTGAGATGACGCAGAAGCTCTTTCTGGTGCTCGAGAAACTCTACGCTGAGCGAGTCGCGCGGCCGCGGCAGGCGCACCGGCACCACCGCCTTGATGCGCCCGGGGTGCGGCGTCATGACGATCACGCGGTCGGCGAGGTAGACGGCCTCGGCGACGTTGTGGGTGACGTAGACCACGGTCTTGCGCGTCTCGCGCCAGACCTCGGCAAGCAGGCGCTGCATCTCGTCGCGCGTCAGGGCATCGAGCGCCGCGAACGGCTCGTCCATGAGCAGCACGCTGGGGTTGTAGGCGAGCGCGCGCGCGATCGCCACCCGCTGCTGCATGCCGCCCGAAAGGTGGTGCGGATAGGCGTCGGCGAATTTCTCGAGCTTCACCAGGCGCAGCTGCTCCAGCGCGACGCGCTCGCGCTCGGCCTTGCCTACGCCCTTCATCTCCAGGCCGAAGGCGACGTTGCCGAGCGCGGTGCGCCAGGGAAACAGCTGCGCGAAATCCTGGAACACGATGCCGCGGTCGAGCCCCTGGCCGTTCACCGGCCGGCCGCCGATGCGGATCTCGCCCTGCGTCGGCGCGAAAAAGCCGGCGATCATGTTGAGCAGCGTCGTCTTGCCGCAGCCGCTCGGGCCCACCAGGCAGACGAACTCCGACTGCGCCGCGGCGAAGCTCGCGTCCTCGACGGCGAGCACCTTGCCGTTGGTCGTGGCGTACTCCAGCGTGACGTTCCTGATCTCGATCATGCTTTTGCGGTCCGCACCATGCCCCAGCGCAGCACCGTGCCGCGCTCGAGCGACCCGAACACCAGCCGCTCGAAGACGAAGCCGATCAGGCCGATGACGGCGAGCGAGGCGAGCATGATGTCGGCGTTGAGAAATTCCTTGGCGTCGAAGATCACCCAGCCCAGGCCGAACGCGGAGGCGGCCAGCATCTCGGCGCCGACGACCGCGATCCAGGCGCGCTGGAAGGCCAGGCGCAGCCCGGTGATGATGAAAGGCGAGGCGCCGGGGACCACCACTTTCCAGAACATCGCGGCGCCGCCGGCCCCCATGGCGCCCGCGGCGCGCAGCCACAGCGGATTCACCGCGCGCGCGCCGGTCCAGGTATTGATCACCATCGGGAAGCTCGCGGCGTAGAAGACGACGAGCACGGTCGCGGTGTTGCCGAGGCCGAACCAGAGAATGAAGACGGGCGCCCAGGCGAGCGACGGGATGGGCATCAGCGCGCTCACCAGCGGCAGGAAGAAGCGCTCGACCGGCCGGTAGCGCGCCATGAGGAAGCCGAGCACCAGGCCGGTCAGCGCGGCGAGGCCCAGGCCGGAAAACACGCGCCACAGGGTGTTGATCGCGTGGCCCGCCATCGTGCCGTCGGCGAGCATCGTCCAGAGCGTGCGCGCGACCGTTGGCAGCGTGGGCACGAGCGCCGCCGCGAACCAGCCGCTCCGAGCGATCGCCTCGTAAAGGACTGCAGTGATCGTTACCGAAATCAAGGCTTTCACGCGGCGATCATTCCCCAGCGCACCACGGTGTATTCCTCGAGGCGCTGGAACACCAGCTTCTCGAGCGTGAGGCCGATCGCGCCGATGACCGCGATGCCGGCGAGCATGGCGTCGGTGTTGAGGAACTCGCGCGCGCCGAAGATCAGCCACCCGAGGCCCCACTGCACCGCGGCAAGCATTTCCACTGCGACGAGAATGCGCCAGCCCTGCGCGAGCCCGAGGCGCAATCCCGTGAGGATGTAAGGCAGCGCGCCGGGAAGGATCACGTGGCGAAACAGCCGCCGCTCGTCCGCCCCCATGGTCTGCGCGGCGCGGATCCAGATCTCCTTCACCGCCTTCACTCCGGTCCAGCTGTTGAGGATCACCGGAAAGGCGGCGACAAAGCCCACCAGGATGATGGAGCCCGTGTCGCCCAGGCCGAACCAGAGCAGGAAAAGCGGCGCGTAGGCGAGCCCGGGGATCGGCGCGCCGATGCTCACCAGCGGCAGCAGCAGATCCTCGGCGCGGCGGTAGCGGCCCATCACGATGCCAACCGCGACCCCAACCACGGCGGCGATCGCAAAACCTGCGACGAGGCGGAACAGGGTTTCGGCGGCGTGCCGCGGCAAGATGCCCGCGGCCGTGAGCCGGGCGAGCGTCGCCCCGACCTCCTCCAGCGCCGGGAACAGGCGCGGCGGGAACGCGCCCGAGTGCGCCGCGATTTCCCATAGCGCCGCGACGACGGCGAACGGAATAGCGGCACGCATGAGCGATGCGGCTGACAACGACGCCCCTCCTCCTCAAGATGGACGGCGGAAGTCTAACCTACGCTGTCGTCGCGAAAATGAACGCGTTCACGCGTCGAGGCCCTGCGTTGCTCTGCAACATGAAGTTTGCTCACAAGCCCGTGATGCCGTCGTAGAGAAGCTTCGTTCCGGTCGTGAACAGGAGCGCGTAGATGAACCGGTAGAACCAGCGCGGGTCCATGCGCCGTTGCAGCCACACGCCGAGATAGATGCCGGCGATTCCGGCCGGGACGAGCACTAGCGAGGTGCCGAGGTTGCGCGCGTCGAACAATCCCAGCCAGAAATAGGGAAGGATCTTGGCGTAGTTCATGGCCGCGAAGTACACCAGCGAGGTGGCGACGAAGACCACCTTGTCGAGCCGCTGCGGCAGGAGGTAAACCATGAGGGGCGGCCCGCCGGAATGGGTGATGAAGCTGGTGAATCCCGACAGCGTGGTCCAGAACCAGCCGGCGGCATCACCGGGCTTTCCGGCGGGAATCTTCCTTGGGAAAGCGCTCCAAGCGAGAAAGCCGAGCGCGACCGCGCCGACCAGGATGCGGATCCAGTTGTCGTTCAGGTGACGGAAAGTCAGCGCCCCGAGCACGCCGCCCACCAAGCCCGCGGGCACGATGATCCGGAGAATGCGCAGGTCCCAGCGCCACAGGTAGGCGCGGATGCCGGCGAGGTCCATGACGCACAGCACCGGAAGCATGATGGCCGCCGCCGCCGGCGGCGGGATCACCAGCGCCATGAGCGGCGCGGCCACGCCTCCGCCGCCGCCGCCCAGCCCGCCCTTGGAGACCCCGGTAATGACGACCGCGGGGAGCGCGAGCGCCCAGAACCAGGGCTCCTGGATCAGTTCGATTTGATGCCGGCCTTCTTGATCAGCTCGCCGTTTTCCTTGAGCTCGCGCTGGATCATGGCGTCGAACTCGGCAAGGGTCATGCTGAGGGGATCGGCGCCGAGCTTCCTGATGCGGTCATTGATCTCAGGCGACTGCACCAGCGTGTTGATCTCCTTGTGCAGCCGCTCGACGATCGGGCGCGGCGTCTTCGCGGGGACCAGCGCGCCGAGCCAGAAGTTGTAGTCGGAGTTCGGATATCCGGCTTCGACGGTGGTCGGCAGCTCCGGCATCAGCGGCGTGCGCTTCGGCCCGCTCACCAGCAGGGCCGAGACCTTGCCGGCGTCGCGCATCTTCTGCGCCTGGAACACCAGGGCGAAGTAGCAGTCCGCACGGCCGGAGACCACCTCGGTGAGCGCCTCGCCGGCGCCCTTCGTATGGACGTTGAGCACCTCGAAGCCGGCAGCAAAGCGGAAGCGCTCGAGCGCCATGTGCGTCGCGCTGCCGACCCCGGCGGTCGCGCATACCAGCTTCCCGGGCTGTGCCTTGGCGGCGGCGACGAACTCGGCGTGCGTCTTGTACTTGCCGGGCGGGGTGATCAGCACCGTCGGAATCGTGGCCACCGTCGCCACCGGCGTCAGCTCCTTCGGGTCGAGCCCCGGGTTGAGCAGCGTCGACACGGTGAAGGCCGAGGCGTACATCATGATGGTATGGCCGTCGGGCTCCTGGCTGGCGACCCACTTCGCCCCGACCAGCCCCCCGGCGCCGAGGCGGTTCTCGACGATGACCGGCTGGCCCAGGGCAGGCGAGAGCTTTTCCGCCAGGATGCGCGCCATGGTGTCGGACGCGCTTCCCGGCGTCACGCCGGAGACGAAGCGCACCGTCTTGCTGGGAAAGGTCTGCGCCGCTGCTGCGGCCGAAAACGCGAAAAGCAATACGCCTGCGGTTTTTCTCATGACTCCTCCTCTAGATCCTCGGAAGCCCGAACTGCGCCGCGAGCCAGTCGGCCGAGCGGCTGCGATAGCGGTACGGGCGGTTGTTGGCATTATGGCCCCCGTCCTCGACCATGAGCAGCTCCACCGGCCCGGAGACGCTCTTCGCCAGGCGCTCGGCGTGGCTCGCGGGCACCAGCCGGTCCTGCCGGCCGGCGACGATGAACAAGGGGCACTCGACGTCTCCGGCGTGACGCCGGGAAGCGCGTCCGACACCATGGCGCGCATCCTGGCGGAAAAGCTCTCGCCTGCCCTGGGCCAGCCGGTCCTGCCGGCCGGCGACGATGAACAAGGGGCACTCGATGTTTCTCGCGCAATGGGTCAGGCTCAGCTCGCCGGCGCGGCGCCTGGCGGCCGCCTCGTCCTTCGAGTGGCTGCGCACCCGGAACGTCTCGCGCGTGAGCTCGGGCAGCGCCTCCCAGATCTCGGCCCAGTCGAACGGCCCCGAGAGCGCGATGCAGGCGCGGATGCGCTTCTCGAAGGCGGCCGCGCGCGGCGCGTAATAGCCGCCCAGGCTTACTCCCCAGATCGCGATATTTTCCTTATTTAAATCATTTCTCTGTTCTATCCAGTCGACCACGGCTCTCGCCGCGCGCTCGTAGTCGCCGCAGATCGGAATTTCATATTCCGCCTCGCCCTGGCCCGGTCCGTCGATCGCAAGGATCGCGATGCCGCGCGCGAGGAAGGGCTCCTCGTAGGCGTGCAGCTCTTCCTTGGTGGAGTCCAGGCCCGGCGCCATGACGAGCACCGGGCAGCGGGCCGAAGGCGGTTTTCTGAGCACTCCTGCAAACTTCCCCTTGGAGAAATGTATTTCGACCCTTTCTCCAGGCGGACGCATGTACGGCAGCGCCTTGCGATAGCACTCGACCGCATTGGCGTGCGCGGCGCGCATCTGCACGGGATCCTGCACGAACACGAACTTCGCGAAGTGGTAGTACATCGCCGCGCGCACGAAGTGCTCGCCGGCGCTGAGGCGGTAGCCGTCGTCGAGGCTTTCCTTAGCCAGGTCCTCGTGCATCTTCGCGCGCGCCGACCAGGCGGCGCACCAGTCCTCCCAGCGCCGGATCGAGCCCGTGACCTCCTCGAAGTCGGCGAGCATCACGCCGTTCGAGACGAAGCGCGGCGCCCAGTGCGAGATCGCCGAAGCGACTTTCGGGTCCACTAGACCTTCTTCAGCGCCTTGAGGATCCGCTCCGGCGTGAACGGCATCGCCGTCACGCGGGTGTTGAAGGGCGCGAGCGCGTCGTTGACCGCGTTCATCACCGCGCCGGGCGCGCCGGCGGTGCCCGCCTCGCCCACGCCCTTCGCTCCAAGCTGCGACTGGCGCGTGGGCGTCTCGATGTGGGCGCAGACGATGTCCGGCATCTCGCCGCTCATGGGCACGAGGTAGTCGGCCATGTTGCCGTTCAGCAGCTGCCCGTCCGGGCCGTAGAGGCATTCCTCGAAAAGCGCCGCGCCGATTCCCTGCACCACCCCGCCGCGGATCTGCTCGTCGACCAGCATGGGGTTGATGACCGTGCCCGAATCCTCCACGCACCAGTGCTTGAGGAGCTTGACGAAGCCGGTGTCCGGATCGACCTCGACGAGCGAGGCCTGGATGCCGTTGGTGAAGGTGAAGCCGTACTGGCGCGGCGTGTAATGCCGCGTCACGGTGAGCTCCGACTGGAACTCCAACGGCAGCGTGTCGGGACGGAAGTAGGCGACCCGGCCGAGCTCTGCCAGGTCGATTTTCTTTTCTCTAGTCAAGAGGCTCACAACGCTGTTCTTCTCGATGTCGAGCTCTGCCTTCTCCATCTTCAATATCGCCGCTGCGACCTCGAGCATGTTCGCGCGCAGCGCCCGCCCCGCCTGCAGCACCGCCTCGCCGCCGATGCCGGCGCCGCGCGAGGCCCACGTCCCGCCGCCGTAAGGCGTGACGCCGGTGTCGCCCGTAATGACTCTTACTTTATCGATAGAAACTCCAACCGCACTTGCGGCGATCTGCGCGAACACCGCCTCGGTGCCCTGGCCCTGCTCGGTGACGCTGCACATCACGGTCACCATGCCGCTGGGCTCGAGACGCGCCGTCGCGCCGTCCTGCGCCGAGATGCGCGCGCCGCCCACGCCATAGAACGCGGGCGACGGGTTGGTCACCTCGATCATGGCTGCGAGACCGATGCCCCGATAAATGCCTTTCTGTCTTAACCGGGATTGCTCCTCTCTCAGCTTTGGGTATTGCATCGTTTTCAAGAGAAGGTCGAGGGCCTTGTGGTGCGAGAGCTGCTCGAACTTGATGCCCGAGGGGAAGGTGTACGGATAGGCGTCGTCGGCGATCAAATTGATTTTTCTAAACTGAGCAGGGTCCATCCCAAGCTTCTGCGCGGCGAGGTCGACGATGCCTTCGGTGAGCGCCACCGCGATCGGATGGCCGACCGCGCGGTACTGGCAGCAGACGTTCTTGTTGGTGAATACCACGTGCATCTTCGCGCGGTACTTCTGGTGCCGGTACGGGCCGCCGGTCAGGTTGACGACCTGGTTGCCTTCGATGCCGCTGGTGCGCGGATACACCGAGTACGGCCCGATCGCGGTCAGGTCGTCCAGGTCGAACGCCAGGATTTCTCCGGTTTTCGAAACGGCAAGGCGCACCTTGACGCGGTGCTCGCGCGCATGGATGTCCGAGAGGAACGATTCCAGCCGGTCGGCGAGGAACTTCACCGGGCGGCGCAGCATCACCGAAAGCGCGGCGGTGGCCATCTCGTCGGCATAGACGTGCACCTTGATGCCGAAGGAGCCGCCCACGTCCTTGGTGATGACGCGGACGTTCGCTTCCGGGATCCCGAGGTGCCGCGAGAAGATGTCCTGCATCATGTGCGGCGCCTGGGTGGCGTGGTAAACGGTCAGCGAATGCTCGCCGGCGTTGTAGTCGGCGAGGATCGCGCGCCCTTCCAGGCACACGCCGGTGTGCCGGCCGAAGTGGAACGTGTCCTCGACCACCACGTCGGCCTGCGCGAACGCTTCCTCCACCCCGCCGGTGTCGAATTCGCGCTTGAAGCAGATGTTGTCGCCAAGCTCCGGATGAATGGTTTTTGTATTTTTTAAAGACTCCTCCATGTCGACCACGACCGGAAGCTCTTCCCATTCCGCCTCTATGAGCCCCACTGCGTCCTCGGCCTGCGTGCGCGACTCGGCCACTACCGCCGCGACCGCCTCGCCCTGCCAGCAGGCGCGCTCGATGGCGATGGCGTGCTGCGGCGGCGATTTGATGCCCTTCAGGTGCGCGAGCACCGCGACCCACGGCGTGCAGTACTCGGCCACCGCGCGGCCACCGAAGACGCCGATGACGCCGTTTGCTTTTCGAGCCTTTTCAAAGTCCAGTTTCTTGATACGAGCGTGCGCGTAGGGGCTGCGGAAGAACGCCACGTGCGCGAGGCGCGGAAAGCGCAGGTCGTCGATGAAGGCGCCGCGGCCCTGCAGCAGGCGCTGCAGGTTCGGGCGCGGCACGCTCTGGCCGATGTAGCCCTTGTCGACCTGGGTTCCCGGCGCGTGGAGCGGAAGCTCAGCCTTGCCCATTCAGCACCTCGTCGATCGCGTCCACGATGGCCTGGTAGCCGGTGCAGCGGCAGTAGTTGCCTGAAATGTGGGCCCTTATTTCTTCCCGGCTGGCTTTTGTTTTTCGATTAACAAGGTCTTGAGCGGCCATGAGCATTCCAGGCGTGCAGAAGCCGCACTGCAAAGCATTCCTTTCGTGGAACGACTTCTGCAGAGCGGCCAGCTCCTTCGAGTCGGAAAGGCCTTCGATGGTGTCCACGGTGCAGCCGTTCGCCTGCACCGCCAGCATCAGGCAGCCGCGCACGATCTCGCCGTTCACGCGCACCGTGCACGCCCCGCACACGCCGTGCTCGCAGCCGATGTGCGAGCCGGTCAGGCCGAGCTCGTCGCGGAGGAAGTCCACGAGGTGCTGGCGCGGGGCCACGCGCCGGCTGACCGGCGTGCCGTTCACCGTCAATGTGATGTCGTTAGTGTGTTCCATGCGCGTGTCAGGAGCACCTTGGCGAGGTGCAGCTTGGTGGCCGAGGAGTTGTAGAGATCTGCGGGAGGATCGATATCCTCATGAAGAACTGAAATTGCCGCGTCCAAGGTGCGAGCTTCCGAAGCCCGCCGTGCGAAAACCGGCGTGGCGCCGGCGCCGAGGTACACGAACCGGGTCTCGGCGCCCCGGTGGGCGGCCAGCCCGATGATGGCGTAGTCGCCGTGGCGCCGCGCGAGCTCGAGGAACACCGAGCGCTCTTCCTTGAGAAGCGCGTGGAACTCGGCCGCGACCACCAGCTCCCCGGGGCGCAGGTCCACCTCGAACAGTCCCTTGAAGAAATCCTCGGCAGGGACCAGGCGCTCGCCGTCCTTTCCGGCCACCACGATGGTCGCCCCGAGCGCCACCAGGCAGGCGGGGTATTCCGCGGCCGGATCGGCGAGCGCGATGCTGCCGCCCAGCGTGCCGCGGTTGCGGATCGCCGGGTGGGCGATGTGCGCAACCGCCTGGGCGAGCAGCGGGGCGTGCCTGGCGATCTCGGGCGAGCGCTCGATCTGCGCGTGGGTGGTGAGCGCGCCGATCCGCACCACGCCCTGCTCCACGCTGATGCCGCGCAGCGAGCCGATGCCCGTAATGTCGACGAGCACCTCGGGCGCCGAGAGGCGCATGTTGAGCGAGGGGATGAGGCTCTGGCCGCCCGCGAGGATCTTGGCACCCGGGTGCGTGGCCAGCTCGAACGCCTCGGCGAGCGACTGCGGCTTCGAATAAGCGAACGACGGCGCCTTCACTGCACCTCCTCCTCCCGGATTAGCCTAGCATAATCCAAACGATGAAAAGACTCGACCGCGCGCTCGAGCTGGCGATCTATTACGCCTCCGCGCTCCTCATGCTGGCGCTCACGCTGGTCATCCTCTATGCCGTGGTCGCGCGCTATTTCTTCAACGCCGCGCCTGCCTGGTCCGACGAGGTGCCGCGCGTGATCTTCCTCTGGTGCACCTACCTCGCCATCGCCGTGGCGGTGAAGCGCGGGCAGAGCCTGAGGGTGACCTTCGTGCTCGAGCGCCTGCCGCCGCTCGCCAGGCTTTGGCTCGAGATGTTCATGCACGGCTCGATCTTCGTCATGCTGGCGTTCCTCCTGTGGAACAACATGCCGGTCATCGAGCTGGGCCGCCAGACGAAGATGCTGGCGACGCAGTGGTCCGACGCCGTGCGCTTCTGGCCGCTTTCGGTGGGCTGCGTCCTGATCGGCCTCTACCAGATCCGCCTGGTCCTGCTCTCCGTCTCGGACTATCGGAAGGGCAAAGCGGCATGATGCTCGCCGCCATGCTCGTGGTGCTGCTCGTCTTCACGGTGCTCGGCATGGAGATCACCTGGGCGATCGCCCTTGCCTGCTTCTTCTACATCGGGCTTTCGCAGTTCACCGACAACCCGACCAGCTTCGTCCTGTTCGCGCAGCAGATGACGGTCGGCCTGGACACGTTCGTGCTGGTGTCGGTGCCGCTGTTCATCTTCGCCGGCGAGCTGATGAACGTCTGCGGGGTCACGCAGCGCCTGGTGCGCGTCGCCGCCGTGGTCGTGGGGCACATGCACGGCGGCCTCGCCAACGTCGGGGTGGTGGCGAACTTCCTCATGTCGGGCATCTCGGGCTCGGCGGTGGCGGATGCGGCGGCGACCGGGACGGTGCTCGTCCCGGAGATGAAGAAGCGCCGCTTCCCCGAGGACTTCGCGTGCGCGGTGATCGCCTGCGCCTCCACCGTCGGGCCCATCATCCCGCCCTCGATCGTGCTCCTGCTCCTCGCCTCGATCGTCAACATCTCGGTCGGCCAGCTGTTCCTCGCCGGCGTGGTGCCCGGGGTGCTGATGACGATCTTCATGTTCGGCGTGACGTGGTGGCTGTGCCGCAAGCGCGACTACCCGCGCGAGGCCCGAGCCACCCGCCGCGAGCGCTTCGACGCGCTGCGCGACGGCGTGCTCGCGCTCATCGCCCCGGCGATCATCGTCGGCAGCATCGTGGGCGGCATCGCCACGCCCACCGAATCGGCGGCCATCGCCGTCGGCTACACGGTGTTTCTCGGAGTTTTCGTCTACCGAAATACCTCCCTGAAAGCGCTGGTCCAGGCTGCCGGAACCGCCGCCGTAAGCTCGGCGCTCGTCATGCTGACGGTGGCGGCCTCGCAGATCTTCGCCTGGCTCGCGGTGCAGGAGCGCCTCGGCGAGATCCTGACCACGTCGATGCTGGCGGTCTCGGACAACGTCTACGCGATGCTCTTCATGGTGAACGTGCTGATGCTGGTCCTGGGCATGTTCATGGAGGTGGTGCCGGTGATCTTCATCCTCGCGCCGATCATTTTCCCGTGGCTGGCGAAGATGGGGGTCAGCGAGGTGCAGCTCGGCGTGGTGGTGACGCTGAACCTGATGATCGGGATGATCACGCCGCCGATCGGCCTCAACCTGATGGTGCTCTCGGCCATCACCGGCGTGGACGTGATGCGCATCTTCCGCGCCTCGGTGCCGTATCTCTCGGCGCTGCTGGCAGTGCTGCTGCTAATCACGTACATTCCGCAACTCACGTTATTCGTACCGCAGCTTTTCTATCCCGTGAAATGAGGAGGGGTCATGGCAGCAAATCTGAAACGCAGGCAGGCAATCAAGGCGATCGGCGCCGCCGCGATCGTCTCCCAGGTCGGGTTGTCCAAGCCGGCGCGCGCGCAGGTGAAGCTGCGCTACTCCAACGCCAGCAACGCCGGCTATCTCGCCAACATCGTGATGCAGAAATACTGGGAAGAAGTCCGCAAGCGCACCAACGGCGAGGTGGTGTGCGAGACCTTCTGGGGCACGCTCGGCGGCGAGCAGACGCTGCTGAACGGCGTGGCGCTCGGCACGCTCGACGGCTACCACGGCGCCTACACCGGCATGCGCGAGTTCGACTTGTTCTACACCGTGGGCCTGTTCCGCGACTACGAGCACGCCGCGCGCGTCATCAGGGGCCCGTTGCGCGACAAGCTGCAGAAGGCCATCGAGGCGAAGTACAAGGTGCACCTGCTCGGTCTCGGCCGCGCGGGAACGTTCGGCCTGCAAACCAAGCCCAAGCCCGCGTCGTGGGCCGATGTGAAGGGTCTCAAGGTGCGCACCGGCCCGATCGAGGGCGTGGTCGAGAGCCTCAAGGCCATCGGCACCAACCCGGTCACCATCGCGTTCAACGAGGTCTATGGCGCGCTGCAGCAGGGCGTAGTCGACGGCCAGGTGACCCTCAACACGCTGATCATCACCATGAAGTACTTCGAGGTGGTGAAGCACTGGATCCGCAACGACTTCGGCCTCGGCTTCGACAAGGTCGTCATCTCCCAGCGCGCCTGGAACCGCGTCAAGCCCGAGCAGCGCAAGATGATGCAGGACCTGTTCTTCGAGATGGAGGCGAAGGAGTGGTACCCGGTGCTCACCCAGCGGCTCGACGCCGACTACAAGAAGTGGGAGGAGATCGCCGGCCCCGGCACCGTCGTGCGGCTGCCGGAAGCGGAGCTGCGCAAGATGACGGCGCCCACCGCCGAGCGGCTCGCCAACGAGATCCTCGGCCCGGGAACCTTCAAGCAGATCCAGAGCGTGGCTTGAGAACGAGGGAGCCGGTCGTTTGCCGGCTCTCGAGCAGGCGATGGGCCTGCGCGGCCTGCTCCAGCGGGAAGACGCGCTGCGCGCGCGGGCGAACGTCGCCGCGCGCCAGCGCCTCGAACAGCTCCTGCGCCGACGCCTCAAGCTCGGCGCTGCTCGCTACGTAGTCCCCGAAGCGCGTCCAGGTCAGCGAAAGGCTGCCGCGGTCGCGCAGCATGTTCACCGAGAACGGCGGCACCAGCCCCGAGGAATTACCGAAACACACCATGTGGCCGCGCGCCGCCAGGCAGGCGATCGAGCCTTCCCAGGTCGCCTGCCCCACCGGGTCGTAGACCACCGCGGCGCCGCCGCCCGTAAGCTCGCGCACGCGCGCCGGCCAGTCGCTCGTTTTTCCGTCGGTGCCCTGGACGAATACCGCTTCGTAGCCATTCTGCGTCGCAGTCGCGACTTTTTCTTCGGAGCCGACGATGCCGATGGCGCGCACGCCGCGCGCCCGCAGCCACTGCCCAGCGAGACTGCCCACACCGCCGGCCGCCGAATGGAAGACCACCCACGTTTTTTCATCTGTTTGAAAGACGCGGCGCGTGAGCACCTGGACGGTCAGCCCCTTAAGGAACGACGCCGCGACCTCGATGTCGTCGAGCCCGCCGGGCACCTTTACGCAGCGCGCCGCCGGGAAGTTGCGCACCTCGCAGTAGGCGCCAAGCGGGCGGGATGCGTAGGCGACCCGGTCTCCGGGCTTGAACCCGTCGGCCCTGGAATGTTCGACCACGCCGACCGCCTCCATTCCGAGGACCAGGGGCCTGGGAAGGTCATGCAGGTCGCGGTAGTCACCGCGGCGCCCGTGCACGTCGGTGAAATTGACGCCGATCGCGGTGTGGCGGATGCGCAGCTCGCCCGGGCCGGGCGCAGCGAGCGCGGCCTCCATTACCTCGAGCACTTCCGGTCCCCCGAAGCGGTTCGTCCCTATGAAGCGATTCATAAGCCTAGATACCGCGCTCTCAGCTCTGGGTTCTGGGCGAGCTCGCGCGCCGGACCGGACAGGGCGATGACGCCGCGCTCGATGATATACGCGCGGCCCGACGCCTCGAGCGACTGCACCGCGTTCTGCTCGATCAGCAGAACGCTGAGGCCCCCGCGGTTGAGCGCGGCGATGAGCGCGAACATCTCGTCGACCAGGATCGGCGACAGTCCGAGCGAGGGCTCGTCGAGGATCAGCAGGCGCGGCTCCGACATCAGCCCCCGGCCGAGGGCGAGCATCTGCTGCTCGCCGCCCGAAAGCGTGGCGGCACGCTGCGCAAAGCGCTCCTTGAGCCGCGGGAAGATCGCCGTGACGCGCTCGAGGTTCTGCGCGCGCCGCGCCTTGCCGCGACGGTAGCTGCCGAGCAGCAGGTTCTCGAGCACCGTGAGGTCGGGGAACACCCGGCGGCCTTCGGGCACCTGGATCAGGCCGAGGTCGACGATGCGCGCAGGCTTGATGCCCGCGATCTCCTCGCCGCAAAACTTGATGGAGCCGCCGAACGGCACGCAGATCCCGCTCAGATTGTTGTTCAGCGTGGTCTTGCCGACGCCGTTGCTGCCGAGCACCGCTACGATCTCGCCCTCGGCGACGTCGATATCGATGCCGCGCAGAACCTCGACCTCCCCATAGCCGGCGCGCAGGCCGCGCACCTCAAGCATGGCGCATGTCCTGCATGCGCTGAGCCGCCCCGCGGCCGAGATACGCCTCGACCACGCCCGGGTCGCCCGCCACTTCGCGCGGCGTCCCTTGGGCGATGATGCGGCCGTAGGACAGCACGTGCACCCGCTCGGCGAGGCTCATCACCACCTGCATCACGTGCTCGATCAGGAACACCGTGACGCCCGAGTCGCGGATGCCGCGGATGACCGGGAGCAGCGCGTCCACCTCCGAGGGGTTCAGCCCCGCCATCACCTCGTCGAGCAGCAGCAGCTTCGGCCGGGTGGCCAGGGCGCGCGCGAGCTCCAGCCGCTTGCGGGCCGCGACCGTGAGACCGGAGGCCGTGCGCTCGAGCAGCTCCGCCATGCCGACCCGGCGCGCGATCGCGTCGGCGCTCGCCGCCGCCTCGGCGCGCCCCGCGGTATGCAGGTAGGCGCCGACCATGATGTTCTCGCGCACGCTCAGGCGCGCGAACGGCTGGGTGACCTGGAAGGTGCGCACCATGCCGCGGCCGCAGACGACGTGCGGCGCAAGCCCGGTGATGTCCTCGCCGCGGAAGCGCACGCTGCCCTGGTCGGGCAGCGCGAATCCCGTCATCGCGGCGAACAGCGTCGTCTTGCCGGCGCCGTTGGGGCCGATCAGCGCGGCGATGGACCCTTCCGCGACGTCGAGGCTCGCGCCGTCGACCGCGCGCAGGCCGCCGTAGATCTTGGTCACGCCGCGGACTTCAAGCACGGCGCCGCCCGACGCGCAGGAGATCGGCCAGCCCGTTGGGCAGGAAGGCGATGATCACCACCAGCAGGCCGCCGTAGACGATGAGCGACAACCCCTGCGCCTCGGTCAGGCTGCGCGTGGCCTCGCCCACCAGCGTCAGCAGGAACGAGCCGATCAGCGGCCCGTAGACCGTGCCGGCGCCCCCGATCATCGTCACCAGCAGCATCTCGACCGACTTGTCGACGCCGAAGGCCACCGCCGGGTCGATGTACAGATAGTACTGGGCGTAGAAGGTGCCGCCGGCGGCGCACAACGCCCCGGACAGGGCGAGGACCTTCACTTTCTCGCGGAAGGTGTTGATGCCGAGCGCGCGCGCGGCATCCTCGTTCTCCCGGATCGCCGCAAGCCGCGCGCCGAAGCGCGAGCGCGTGAGCCAGATCGCCACCGCTACGGAAAGGGCGGCAAGGGCTGCGATCACGTAGTAGAAGCCGATGCGCTCGGCGAACTGGAAATCCGCCGCGCTGCGCTTGAGCGGGATCAGCAGGCCGACCCCGCCGCCGGTGACGGCGAGCGAGTTGGCAACGATGCGGAAGGCCTCGGCGAAGGCGAGCGTGATCAGCGCGAAATACGAGCCGCGCAGCCCGGCACGGAACGCGAGCACCGCGATCAGCGCGCCCACCCCTGCCCCGGCGGCCACCGCCCCGAGCAGGCCGAGCCACGGATTGACGCCGAGCTTGAGCTGCAGGATGGTCGAGCAGTACGCCCCGGTGCCGAAGAACACCACGTGCCCGAACGAAAGCTGGCCCGCAAAGCCGCCGGCGATGTTCCAGGCCTGCCCGATGAGCGCGAAGAACAGCACCAGGATGCCGAAGTTGACGGCGAAGTTCGAGCGGAAGATCAGCGGATAGGCGATCACCACGGCGAGCAGCCCGACGGGAGCGGCCCACCTCATCGCGCGGCTCCGAACAGTCCGGTGGGCCGGAGCAGCAGGATCAGGATGAAGATGAGCGGGATGCCGATCTGGCCGAGCGCCTCGCCGAAAAACAGGCCGGCGAGCGATTCCGTGAGCCCGATGATCAGCGCACCGAGCAGCGCGCCCACGAAGCTGCCCATGCCGCCGAGCACCACGATGGTGAACGCGACAATCACGAAAAGGTGCCCCACGGTCGGCGCCACGTAGAACGAGGGCATGAGCAGGCAGGCGGCGGCGCCGAGGCAGGCGATGCCGATGCCATAGGCGACAGCGAACATCTTCTCCACGTCGATGCCGACGAGGCGCGCGCCGTCGCGCTCCTTGGCGACTGCGCGGATCGCCTTGCCGGTGTCGGTGCGGGCGATGAACAGCGCGAGCGCGCCGCACAGGAGCAGCGAGGCAAGGAACGACACCAGCTTGGGCAGCGGCACCAGCGCCGGTCCCAGCTCCACCATCTTGTTGGAATAGGAGACGGTGATGGTCTGTGTGTCGCCGGTGAAGAAGAACAGCGCCGCGTTCTCCAGCACGATGGCGAGGCCCAGCGTGATGAGCAGGATGTTCTCGTCCTTGCCGTGGCTGAAGCGGCCGATCAGCGCGCGGTACATCAGGTAGCCGGCGGCGAACATGCCGGCCACCATCAGCGGCAGCGCCGCGTACGGATCGACGTTCGCCTTGGTGAGCAGGAAATACACGCCGTACATGGCGAGCATCAGCAGGCTGCCATGGGCGAAGTTGATGATGTGCAGCACGCCGTAGATCAGCGTGAGGCCCACCGCGACCAGGGCGTAGGAGCCGCCGAGCAGCAGCCCGTTGATCGCGGCGGCGCCGAGGATGCTCGCGTCCACGGCGCCGCCGGAAGGCTTACGAGAATTTAGGTTTCGGGAACACCGGCTTGGCCGAGGCGAAGCGGCCGGGCCAGACGACCTCGATATCGCTCCTGGTCGCCTGCAGCATGACCGCCTTGCCGCCCTCGTTCTGGCCGTTGACGAACCGGGTCGGGCCGTAGGGCATGAAGTGATCCGCCCAGGTGGACGACGCGAGCGCCGCGTTCACCTTTTCCTTGTCGGCCGAGCCCGCGCGCTCCAGCGCGTCGGCGAGCAGCTTCACCGCGTTATAGGCGAGATATACCTCGAAGGTGAAGAGGCTGCCCTTCGCCTCGATGCGCCTCTTCATCGCCTGGGCCTTCGGGTTCGTGGGATCGAACCAGTGGTTGAAGTCCATCATGCTCAGCGCGACGTCGGGCAGTTCCTTCACGAACTTGTAGTTGAAGCCGCCGCCGAGCACCGAGAACATGCCCGCCAGGTCGATCTTCTGCTGGTGAAGCGTGCGTGCAAGCAGCACGTATTCGTTCTGGTAGTTGCTCATGATGAGCAGGTCCGGGCGCAGCGAGCGGATGCGCAGCGCGACGTTGGAGAAGTCGCGCGTCGGGTTCGCGTGCTTCATGACTTCCTTCACCTCGATGCCGATCGACGGCAGCTTGCCGGCGAGCAGCTTGGCCGTGCCGGTGCCGAATTCCGACTCCTCGTGGACCAGCACTGCGGATTTCGCCACCTTGCCGGCCGCCGCGTTGACCTCGCCCAGGCCGACGATCGCGTCGTCGACGCAAGCCCGGAAGCCGGGCTTGAGGCGGAACACGTTCTTCAGGCCGCGGTTGACGATGTTGTCCGAGGCGCCGACGTCGATGATGAACGGCGTGTTGTACTTGGCCGCCGCCTGGGTCGCGGGAAGCGCCACCGCGCTGGAGAACGCGCCGATGTACGCCGACACGCCCTCCTCCTGCATCTTTTCGACCACGCTGACCCCGACCTCGGGCTTCGCCTGGTTGTCGCCGAGCAGCGGCTCGAGCTTCGCCCCGCCCATCGACTTGATGCCGCCGGCGGCGTTGATCTCCTCGATCGCCGTCATGGCGCCGAGCCTGCACTGTGCCCCGCTGTACGCGAGGAACCCGGTCATCGGGTTCACCAGCCCCACCTTTACCGGCCTGGCCTGCGCGCGCAGCAGGGTCGGCACGCCGAACGACGCGGCCGCCGCGGCCGCCGCGCCGGCGCCGATGAGGCTGCGACGGGTAATGCGATGCTTGCGAGTGGTCATCGGTCTGTTCCCCCTGTTTGGAACGCGTTGGTTCGCACCAAGTCTACGACAAGCCGGAGAATTTCTGAACGAGCCCTTTGGGGCCCCGGGCCGGGCTGTATCATCCCGACCGGCGACCCCCGACACCATGGAACTTTCCGACAAGACGGCGCGGCAGCTCTTCCAGGAGATCAAGGCCAGGCCGGCGCGCAGGCGCTTCGGCTTCGGCACCAGGCCGGCGCTCATCAACGTCGACCTGCAGAAGGCCTACACGGCGGTGGGAGAGTTCGCCACCGCCTACGAGGCCGACCCGCGCCAGCTCGACTACGTGAACCAGCTGGCGCGGCTGTTCCGCGAGCAGCGCAGGCCGGTGGTCTGGACCTACGTCGCCTACATGGACTCGGGCGAGGACTGCGGCGTGTGGGGCACGCGCAGCGACACGCCCGACTCGCTGCAGAACATCAAGGTCGGCTCTCGCCGTTCGGAGTTCGACGACCGGCTCGATATCGACCACAAGCGCGACATCATCGTGAACAAGCGCATGGCTTCGGCCTTCCACGAAGCGAACCTGGGATCGGTCTTCAACTTCCACGGCGTGGACACGGTGGTGGTGACCGGCGGCTCGACCTCGGGCTGCGTGCGCGCGACGGTGGTCGACAGCCTGTCGCGCAGCTACCGCACCATCGTTCCCGAGGAGTGCGTGGCGGACAAGCACGAAAGCCCGCATTTCGCCAACCTGTACGACATGGCGCTCAAATATGCCGACGTCGTACCCGTTGCCGAGGTCATCGAGTACATGAAAAGCCTGCGGTGAAGCGCGACCCGGGCCTGTACGACTACCTGCCCTACAACCGCCGTCCCAAGATCGAGTGGCCGGGCGGCGCCCGTGTGGCCTTCTGGGCGGCGCCCAACATCGAGTTCTACGAGCTCGACCCGCCGAAGAACCCGTCGCGCACCGCATGGGCGCGGCCCGTCCCCGACGTCCTGAACTACTCGTACCGCGACTACGGCAACCGCGCCGGGTTCTGGCGCATGCTGGACGCGATGGACCGCTGCGGCATGCGCGGCAGCGTGTCGCTCAACGTGGCGGTGTGCGAGCACCATCCCGAGGTCATCCAGGCCTGCGTGCAGCGCGGCTGGGAGCTGTACTCGCACGGAACCTACAACACGCGCTATCTATTCAACATGAGCGAAGAACAGGAGCGCGCCGTCATCCAGGACTCGATCGACACGATCCGCGCGCACTCGGGCCAGAAGCTCGACGGCTGGCTCGCGCCCGCGCTCACCTACACCGAGCGCACGCTCGACCTCGTGGCCGACATGGGCCTCACCTACGTCTGCGATCTCTTCCACGACGACCAGCCCGGGCCGGTGAAGGTGCGCAAGGGGCGCCTCGTCAGCCTGCCCTATTCGCTGGAGATGAACGACGTCATCTCCTACAACGTGAACCTCGTGTCGCCGCGCCGCTACGGCGAGATCCTGAAGCGCCAGTTCGATCGACTCTACGCCGAAGGCGCGGAATCGGGCACGGTGATGTGCATCCCGCTGCATCCCTACCTCGTCGGCCAGCCTTACCGCGTCAAGGCCTTCGAGGACGCGCTCGCCTACATCACCGGCCACGACAAGGTATGGCTCGCCACCGGGCGCGAGATCGCGGGATATTTCCTCGACCACTATCACGACGCCTTCGCGCAGGCAGCGCAGCCGGTCCATGATCTCTGACGAGTACCTGAAGTACCCCAGGCGCCGCTACGGCATGGACCACGAGCGCTACGAGTGGTCCATTCTTCCAAGAAGAGAAAACGTGAAATGGCCCGGCGGCGCGCGCGTCGCGCTTTGGGTGACGGTGGCGTTGCAATGGTTCCCGCTCGACATGAAGGGCCAGCCGTTCAAGCCGCCGGGTGCGCTGCAGACCGCCTACCCGGACCTGCGGCACTACACGCTGCGCGACTATGGCAACCGCGTCGGGATTTTCCGGATCATGAAGGCGCTCGAGCGCCATGGCATCCGCGCCAGCGCCGCGGTGAATGCCGCAGTCGCGGTGCGTTACCCGGCTCTTCTAAAAGAAATTCTTTCCAAAAACTGGGAAATCGTCGCCCACGGCCTCGACATGGACCACCTGCATTACGAAGGCATGTCGAATGAAAAATCCCTGATCGAAATGACGTTGCGGCACCTGCCCAAGGTCCGCGGCTGGCTCTCGCCCGCGAAGTCCGAATCCAGCAGGACGCTCGATCTGCTCGCCGAGGCGGGGATCGAATACGTCTGCGACTGGGTGAACGACGACATGCCCTACAGGATGAAGAACCTCTACTCGATGCCGCACTCCTCGGACATCGACGACTACGCGATCCTCGTCAACAACCACCACGACGAGGACGAGTACAGAGACCAGCTCATCGATCAATTCGATTTGCTGCATGAAGAATCGCAAACGCAGGGGGGACGCATCATGTGCATCTCGCTGCACCCCTGGGTGATCGGCCAGCCCTACCGCATCGGCGCGCTGGAGAACGCGCTCGCGCACATCATGCGCCACCCGGGCGTGTGGCCGGCGACCGGCGCCGAGATCCTCGACGCCTGGAAAGCTCAGCCGGGGTCAGAGCATTTGCCCTGACCCCGGCTCGGCGGCGTAGGCGCGCTCGAAGGCCTCGATCTCCGGCAGAAGGGAGAGCGTCAGCCCGAGCTCGTCGACGCCTTTGAGCAGCATCTCGCGGTAGAAGCTATCCACCGTGAAGCGGTGCGCCTTGCCTCCAGGCTCTTTTACTTCCTGGGAAACGAGATCGACGGTCAGCTGCGTTCCCGGGCTTTTCGCCAGCAAGGCTCTCAGGTCCGCGCATTCCTGCTCCGACAGGCGCACCGGCACGATGCCGTTCTTCAGGCAGTTGTTGTAGAAGATGTCGCCGAAGCTCGGTGCGATCACGCTGCGGAAGCCGCGGTCGTGGAAGGCGTAGGCCGCGCCCTCGCGCGATGAGCCGCAGCCGAAGTTGCGGCTGGCGACCAGGATCTTCGCTTCGCGGTAGGGCTCGCGGTTGAGGACGAAGTCCGGGTCTTCCGCGAGGTCGTGGAACAGGAACTGCCCGTAGCCGTCCTTGCGCGGGAACTTCAGGAAACGCGCCGGGATGATCTGGTCGGTATCGACGTTGGCCGGCTCGTAGGGCGCGGCGAGCGCCGTGAGCGAGACGAATTTCTCCACGGTCAGAGTTTCCTCACGTCTGTAAGGCGGCCGCAAACCGCCGCCGCCGCCGCCATCGCCGGACTCATGAGATGGGTGCGCACGCCGCGCCCCTGCCGGCCCTCGAAATTGCGGTTCGAGGTGGAGGCGATGCGCTCCTGCGGCCTGCCGAGGTCGCCGTTGATGCCCACGCACATCGAGCAGCCGGCGTGGCGCCACTCGAAGCCCGCCTCGCGGAACACCGCGTCCAGCCCTTCGGCCTCGGCCTGCTTCTTCACCAGGCCGGAGCCCGGCACGACCATCGCCGGGATGCAGGCCTTGCGTCCGCGGACCACCGCGGCGGCCGCGCGCAGATCCTCGATGCGGCTGTTGGTGCACGAGCCGATGAATACCCGATCGATTTTGAGCCCCTCCAATTTCGTCTCCGGAGCGAGGCCCATGTACTCGTGCGCGCGCGCCGGCCCCTGCGGAACCGCGCCGCTGATCGGCGCCGCATGCTCCGGGCTCGTGCCCCAGGTCACCATCGGCTCCAGCCGGCTTGCGTCGAGCGTCACCTCGGCGTCGAAGCGCGCTTCCGGGTCGCTCGGCAGGGTTTTCCAGTACCGCAGCGCGCGCTCCCATTCGGCGCCCTGCGGCGCGAAGGGCTTGCCGGCGAGATAAGCGAACGTCGTGTCGTCGGGCGCCACCATGCCGGCGCGCGCTCCCGCCTCGATGGACATGTTGCACACGGTGAGCCGCTCCTCGACGCTCATCGCGCGGATCGCCGCGCCCGCGTATTCGACGACGTGCTGCACTGCGCCGCCTGCGCCGATCTTGGCGATGATCGCCAGGATGATGTCTTTCGCACTTACATGATCTAGTTTTTTACCTTCGACGAGGATCAGCATGGTCTTCTGCGGCGCCTGCCACAGGGTCTGGGTAGCGAGCACGTGCTCGTTCTCCGACTGGCCGATGCCGAAGGCGAGCGCGCCGAGCGCGCCGTGCGTCGAGGTGTGGCTGTCGCCGCACACCAGCACGAACCCGGGCAGCGTGATGCCTTGCTCCGGCCCGACGATGTGCACGATGCCCTGGCGGTCATCGGTCAGCTCGAAGGCGGGGATGCCGTGCGCGCGCACGTTGCCGGAGAAGGTTTCCACCATCCGTCTTATTTCCACCGTCGGCGCGTCGGCCGGCGAGCGGCTCACGGTAGGCACGTAATGGTCGGGCGTGCCGAAGGTCTGGCCCGGGCGGCGCACCTTGAGGCCGCGGCGTGCGAGACTGGCGAAGGCATGGAACGAGCCGTCGTGGATAATGTGCCGGTCGACATAGAGCAGGCACTGGCCTTCGCGGCGCAGCACGACATGCCGGTCCCAGATCTTCTCGAACAGGCTGCGCGGAGAACCCGTGGCTAAGGTGCTGGTCATCGTACCGTTCCCGATGAGCGAGGAGAACCGCCGCGCCCGGGAAGCGCAGCTCCAAGTGGTGCAGCTCGACCCGGGCATCGACTTCCATTTCCGGCCGGTGCGCGCCGCTCCAGCCAATTATACGAGCGAACACGATTCGGTCCTCGCCGACATTTCCATCGTCGACGCCTGCAAGAACGCGCAGGCCGAGGGCTACGACGCCGTCTGCATCGACACGATGAGCGACTCGGGGCTCGCCGCGGCGCGCTCGCTGCTCGACATCCCGGTGATCGCCCCCGGGCGCGCCTCGATGCTCGCCGCACTGATGCTCGGCGAGCGCTTTTCCATCCTCATCATGTGGGATCGCTGGCGCCATTTGTACCGCAAGACCATCGCCGAGCTCGATCTGGGCGCGCGCTGCGCCTCGATCCGCTCGATCGGGGTGGCGCCCGACAACCAGGCGCTGCTCGCCGGCAAGGAAGACAAAGTGTTCCCGCTGCTGCTCGAGGCGGCGCGCGCCTGCGTCGAGCAGGACGGCGCCGAGGTCATCCTCCTTGGCTCGACCACCATGCACCAGGCGCACGGCTACCTCGCCGAGCGCCTTGCGGTGCCGGTCATCAACCCGGGGCCGCTTACCTACAAGCTCGCCGAAGCGGCGCTTGCGCTCGGCCTGAAGCACAGCCGCAAGGCCTTCCCCAAGCCGCTCGCGCCGCGCGTCGACCTGATCGATGCCATGTTCAAAGACCTGAGGCCCTAGAAAATGCCCAAGATCCTCGTCATCGTGCCTTTCGCCCTCGACGAAGCCGGCGTCGCGCGCCGGAAGAACCAGCTCAAAGCCGTCAAGCTCGACCCGCAGAGCGAGTTCCATTTCCGCCCGGTGAAGGCCGGCCCGACCTCGTTCATGAGCCCGCACGACTGGACGCTGATGGATCTCGCGATCTTCGAGGCGGGCGCGGAAGCGCAGGCCGAGGGCTTCGACGCGGTGTGCATCGACACCATGAGCGACTCGGGCATGGCGGCGCTGCGCTCGGTGCTCGACATCCCGGTGGTGTCGCCGGGGCGTGCGTCGATGCTCTTCGCGCTTACGCTGGGCTCGAAGTTCTCGGTACTGGCGCAGTGGCCGCCGGCGATCGTGCGCTACAAGAAGGCGATCGCCGAGTACGGCCTCGCGCAGCACTGCGCCTCGGTTCGCTCCTTCGACATTCCGCCCGACTTCGACGCCCTGCTCGAGGGCAAGCAGGAAAGCGCCTTCCCCAGGATGCTCGAGGTGTGCATGCGCTGCGTCGAGGAAGACGGCGCCGACGTGATCTGTCTCGGGTCGACCACCATGCACCAGGCCGCCGCCTGGCTCGCCGAGCGCCTGCCGGTGCCGCTCATCAACCCGGGGCCGCTCACCTACAAGCTCGTCGAGTCGCTGCTCGCGCTAAAGCTCGCGCACAGCCGCGCCTGCTATCCCAGGCCGCAGGCGCCCAAACTGCCGATGCTTCACGCCATGCTCGACGCCGCCGCGGCGCTCTCGCCGGCAATGCGCCCCAGCGTAGTCGCGGTCAGCAAGCCGCCGCCGGAAAAGTAGCCCCAGTTCGACGGGCCCGACAGCCCGCGCGCGGCGCCGCCGCCCGCGAAGAGATTCGGCAGCGCCGTGCCGTCCTTGCGCAGCACGCGGGCCTGCGGATCGATGACAACGCCGCCCTGCGTATGGAAGAGTGCGCCGGTCACCTTCACGGCGCAGAACGGCGCCGCGAGCGGCGGCGTGCCGCGGAAGTCTCTTCCCCAGCGATCTTCGCCTTTTCCTTTACGTAACTGATTTACCTCGTCATCGGTCCGCTCGAGCGCATCGGCCGGCACGCCCATCATGGCAGCGAGCTCGCGCAGGCTCGCCGCCTTGCGGATGCCGCCGAGCGCGCGAATCTCCTCGTAGTCGGCGAAGCCGAGGATCGGGCGCTCGCGCGCCTCGTCGAACACGTCCCACGCGATCTTCCCGGGCTGGGCGATGACTTCCACCGCCTGCTCCGAGTAGCCGCGCACCTCGTTCGAGAAGCGAAGCCCGAGCGAATTCACCTGGTAGCCGCCGTTCGTGAGCACGCCCCAGTTGACCGGATTGCCGTAGGGCACCGCGACCGCCCCATGGCCTTGATAGCTGCCCATGTCGGCGACCGCGGCGCCGAGCTCGAGGCCCCAGCGCACGGCGTCGCCCTTGTTGCCGACGTGGCCTGAAAACTCCGCGCCGGCGATCTCCGGGATGAGCTCGTGCACCATCTCCCTGTTGCCGCCGAAGCCGCAGCTGGCGAGCACCAGCGCGCCGCAGCCGACCGTTTCGCTCGTTCCGTCCGGGCGCGCGAAGCGCACGCCGCTCACTTTTCCCGCCGCATCCGATAACAGGTCCGTCGCGACTGCGCTGGTGATGATGTCGATCCCCATGCGGGCCGCGGAAGCGAGCAGCGCATTCTCCAGCTCCTCGCCGGTGCGGTGCGGCGTGCCGTGCATGCGCAGCACCGAGTGCCCGGGATAGAGAAAGCCCTCCACCAGCTTGAACTGCACGCCGTGGCGGTCGGCGAGCCATTCGACCGTTGGCCCCGAGGCGCGCGCCACCGCATTGACCATCGCGCGGTTGGTCTGACCCTTCGCCTTGCGCCAGATGTCTTCGGCGAGGAGCTCGGGCGAATCGTCGATGCCGAGCGCCTTCTGGAAGCGCGTGCCCGCGCCGGGAATGAGGCCGGTGGAGAGCGCCGTGCTGCCGGAAGGCTTTGCGTCCCGCTCCACGACCAGCACTTCGGCGCCCGCTTCCTTCGCCGCCAGCGCCGCGGTCAGCCCGCAGGCGCCGGCGCCGATGACGACCACCGGGACCGAGTACTCGAATTTCATGCGTCGACGCCCCCGATGCGCGGATTGCAGGGCGCGGCGACCAGCAGCCGGACCTCCTGCGCCACGATCAGCTCGCGCGCCTTCTTGAGATAGGCGGCGAAGGCCGGATCCTTGTACAGCGCCGCCCTGCGCCGCTCGCGCTCGCCGGCGTCGCGGTAGCCGAACATCATGACGATCTGGTTGATGTTGGCGCCGATCTCGGTGCGGTAAAGGCCCATGAAATTTCCGAGGATCCTCTTCTGCGGCTCGAGCCCTTCCTTCTCGAAGAGCTCGAGGAACGTCTGCACCTCGCCGACCTTGAGCGTGTACTGGCGAAAGTCGATCACCATGGCATTTTCCTCCTGTGCTATTTTAGACCTCGTGTTTCGAGTGAATCGGCTGGGCCGGAGCTTCTTCGCGGAAGTCGTCGGCCTCGATCTCGCAAAGCCGCCCGACGAGGCGACCTTCGCGCGCGTGAGGCAGGCGCATCTCGAGCACGGCGTGCTCGTGTTCCGCGACCAGGAGCTCGCGCCGGCGCAGCACATCGCGTTCTCGGCGCGCTTCGGCCCGCTGCAGGTCCACCCGATGAGCCAGTTCAACCTGCAGGGGGCGCCCGAAATCCTGCTGGTATCGAGCGACAGGCATCCCGACGGCCGGCCGATGGGCATCGCCGACGCCGGGCGCTACTGGCACACGGACATGTCCTACATGAAGGAGCCCGCGCTCGGCTCGCTCTTGTATGCGCGCGCGATCCCGCCGGAAGGCGGCGACACGCTGTTTTGCGACATGACGGCCGCTTGCCGGGACCTGCCTGCGGACATGCGGGCGAAGCTCGCCGGCCTGAAAGCCCTGCATCACTTCGCCAGCCGCTGGTCGCGCGAGTCGCAGAAGTACGGCGTGCGCCCGCCGCAGACCAAGGAAGAGCAGGACCGCAATCCGCCCGTCGAGCAGCCGATGATCCGGACCCATCCCGAAACCGGCGAGCCCGCCCTCTATGCCGGCGGCTTCGCGGTCAGGGTGCAAGGCGTCTGCGAGCAGGAATCGACCGAAATTCTCGACTGGGTCGAGAAATGGGTGGCGCAGCCGAAGTACGTCTACCGCCACCGCTGGCGCCTTCACGACCTGGTGTTCTGGGACAACCGGCGGGTCATGCACCAGGCCACGGAGTATCCGGCGCACCAGCGCCGGCACATGCACCGCACCACCGTGAAGGGCGACGCGCCGTATGGAATTCGGGGTCGGAGCGGATGACAGGTTGCCTAAAGACCCCTGGCAACTCACCGACTAAAGCTTCTTCTGCCCTGACCTCAAGTCTGCAATATTCAAGGTGCCGGTGAAATCGAGTTCGGCGCGCTCTTCCCCCAGCGATTCCACCAGGCCGAGCGACTCGAGTTCCGCCAGCAATTCGGACAACTCGGCCTCCGAATAGCGACCGACGCGGGCGCGCAGAATGTCGCAGTCCACCTCACCGGTGATGTGCCCAAGTATCCGCCGGTACTCCAAGGACACGGCGCGGCTCTGCGTGTCCCACGCCCTGCCACCCCGCTCGGTGCGCCGGTATACCGTCCTTGCCATAACGGCATCCTTCGCCCGTCGTCATTGGAATGCAAGAGGCGCTAAAAAGACCTTGCGTGAAGCTCTGCAAAAACGGTGACCAATGTCAAAAGCGCGCTTCAGTACTTGACACGCGCTTTTTCGTCTATCCCGTAGCGCGCCTCGAGGTCCTGCACCTCGGGCATGCCGAGCAGGTCGAAGAATTCCTGGAAGGTCGGCACGTCCTTCGCGATGCTCGCGATGGTGCCGGTCTCCTTGAGCGTCGCCAGCACCTGGCTGGCGGCGCGGATCGCCGCGAGCATCAGCCAGTTCGGGTAGATGATGATCTTGAATCCCAGGCGCTCGATCTCCTCGCGCCCGAGAAACGGCGTCTTGCCGCTGGTGGCCATGTTGTAGAGCAGCGGCGCCTTGAGGCGCGGGGCGATCTTCGGCAGCTGCTCGGCGCTCGGCGCCTCGATGAAAAGCACATCGGCGCCCGCTTCCTTGTAGCGCAGCGCGCGCTCGAGCGCCGGCTCGAAGCCCTCGACCGATATGGCGTCGCTCCTCGCGATCAGGACGAAATCCGAATCCGTGCGCGCGTCCGCCGCGGCGCGGATCTTCGCCACCATCTCCTCCACCGGCACCAGCTGCTTGCCCATGAGGTGGCCGCAGCGCTTGGGCATCACCTGGTCCTCGATGTGCACGGCCGCGACGCCCGCGCGCTCGTACGCCTGGACGGTGCGCCGCACGTTGAGCACGCCGCCGTAGCCATTGTCCGCGTCGGCGATGACCGGCAGCCCGCTCGAGTCGGCGATGCGCGCCGCGTTGTCCACCATTTCCGTCATGGTGAGCAAGCCCACGTCGGGCATGCCCAGGCGCACGGCGCTGGTGCCGGCACCGGTCATGTACACCGCCTCGAAACCGTGACGCTGCACGAGCTTTGCGTTGAGCGCGTCGGCTACGCCGGGGGCCATCAGCGCGCCGGGGCGCGCGAGAAGCTGGCGTAGCTGGGTAGTGAGCCGCATGTCGATTTCCTACCTTGATCGGTCGAGGTTCGCTTCGCTGATCTGCGAGTTTAGCGTCCAGAAGTCGTAGAGCACCCCGAGAAGCAGCAGCCCGCCGGTCACCAGGTAGAGCAGGCCCGTGAGCCACTTTCCCATGTAGAAGCGGTGCACGCCGAAGATGCCGAGGAACGTGAGCAGAATCCAGGCGACGTTGTAGTTGATATGCCCCGCCACGTACCGCCGCTCGGCGCTGCGCTCCATCCACGGAATGAGAAACAGATCGATGATCCAGCCCACGAATAGAAGCCCGAGCGTGAAAAACCAGATCGTGCCGCTCACCGGCCGGCCGAAGTAGAAGCGGTGCGAGCCAGTGAAGCCGAAGATCCAGAGCAAATAGCCGATCAGCTTGCTGTGGGTGTCGGGCCGCGTGTCCTTCATGGCTGGAATTATGACCTTGACCCGCGGCCGCCGGTCGGAAAGATTGCGCTCATGCGCTTGCGCACCTACTGGTATCGCGCGGACAAGGAAGCCTGGGTCTTCGCTTCGATCCTGTTGCTGCTGGTAGCCGTCTTCGCCGGGGTCTTGAAGGCGGCTTTCGCCTACCAGGACGAGCGGCGCAGCCGCACGCTGGAAGCCCACGCCAAGAATGTCGCTTGCCTCGCGCGCAATGTCTATTTCGAGGCGCGCGGCGAGCCGCTCGCCGGCCAGTATGCGGTGGCCGAGGTCACCATGAACCGCAAGTCGTCTCCGCTCTATCCGCGCACGGTGTGCGAGGTGGTCTATCAGAAGAGCGCTTTTTCATGGACCGACCTCGGCAGCATTCTGCCCGAGCCGGAAGGCGAGGAATGGAAGATCGCCTGGAAGGTAGCCGAAGCGGTGTACTACGGAAGAGAGGCGCCCCGGCTACAGGGCGTCCTCTTCTACCATGCGACCTATGTGCAACCCGACTGGGCGGCGGGCAAGCGCCCCGTCGCCCGGATCGGCAAGCACATCTTCTACAGGTAACCGCTACGAGCGGTGCCCGCGGCGCGGACCGCGCGCCCGGAATTCCTCCAGCTTCTTGCGCTGCTCGGGGGTGAGGAGCGCGACTACGCGGCTCATGGTTTCGGCCCGCGCATAGGCGGCATCGGCGTGCGCCTTGCCGACGGCGTCGGCGAGCTGGCGCACCCGCGCGGCGTCGAAGTTCGGCGCGGCGGTCGCCTTGCGCAGCTCGTCGCGGGCGCCTGGTCGTGGAAGATCTTGAAAACCTGGTCGCGTTGCGCCTCGGTGAGATCCAGGCCGCGCAGCATGCCCATGCCGCCGCCGCGCATCTGGTGCGCCTGCATTGCGCCGCCGTGCGCGCCCGGCTGGGCCAGCGCCACGCCCGGAACGGCGAAAGCGAGGCTGCCGGCGACGAGCAGGCCGGCGAGGTAGGGGTGCGTGCGTAGATTCATTGCATTCTCCTTTGAAGTGAACTCGCGACCGGAAGTCTCGCCCCGCCGCCCATCAAGCGTAGTAAAGCTTCCGTAAAGCTGCGTAAAGAAGCGCTACCGGAAGTAACGCGCCGCTATCATCCCCGGCGTGACGCAGGTGTTGCTTGCAGACGACGACGTCGCGCTCTCCGAAATGCTCACCGAGTACCTCGAGCGCGAAGGCTTCACCGTGACCGCCGTGCACGACGGCGAGGCGGCTGCGCGGCTTGCCCCGACCGGGGATTTCCAGATCGTGGTGCTCGACGTGATGATGCCGCGCGTGGACGGCATCGAGGCGTTGCGCCGGATCCGCCAGTCGAGCCGCGTCCCGGTCATCATGCTCACCGCCCGCGGCGACGACATCGACCGCATCGTGGGCCTGGAGCTCGGCGCCGACGACTATGTCGCCAAGCCGTGCACGCCGCGCGAGCTTACGGCGAGGCTGCGCGCCATCCTGCGCCGCGTGCATCCACCCGCGGATGAAGTCGGCCCGCTCGCGGTGAGCGCCCTCGCGCTGTGGCCGCAGAAGCGGCGCGTCGAATGGCGCGGCAGGCCCGTGGAGCTCACCAGCATGGAGTTCAACCTGCTCGAAGTGCTGATGCGCAACGCCGGGCGCGTCGTCAGCAAGAAGGATCTCTCCGAGCAGGCGCTGGGCCGGCCGCTCGCGCGCTTCGACCGCAGCATCGACGTGCACCTTTCCAGCATCCGCCACAAGCTCGGCGAAGGCGCGGCGCTCATCCGCACGGTGCGCGGCATGGGCTATCACCTCGCGAAGGATTGATGCGCATGGGGCGCCTCTTCTGGAAAATTTTCATCGCCTTCTGGCTCGCGCTCATCGCCGCCGCGGTCGCCAGCGGAATCGCAGTGTCGCTGCAGCGCGCAGCCCGCAACGCGGCCGAGCCCGAGCTCGCGATCGGACCGCCTGTAGCGCTGGCGACGAATCTCGCGGCCGCCACCCTGCGCCACGGCGGCGTCGAGGCGCTGCGCGGCTGGCTGCGCGAAGCGCAGGGCGCGCGCGGGGTCGCGCTCTTCGCGGTCGATCCGCGGGGTGCCGACCTCCTCGGGCGGCCGGTGCCGCCGGTGGCGCTTGCGCGCGCCCGCGAGCTCGCCGACTCGGGCGAGCGGCCGCGCGCCGCGCGCCTTGCCGAAGCGCCGAGCGGCGAGCGCTACCTTCTCTTCGCAGCCGCGCAAGGGGAAGCGCGCGGGCCCGCCCGCCGCCTGCCGCCGCGGCCGTGGCTTCTCATGGTCATCGGCGCTGTTGCCAGCCTTGCGGTGAGCGCGTTGCTCGCCTGGTATCTGGCGCGCCCGATCCGCAATCTGCGCTGGGCGTTCCGCGCGGCCGCCGACGGCCGCCTGGACACGCGCGTGCGGCCGCTCATGAAAGGCCGCCGCGACGAGATCGCGGATCTCGGCGAAGACTTCGACCAGATGGCCCAGAAGCTGCAGAACCTCGTCACCGCGCAGCGCCGGCTGCTGCACGACGTGTCGCACGAGCTGCGCTCGCCGCTTGCGCGGCTGCATGCGGCGATCGGGCTCGCGCGCCAGGATCCGCGCAAGCTGGAGCCTTCGCTCGAGCGCATCGAGCGCGAGGCTGCCCGGCTGGGTGAGCTCGTCGGCGAAGTGCTCACGCTCGCCCGGCTCGAGGGCGGCACCGCATCGGGGGCCGAGGAGACGGTGGACTTCGCCGACCTCGTCGCCGACATCGCCGAGGACGCCCGCTTCGAAGCCGAAGCCGCCGGCCGCAAGGTGGCACTTGATTCCGCCGAGCAGGTGCTCGTGCGCGGGCGCGCGGAGCTATTGCACCGGGCAGTGGAGAACGTGGTGCGCAATGCGGTAAAGCACACGGCGCCCGGCACTGCCGTGGAGATCGAGCTGTCGGTAGCGGGCGAGCGCGCGATTCTCCGCGTCACCGACCGCGGCCCCGGCATCGCGCCCGGCGAGGCGGAGCGCATCTTCGAGCCGTTCTACCGCGGCAGCGCCGACCCGGATGGGTTCGGTCTCGGGCTTGCCATTGCGCACGGCGCGGTCGCCGCGCACGCCGGCGCCATCCGCGCCGCGAACGCCCCAGGCGGCGGACTGCGCGTCGAGATCGACCTGCCGCTCGCTAAAGGCGCAGAAGCTCGCGCGTAAGCTGGGCCGCCGGCACTTCGCGGCAGCCGCTCGCATTCTGGCCGGACCAGAGCGGCGAGAAGTCGCCGCTTCCCCGGGCCTCCGCCTTGGCGCGCAGCGGCGCGATCGCGGCAGTGGCGAGCGGGAACGCCGGCGGCACCGCGCTCATCGGGCCGAGCTCGCGCATCAGGCGGTTGACGATGCCGCGCGCCGGCCGCCCGGTGAACAGGTTGGTGAGCGCGGTATGGCGCGCGCCTTCGCTCTTCAGCGCTGCGCGATGCACCGCGCTCGTCGTCGCTTCCGGGCAGAGCAGGTAGGCGGTGCCGACTTGCACCCCGGCGGCGCCGAGCGCGAACGCGGCGGCGACGCCCTTCGCGTCCGCGATGCCTCCCGCGGCGATCACGGGCACGCGCACCGCGCGGGCGATTTGCGGCACGAGCGCGAGCGTGCCCGGCTGCGTCGTCACGTCCTCGGTCAGGAACACGCCGCGATGGCCACCGGCCTCGGCGCCCTGCGCGATGATCGCGTCGACCCCTTGCGCCTCGAGCCAGCGCGCCTCCTCCACGGTGGTGGCCGACGAAAGCACCTTCGCCCCCGACGCCCGCACGCGTGCGAGAAGCTCCTTCGCGGGCAGGCCGAAATGAAAGCTCACCACCGCGGGCTTGAACTCGGCGAGCAGCTCGGCCGCCTCGGCGCTGAACGGCGCGCGACCCGGACCCGCCGGGATGGTGTCGGGATCGATCCCGAATTCGCGGAAGTAAGGCGTCAGCGCGCCGCGCCAGGCCTTCTCGCGCTCGGCGCTCGGCGCCGGCGGCGTGTGGCAGAAGAAGTTCACGTTGAACGGCCGCGATGTCGCCGCCTTCAGCGCCTCGAGCTCCTTGCGCATGCCGTCCGGCGCCAGCATGGCGCAGGGAAGCGAGCCCAGGCCGCCCGCATTCGACACGGCGCTCGCCAGCGCGCTCAGCTGCACCCCGGCCATCGGGGCCTGGATGATCGGAAGCTCGATCCCGAGCAGCGATTGAAGCGCCGTCATTCGCCCTTCATCTTACAAGCGCGCGAGGCAGTTCCGGTATCGGCCGCCGACGCGCGCGGCATAGCTTTCAGTGGTCAGCCGGCGCGTGGTCTTCGACGTGTCGACCACGATCGACGGCAGGACGGCGCGCGGCGCCGGCTTGCCGAGCACGCCGTCCTGGAGCGTGAACACCGACAGGTAGAGCCGGCTGCGCTCGAATTCCGCGGTGTGGGCGAGCTCGAGGTCGCGCCGCACGTCGGCGGGAGTCATCTCGAAGTGGACCGCGAGCCTGCGGGTCGCCAGCTCGGTGCGGCTCGCCTCCCGCAGGGGCCGGCCCTGCTCGTAGCGCAACAAGTCGCCGTCGAGCGGAACCTCGACCCCGGTCAGCGCGCCCACCGCTTTTTGAAACGCCGCGTTGCGGCTCGCATGGCGGCCGGCATTGAAATCGGCGAAGCGATAGGCGAGATCGTCATACGGCGCCGGGTAATCCAGCAGATGCGCGATGCCGAAATAGATCCCGCCGCGGCGCGTGAACACTTCCTGGCGCACCGAGCCCGACATGCCGAACGGATAGCGCTTCGATTGAGCGTAGGCCTGGGCGAAGGAAACGCTGACTTGCATCGGCCCGGCGCTGCGCACGGGATTGAAGTCGGCAAAAAGGCGCTTGCCGAGCGGCACCCTGCCGGCGAAATCCTCGAACAGATCGCTGAGCTGGCGCTCGGTCTTGGCGGCCGCGAGCTCCTCGCCGTAGGAGCGGCCGTTGGACGACGCCAGCTTGAGTGCGGCGTCGACCATGAATTTCGGAACGCCGGCCTGCTCGCGGCGCTTCTCGATCTCCAGGCGCGCGATGCGCGACAGGCCGGGCACCACGGGATCGACGCGGAAGTCCGACTCCTGCTCGAGCACGGCGAGCACCGCGCACACGTTCTGGCCGTTGGGCTCGATCTCCAGCGCCGCCATCGCGGCCTGGAGGTCCTCGGCCCAGCCGTTGCGGTCGCTGACCCGGGCCGGAATCAGGCGCGCGCTCTGCGCCGCGCTCTTCAGGACGCGCCGCTCCGGCGCGATGCGCCGTTCCGGCGGCTGCGGACCCGACGGCGGCTCGAGCGTGCCGCATCCGGCCAGCACGCCGAAGGCGGTCGCGATCGTGCACCAGGCGCTCGTCCGCATGCGGCAAGCTTAGCGAACAAACGCCGTTCGCCTTGTGAACAGCGCCACATATTGGCGCGATTCAGAGCGTGAATCGCAGCGCGCGCAGCAGCGCGCCCGGCAGGCAGGCGCTCGCCGTCGAGCGTTCGCCGTAGGTCGAAGGATCGAGCAGAAATTCGCGCTCGCGCGTCAGCGCGAGGAGGTTTTCTCCCAGCATCCGGTAGATGGAGTCGTCGAAGCGCATGGGCGTCACCGGCGCGACGATGCGCCCGCCCTCGACCCAGAAAGTGGCGAAGCGCGTCATGCCGGTAATGCGCCCTGCGGGACGATCCGAGAAATTCAGGTACCACAGGTTGGAGACGTACAGGCCCTCGTCCAGCGCGGCGAGCGCCTCGCCGGTTGCGAGATCTCCGGCCGCCATGTCGAGCGACTCCGGACTCTCGCCGCCATTCGCCGCGTTCGTCTCGAGGCCGTACTCCTTCGCGGAGCGCGGCGACACCAGGGCCTGCTCGAGCTTTCCGCCGCCAATGAGCGGGATCCTCGCCGGCTTCACGAACCCGTCCGACTGGAACTCCGGCGCAACCCCTTGCGCAGTATTTTCCGAAAGAGAAAGCTTCGGCGAGAGGAGCTGGCCTTCCTGCATGCGCAGCAGCGGGCTTTGCTTCGTGGCGCGCGAGCGCGCCGAAAAACCGCCCCACGAGAGCAGCCCGGCGAGCTCCTCCATCGCGCGCGGCGCAAGATAGGCGCGGTACTCACCTGGCTCGAGCGTGCGCCTTTCCTTGCCTAGTAGCTGCAGGTCGCGCGCCGCTTCCTCGAGCTTTTGCGCGAATTGCGTCTCCTCCCATTCGAAGCCGGCGTAGCCGGTCTTCACGGCCTGGTCGCCTTCGCGGTAGAGGCTCCAGTCCAAATTGAAGCTGTCCGCTTCGTGCCAGTTGCGCTGGCCGAGCGAGTTCGCGAACCCGCGATAGATCGTGCCGCCGGCATAGAAGCCGACGAGGTCGGTGCCTTCCGCCTTCTCGGTGACGGCCTCCACGATGTCCTCCGCCGGCGCAAGGCGGCCGCGGCGCTCGCTCGAAGTCGACTGCGGGTTCTCGTTGATGAGCAGCCAAGGGTCCTCGGGCAGCCGCGCGAGCGCCTCCCTCAGCCGCACGAGCATCGCCCCCAAGGTCTCGCCGTCTTCTTCGTGGCCGGCAAGCGTCACGCCCGCGCTCGCCTGGCGCCGCGCCCGCACCAGGCGCAAAGAGACGAAGCGCTGCTCGACGCTGCCCGCCTGGCGCACCTTTCCATGATTGAAACGCACGAAGTCGGAGCGCTCGCCGTGGAAGCTCGCGAGCAACGTCTCGCCGGCAGCGAGCGATGCCGAAAGCGTATCGGCGAGGTGGAAAAAAAGCCCCTTCACGCGTCGCCGCCGAACACCTCCGCGCCGGAGAACACGCACGCCGGCGCGGCATGGCCGCAGTGGATGCCCTGGTTCGGCTCGCCCTTTCCGCAGTAGAGCGTGCCGTGCACCTCGAAGGTCGACGGCGCGCCGACGCTGCGCAGGCTGCGCCAGAACGTCGCCGAAACGCCGCGGTAATTCGGGTTCTTCACCACGCCCTTGCGCCGGCCGTCCTCGATCCGCTCGCCCCACTCGCAGCCGAACTGGAACTTGTTGCGCGAGTCGTCGATCGACCAGGAGACGTTGGTGCGCATCAGCACGCCGCGCTCGATCGAGCCGATCATCTCCTCGAGCGTGCTCGCGCCCGGCTCGACGTTCAGGTTGGCAATGCGGTCGATGGGCGCCCGGTTCCAGCCGCTCGCGCGTGCGTTCGCCGTTCCCGGCATGCCGGCGCGCAACTGGGATAGATGCCCGCCCAGCGGCGCCACGAGAATGCCGTCCCTGATCAGCCAGACCTTTTGCGCCTGGCTGCCCTCGTCGTCGAATGCGTACGTGGCGAGCTCGGCGGGAATCGTCGGGTCGTAGGTCACGTTCAGCAATTCCGACCCGTAGCGGTACGACCCGAACATCTCCGGCCGGACGAAGCTCGTGCCGGCGTAATTGCGCTCGTCGCCGAGGATGCGGTCGAGCTCCAGCGGATGGCCGATGGACTCGTGCACCTGCAGCATCATCTGGTCGGGCATCAGCAGCAGATCGAGCTTTCCGGCCGGGCAATTGGGGGCGAGAAGCAGCTGCAGCGCCTCGTCGGCGAGCCGCGCCCCGCTGCCGGCGAGACCCGCGCGCTCGACCTGCTCGAAGCCGCCTTGCTGCGAATGCTCGAAGCTGCGCGACTGCGTCTCCACGCCCTGGTTCGCCGTGACGCGCATGTGCGGCAGCGTGAAGCGAAAGCGCTGCTCGACATCGCCGCCGGCGTTGGTGAAGTAGACCCGTTCCTCGTCTATGAGCTCGAGCGCGGCGTAGCGCTCGACGATGCGGCCGTCGATCTTTGCCGCTTTGCACTCGGCGGCGAGCAAATCGTGTATCGCTTGCCTGTCGGGATTTTCCCTGACGACGGCGCTCCGGTATTGCGCCCTCGGCGCGGGCATATGCCGTGGGTCGAAGCGCACGACGCTGCGCGCGCGCGTCGCCTCCGCCCATGCCGTGGCCCGATCGAGCGCCGCCTGCAGCCCCGCCTGCGATACATCGCTGGTCGCGCAATAACCCCAGCCGCCGTCCGTCACCGCGGTGAGCATCGCTCCGCGATCGACCGAAAGCCGCGGCGGCTCGACGACGTCCTGCCTTATCGCGAGCGTCTCGTGGGTTTCCTCGTGATAGCGCAGCGACCAGAACGGCGCCGCCGAGCGCAGCGCGCGGAATCGCTCGCGCACGTTACTTGCCGCCATCGGGTTCATTTCCATGTGAAGGCGT
>Ga0156283_1144_pt2 | contig 63802 bp, 57 predicted proteins | sample RifCSPlowO2_12_FD_107932 | JGI IMG/M metagenome (GOLD analysis project Ga0156283, IMG submission 107932) | Betaproteobacteria bacterium RIFCSPLOWO2_12_FULL_65_14 | reverse complement strand
TTCGGCTCCAAGCTCGACATCTATCCGTTCGAGCCGATCGCGATCTTCCTGGCGAAGATCACCGGGCGGCCGGTGAAGCTGCTCTTTACGCGCGAGGAGGAGTTCCTCGCCTCGCCGACGCGCCAGCCGGTGCTGCTGAAGCTGCGCTCGGGATGCCGCAAGGACGGCACGCTCACCTTCCGCACCGTCGAGACGGTCCACGACAACGGGGCCTACACCTCGTGGGGCGCCACCACGCCGTTCGTGATGATGCAGACCATCTCGTCGCTCTATCGCGTGCCGCATTGCAAGTACCACACCGCAGCCGTGTACACGAACAACCCCTACGCCGGCTCCTTCCGCGGCTACGGCAACCTGCAGGCCACTTTCGCCGTGGAAGCGCACATGGACAAGCTCGCCGACGCGGTGGGCATGGACGCGCTCGCCTTCAGGCTGAAGAACGCGCAGGACCCCGGCGAGACCACCCCGCAGGGCATGCACTTCAAGACCTGCGGCTTCAAGCAGTGCCTGTCGACCGCCGCCGAGCGCAGCGACTTCCTTGCGAAGCACGCCGCAAACCGCGCGCGCTGGCGCGATCCGGACCCGGTGAAGCACGGCATCGGCATGGCGTCGATGCTGCATGTCGGCGGCGGCGCCAAGATCTATCCCTCCGACGGCTGCGGCACGATCCTCAAGATCGACGATTTCGCGCACGTGACGCTCATGACCGGCGCTTCCGAGATCGGCCAGGGCTCGGAGACCGTACTCGCGCAGCTCGTGTGCGAGGAGCTCGGGCTGCCGCTCTCGGCGGTGAGCGTGGTGAACAACGATACGGATATCACGCCGTGGGACGTGGGCGTGCACGCCTCGCGCACCACCTTCATCGCCGGCAACTCGGCGATCGGCGCGGCGCGCAAGGCGAAAGCCAAGATCCTCGCCGCCGCGGCGGCAAAGGCGGGAGTACCCGTCGAAACGCTTTCTCTCAGAGAGGGTTTTGTCTTTTCTGAAAGTCAAAAACTGTTCGAGCTCGGGAAATTCCTGCGCGGGCTGCACTTCTCCGACCGCGCCGAGCTGGTGATGACGACGTTCTATTACGAGCCGCCGAGCAAGCACCAGGACAAGCAGTTCAAGGGCGATGTCTCGGCGGCCTACGCCTGGGCGACGCAGGTCTGCGAGGTCGAGGTCGACACGGCGACCGGCATCGTGCGCCTGCTCAAGGTCACCGGCGCGCACGACGTCGGCCGCGTGCTCAACCGCCTGGGGATCGAAGGCCAGGTCGAGGGCGGCGTCGTAATGGGCATGGGCTACGCGCTCACCGAGAACCTGGTGGTCGAGAACTGCACCGTGCGCAACCCGAATTTCCGCGACTACAAGCTGGTCACCGCGCCCGAGATCCCGGAAATGGACGTCTCCTTCATCGAGACCATGGACGGCGAGGGGCCGCAGGGCGCAAAAGGCATCGGCGAGGCGCCGGCGATCTGCATGGCCGCGGCGGTGGCGAACGCCATCTACAACGCCACCGGCACTCGCATCTACGCGCTGCCGTTCACGCCCGAGAACGTGTACCGCGCGCTGCACGGCGCGGGGAAGGCGCCCGCCTGGAGCAGGGCGGCGTGAAGCGGCGCACGGTCCTTAGCCTCGAGCAGGCGCTGTCGATGCCGTACGCCACGCTGCGCTTCGCGCAGCTTGGCTGGCGCGTTATCCGTATCGAGGCGCTCGGCGCGGGCAAGGGCCTGCCCGGCGATCCCAACCGCTATATCGGCAAGCGCGTGGCGGACGACGACCGCCGCAGCTACTACATCGCGCCGAACGTCGGCAAGGAAGCGATCGCGCTGAACCTGAAGACCGCCGAGGGGCATGACGCTCTCAAGAGAATCGTTCATGAGTTGAATGTCGATGTTTTCTGCTGCAACACCGTTCCCGAGCGCTACAAGGCGCTCGGCATCGACTACGCGACGCTTTCCTCGGTGAAGCCGGACCTCATCTGGGCCGGCATCTCGGCGCTCGGTCCCGAGTATCCCGAGGTGCCCGGCTACGACCCGGTGGTCCAGGCGATGGCGGGCTACGTGGAGCTCACCGGCGACCCGAACGGCACGCCGGTGCTCTGCGGCGTGCCGGTGATCGACCTCAAGGCGGGCGACGAGGTGTACGCGAACGTGATGCTCGCGCTCGCCGAGCGCGCCGAAAGCGGCCGCGGCCGCGAGATCCACGTTTCCATGCTGCAGGCGGCGGCTTCCTGGCTCATCACCACGCTGCCGCTCATCGACTTCGACTGCGAGCCCTGGGAGATCAGCCGCGCCGGCAACGAGCACCGCAAGTTCGTTCCTACGAATGTTTACCCGGTGCGCGACGGGTTCCTCTACATGGCGATCGGCAGCGACGTGCAGTGGCGCCGCCTTACCGCGATGCTGCGCTTCGCCTCGCTCGCGACCGAGGAGCGCCTGACCAACGAAGGCCGCATCCGCGATCGCAAGAACCTGCAGCGCGACATCGCCGCGGTGACCGCGGCGATGAGCGCGGAGGAGGTCATTGCCGATCTGCGCGCCGCAAGCATCCCCCATGCGCGCATCAACGGCGTTGCCGAGGTGCGCGAGCTCGAGGCGCTGCGCGGCCGGCTCACCGAGACCAGAACGCCTGATGGCAAGCGGGTGCGCATGCAGCCGATGGCGGTCGACCTTCCCGGGGCGGCGCGCGAATTTTCCTTTCCGCCGAAATACGGCGAGCACACGCGACCCGTGCTGCGCGAGGCCGGCTTCTCGGAAGCCGAATGCCGCACGCTTGCGGCCGCGGGAGTGATCCCCGGTTGAGCGTTTGGGTCAGCGGATTCCGCCCGTTCTTCCTGGGGGCCGCGATCTACGGTCCTCTGAGCCTCCTTCTGTGGCTGGTCGCGCGGAATACCGGCTGGCCCGCGTATGCCGCCGGCGGCCTGTGGCACGGCCACGAGCTCGTGTTCGGCTTCGCCGCGGCGCTGGTGTGCGCCATATTGCTCACGGCGCTGCCGAGCTGGACGGGCGCCGCCGAGATTCGCGGCGCGCCGCTCTCCGTGCTGGCCGCGCTATGGCTCGCGGGCCGCATCGCGATGAACGCCGTCGACTGGCTGCCGTGGCTCCTGGTGGCCATCGTCGACAGCGCGCTGCTGCCCGCGCTGATCGTGATGCTTTTCTCGACCATGGGGTCGGCGCGCAAGCGGCTCTTCTGGTGGACCCTGCCGCCGCTGACGGCGTTCGCCGCGGCGAACCTGATCTTCCATGTCTCGGAAGGTTATTGGGCGCTGATATTCGGCGTGCACGCGCTCGCCTTCCTGGTGACGCTCTACGGCGGCCTGTTCATACCGGCATTCACGCGCCGCTATCTGCAGGCGCGCGGCGAGCGCTCCGGCGCGATCGTCATGCCGCTCGAATATGCCACCGCGGCTGCGATGGTCGCGTTCGCGGCGGCCGATCTCCTGGGCGCGCCTTCCGGCTGGATGGCGAGCGCCGCGCTCGTTGCGGCGGCCGTGCACGCGGTGCGCTTTGCGCGCTGGCGCGGCTGGCGCACGAGCCGCGAGCCGCTGCTTTGGTGCATCCATCTGGGCTATGCCTGGCTGATCGCCGGCCTGCTGCTGCGCGCGGCGGCCGAGCTCACACCGCGCGTGCCGCGCGAGGCATGGATCCACGCTTTTACGCTCGGCGCCTACGGCATGCTCAAGATCGGACTGATGCCGCGCGTGGTGCTGCGCCACACCGGGCGGCCGCTCGTGGTGCCGCCCGTCATGCGCGCCGCATTTCTGATGGTGCTCGGCGGAGCGCTGCTGCGGCTCGCCTATTCGATCCACGGCCTGGGCGAATGGGCCCTCGCCGCCTCGGTGCTCCTGTGGGGCGCCGCGTTCGTCGTCTACCTGTCGCTTTACGCGCCGATGCTGCTGCGCCCCAGCCTGCCACGCCAATGAAGGGAGAAACCATGCTTCGATCGCTTTTCGCCATCCTGCTCGCCGCGCTCTGCGGGCTCGCCACCGCGCAGTCCTTCCCCTCGAAGCCGCTGCGCATCTTCGTGCCGTTTCCGCCGGGAGGCGGGACCGACGTCGCCGCGCGCGCGCTCGGCGAGCACCTTACGCGCGATCTCGGCCAGCCGGTCATCGTCGACAACCGCCCCGGCGGCAACTCGGTGATCGCCACCGAGGCGCTGGCGCGCTCGGCGCCCGACGGCCACACGCTGCTCCTCACCACCGACTTCCATTCGATCAACGCGGCTTTCGGCGCCGCGCTGCCGTACGACTCGCTGAAGGACTTCGCCTTCGTCGCGCGCGTGTCGACCTCGCCGCTCATGCTGGTGACTTATCCGGCCGCCGGCATCAAGACGCTGGGCGAGGCGGTGGCGGCGGCGCGCGCGAATCCCGGCAAGCTCAGCTTCGCCTCGCTCGGCACTTCGAGCCCGCACTACCTCGGCTTCGAATGGTTCAAGCGCATGGCCAAGGTCGACATGATCGACGTGCCCTACAAGGGCGGCGGCCCGGCGCTCGCCGCCGTGATGGGCGGGCAGGTGACGTTCTCCTTCGTCGTCGCCTCGAACGGCATCCGCCAGGCGCAGGCCGGGAAGCTGGTCGCGCTTGCCGTAACGGGTCCGACGCGCGCCGGCGTGGCGCCGAGCGTGCCGACCTTCGTCGAATCCGGCTACCCGGAGTTCACGATGCTCAACTGGTACGGCATCCTCGCGCCGGCGGGCACGCCGCGTCCCGCCATCCAGCGGCTCAACGCCTCGATCGTGTCCGCCGTGAAGACGCCGGAAGTGCAGGCGCGGCTCGCCACCGCCGGCGTGGACCCGGCGCCGACTACGCCGGAGGAGCTCGAGGCCTGGGTGCGCAACGACATCGCGCGCTACCGCCGCATGATCGAGCTCACCGGCGCCAGGCCCGAAGGACGTTGAAACCCGCCGCGTCATTCTGGACCGAGCGCATTGCGACGCGCGACAGGAGCGCGATCGCGCGCGCCATCTCGGCGATCGAGAACGAAACCGCCGATGCGTCCGCCGTGCGCGCCGCGATCGCGGCGCGCCTGGGCCATGCGCGCATTCTTGGCGTGACCGGACCGCCCGGGGCGGGCAAGTCGACACTGGTGAACGCCCTCATCGGCGCGTTCCTCGCGCGCGGCAGCACGGTCGCGGTACTGGCCGTGGACCCTTCGAGCCCGGTGAGCGGCGGCGCGGTGCTGGGCGACCGGCTGCGGATGAGCGAGCACCACGCCGACGAGCGTGTGTACATCCGCTCGGCCGCGGCGCGCGGCCACCTCGGCGGCCTGACGCGCACCACGCGCGCGATCGTCGACGTGCTGGACGCGGCGCGCTTCGACGTGGTGATCGTCGAGACGGTCGGGGCCGGCCAGTCGGAGGTCGAGATCGCCAGCGTGGCCGAGACGAGCATCGTGGTCTGCCCGCCGGATCTCGGCGACGAGGTGCAGGCGATCAAGGCGGGCGTGCTCGAGATCGCGCACATCCTGGTGGTGAACAAGTCCGACATGCCGCCCGCCGCGCGCGCCGAGCAGGAGCTCCTCGGCATGCTTGCGGTGCGCAAGCGCTCGGCGTGGACGCCGCCCGTGGTGCGCACGGTCGCCACGACCGGCGAGGGCGTGCCGCGGCTTCTCGCCGAGATCGAGCGCCACCAGGCCTCGATCGGGCGCCGCGCGGCGCCGGCGCCGCCGGCGGTCGAATACACGGTTCGGAAGAAGGTGGCGCGCATCCACGATCCGCGCAAAGGCTTCGAGCTGGCGGATATCGAAAGCGAGGTGCGGGTGGACCCGCTTACCGGGGAGACGGCGCGCATCTGCCATTTCGCGTTTCCGCCCCGGCAGGTGCCCGACCTCGCGGCGCTTGCCGAAGCGACGCGCGCGAGCTGCCCGTTCTGTCCCGAGCGCGTAGAGGCGGTGACGCCGCGCTACCCCGACGCCCTGGTCGCCGGCGGGCGCGGCGCGCGCGGCGAGGCGCTGCTTTTTCCGAATCTCTTTCCCTACGACGACGTCTCGGCGATCGTCTCGATGCAGCGCGAGCACTTCGCGCCCATGGACCGGCTGCGGCCGGCGATGATTGCCGATGCGCTCAAGCTTGCGCGCGATTTCATCCGCGAGGCGAGCGCCGCGGTGGCGGGCGACGCCTGGGGCATCGTCACGTGGAACTACATGCCGCCCTCGGGCGCCTCGCAGGTCCACCCGCACATGCAGGTAATCGTGACCGACACGCCGGGCAACGCGCTGCGCCGCGAGCTCGATGCGGAGGCGCGCTTCCTGGAGCGCCACGGCGTGCCGTGGGGCCCTACGTTATTGCAAGCCGAGCGTGCGGCGCGCGAGCGTCTCGTCCTTGAAGAAGGCCCGATCACCTGGTGGGTGCCGTTCTGCCCGGTCGGCATGCTGGGCGACGCGCAGGCGGTCGTGGCCGGGCGCGCGACGCTCGGCGAATGCAGCGACGCCGAGATCGACAGCTTCGCAAATACGTTCGCGCGCATCGCCGCCGCGTACGCGCGCCTCGGCATCTGGAGCTTCAATCTCACGCTGTTCCCCCAGGCCGAAGGCAGCCGCTCCGGCGCGCACTGGCTCGGCGCGCGCCTGCTGCCGCGCTTCTACCTGAATCCGCAGCTGCATAATTCCGACGTGGCGTACCTGCAGCTGCTCCTCGGCGAGAAATTCGGCATGGTGCGCCCCGAGGCGCACGCCGCGCAGCTGCGGGCGGCGCTGCGCGCCCCATGATTCTCGGCTAGCAGCGCTAGTGCGCCCCGTGGCGCCACGAGAGCAAACTTGGAGTCCGGGCGCTTTTTGCCCTGTTCAGGCACTGCGCCATCCTGTTTTCAAGCTTGGCGAGGATACGATCCAGCGTCCTGCGCTCCTCGCTCGACAGGCAATCGAGCAGCTTCATTTCAACGATGCGCGTAGCATGTTCGATGTCGCCGTAGGCATTTCGTCCAGCGGGCGAAAGGGTCAGGACCACGCGACGTCGGTCACTCGTGTCCTGCGTACGGCGGACGAAGCCCAGTTCCTCCAGACGGTCCACTGCGCGCGATACTTTGTCGGGCTCTACCGTCGTGTACGCGCATACTTGCTTGGCCGAGACGGGCCCGTATCGTCCGATCGCCGCCATCGTTTTCCACCCCGATGGCAACAGGCCGTATTTCGGGCCATACATATCCGCTACGCTACGGATGATCTTCGTGGCAAAGATTGAAAAGCGGTAAGACAGGCGGCGCTCCAAGTCGAGCGCCCGGCCGCCTGGCAACGCAGGTATTTTCTTGGTCAAGACACGCACCACGTATCGCCGCGGCGTCTAGCGCGCGCTGTCAATTGGTTCGCGCACCGCTCTTGCGGATGACTTCGCCCCAGCGCGCGATCTCGTTTGCCATGTGGCGCTGCATTTCCTCGGGCGAGCTCGCCCACGTCTCGACACCAAGCTCGGCGAAGCGCGCCTGCACGTCGGGTTCGCGCACGGCTCGCTTAATCTCCTCGTTCCACTTACGGACGATTTGCGCTGGCGTTCCAGCCGGCGCCGCGAAGCTCATCCAGGTGCCCGACACGAAATCGGGAACGCCGGCTTCGATCATGGTCGGCGTATTTGGCAAGGCAAAAAACCGCTTTTCGCTCGCAACGGCGAGCGCCCTGAGCCTCCCCTCCTTCAACTGCGGAAGGATGTTGCTGGCGTCTGCGAAAGCGAAATCGAGACGACCGCCGAGAAGGTCCGCGAGGACTGGAGGGAATCCCTTGTAGGGCACGTGGACGATATCGATGCCCTTCGCGAGCGCGAGCATCGAACCGGTCAGGTGGGGGGTTGAACCTATGCCCTGCGAGCCGTAGCTCAGCTTTCCTGGATTGGCTTTGGCGAATGCAACCAGCTCCTCGACACCGCGCGCCGTCACGCGCGGGCCTACCGCGAGGATATTGGGCATCACTGCGAGCACAGATATGGGGGCGAAGGCGGTACGCGGATCGAAAGGCATGTCCTTATAGAGGAACAGGTTGATGCCCAAAGGCGGCGGCGGCGTAAACATCACCATATAGCCGTCGGCCGGCGCCTTCGCCACCACGTCTCCCCCTACGTTTCCGCCCGCGCCCGCACGGTTCTCGACGATCACCGGTTGACCCCAGGCAGCGGAAAGCTTCGGCGCGACGATGCGGGCGAGAGTATCGGCCGAGCCGCCTGGCAGGAACGTCACCACGATCCGCACCGGCTTGGACGGATATTGACTTTGCGCAAGGTTTGTCAACGATGCGGTCGCCAGTACCACGGCGAGCGCTGTCTGCAGGAAATGAACAATCTTCAAGGTTCTCATCCGATCCTCCTTCGGGGCATTGTCGCTCACTACGCCCAGCAGCGCCACCCGCGCGCCGGTCAAGGCCGATTATTTGCGGTTCGCAAATAATGAGGGTACATTGGACGGAGCGCAAGTCGCAATACAGCAGACACAGCATCATGACGGCGATCAGCCGCTATACACCGGAGATGATCAGCAGCTACGTCGAAGCGGGCTATTGGACCCCGCTCGCGACGGTGGACTACTGGAAGCGCAACGTCCGCTTGTATCCGAACCTGCCAGCGCTCGCAGATGGCCGCACCACTTACACCTGGAACGAGGGCGTGCGCGCGATCGAGGCGCTCGCAGGCGGCCTAGCCGAGCTAGGAATTCCCCGCGACGGCGTCCTCCTCGTGCAAGCGCCCAATTCTGCGCTGCTTGCGCTGTTTCGCTTGGCGTGCGAGAGCGCAGGCGTCATCCCGGCGTTCCTGCACGCCGGCTTTCGCGGTACCGAAATCGAAGCAGTTGCGCGGAAAGTCCGTCCAGTAGGTGCATTGGTCGCTTCCGGCGAGAAGACCGATCTGCTAGCGCTTTACCAGGAGCTCAAGCCGGCGCTCGGGCTGCGGTATCTGCTCAGTCTGGAACACCGCGCTGGATACCCTTCGATCGCCGGATTTGCCGCCGGAACGGCGCATGCCGATCTGGAAGCGCGCCGAGTGTGTCCCTACGACATGACCGGCATCGTTACGTCGAGCGGAACCACCGGACTGCCTAAGTGCATCGAATACTCCTGCTGGCCGCGCCTCGCGAGCGGACGGGTCTACATCGAGCGCCTGAAAATCAAGCAGCGCGACGTGATCCTCAGTTGCATCCCTTTCTATACCGGCGGCGGCGACATGCAGTTTCATGCCGCGCCGCAGGCCGGCGCAAAGCTCATCGTGTTGCCGCGGTTCACGCCAGAAGAGGTCTGTGCTCTGATCGGCCGCGAAGCCATCACCGGTGCAGTGATGGTACCCACCATGATCGCGCGCATCCTCCGGCTGGAGCGGCTCAGCGATTATGACTTCTCGAGCCTGCGCTGGGTGGTGAGCGGCGGAGGTATGTTGCCGTACGAAGTCGGCGCGCGTTTTGAGGATGCGACCGGCGCGAAGATCATCCAGGGATACGGCTTGATGGATTACGGCGCTCTCTCAAGCCATGCTGTCGATGATCCCCGCGAGGCGCGGCTGCGCTCGAACGGGCGCCTGCTGCCGGGCACGGAGTTGCGCGTACTGGATGAAGACGGCGGCATGCTGCCTTGCGGCGTGACCGGCCAGATCCATGCGCGCGGGCCCCACTGCAACGGCGGTTACATAGGCGACGCGGACGGAACGCGCGCCGCTTGGCGTGACGGCTTTTTCTGCACCGGCGATCTCGGGCATATCACCTCGGATGGCTGGCTGGTGCTCGACGGGCGCTCGAAAGACATCATCATCCGCGGCGGCCAGAATATTTCGGCGTTCGAGATCGAGACCCTCCTTTGCAGACATCCGGCGATTGCCGATGCTGCAGTGGTGCGAGTGCCGGACGAGGAAATGGGCGAACGTGCCTGCGCGTTCGTGGTGCTCCATGAGGGCGCAAAGCTCGACTTTGCGCAGATGGTCGCGTTCATGCAGTCGCAGCAGATTGCCGCCTACAAGATCCCGGAGCGGCTCGAATGCGTCGCGGAATTTCCGATGACCGCGGCCGGTAACAAAGTGAACAAGCGCTTGCTGGAACAGAGGCTGGGGGCGGGCTGCGCCGCAACCGGGCATCCAGTCCCCAATGTCACCACGAAGGGAACGTCATGCTGACGCCAATGCTTTTCGAGCCGATCACCATCGGCGGTCTTCGCGTAAAGAACCGCCTCAACATGCCGCCGATGCACACGAATCTCGGCAACGAGGAGGAAGGAATCAGTGATTCCGGCATCGACTTCTATGTGGCCCGGGCGAAGGGCGGCTTCGGTTTGATCGGGATCGGGATCATCGATGCGTATTTCGTCGAAGGGGCCGGCAGTCCCCTGGAGTTTTTCCTTGAGAACGACCGCCACATCGCGAATTACGCGCGTTGCGTGAAGGAGATCCAGAAATATGGGGCGGTGCCCTATGCGCAAGTCGGTGTTAGGCGGCTCTTTCCGGTGCAGATGATGCATCGCGAGACGCGCCCCACGCTGCACGATCTTCCGACTGCGCAGATCGAGCAAATGATCCAGGCGGTAATCGATTGCGCGGTGAGGGCGGCAAAGGCCGGTTTCCCGGCCGTTGACATTCTCGGAATCGGCGGCAGCGCGCACAGCATATTTCTATCCCAGGTCTTTAACGACCGTACCGACAAGTGGGGTGGCACTCCGGAAAATCGCTTGCGCTTTTCAGTTGAGACCGTGCGCGGCATCAAGAAGGCGCTGGGAGAGGACTTCCCGGTCTTCTATCGCCATCACGGAAGCGAGTTCCTGAAGGGTGGCTACGGCGTCGAGCGTGCGGTGGAAAACGCTAAAGCCCTCGAAGCGGCGGGCGTGTGCTATTTCAACGTGAGCGGCGGCGGCCATGCGACATCGATTCCCCAGCTCACGCCTAACGTGCCGCACGACGCCTATTCCTTCCTCGCGGCGGAGATCAAGAAGGCCGTCAAAGTCCCGGTGGCCGCGTCCAACCGCAATAATCGGCCGCTTGAGGCCGAGACTATCCTAAGAAAAGGCTGGGCCGACCTCATTAGTTTGGGCAGGCAATCGCTCGCGGATCCGGAGTGGCCGAACAAGGTTGCGCGCGGGGATCTCAGCGATCTGCGCCTGTGTATTGCCTGCAACGAATGTCTGGACATCACGGTGATCCACAACCAGCCGGTGCACTGCCTCGTCAATCCGCGCCAGGGCGTCGCATCCGAGGTCGAGGAGCTGCCGAAGGCGAGAAAGAAGAAGAAGGTGGTGGTAATCGGCGGCGGCGTGACGGGCTTGCATGCTGCGCTTACGTGTGCGGAGCGAGGCCATCACGTCGTGCTGTTCGAGAAGAAGAAGTATCTCGGAGGTATGTGGCACCACGCGTCCTACCCCACAGGCCGACAGGAACTGTTCAAGTTTCTCGAGTGGCTTGTGCATACCGTCAAGCAATTGGGAGTCGAGCTGCGGGTCGGCACCGAGGCTACCGAACAGGGCATCCGTGCGGAGAAGCCGGATGCCGTCATCGTCACGGCGGGCAGCAAGCCGGTCGTGCCCGACATTCCCGGCATCGATCGTCCCAACGTGATGCCCGCGATCCGCGCGCTGGAAGGCGGGGCGTCTCTCGGCGAAAGGGTGGTCATCATCGGCGGGGGCGGCATCGGGGCCGAAATCGCCCCGTACCTCGCGAACCGGTGGACCTTGCGACCCGACGTGATCGAGTTTCTCGAGGACTACGCTGCGCTCGATCCGGATAGTCCCTGCTTGACCAAGCGTGGCCATAAGGTCACGCTGCTTACGCGGCAGAAGCGCCCGGGCGGTTCCATAGGGGGATCCACCCGATGGGTGGTGGTGAAAGAACTGGAGCACGCGGGCGTGACCATGCTGTGTGGTGTCGCGCCGAAGCAAATTGTCGACGGGGGCGTAATCATTTCGCGCAGGGGCGAGGAGCAATTGGTCGAAGCCGACACCGTGCTTGTAGCGGCGGGCCTGAAGCCGGATCTCGAGCTGTATGAGTCGCTGAAGGCCAAGAGAGTGGCGCCTGAGATCTATTCGGTCGGCGACCCCAACCTCGCGAGCCACGCGATCCACACGGTGAAAGAAGCGTTCAAGCTGGCGCTCCGTATCTGATCAAGCGCGCTTGGGCCGAAGGGGTTGAGCCATGGTACGAAATTCCTTCCGCAGCCTGCTCGACGCAGACGGCCCGCTGATCCTTCCCGGAGCGCACGACGCGCTTGCCGCGCGGCTCATCGAGCGCGCGGGCTTCAAGGGCTACTTCATCGGCGGCTTCGGCGCGGTCGGCGCGCGCTTCGGCGTGCCCGACATCGGGCTGAAGAGCCTCGGTGACATTTCGCAAGCCGTGCGTGACATACGCACGGCTTGCAACTTACCGGTGCTGGTCGACGCCGACGACGGCTACGGCGACGTCAAGAACGTGGTGCACACCGTGCATACCTACGAGCAGATGGGCGTAGGAGCCCTGTTCCTCGAGGACCAGCGCTGGCCGAAGCGCTGCGGGCACCTCGAGGGCAAGAGCGTCGTGCCGGTGGAGGAGCACGAGGCGAAGATCCGCGCCGCCGCGTCCGAGAAGATGTACCCGGACACTTTTCTCATCGCGCGCACCGACGCGCGCGCGGTCACTGGCCTGGATGACGCCATGCACCGCGCCGAGCGCTACCTGCGCGCGGGGGCGGACTGCATCTTCATCGAAGCGCTGCGCAGCGTCGAGGAGCTGGAGCGCGTCGGCAAAGCCTTCGACCTGCTGGTCGCCAGTCCGCTCGCCGGCGGCGTGTCGCCGATCCTGCGCCCGGAAGAGTATTTCCGCCTCGGCTTCAAGATCCTTCCCTACGGCATCGACCTCATCCTGCGCGTCACGCGCGCCATGCAGGTCGCTCTCGAGGACATGCGCTCGGGCAAGTTCGCCCTCATGGGTGCCGGCGCCACGCTGCAGGAATACCTCTCCGTCGTCGGCTTCGACGAGTGGACGGGTATCGAGAACCGTTACCGAACCGCTGGGCCAAACTCAAGATAGTTTTCGCAAGGTTCGAGTCCATTTCCGGGTTCGAGCCGTAGTCGGCGAGCCAAGCCAGTCAAGTGGCGCTGCCAAGCCGTGATTTGCGAGACACATGTACATAGCGGATAATCTCTATGTACACATCGAATATCCGGCGATCGGCCATGAACGACATCACACTGACTGCGCTGCGCAAGAAGCTGTTCCGGGTGGCGGACCGGGTGCTGGCCACGGGCGCGCCGGTCAGGATCCGGCGCGGCGGACGCATTCTCACCCTCTCCGCAGATGCGCAGGGGAAAGGTCCGGGCCGCTTGGCGCGGCTGAAACGGCGCAATCTCATTGCGGGCGACGCCAGCACCCTCTGGAAGGTGAAGGTCGGTAAGTGGCGCGGTCGCGCAAGCGCCGGCTGATTCATCTCGACACCCACGTGGTCTGCTGGCTGTACGCCGGCCGCGTCGAGTTGCTTTCGCCGCTCGCGCGCGAAGCGATAGAGCGCGAAACGCTCGCCGTCTCGCCGATGGTGGGGCTCGAGCTCCAGTACCTGCGGGAAATCCGCCGCATCCGCGTTGGACCGAAGCGCATCCTCGCGGCTTTGCGCGCGGATCTCGGACTCGCAATGAGCGATCTTCCGTTTGCCACGGTCGCAGCGCGCGCGCAGACGTTCATCTGGACTCGCGATCCGTTCGACCGGCTGATCGCAGCCGAGGCTGCGGCCGCGCGGGCGCGGCTGGTGACGCGCGACGACGTTCTCCGGCGCCACTTCCATTCCGCGTTGTGGTAGCTGGCAAGGCTGCCATGAGTTGGTCGGGCCACCTGACGCACATCCATATCGCCGAGCGGGCGGAGGCCCCGATGCAGCCGCTCGGGTCCGCGAAACTGATCGCCGGTGTCGGCATCGAGGGCGACCGCTACGCGACCGGCCGCGGCTACTACTCGAAGACGCCGCGCGCCGATCGGCAGGTGACCCCTGATCGAGATGGAGACCCTGGAAGCGCTCGCGCGCGACCACGGCATCGAGCTCGCGCCGAACGAAACGCGGCGCAACTTGACCACGCGCGGCGTGCCGCTGAATCACCTGGTCGGCCGCCGGTTCCGCGTCGGCGCGGCGCTGCTTCTGGGCGCCCGCCTGAACGTGCCCTGCAAGTACCTGGAGCAGGTCACGGGAAAGCCCGTCTACGAGGCGTTGCTCCATCGCTCGGGCTTGAACTGCGAGATCGTCGAGGGCGCCATCGTTCGCATCGGAGACGTTCTGCGACCCGAGCGCAGTTGACCTTGCTCAACACGTTCTCCCGCGAACGTGCCTATGGTTAGGACCACTGTTCCGGTTCCCAGGGAGAAAGAGCTCATGGACACGAAGTCGATCAGGACGGCGGCTCTCAACTGCGGCGACAAGTCGGTCGAGTTTCCGCTGCTCCACGGCAGCGTGGGCCCGGACGTGGTGGACATACGCTCCCTCTACGGGAAGAGCGGCATGTTCACGTACGACCCGGGTTTCCTGTCGACAGCGAGCTGCAACTCGAAGATCACCTACATAGACGGCGACGCGGGGGTGCTGCTCTACCGCGGCTATCCCATCGAGGAGCTCGCGGCGCACTGCGATTTTCTGGAGACCTGCTACCTGCTCCTCAACGCAGAGCTTCCCACCCAGGAGCAGAAAACGGCGTTCGCGAGCGCGGTGACGCGGCACACCATGGTGCATGAGCAGATGCAGTTCTTCCTGCGCGGCTTCCGGCGCGACGCGCATCCCATGGCGGTGCTGACGGGACTGGTCGGCGCGCTCGCCGCGTTCTATCACGATTCGCTCGACATCAATAATCCGCACGACCGGGAAGAATCGGTGCTGCGCCTGATTGCCAAGATGCCGACGCTCGTCGCGATGTCGTACAAGTATTCTCTCGGACAGCCCTTCGTCTACCCGAAGAACGACCTCTCGTACACCGCGAACTTCATGCGCATGCTGTTCGCCAACCCGTGCGAGGAGTACAAGGTCAACGACACGCTGGTCCGGGCGATGGACCGGATCTTCATCCTTCACGCCGACCACGAGCAGAACGCTTCCACCTCCACCGTTCGCCTGTGCGGTTCATCCGGCACCAATCCGTTCGCGGCGATCGCGGCCGGCGTGGCCTGCCTGTGGGGTCCCGCGCATGGCGGCGCCAACGAGGCCTGCCTCAACATGCTGCGGCAGCTCCTGGCCCAGGGCGGGGTGGCGAAGCTCGGCGAGTTCGTCGCCAAGGTGAAAGATCCGAACTCGGGCGCGCGCCTGATGGGTTTCGGGCACCGCGTGTACAAGAACTACGATCCGCGCGCCAAGCTGATGCGCGAGACCTGCTACGAAGTGCTGGGCGAGCTCGGCCTTGCCGGCGATCCGCTCTTCAAGCTGGCGATGGCGTTGGAGAAGGTCGCGCTCGAGGACGAGTACTTCGTGAAGCGCAAGCTCTACCCGAACGTCGACTACTACTCCGGCATCGTGCAGAAGGCGCTCGGCGTCCCGGTGTCGATGTTCACCGGCATCTTCGCGCTCGCCCGCACCGTCGGCTGGATCGCGCAGTGGCAGGAAATGATCACCGATCCCGAGTACAAGATCGGCCGCCCGCGGCAGCTCTACAGCGGCCCGACGCGCCGGCCGGTGGTGCCGATCGCCAAGCGCGGGTGAGGCGCTAGCGCGGCGCCGGCTTCTTCGCTGGTGCCTCGCGCTTACGCATGGCACGCCTGTAGGCCTGCAGGCGATCCAATCCCTTTCGCAGCCCTTTCGCGTCTTCGATCAGCAGATCGTCGATGCACTGTGCGCGATACTTCGCGTCGAGCCTGAGCGTCTTCAGGACTTCGTCGAGCTGCCGAACGATCACCTCTCCGTAAGCCGCCTGCGCGATGTCGTAGCCGGACAGAAACTGCGGCTCGTCCACCTGCAGGCTGAGAAACGCGAGGTCGATGGCATCGCGTGACCTGTGCTCCCTGGCGCGTCCTCTGTCTGCATTGGCAAGCAGTTTCTCCGCGATGGCGGTGGGGAGCTCCAGGGTCGGCACGCCGAGAGCGGCGTCCATGGAGCCCCGCAGCTCTATGCGCCCTTCGAGCACGATCTCGAATTTGAGGGGCTCCGCGGAGGCCTCTTCGTTGATGAAGGTGCGAATGGCGTCGCGATCGGTCCGCACCTCCCGCTCGAGCAGGATCGCGCCCTTGAAAATCTTCCCCAAGGAGCGTTCGTTGACCGTCTGACGAAGCATGCGCAGCCCGGCCTGCGAGGAAACCAGGAAAACGATATCGCGCGATTCCCGGAACTCGCCATGCGCCATGACGAGCTGCGTGCCGCCGCCGAAGAAGCATTGCGCTTGCTCGAGAAACCCGGCATCCATGAGCGAGAGCACGCGGGCCATGCGCCGGTGCAGAGGGCGCCGGTATTCAGGCATTGATCAAGCCGCGTCCGTAGTCTCTTTTCAGCCGCTCGAGAAGCTGCTTTTCACGCGCGCTCATTGGCGCATTGCGAATGAAGCGCCAGTTGTTTTCGTAGTGCCTGAATGCTTCGCCAGCCGGGATCCGCATGCGTTCGCGCCCCGTCCAAAGGAGGGAACGAAGGACCGGCGCTTGCGCAAGATCCACTTCCGGCTCCTCCTCTTCTGGAATGTCAGCCGGGGCGAACGTCCGTGCGAGCGCGTCCGCCAGCGGGTGCCCGGTCGTTGCCTGATATTTCTTCGCCGGAACGCCGGCGATTTCCCGGCATAGGCCCGCCCCCGCCAGTTGGCGAAGCAGCCTTAGCGCCTGGCTTGGATCAACGCCGGCAGCCGCGGCAAGGCCGCGAAGATGAAAGCTCTTCCGTGGATCCTCATACAGCGCTTTGACAAGCCGAAAACGCGCTTCGCTTCCACAGAGCGCCCGGACGGGTTCGTAGGAGTACAGCATGTTGACGATTTAACAACATTATGGACGATATGTCCACAGGCAGGCCGCGCGGCGCGGTGAACGACCTGCCGGCCTCTTCGCGTATCGAGAGCTGTTCCTTGAGCGCCGCGTTAGTTTCGCCCGCTACTTCTTGAACCGGAAATTCGCCAGGTCGAAGTCCTGCATCACGTAGCTCTTCGTCTCGACGCGCATCTTGTTCGCATGCTTCGCCTGCGTTTCCCCGCCGGCGGCGAGGAAGTCGTTCCAGCCGATGATTTCCACCCGGATAAATCCCTTCTGGATGTCGGTGTGGATCGCGCCGCCCGCTTCCTGCGACGTGGCGCCCTTGCGGATCAGCCATGCGCGGTTCTCCGGACCGCCGACGGTGAGAAAGCTGATGTAGCCGCTCGCGTTCACCACGCGCACCAGGAAATCGTCGAATGCGGCCACTTCCGGCGCCTCCGCCACCACCATCGGTTTTGCCGTGAGGAACGCGTGCGACTCGACGAGCCGCAACTCTTCCGGCGTGAACCCGGCTTCGGCGACCACGCCTTCGCCTTCGAGGCATGCCTTGATCTTCTCGAGCACCGCTTTTTCCGCCGCGGGCGGATTGCGCGCGAGCCGCGTCTGCGCGAATTCCAGGTCTTTCACGATGAGATCGAAGCGGCCCTCCGGCGAAGCGACGATCGCATCGGCGGTCGGTGCCTCCTCTTCGCCGACCACATCGACCAGAGCGTGGGTCTTCCTATCCGCCTTGACGAGCTTGTCCGCCTTATCCAGGCGCGGATCCTTGACCTTGTGCTTGCCGAGCGGGACGCCGGCGACACCAACGAGAGCGATTTTCATGGCGGCAGGATTTAAACGCGATTTCGGAGTAGCTGCGGAGTTTAACCTCTCGCCTGACGGGCAAGCGCGCCAAGTCCGCGCCGCAAGCGCAAGCAAGGAGTATGTTGATAGTTGAAGCGTCAGCAGTAACTGCTTTCGACCCATAGCGGACACCATGGAAGGCGCTTTGCGGTCTTGGTCCTTTGTTCTAATCTGTCGTACCGGCGCTCTCGATGGAGCGGCGTTCGCTGTTGGTAAACCGCCAAGATGCTGGGGGGCAGGTGTCTAAATTAGTTATCGTCGATGATGATCATGCTAGTGAAATCCTAGCTGAAAATCTTCGTTACCTTGGCCACGAGGTCGTGCGATTCAGGTCCGCAGATGAAGCAATGGCAGCTCTCGACCAGATATGCGCCAGTGATCTTCTAATTCTAGACATCATAATGCCGAGCTCGGGGTCTCTCCCAGGAACAGACGTAAACGGGATTAGAACGGTCGGAATGATAGTTTTTCAGAATGTTCGAAGGATTAAACCAAATCTGCCGATTCTGGCCATCACGGCGACGAACGATCCGGACATCATTGATATTCTGAGGCGCAGTCCATACACAACATTCCTTGCGAAGTGGTCGATGCCTTCGATGCGTGGTGTAATTCACAAAATTGAAGCAGTCCTTGGAATTGAACGCGCGAAGACCTCTCCAAAATCATTCATCGTTCATGGCCACGATGAGGCAGCAAAGTTAGCGCTAAAAAACTATCTTCAGAACACACTAGGATTGCCGGAGCCGATAATCCTTCACGAGCAGCCGAGCATGGGGCGTACGGTAATAGAAAAATTCGAAGACTATGCCGCTGACGCGCAGCTCGCGTTTGTGCTTCTGACTCCCGATGACAAAGTTGCTCCCGCCGATTCCTCGAATGACTTGAAGCGTCGGGCGCGGCAAAACGTTATTCTCGAATTAGGGTTTTTCTTGGGGAAGCTAGGTCGCTTATCTGGTCGGGTATTCTTGCTCCACAAAGGCCCTATCGAGTTGCCCAGCGACTTGAGCGGCGTCATCTATATTGACATCACGGGAGGCGTAGATGCTGCCGGCGAGACAATTCGAAAGGAATTGAAGCATGTCCGCGAATCCTGAGCACCCTTCAGACAGTCCAGATGCGAGGCGAGTTATAGCGCTGGAAAAGGAGAAGAAAGCCCTCCAGCAAGAGCTCGCAAAAATAAGTCGCGAACGGATTGAATACCTACAAAATGTTTCACATCAACTAGTCGCGCCATTGCACGCGATAAAGTGGCATATAGAAAATCTCGCCAGCGGGCGCGTTGGGGTCGAACGTGGAAAGAAAGTATTACGCTCGATCTACTCTCAATCCACTATTGCGGTGCATTTGGCGAAGAATTTCGCGTTGATGTCCAATTTGGACGCCGACCACAAATTGTCATCTCTAAGGGAACCACTTGAGGAAGTGGAACTATTTCGTTTACTGATCAATCTGGCAGACGACTTTCAGCCGCTGGGATGGGACCGGGAGCTTCAAATATCAGTAAAGAATGGAACACCATTCGAAGCAGCACCTCCAGTCTTGGCGATAAAACCGCTAATCAGTCAGGTTTTCAGCAACGTTATAGAAAACGCGGTGAAGTATTCCCAGAGGGGCTACGAGATCATAATTGACGGGGCACATCATCCCAGGAGTAATGTGGTCTCGGTTACCGTTCAAAATAGGGGCATACTCTTGAAGGCAGAGGACACGAACAAAATCTTTGAACGAGGGTTTCGAACGGAAGAGGCGAAGAGTCAGTACCCCGCTGGCACGGGGTTTGGTTTATATATTGCTAAACGAATAGTCGAACTACACGAAGGCGCAATTTCTGCGACACCGACTGAGTTCGGGGCGATTTTTGAGGTTGTGCTCCCTGTCCGGGCGCTCGAAGGGAAGGCAAGGCAACGTGGCCCCAAAGACAATTCTTCTTATCGATGATGAGCAAGGCCTAATCGAGGCACTCGAGATTGCGCTACATAGCGAGGGCTATCGAGTTCTTAAAGCCCATACGGGGGAAGAGGCGCTGGCCGTCGTAGCCCGCGAGCATATTGATTTGGCGACGGTGGATATCATGCTTCCTCCAGGTCCAAGCTTGGAGTCGAAGACGACTAGTCAGCGCACGGGAATCTATCTTATTCGGGAGCTTTTACGCCGCTATCCTAAGCTTGACCTGTTTTGCTTAAGCGTTGTGAGTGACGCGGCTACCGTGAAAGAAGTTCAAGAGCTTGGAGTCAGGTTTCTTCGGAAAGGGGAGACTCCTTTAATAACCGTGCTCGATATGATTCGATCACGAGTTACTGGGATTGCTTACTCGTCAGAGCGCGACCAAAAGCGCTGGCCCTCATCGTAGTTTGGGGACTAGCTTAGGTACCGCTATACCCAACGGAAATGTCCCCTATTGGCCGCTCAGCGACCGCAGGGCGACGGTCGCCGGCGGCCATAATCTGCTTAGATTTCGGTCTGCTCGGAGATTTCTAGGGCGTCGTCAACCTCAATGCCGAGGTAACGGACCGTGCTCTCGAGCTTAGTATGGCCGAGAAGGAGTTGCACGGCTCGCAGATTCTTTGTTCTTCGGTAGATTAAGGTCGCCTTTGTTCGGCGCATGGTGTGGGTTCCGTAGGCGGCGCAGTCCAGTCCTATGGAGCGAACCCACTGGTCAACAATCCTGGCGTACTGGCGAGTGGAGATATGAGGCGAGCGCTTGGTTCGGCTCGGGAACAGGTAGTCCCCCGACCGTAGCTGCGCATTTGCGATCCAGGCTGCGACCGCGTCGCGTGTTTGCTCAGTCAACTCGAACTGGACTGGTCGTTGGGTCTTCCGCTGCAACACCATAGCGCGAGCCGATACTCGGCTGCCTTGCGCTACATCAACTACCCGGAGGCTTACTAGGTCGCAGCCGCGGAGCTTGCTGTCCAAGGCGAGATTGAACAGCGCGAGCTCCCGGGCTCGCTTGGCGAGCTGCAGACGAATGCGGATTGCCCAGATATCCTTAAGGCGCAACGGTGGCTTCTGACCCACCAGCTTGCCCTTGTTCCAAGGCATCCGCTGCAGCGCAACCGGGCTGGAGACTTCCATGGCACGACTCCTTGAAATGGAGTCGCGTTGACCTTCCAGGCATGGGCGCCGTTCGACCCAAAGCGGACATACCGGGCGTGCGAGTGAGCGGCGCGTTTTAGGCCACTAGTTCTGATCAGTTTTCTCGCGCGTCCGCAGTTGGGCGATCTCATCTAGGAGATCACTCTCGTCCCAGTAGCATCCTGCTCAGCATGTGCTCAACTTCCCCTCGAGGCGTCGAGCTTCGGCAACTCCCAAGCCAACCAGAGCCGCGAGCAACTGGTTGACATCACGACGCAGGCTTGCTGTGGGGGCGAAGGTCGTCGGTGCTGCGGCGTGGATCTTGTCGAGCCAAGTACAAACGCGTTGGCCAATGCTGTGCTCGATCCAAAATTGGCGATGATCTGGAAAGCTTTGAAGCCACCGCAGCGCGGCAAAGACGAGGAATTCCGTATGTCTTGGCTTGGGTGCAACCTCCATGAGGCTGAGGGTGACCGCAGCGACAAATAGTGAAGCGCCTCCTTGGATCAAACGACGCAGAATCGGCAGGAAGGGATCGATCCGATCGATACCTAGCGGGTAAAGATACGATTTTGGCGCACCTACCCAGTTGTAGTCGTTGAAGAACAGTACCGCTATCGCTGAGGCAAGGTGTCTTTCAAAGGATGTTGATCTTGAGTCAGCGAGCCGCGTCCATCCACTGGTCGCCATGACTCGGTCCGCTAGTGCGCTTCGGATTTGAGCGGCAGTGGAGGCGGAAAGGCCGCCTGCCCCAAAATAGATCGTGTCGATGCTTCTTTGGAACGAACCAACAAAGTCGAGGGCGGCTTCATCGGGCAGTGAGTTGATCGGCTCAAAAATGAGCTTTGTAACTTCGGTGAAGTCGGTGCCCGGCAGAGCAACGGCCACCACGTCGGTGTAGGCAGAATTCCACTCCATAGGGATTCGGTCTACTTCGTCTGCGTCGTCAAGGCCGCTGCCATTCGCAGCAAAGGTCCATGTCGAATAAGCTCTCATAACGTCGCGGAATAGTTCTCTCGAGATTCCCTCGGGTAGTCCACGGAGTTGGGAAAGCCAAACGCTTGCCTTTTGGCCATTGAACTCTTCGCTCGTCTGCGGGGCGTCCTGCGCCTCTGTCGGATCGATTCGTCCGTGCCGCCCGAACCGCAGTCGACGGCGAGCACGAGGCGCAGGATTCGGAGGAATCGGCATGCTTGGTGCCGCTCTGCGTTGTGCTAACCACTCTAGTTCCGTGCTGACGGCTAAAGTCAACCGATCGTGTGTTCGCGCCTCCGACGCCTCCCGTGCCTTCTCGTCCATGTCCCATGTACGGCGCTCCCAAATGCACTCTGCAAAACCGCAACGAAGGACAGCACGCGGCAGGCGAGCATCAACATCTACGAGCGCGGCAAGAGAGTAGCCGAAGCCGTAAGCGGATGCGGCTCCTTTTAGAGCCGCGGTTTCGAGGATCACTCGTAGTCTGGACTCCGAACGATCGTCACGCAGCGCGAACACTTTTCCAGCAAGCGCAATTGAGATTGGGTTAAACCTAATGCCCGCTCGAATGACGTGAACCGGGTCCGGTTTGGTGCTTAGAGCCTCGTCGAATTTACTGTGCGCCCAATGTGCGTTCTGTTGTCGAAATTCAGCCGTTCCGTCCTTCATGGCGAGCATAGCTGCCAGCAGGATGGATTCTGGCCTCAGCTTGCTTTCATCGTTGCGCTCACCTTCAGGATTCGGAGTGCGGGCCCATAAGACCACCCGAGCCAGTAGCTCTGGGTTGGATTTCGAAGGATCCTGCACCATCTGCCAAACCGACGCCTGCATAGCGAAATCGATCTGGCCAGGTTTCGCAGCATTGTTCAGCGCCGCGAGATGTTCCGCTTCAGTCTTGGGCGAGACGTATTCTTTCAGTGTCGCAACGGTTCCATCCTTTAGACGAACGTCTACGTCGCGATAGTTGCTCGCGTCAATTAGATAGAGCGCGTGCAGAACCATGAACTTTGGGTCACGAAATGTGGCTGTGGTGTCGGGTGGTCCTAGTCGCTGCTGCTCTTGAGTGAGGAGGCTCCGGAGGGCGTCGCGATCGGAGGCATGCTCACTGAATGCATAGTTTCCTAGGACGTGCTCCAGCGGATGTTTGCGCGATGCACGACTCTTTAGGCTGTCCAGAGTCACCAAACCGACGGGCTCCCGGTGCAGGTCCCGAATCCCCAGAAGATCGGGCTCGCCCATCTGATCGAAGGTTTGGCGCTCCCTATCGATGCTAAGCAGTTCTGGACAAGCCAATAGCGGTATTCCGTCGGTTCGAGACGCTGGCCAATGAGAGATCACTAGATCTACTGCGGGCAAGAGATAGGCGGTTGGAGCGCCCGGTTCACCAAGCACATCTTGAAGTACCGCGGCGAACGAGTCTCCTTGCTCAATTCGGCCATGCGCCCATGCTTCAAGCGCCATCAAGGCGGACGTTAGGCTGTATTGACCATGAGCATCCCGAGACCATCTGTAGGACTCGGTCCACGGGAACGAGCGTCGCCCGCTCGGAAACTGAATGACGATCTCGTTGTTCTCAGGTGCCTTGCCTCGCGAGTAGAACTTTACGGCGTGGTCGACTAGCTTACGTATTAGCCGCAATCCGACCTGGGGATTCGATTTTAGGAGTGCGAAGAACGACCCTTGCGCCGGTGATGCTGGCATGAATTCATGATCCAGCATCTGGAAAGGTTCGCGTAGCTCTTGGCGACGAAACTCGTCGTCATCCCCGTCGTCTGAAGCGATCAACTCCGCTGCCGTGAGCTCTGCCAGCTCCACCGGGGCCGCCGCCGCAATGGCGGCACTGGTCTTGAGAACCTGACGGACGGCGTGATCCCGATATCGGCGTTGACGGAGGTCGGTTAGGTACTTTTTTGCCAACGCAGGAGCCCGTCCGCAAAAGAGAAGAAACCCAGTACGAAGGTTGCTTTCCAGCGTGCGCAAGTTCTCGATTGGCACGCCGAAAGGCTCATGACGATCGGTATAGCTCTTTTCCTCGTGGGCAATCTCGATCGCGTCCAGCCAGTGATAGATGGGTTCTAGAAGCCTGGGCGTCAGAGGGTCCAAGCCGAATGTTCCGGAAGACCAACCAACATAAAGATCGGCAACTTCTGGAATTGCGTTCGGAGGAAGTGCGTCACCAAGATCCAGGAGCCAATCAATGAGATGTCCCCAAGATGTGCCATAGGGGATATTGAGCCCGGGGGGCAACCGCTTTGTGTCGAGACCGAAAGCAGCGAACCACTGTTCAGCAGGTCGCACGTCTACGGCACCAACAAGCCGGATGAGTTCTCGTAGTTGCGTGGCCTCGTCATGAAAAAGAAAGGGCTTGGCCCTCTTGAGAAGCTCGGTTGCGACCTCGGATCGTACCAGTGCGAGCATGACCGCACGACGCCACGATCCGTGCTTGCCGTCTCCAGTGACTTCACTTAGTAGGCGGTGCCATCCATCTGCAGAGGTTTCACGCTCAAGCGCTATCCGGGCTGCAAGTTCAATACCTCTCGCCATGATTGCAGTGGCTGGCTGGCTCAGAGGCAGACGGGTGACTCGCTCGGGTTCCGCAAAGAGTAGATTTCCAATAGACCACTCGCGAAGCACGTCATGCCGGAAAGCAATACGGTCATTGCCAAGATCACGGATGGTTTCTGTAGATACCATCGCCGAAATGACGCCTGCTGCCACGTGCCTTGCGTCTAGAAATCCTGCCGAACGTATCTCTGCGTCACCTATTTCTCGGAGGAGTCTGGCGCGCTCCCGCTGCAGGGAGTCAGACGGGCCGTCGCCGGTCTGCCACCACATGTCCGCCATGTCGACTTCGGTGCGCGGCATCTGGTCCCCGACTCGACGGCTGGCGAGCCGTCCAAGGCGGTAGAGATTTCGGACGATGGCGCGTGCCGGATGGTTCTCTGCCAGCAAGGGCGCGAGCTGCGGCGATCCGGTCCGAAGTTCGTCTACCTCGGAGTCCGATAACTCATCAATAGTTACAACCGCAGCTGTCCCGAGGCGGCTAATTGCGTCCGCGGGCAGCCAACTTGCCTCGTCCTTGCCAAAGTCTCGACGTGCGGTCACAACGAGCGACAGAACAAGGCTTCCCGCTGCTGCTCGAATGAGATCGACTACCGTTCGCCGTTCGGGCGCTGGGAACAAGTCGAGGTTGTCCACGAACAGCACGGCCCCCGCCTCGGTTGCAAGGTCTCCAAATAGTTCGGCTGCGGTCCCGTCAAACCCCAGGACGGAGCGCATCGCAGTCCATCCTCCCGAGGGGGTACGCCCGGGGCTCAGCACCATAACGGTGGCCTGCTCACCTACCTGCCGAGCGAGGTGCTTCAGGAGGCCGGATTTTCCAACCCCTGCGTCCCCACGGATCTCCACATAGCGGCTCTTCTCCAGTGCATTGCGGATCCTCGCGACATTCTCGACACGCCCAAGAACGACTCCTCCCACCTGGGTGCTAATGTCGGCAATGGCATTTTCCGAAGCCTCGGAGATTACGGCACGACTAGCTGCATAGCGGCGCTGCCCTGCTAGCGGCAAGCCCTGTAGCTCGGCAACCAAGGAGGCGCGAGATCGATCGCCGCCTGCTGCTGCGATCTGCAAGCTACGTTCAACTAGAATGGACCACAACGTTCCAGCCTGGTCTGAGCTATTTGTCGCCAGTGCCCTTGTAGCCAGCTCGCGGGCGAGGGCCTCCGACATCGAACCTTGGGCCGTGAAATCGAATACGAGAATCTGTAGTCTGCGAAAAAGCTTCCAAACCGTATCATCATCTGTAGCTGCGCCAGCGAGCTCGAGATTGGTCTGAAAAGTTCGGGCAAACGTGCGCATCTCTTCGCTTGCGGAGCCCCGACGGGCCAAGCGTGCGAAAAAGGTTGCTGAATCACCGATTTCTCGAGCCCATGTCAGTACGTCCTGGTACGCGCCGTCTATTCTCTTGGATGTCCGGGCGATGGCGATTGCTAACTCATGACACGACGTCCAGAAGTTCGGCGCACGCGAAGCGGCTGCAATCTGTTCGACGACGTCCTTAAAGACGGGGTCTGCCGGGGCAAAGGTAACGGCACGCTTGACTTGAATTTCCAGAACTGCCGATGTGCCATCACCCCGAGCGGCGTGGACGATTACGTCGTCAAGCGGGAAACCCTCAGTCCCACGCTGTAAAGCTACGCGAGCAATCGTGGTGCGCGGTAACCCTAGTGGCTCGGCACCGACCAGCATCGCCAAAAGGTAATAGGCGCCGACCTGTCCTTCAAAGTGCGGCCCGGCAGGACCGGATGCCGCTGGACTTGTGGCCGTGTTCGTCATGGGATAGCTAGCTTAATTCAACCCGCCGTGGGCATTGGCAACTGCTAACTGCCCCTTGATTGTCACTGACCGATGGGGAAAGTGGCAGAGGCAAACACCCATGCGAACGCGCGTTGCTTATTGTCCGCAGCCGAGGGCTTGAAGCTGCGACCTGCGGATTAGCAGGCTGTGGCGAGGAATGTCCGCTTCTGGCCGGTAGGTGCCGCACCACCAGTAGTCGGTTCCCGACCCTTTGCTGCCAATGGTACTTCCGAATTCGCCGCTCGGAAGCCGTCGTTGAGAATCGCGCCAATGCCCGAGTGTGCCGACGCAAGGTGCTGGACGCGCAGCCGGCAAGTTAGTCTCATGCTACGTTGCCTCGCCGATTCAGAGCAGGCGATAGAGGCTCGCGAACGTGTTTCCGACCGCGGTCCACGTCCATACGCGGGTCCTGCTGTAGGTGGCCATCGCGAGAGTCGTGTATCCATTTATGCCCATGAACCGCTCTATTGCGCTGGCGATCGCGGCAGAGTCAAAGTCGTTCGTTAGGAAAACCCCCGGCCCATCTTGCGCCCTTGCCTTCGCGTACTCGAACGGAGTACAGAGAACCGGCCGCCCCATGCTCATGACCAGAGGCACTGTTCCGCTCGACGCCTGCGACGGGTCTTGGTAGCCGAAGATCCCGAGGTGAGCCGTCCGGATGGACGCCGCCTGCTCGGCAACGGACAAGTATCGGCCGTCAATCTGTACGACAGATCCCAGTTTCAGCAATTCAATTAAGTCCTCTATCTGCGCTCGGTACGGCGCCTGACCTCCGAACTGCCGCTGGGGTTCGCCGGCGATCCGGTACGAGAGGTTGTAGCCCCCGTCCTGCAGGTCGCGCAGCGCATACAGGATTGTTTCGAAACCCTTGTCCTGCCGGAAGAAGCCCGGCGTGATAAGGCGAATTGGGGAACGACCTTCGCGCGCTTCAATACCCCAAGCTGGTGGTGGGGGGACGTACGGAAAGTCGGGGACACCGTGTGGAACCACGACCATGTGTTTGATACGCTCACCATAAAGCATTTCGGCCGTTTGCTTCGACGCCTCGGTTAGCACGATGACCATCGCACTCTGCCTAATGAGGCAGCGGATAATGTTGTCCTGAACCACGCTGCGGACGCCCGGCCCGAATGTTGTATGCAGTACGGACAGCAATGGCTTGGTCAGGTTTTCGAGAAAGGCGTGGATGTGTTCGCCCTCGCGTCCACCCCAGATACCGAACTCATGCTGCAGGCTCACGACATCACAGTCGCTAGCCGATATCACTTGTGCGAGCTCCGCCACTTTTCCCACGAAATTAACATCCGCATGTGCGTGCGCTTCGCCGGCTCCCAGATCGCCATAGTGCAAGGCGTATCGAATATGCTCGAAGTCGGGCGTAGCGAAAATCAGGTCAGACACGAATGATGCAATGCCACACCTCAGTGGCGGGAAGGTTGACACATGCGCAATGCGCTTTCGAGGCTGCGCCGGTCGGCGCGTTAGAGACATCTCATTTCCTTACCCGCGTGCGTGGGGTAAGTCATTTAATTGCGAGGTCTGTCACATCTACGCGAAACTCCTCTCGGTCACCCCAGGCATACACAACCACTCGGCGGCATATCGGAGGCGGCACAATACTCCTGAAAAACTTTCGACTGTTGACCACCAAGCTAACGCAGTAGCTCCTATCAACCTGTAACTCAATCGGCGCTACCAGTTTCGCCTCCGAACGGAATAGGAACCGGTCGTTCTCTTCGACGAAATTGCCGCTCATATACGCGGTGAGAAAGATATCGTGCGCTGTAATCCCTAGCGCCGGTCGATCCCAGTTGTTACGTCCGATATGAACGATCATGTTCGCATCGTGAGACTTGATTGAGCCATCGCCGAACACCCGCCCATCCTCGCCGAGCAGTTTGAAGCCAAATCGAAAATAGGGCGACTCCGTCGCTATCTGACACCGTAGCGCCCAGGGGCGCGCTGCTCGAACCGTGTAGTCACGGTAATCTGCCCATTGCGGATTTACCCTCTGGGTGGTGAGTGAAAGGCTAGTCGGGATCGGCGTCACCAGCCGCGATGCCTCCGTCTTTCCCCCCAGGACGCGAAGCAGATCCTCGTAATTGTCAAAGCCTAGTTCATGGGCCAAACGAACAAAAAGCTCCACCGTCATTAGATTGCTCTTCTTCGCCTTCTGGATTGATCTGGGACTGATGCTTGTGAATTTATAGACATCTACTGGTGCGTCGGGGTATTGCCATTTCGAGTTGATAAAGCTAAGCAGGTGAGGCCACCAGTTCGTCGGGAGTTTAATCTTGTCCTGCTTTCCCCTCCCCATCTCATTGCTCCTTTTTGCGTGCGCAAAATTGCGTAACTGGCGCTTTTCGGTGCGCACTGCGTTTAGTACCTTTGGTTTGGCTGATAGCAATTCCGCCGTCAGCAAATACCGTAAGGGAAATCAGCATGAACATCCAAAAGTTGAGCGTCAAGACCGACGCAGCTATCCCCTTGATCGCTGCGCTGCCTTACCGAGTCGAAATGGATCGGCCTGAAGACGCGCGGATCGAGTACGACCCTGAGACTCAGTTGACGGTTTACGCGGGTCGCAATTTCTCCACCTGCCGTTGTGACGAGAGCGCTGGAGGGTTCTTCCAGTCCAAATCGGACACCCAAAAAGACGACTAGGTTGCCTCGGGCCGGGTACGTCGACGTGCTCGGCCTTTTTCAAGCAGAGGAGATAGGATTCGTGATCGTTATCGTGACAAGCAAGCGGGATGGGCATGTCGAAGCGGTATCGAAGCATCTTACCGCGCATAGAGCGCCATGGGTCCGCATCAACATCGAGGACTTCGCCACGAATCTCGAAATTGACGTAACGCCTTCGGCGGGGTCGGGATTGTTGCGGTTGAAGGACAGCGGCAAGGAGATAAACCTGCACGACGTGGGCGCGGTCTGGTATCGGAAGCCCGATCCCGTCGCCTTACAGCACTTCGAACTGGAACGAGCCGCACTGGAGTACGTCGAGTCCGAGTTCACCGAAATCATTCTCGGTCTATATGCGTTGCTTGGACACGCCTATTGGATTAACAATCCATTCCACACCCGCACCGCGCACCGGAAACTCCTGCAGCTAAGAACCGCGGTGGAGGTGGGCTTCAACGTCCCAGCGACCCTGGTGACGAACCGACCCGAGGCGGCTCTCGGCTTCGCGGACCGGATCGGCGGCGACCTGGCAATTAAGTCCCTTGGCGCAATCTCGGTGATGCAGCATCAGGGTGACGGCGCTCTTCAGTACGGCATCTTCACTCGCCGGGTCAGCCAGGCGGAGTTGGCCGAATTTAGCGACAAGATTGGCTACATGCCCACCTTGTTCCAGCAGTTCATTCCGAAGGACTCGGAGCTGAGGGTTACATGCATCGGTGATCAGGTATTCGCGTGCCGGATCCAAACACGCGACGGGGATATCACTAGCGACGACTACCGCTTTGATACGCCGAGTCTCCAACACACGGCTGTCGAATGCCCGGAACTGACCAGTCGCCTCCATGCCTACATGGAAGCGTTTGGCCTCAAATTTGGATGCTTTGACTTCATCATCTCCAAAAGCGGGCAAACCATATTTTTGGAATGCAATTGCAATGGGCAGTGGTATTGGGTTCAGGAACGCACAGGACAGCCGATCGGCGAAGCGATCGCGAACGAACTGCTGCGACACGCGCGTAAAGTCGGAGAGGACACCCATGCCTCAGTTTGATTCCGATAACGTCGATACAACGGTTGACGGTGCCCGGGTCCTTTTGAGGTTCATTAAAATCGGGTATGTAATCGAGTATTGCAGTGCGATGCCCGGCTCGAACTTCATTGACTCGCGGCGCAGCTTAAGAATCACCGATCGGTGCCATGTGTCGCTCGACTTGAAACATGCTCGGCAACTGGTCACGATGCTTGCGGAAGCCATTGCTGAACTGGAAAAAGCGTCGTAGTAACCCGTCTAAAACTTGTTACCGGGAAGCAGCCGTTCGCCGGTAGCAGGTTTTGGCCGCTTGCGGACGTTCGGATGAGAAGAGAACCTAGCCGAGGAGAGCATCGGCACGCCTTGTGCGGGACCGGCGAAGGCGAGCGCATCCTGTGCATAATGCCGTTGTCGCATTCCTACGGCGCGGCGAAGGGGCTTTTCCTCGCTCCGAATTGGCACGGCACATTGGTTCCCCTGAAAAAATTCGTTGCCGAAGAGCGGACATGACAATGCTCAAGCACGATTTCGAATATCGCTTCCGCGGCCCGCTGTCCTCGCCCGAGGATTCGGGCGCCCGGCCCCCGCAATACCGCAAGAGCGTCGACGAAGGCGCGATTATCGAGCGCGACGTGGCGGTGGCGATGCGCGACGGCGTGAGGATCTACGTCGACGTGTTCCGCCCCGCGGACGAGAAGCCGGCGGCGCCGCTGATCGCCTGGGGGCCGTACGGCAAGCACAGCCCGACGAATTACGCGAAGCAGTTTCCGAACGCGGGCGTCGATAGCTCGAAGCTCTCGAAGTACACCGGCTTCGAGGCGCCCGACCCGATCTACTGGACGGCGCGCGGCTACGCCGTGATCAACGCCGACCCGCGCGGCACCTGGTTCTCCGAGGGCACCGCGACCTTCCTCTCGCCCGAGGAAGCGCTCGACATCTACGACCTCGTCGAATGGGCGGGGACGCAGCCCTGGAGCAGCGGAAAAGTCGGCCTCGCCGGGGTGTCGTATCTCGCGAGCTGCCAGTACCACGTGGCGGCGCTCAACCCGCCGCATCTCGCGGCGATCAATCCGTGGGAAGGCTGGAGCGATTTCTACCGCGAGGTGGCGCGCCACGGCGGCATCCCGGAGACCGAGTTCTGGGGCTACCTGCCGAGCCGCTGGGGGCGCAGCAAGACGACGATCGAGGACATGAAGCGCGAGACGGAGGAGCACCCGTTGCTCGATGCCTTCTGGCGCTCGAAGGTCGCGGATTTCTCGAAGATCAAGGTGCCGGCCTACGTCGTCGCGAGCTGGAGCGACCAGGGGCTGCACACGCGCGGCACGCTCGAGGTTTACAAGGGAATTTCCTCGACCGACAAATGGCTCGAAGTGCACGGCCGCAAGAAGTGGGCGTACTACTACGAGCCGCAGAGCGTGGCGCGCCAGCTCGCCTTTTTCGACCGCTTCCTCAAGGGCAAGGACACGGAGGTTGCGAGCTGGCCCAAAGTGCGCCTGGAGGTGCGCAGCCGCTATTACGCCGGAGTGGAGCGCAGCGAGCGCGAATGGCCGATCGCCCGCACGCGCTATACGAAGCTGTCTCTGCAGTCTTCGCAGCGCTACGTGTCGACCGACAAGAGCTCGCGCGCCGTGTTCGACTGGACTTTCGACGAGCGCACCGATCTCATCGGCCACGCCAAGCTCAAGGTCTGGATGAGCTCGCCCGAGGCCGACGACCTCGATATCTTCGTCGCGCTGCAGAAGCTCGATGCACAGGGCAGCGTCGTTCCCTTCGCGTACTTCGCGCAGTTCGAGGACGGCCCGGTCGCGCTCGGCTGGCTGCGCGCCTCGCACCGCGAGCTCGACGCCGCGCGCTCGACCGAGTACCAGCCGGTGCTCGCGCACCAGCGCGAGCGCAAGCTCGCGCCGGGCGAAGAGGTGGCGCTCGAAATCGAGATCTGGCCCTCGGGCACGCGCTTCGAGGCGGGCGAGCGGCTGCGCCTGGTGGTGCAGGGCACCGACATCTACCCGCACGCGCGGCCCTGCGTGCAAGACTTGCACGAGGCGAGCGTCAACCGCGGCGAGCACGTGATCCTCGCGGGCGGGCGCTACGACTCGCACCTGCTCGTGCCCGTGGTCGGCGACTGACAATTCCGTTGACTGCCATGGATCCAGACTGGACGACGCTCTCCCGCGAGCAGAAGCGCTCGCGCAGGTTCGAGTGGTACAGCTCGACGAGCGGCATCCAATTCGCGAGCGCGGAAGCCGAAAAGGCCTACCGCGTCAGGGCGCAGCGGATGATCGACGTCTATAACGTGCGCGAGCCGGACAGGGTTCCTGTAGTCCTCCCGATCGGCGCGCTGCCGGCGGAGTACGCCGGCATCGATTACGGCACGGCGATGTACGACGCCGAGAAAGCCGCGCAGGCCTGGCTCAAGTTCAGCCTGGAGACCGACCTCGACGCTTTCGCGGCGCCGAACGTGCCCGTGGGCAAGGTGCTCGATCTGCTCGATTACCGGCTCTACCGCTGGCCGGGCCACGGCCTTGCTCACGACGCCAAGGGCTACCAGTTCGTCGAGCGCGAGTACATGACCGCGGACGAATACGACGCCTTGATCCACGACCCGTCGGATTTCTTCCTGCGGACCTACCTGCCGCGCATCTTCGGCACCTTCGAGCCGTTCCGCATGCTGCAGTCCTTCACGTACGTGACGGAGCTGCCGATGGTGGCGCCGCACTTCATGCCCTACACCCGGCCCGAGGTGCAGGAGGCGCTGCAGAAGCTCATCGAAGTCGGCAAAACGCTGGCGAGCTGGACGCAGGTCGTGTCGGCCGTCGGGCGCCGCGGCCGCGAGCTCGGATTTCCCTCGGTCGGCTTCGTCTACGCCAAGGCGCCCTTCGACACCATCGGCGACACGCTGCGCGGCACCAAGGAGATCATCCTCGACATGCGCCGGCGGCCGGACAAGCTGCTCGCGGCGCTCGACGCCGTCGCGAAGATCACCATCGACGTCACCGTCGAGACGCTGAACCGCATGAAAGGGCAAATCGCGCTGTTTCCACTGCACAAGGGCGCCGATGGATGGATGTCCGAGAAACAGTTCCAGACCTTCTACTGGCCGACGCTGAAGCGGGTCGTCGACGGTCTCATCGAGGAGGGCATTCTCCCGACGCTTTTTGCGGAGGGCAGCTACGAGACGCGCCTGGGGTTCGTGAACGAGTTCCCCAAAGGCGCGGTCAACTGGCTCTTCGACCGGACCGACATGGGAAGCGCGAAGAAGGCGCTCGGCGAGCGCTGCTGCATCTCCGGCAACGTGCCGGCTTCGCTTATCGCGACGGCCTCGCCCAGGGAAGTGAAGGAGTATTGCCGCAAGACGATCGAAGTGTGCAAGCCGGGCGGCGGCTTCATCCTCGCGTGCGGCACGAACTCCGTCGAGGGGGCCAAGCTCGAGAATTTGCGCGCCATGGCCGAGGCGGCCGCCGAATATGGGGTTTACGCGACGTAATGGGTTGGTCGGGACATTTGACGCATATTCATATCGCCGAGCAGGCATCGGCCCCGATGCAGCCGCTCGAGTCGGCGAAGCTGATCGCCGGCGTCGGTATCGAAGGCGACCGCTACGCGACCGGCCGAGGCTATTACTCGAACACCCCGCGTGCCGATCGGCAGGTGACGTTGATCGAGGTCGAGACTCTGGAAGCGCTCGCCCGTGACCACGGGATCGAGCTGCTCCCGAGCGAAACGCGGCGTAACTTGACCACGCGCGACGTTCCCTTGAATCACCTGGTCGGCCGCCGGTTCCGCGTCGGCGCAGTCTTGCTCCTCGGCGCACGCCTGAACGTGCCGTGCAAGTACCTGGAGCAGGTCACGGGAAAGCTCGTCTACGCGCCGTTGACCAATCGCTCGGGGTTGAACTGCGAGATCATCGAGGGCGGCATCGTTCGAATCGGAGACGCTCTGCGGCCAGCGTGAGCGCATCTTTTCGCGTCGCAATAGCACGGCCCTCGCAGGCGATGCAGACCAACCAGCTTTGGTCGTGCAACTCAGTTCTCGGTCGCCTGCTATCCCAGGGGATTCTTGCCTTCAGCAGATCGAGCCACGGTCTTGATGCTTTCGGCGAGAGCGCGATCCGCCTGCGCATCGAATCTACCGAAGTACTATGGATTGCGAATACAGGGACGCGTGCGCAACTTAGGGCATCGTCCATTCGCCCGGCGTCCCAGCGCACAATTGGTCGACCCTACCGCCAAGTAACTGTCATCCGCTGGCCCGCTTGTGTAGCGGCGAGGCCCGGCGGCTGATGGCGCTTTCAAGGCACTTCATCATCAGGCGGGCGCTCGAGGAAAGCAGCCGCTCGCGGCTCCACGTCATCCCGACCGGGCCGAGCATTTTCGGCAAATCGAGCGGCAGCACGGCGAGCGCGCCGAGCGCTTGGTAGCGGTGCGCGACGGCTTCACGCAGGCAGGCGATGGCGTCGGTGAGTTGCAGGTAGCCGCTGATCACGTGCACCGAGAGCGTCTCGATGTGGTTGCGCGGCATGGCCAGGCCGTGTTCTTCGAAAGCCACCTCCAGCGGCTCGCGCAGCAGGGGGCCGACGGGCGGCAAGACCCAAGGGCATTCGCGCAGGTCGGACCAGGCGAGGCGCGCATGGCCGGCGAGCCGATGGTGCCGGCCGGCGACGAGGAGGAACCGGTCCTCGTACAGCACCTTCTCTTCCAGGTGCGGCGTGCGGCCGTCCGGCAGCGTGCCGACGACGAGGTCCAGGTTGCCGCGCAGCAGCTCTTGCAGCAGGACGTCCTGCGTCCCTTCGCGGACGAAGACGCTGGTGCCGGGGGAGCGTTCCTTCAACAACGCCAGGCTGCGCGGCAGCAGAGTCGGCGCCACGGCCGGCAGCGCGCCGACGCTCACCTTTCCGGAGGCGCCGGACAAGAGGTCGCGCAGCTCCGCGCGCGCGACATCCAGCTTGGCGAGCACCTGCCGCGCGTGCTCGACGAGGGCGGCGCCGTAGACGGTGGGATTCACGCCGCGCGCAGTGCGCTCGAACAGTGCCACGCCGAGTCCACGCTCCACCTCGCCGAGCATCTTCGAGACGGCGGGCTGCGTGACATTGAGGCTCGCGGCCACGCGGCCGATGTTGCGCAGGTCGTCGATTGCGACGAGCAGCTGCAGATGCCTTAGCTTCAGATGCCTGCGGATGTACCAGTCGGCTTGCATGTCGCCGAGCGCAGGATATTACGTTTTCCTCATGGCGTGCACCCTTGTTTTCATTGGCAGGTTATGGCTGCCATGCGCATCATGCGGGCTCACTACGAGGAGGCCTCATGCCGACATATTTGTTTACCCGCCTGGTGACCGCGGCGTTCACCGCGTCAGCAATCGCCCTCGCCAGCGGCGCCCTGGCGCAGTCGTATCCCTCGAAGCCCATTCGCCTGCTGATCCCTTACGGTCCCGGGGGCGTCGGTGACATCACAGCCCGCTTTGTGGCGCAGAAGATGAGCGAGAACATGAAGAGCCCGATCGTGGTGGAAAACCGTCCGGGGGCCGGGCTCATCCTTGCGACCGATCCCTGCGCCAAGGCCGCGGGTGACGGCCACACCATTTGCCTTACCGGCGTGGGCAGCGCACTCAACGCGACGCTGTTCAAGTCCCTGCCCTTCGACATCGTCGAGGACTTCACGCACCTGTCGACCATCGCGTTCATCGACATCGCGATGCTTGCGTCGTCCGACTCGAAGTTCAACTCCGTCAAGGATGTCCTGGCCTACGCTAAGGCGAATCCGGGCAAGCTGAACGTGGCGACCATCAACATCGGCAGCGGCCAGCACCTCTCGGCGGAGCTCTTCAAGTCGATGGCGGGTGTCGATGTACAGATCGTGCCGTTCAAGGGCACGCCGGCCATCTTGGCGGCGCTGCGCTCCCGCGACGTAGACATCGCGTTCGAATACGTGGCGCCCCTAATCTCGCAGATCCGCGGCAAGCTACTCAAGCCGATCGCGATCGCGTCCTCCAAGCGCCTTTCGGAGTTCCCGGACACGCCCACCCTGCACGAGAGCGGTATTACCGGCTATGAAGCGAACGCCTGGAACGGGTTCTCCATTACCGCGAAAACCCCACGGGCCATCGTGGAACGCCTGAACAAGGAGATCGTCGCGGCGGTCAATTCGCCCGATGTGCAGCAAAGGATGCGCCAAATCGGTGCTGAGGCGCGCGCCAGTACCCCCGACGAAATGCGAGATTTGATGGTGCGGGACATCGCCAAGTGGAAGGCGGTAATCGAGCGCGCCAAGATTCCGCTTCAGTAAGGCCGAGCGCATGAATACCTCCCTGAAGCTCAAGATCGCCATCGCGACGTACGGGCATACCGCGGCGTTGAAGGACGGCCGCGTGCGCATCGAGGCAGTCGATGCCGATTTCCTCGAGATCAACCCGATCATCGCGGCGTTCCGCCGCATGGTGCGCGACGTCGAGTTCGACGTCTGCGAGATGGCACCCGCGACCTACATGATTGCGCGCGCCGCCGGCGCGCCGTTCAAAGCGCTGCCGGTGTTCATCTTCCGGCGTTTCCACCATGCCGGCATCGTATGCCGCACCGATTCCGGCATCCGCGCGCCGAAGGACCTGGAAGGCAAGAAGGTTGGCGTGCGCGCCTACTCGGTCTCTACGGGCATTTGGACGCGCGGGATCCTCGCCGATGAGTACGGCGTAGACAACGCCAAAGTCACCTGGGTGGTGGACGACGAGGAGCACGTCACCAGCCTCAAGCTGCCACCAAACGTGGTGAAGGCGCCTGCCGGACAGTCGCTGGTCAGCATGATGGCCGACGGCCAGCTGCAGGCGGCCTTTACCGGACCCGCGGGCATCGGGCGGGCCGGCGCGCCGAAGGACGGTTGGGAAGCCACCGCGGCAGCGAAACCCGCCGATGCCTATCGCGACCTCATTCCGGACGCGGCAAGGCTGGAAGCGGAGTGGTTTCGCCGCACCGCCATTTATCCGGTTCACGGCCTTATCGTTGTCAAGGATGCGCTACTTGCCAAGCACCCCTGGCTTGCGCGCGCGCTGTTCGACGCCTTCGCCAAGGCGAAGGCGGTCTACCTCCAGCGTCTGAACGCCGGCGAAGTTGCCAACGACGTCGACCGCAGTTATGTCGAGCTGTCCAAGGTGGTCGGGGACCCGCTGCCTTACGGCCTCGCCCCCAACCGTCCGGCGATCGACGCCCTAATCCGCTACTCGCATCAACAGGGCCTGCTGCCGAAGCGCTACGAAGCCGGCGAGATGTTCGTCGATCCGCAGGCCTGATTACCCTCAGAGGAAATGCCATGCCCGCAAGAATCCTGGACATCCATCCGCACATCATCTCGCCGGACACCAGGCGCTATCCGCAGAAGCCCCTCGGCGGCACGCAGTCGACCTGGTCGCGAGACCGCCCGACGACTTACGAGCAACTCCTCGCCGCGATGGACGAGGCGGGCGTCGCCCGGGCGGCCATCGTCCAGTCGTCCACCTGCTATGGCTTCGACAACTCGTACGTCGCCGACGCGGTCGCCGCGCACCCCGAGCGCTTCACCGGCGTTTTTTCGGTAGACGTGCTCGCCGCCGACGCGCCGGAGAAGATCCGCTACTGGGTGGACAAGGGCCTCACCGGCCTGCGGCTCTTTACCACCGGCAGCACCATGCCCAACCAGGCGACTTGGCTGGATGACCCGAAGACCTTCCCAGCCTGGCAGTGCGCCGGCGAGCTCGGCATTCCGGTGTGCGTGCAGATGCAGCAGTCGGCGATTCCGCAGCTGAAGGTACTGATCGACCGCTTCCCGAATGTGACGATGATTATCGATCACCTGATGCGTCCGCCCATCGAGGACGGCCCGCCGTATGCCGGCGCTGAGCCGGTGCTTGCCCTGTCGAAATACAAGAACATTTCCTTAAAGCTCACCATCATCAGCGTGCGGGAGGCGAAAAAGGGCAGGGCGCGTCCCGAGACGTTCTTCCGCAAGGTGGTGAAGGAGTACGGCGCCTCGCGCATTGCCTGGGGATCCAACTTCCCCGCGTCCGACGGCAGCCTGAAGCAGATCGTGGACGAGAGTCGCGACGCGCTGTCGTTCCTGTCGGCCGAAGAACAGGACTGGATCTTCTGGGGCACGGCGCAACGGCTCTACCCAGCGCTCGCCGGGAAATAGTGCGATGAAGCTGCGCACTCTGCTAGGCGACTATCCAGTCACCGCGGCGCTGAGGAAAGGCGCGCTGAGGTCGTCGCTCGTCGAGCTGGATTACGCGGACGTCAAGACGCCGAGCTCCGCCTTCAAGCGCGTGGTGCGCGAGGGAGAGTTCGACTTCGCCGAGCTCTCCATCGTCACCTACCTTATGGCGCTCGCGCACGGCAAGCCCCTGGTGCTGCTGCCCACGGTGCTGATCGCCCGGTTCCAGCATCCCTACATCGTGTACAACGCGGAATGCGGCGCTATTTCCCCGGGAGAGCTCGCCGGCAAGCGGGTCGGCATCCGCTCCTATTCCGTGACGACCGTGACCTGGATCCGCGGCATCCTGTCCCAAGACTACGGGCTCGACCTGGGCAAAGTGAAGTGGGTGACGTTTGAGGAGCCGCACGTCGCCGAGTTTCGCGATCCCCCAAACCTCGAACGCGCCCCGGCGGGCAAGGACCTTGCGGGCATGCTGCTCGCGGGCGAGCTCGATGCTGCGATCCTGGGCGACAAGATGCCGGACGATCCGCGCATCAAGACGCTGTTTCCGGATCCCAAGGCTGCGGCCGCCGCCTGGCACAAGAAGCACGGCGCGCTGCAGATCAACCACATGGCGGTGGTGAAGCGATCGCTCGCCGAGAAGCACCCGGAAATCGTGCGCGAGCTCTATCGGCTGCTGTCGGAGAGCCGGCGAGCCGCAAGCGGTGCGCTCGACCTGAATCCCTTCGGCGTCGAGGCGAACCGCAAGAACCTGGAGGTTGCCATCGACACCGTGCATCGCCAGGGGCTCATTCCGCGGCGCTTCGAGGTCGACGAGCTTTTCGACCGCACTACTCGCGAGCTCAACGAGCTCGGACAACCATGATCATCGACTGCCATGGCCACTACACCACCGCGCCGCAGCAGCTGGAGAAATACCGGCAGCAGCAGCTCGACGCGGCGGCAGGCTCGAGGCAGCTGCCGCCAAAGAGCGCGCTGCGAATCCAGGATGACGAGCTCCGCGAAAGCGTCGAGGGCGCACAGCTCAGAATTCAGCGCGAGCGCGGCACTGATCTCACCGTCTTCTCACCGCGCGCGATGGGCATGGGCCATCACCTCGGCAACCAGCGCACGAGCCACGAATGGTCTGAGATCTGCAACGACCTCATCCACCGGGTGTGCACGCTGTACCCGAGCAATTTCGTGGGCGTGTGTCAGCTGCCGCAGGCACCGGGGGTGCGCCCGGAGAACTGCATCTCCGAGCTCGAACGCTGCGTCGAGCAGCTCGGCTTCATCGGCTGCAACCTGAACCCGGACCCCTCCGGCGGCCACTGGAGCGATCCGCCGCTCACGGACCGATGGTGGTACCCGCTCTATGAGCGCATGGTAGAGCTGGACGTGCCCGCCATGATTCATGTCAGCGGCTCCTGCAATCCAAACTTCCATGCCACCGGCGCGCACTACATTAACGGCGACACCACCGCCTTCATGCAGTGCCTTACGTCGGATCTCTTCAAGGACTTCCCGAAGCTGAAGTTCATCATTCCGCACGGCGGCGGCGCGGTGCCCTACCACTGGGGCCGGTACCGCGGTATCGCGCAGGACATGGGCCGGCCGCCGCTGAAGGAGTTGCTGCTCGACAACATCTTCTTTGACACCTGCGTGTACCATCAGCCCGGCATCAACCTGTTGCTCGAGGTGATCCCGGCAGACAACGTGCTCTTCGCCTCCGAGGTGGTTGGCGCCGTGCGCGGCATCGACCCGGAGACCGGGCACTACTATGACGACACCAAGCGCTACATCGACAACGCGAGCCGACTCAAAGATCAGGAGCGCAGGAAGATTTTCGAGGACAACGCCATGAAGGTTTACCCTCGCCTGAAGGCGAGGCTCGCAGCCGCTAGAAATCATTAGGGGATCACGTGCAGGTCGATGTCACGAAGCGGTTGGCAGCTTTCACCAGCTCGCTCACCGTAGAGCAAGTTCCGGAGCCTTTAAGGAAAGAGTGTCGTTTATTCGTTCTTGACGCCCTCAGCGTCATGGTCGGCGCTGCGCTTTTCGCTCGCGACAACGGCGACACGATTCTTTCGAACTATCTAAAGGTGGCGGCTACGCCAGGGCCTGCGACGGTTGTGGGATACGGAATCGATACGACGCCCATGATGGCCGCCTTCGGCAATGGCACGCTTTCAGAAGTACTGGATTGTCAGGATACGAACCTTTGGGTGCGTTCACATAACGGCACGCCTGTCATTCCAGTCGCATTGGCGCTTTCCCAGTGGCGGCGCATCCCGTGGGGAGAACTTGTCCCGGCCATTATTGGGGGTTACGAGGTCCACACGAGACTCCTCCTCGGTATTCAGCCCTCGCACTGGTACAACGGATTCCAAGGGACCGGCACGTTCGGTACAAGCGGCGCTGCTGTTACAGCCGCACGGCTTCTGGGGCTCAATGCTGAACAGACCGGTGCTGCACTCGGCGCGTCGGGATTCATCATGCCGGTATCCAATGGCGACAACCAGTTCAAGGGTCACAACATCAAGCCGGTGCACGGCGGTCAGGCGGCTATGGCGGGACTATCATCGGCTTTGCTCGCACAGGCGGGATACCGAGCCGGCCCGCTCGAGGGCGAGCCGCCGCGGTATCACGCAGCGCTGCAAATTCTGTCAACCGAGCGCGACTTGAATAAGTGCATCAGCGGTCTCGGCAGCAAATGGCATACCTTGGAAGTCGCCTTCAAGCCGTTCCCCATCGGACATCTGATCATCGGAGCGGTCGAAGCTACGCTCGAGCTCCGCAAAGACAAGATTGATCCGAAGAAGGTCAAGTCAATCCGGGTCACGACATTCCGGGACGCTGTCACTTTTACCGGCAAAAAGTACACGAGCGTGGACAGCAATCATGTCGACGCGCATTTGTCTATCCCTTACTCCGTTGCGGTCGCTCTCATAGATGGTCAACTCACCATCGATCAACTCTCCGCGAGGCGCTTGAAAGATCCGTTTGTCCACGAGCTTGCCGGTAAAGTAATCTGCGAAGTGGATGAAGGAATGACGCGCGCCTTCCCGGCGAAATGGCCGGTCGAGGTGGCGATCAGCATGGTGGACGGCACCGTCCGCAACCACCGGATTGAGGACGTGATGTGGTCGCCGCAGCGGCTGCCGACATGGGAGGAGCTATGCAACAAATTTCATGTGATGGGTGATCGCCTCCTCGGTGCGGATGCCGTCGACCAGGTCATCCACATCTTAGAGAAAATTGACGATAACTCCGATCTGCAGCCGGTGATGAAGCTCGTAAGAGGGCCCGCATAGCTGCTGTTGAAAGAGCCTGTTTCCGCCGCCACAAATTCTGAGAGGACCCGATGATGCGACGCCTTGCCGCCTTTCTCGCAGCAGCATTGATGAGCGCTAGCGCGGCTGCTCAAACCTTCCCGACCCGACCGGTCAAATTAGTGGTCGGGTTTGCTCCAGGAGGTTCGGGGGATTTCCTAACGCGCCTCATTGCCGAGGAGATGTCGAAGGACTTCGGCGTTGCGGTAGTCACGGAGAACCGTGCCGGTGCGGCCGGCACTGTGGCGGCCGCGGCTGTGGCCAAGGCGCCCGCCGACGGCTATACGGTGCTAAATGCAGCTCCTCTTGCGATCAACAAGGCGCTCTACAGGGCGCTTCCTTACGACAGCGACAAGGATCTGACGCCTGTTAGCAACGTGGCCGATGGTCCGCACATCATCGCCGTTAACGACGCGCTGCCTGTAAAGAATCTCAAGGAACTGATTGCGTACGCCAAAGAAAGACCTGGCAAATTGTTCATGGCCGATGCGGGCAGCGGGTCTTCGACGCATCTGGCCGGAGTGCAATTCATGTCGGTAGCAGGAGTTCAGTTTACGACCGTGCACTACAAGGGAGGCGGTCCCGCCGTGCAGTCGTTGATCACCGGGGATACGCAGGTGATGTTCGCGACCATGCCCTCTATCATCGGCTTCATCCGCAGCGGTCGCGTCCGTGCTCTCGCCATTACAGCGCCGGCGGCCTCGCCTGCAATCCCTGGCATCCCTGGTGCAGCGGAAGTCGGGCTGCCCGGGTATGAGTCGAATTCCTCCTTTGGGCTGTATGTTCCTTCCGGCACTCCGGCACCGATTGTCAGACGGCTGCATGAGGCGGCAGCAAAGGCACTTTCCAACCCTGACGTGAAAGAAAAGATCGGCTCTCAGGGCTATGCCGCCGCGCCGTCAGATTCCCCACAAGCGTTTCAGGCCAAGCTGCGCTCGGAGGCACCAATTTGGGAACGCGTGGTACGCGAATCGGGTGCTCGCGTCGATTAAGATAACCGGGGAGCGCTAATCCTTTAGCGCGTCTCGCAACGTCTCGCAACGCCTCGGGCAATACTCGGACGCGGGCACCGCGCTCGGACTAACGGGGGTCCCCCAAGGTGGTCGAGTCGTTCAGGCCATCCGATTGAGACAACCATTCAACAACGCCCGCTTTTGGCCTATTCCGTTGAAAAACTCTTCTTCCGCGGACGATGATTGATTGCACCGGTCAGCGGGGTGGAACCTACGGCACAAGGATCAGAGAGGCGTTCTCAATAGTCCTTTACTTAAGGGTGCTTAAGTTTTGACGTAAGGCAAAGGTAATCGAAAGAGTACTAATAGACCGCGTACTTTTGATCCCTACACTGACGTTCTGGTTTACGCCAGGGGACCTTTGGAGGGGATCGTGAAGCACAGACTAGTCGCCGCGCTCGCGAGCGCTCTGCTCGCACTACCTGCAGTCGCCGAAGTCAATGAAGTGCGTGTTTTCCGCCAGTACACGCTGCCGTATCTCGCCGTAATGGTGATGGAGGATCAAAAGCTGCTGGAAAAGCAGGGGAAGGCGCGCGGTATTGAGGTGACGGGTAAATGGTCGGTTGTGTCCAGTCCAGCTGCAGTAAATGACGCCCTCTTATCGGGCAACTTGGACTTTGCTTGTGCCGGAATCAACGCCTTTCTGACAATTTGGGACAAGACGAGCGCGATGTCGAATCCGGTGCTCGGTGTTTCGGCATATAACGCTTCCCCGCAGCTGCTCAACACTCGAAATCCAAAGGTTCGTTCTATCCGGGACTTTACAGCCGCTGACAAGATCGCAGTCCCAGCAGTGAAGGTTTCCTATAACGCGCTGATCCTGCAAATGGCTGCCGCAAAGGAATTCGGATTAGCCAACCATACCAAGTTTGATGCATTGACAGTCGCACTTCCGCAGGCTGAAGCAACCGCTGCGCTGATCTCAGGAATGTTAGAAATAACGGCCAATTTTTCTGTTCCGCCGTATCAGTATCTTCAGCTGCAGAACAAGAATATTCGAACTGTGCTGAACTCGTACGAAGTTCTCGGTGGCAAGGCTACGCTCGGCATCATTTACACGACGAAAAAGTTTCACGATCAAAATCCGAAAACGTACGCCGCATTCATGGCGGCGTACAACGAGGCGAATGAACTAATTAAGCGCGATCCAGTAAAGGCAGCCGGAATCTACCGGAAGATGTCCCGCGACAAGGCGCCGGAAGAGTTCATCATCGGGATGCTAAGGAATCCGGAAATTGATTTCGACCCAGCCCCGCGGCGACTGATGATGCTTTATGACTTCATGAAAAAAACGGGTCGCCTAAAGACGGACGCGGGCAGTTGGAAGGACGTCTTCTTGCCTGAAGTGCATGGTGAACCGGGGAGCTGAAGGACGGTTGCCGTTTTAAGTTCCGCGTGGTCGATTTGGGGGGGTAATGAAGGTTGTTGACATGCGCGTCAGGCCACCGCTGCCGAGTTTGATGCGCTCGGTGCTGTTCCAGTCAAAGGATGGAGTTGAGCAAACGCGCCATTCCGACTATCCAAGACCAGAGTCCGCCAAGACCGGGTCCATCAGCTTGCTGCTCCAGGAGATGGATGAGGCTGAAGTCCAGCACGCCGTCATCGTGGGCCGTCACTCCATGGAGCCCTTCGGGGTAATACCTAACGACGAGATTGCGCACTTCATTGCGAACTACCCGGATCGCTTTGTCGCTTGGGCCGGTCTTGATCTAAGCAAGGGCCCTGAAGAGTGGATTAGGGAAATTCGGCGTTGCTCGACACTACCGTGCTTTAAGGGCATTTCGGTCGAGCCGTCGATTAGCCTCGATCCGACAATTCGCCTTGCTAATGACCGGCGGCTTTATCCGATCTATGAAGAATGCCTACGGCTCAACATACCGGTCAACATTACTCTGAGCGGGGTCCTTCAGCGCATTACCCGCCAGCCGTATGAAAACAGTTCGCCGCTCCAGGTTTATCAAGTGGCTCTGGATTTCCCAAAGCTCGATATACACGTAGCGCATGCGGCATACCCGTGGGTCATGGAGATGATTGGCATTGCATTTACCTGCACGAACGTATGGCTCTCTCCTGACCTTTATATGGTGAAGCAAATGCCGGGCGGAGCTGAATACGCAAAGGCGGCAAACAACTACTTTCAGGCGCGCACTGTATTCGGTAGCAACTATCCCTCCAAACCGTTTCCCCAAATGATCAACGGTTATCGCGAATGGGGCTGGCGGCCAGGAGTTATAGACGCTGTGCTCGGTGGCAACGCGCTGCGGTTAATGCGCATGGATTAATGGAAGTCCAAGGAGGGGAGGTTGCGATGCTCAGAGTAGCCGTTATTTGCCTGAAGGCTTCTTTTGTCCTTTTTATTGCCGCGCTTACTTCTGCGGCATCCGCCGAAACGTCTGTCGTGCGGATTTCCCGGCAGCCAAGCCTTCCATACCTCGCGCTAATGGTGATGGAAGAGCAAAAGCTAATGGAGAAGCACGCACGCGCAGCTGGGCTAGGTGAAGTCACCGTCGGCTGGCTCGTCGTCGGAGGGGGTAATGCGACAAACGAGGCGTTGTTGTCAGGGAACCTAGAGTTCGGGAACGCCGGTATTCCTGCAGTTATGACGGCTTGGGATCGCACGAAAAACAGCAGCAATCCCATTAAAGCGGTGTGCGCCTATAACTCCGCGCCAGTTTTTCTTAACACCAGAAATCCGGAAGTGAAAACGATCCGGGACCTCACGCAGAAGGACAAGATCGCTCTACCCGCCGTTAAGGTCTCAATTCAGGCGTTGATCCTGCAGATGGCGGCAGCGCAGACATTTGGTAAGAGCAAATACAACCAGCTGGACAATCTCACCGTATCGCTTCCACAAGTGGATGCAAACCAGGCGCTGCTTTCCGGTGTAGCGGACATCACTGCGAACTTTGCATCTCCGCCCACGCAATATCAGCAGCTAAAAAACCCGGGAATCCGGACCATTCTCAATTCTTACGACGTTCTCGGCGGGCCCGCGACGCTTGGTTTGGTCTATACAAGCTCGAAGTTCCACGATGGCAATCCCAAGACTTACGGAGCTTTTCTGGCCGCTTACCGCGAGGCAAATGAGTTTATTCGGCAAAAACCTCGTGAAGCCGCTCAGCTCTACCTGCGTGTTTCAAAGGACCGCAATCCCGCCGAGTTCATTCTTTCGATGATAAATGACCCGGCAATTGACTTTGACATGGTTCCTAAGGGGTTGGAGCGCTACGCTGGATTCATGCATGAGGTCGGCACTATCCGTAACAAGCCGAGCTCGTGGAAAGACTTGGTCTTCCCGGAGATGCACCAAGCGGGCGGGTCATGAGTGAGCAGGAGGCCGATGTTGTCGTAGTGGGCGGCGGTGGCTCCGGCCTCGCTGCAGCAATTGAAGCGGCAACGCTTGGCCGCAGCGTCATTCTCGTCGAGAAAAATCCCGAGCTGGGTGGGACAACGGCTCGCTCTGTAGGCTCAATTACCGCCAGTAATACACCGCACCAAACCGCTGCTGGCGTCAAAGACTCGCCGCAAGATCATTTCGATGATATGCCGTTATTTGCGGCGAAGTGGATGCCACGCAGTGATAACGAAGCTCTACGGCGGCTGTTGACGGAAAATGTGCCGGAAACAGTTCGCTGGCTCATGAGCATGGGGGTCGTGTTCTTCGGCCCGCTACCCGAGCCCCCGCACCGACGGCCAAGAATGCACAGTGTCCTTCCAACGTCGCGTGCTTACATTTATTTTCTGGGCAGACGGGCAAAGAAGCTAGGGGTTGACATCCGGTTGGCCACTCGAGCGAGACGATTCATCGTCGAGAACGGAGCGGTAAGGGGAGTGGTATGTGAGGAGTCGTCGGGGACCCAAGTAACTTTATTTGCTCGAGGAGGGGTTGTACTTGCTTCTGGAGACTACAGCGCCAATACCGAATTAAAGGCGAAGTACATTTCGCCTCGCATCGCTTCTGTGGAGCCCGTCAATCCAACGAGTACTGGCGATGGTCATTTGATGGCGCTTGAACTCGGATCGCGGGTCCTTAACGGTGATGTTTTCCCCTTCTACATCCGGTTTTTGTCACCAAGTCGCAAGAAACTTGCGCAGCTGCTACCACCTTGGAGGGTGATTACGAACTCGATGAAGTGGGCTTTGGACAATCTGCCTTCCGGGATGCTGCGGCCCTTTGTAATGGACTTCCTTACTACGGTGCTTGCGCCGTCTCCAAAGTTGTTTGCTGCAGGCGCAATACTCGTAAATCTCAAAGGCGAACGGTTCACCGACGAGACAAAGGATGCCTCAGACGCTTTGGTGGATCAGCCTGAACATGCAGGATTCATCGTATTCGACCAACAAATTGCGAAAAAATTTGCAGCTTGGCCCTACTACATCTCAACGGCGCCGAGTTTTGGATACGCCTATTGCCAGGACTACAAGCGCAGTCGAAAAGACATCTATCACGAAGCGGCCACAGTATCGGGGCTTGCTGACAAGCTTAAAGTGCCGGCCTCGACCCTTGAAAATACTATCAAGCAACGCCGCAATGGTGAGAGCACTTGGCGATCGCCATTCCACGCACTCGGCCCAGTAAAGATCCTTCTTACGCTAGCGGACGGTGGCCTAGATGTAACGGATCGATTGGAGGTGCGCGGTAAGAACGGCGAACCGATCGTGGGTCTTTTCGCAGCAGGTTCGGTGGGGCAAGGTGGGCTCTTACTAGAGGGACATGGTCATCACATCGGTTGGGCGTTTACATCAGGTCGGCTTGCCGGTCGCTATGCAGCGCACCGAGTGGTTTCGCCCGGCGCGTCCTAATGTCGGCCCCCACATCGGATGCGGGCAGGGACAACCGGTCTGGCCTTGTCATGGTGGTTTCGAGGCTCTCGTCTTTGAGTAATCGGTCAACCATCGAGTCGGGAAGACTCTTCCAAATGGCACCTGCTCAAACGTGGGTTGGGGATACCGTGGAGCGTGGATCGCCGGTCAGAGATTGGCGTACCAGTAAAGATGGAGATCCGATTGTCATAACGCTCTATGACTTGGTTGCAAGCGTGCCTTCCCTGGCGACACAAAAAGTGGAAGTTCAGGACGATGGAGGAGTTGTTTCCATAAGGACGTTTTCGCCAATTTCAGGTTGGGAGGGCCTTCCTCCGCAGAGTGCGTACTGGCTCCAAATCATCATGATGGATGTCGATAGCGAGCGAGAAGACGAATTCAACGAATGGTATGACCGCGAGCACATTCCATTTATATCGACTGTCAAGGGCTTCGTAGCCGTGCGCAGATTCATTGCTAATGACGGCCGATCACCTCGCTACCTCGCCCTGTGGCAGGTTACAGACGCCGATACGCTCGTAAGCCCTGAGTGGAAGCAGAAGGCCGAAACGCCATGGACGCATCGTATTCGCCGGTTTATGCGCAACAGAGTTCGATATGTGTGCCAGCCGTTCCATGATCAAAAACGCCATTAGACCAAGATGAAGCAGGTTCAGGCACAGGACGAGCCACTTCTTGATGTTAGTGGAGTGACCCTTCAATACAAGACGCGCGAGCACCTCGTAACGGCCACATACCGCGTCAGTTTTCAAGTTTTTGCGGGCGAGCGCTTCATTTTGCTTGGTCCATCAGGATGCGGGAAATCCACGCTTCTCAAGGGCGTTGCAGGCTTTCTCAAACCAGTCGAGGGGACCATACGCTTGGGCGGCAGGGTAATCGACAAGCCTGGCCCGGATCGAATGATGGTGTTTCAGGAATTTGACCAGTTGTTGCCATGGAAGACCGTCAAGCAAAACGTGATGTTTCCAATGAAGGCCTCAAGGCGATTGGATGGCCCCGAAGCTGACGCTCGAGCTTTGGCCTATATCGACAAGGTGAACCTCACAAAATTTAGCAATAGCTATCCGCACACTTTGTCAGGAGGAATGAAGCAACGCGTTGCCATTGCCCGTGCAATGGCAATGGAACCGGCCATCTTATTAATGGACGAGCCTTTTGCTGCTCTAGATGCTCTTACGCGACGCAAAATGCAGGAGGAGTTGCTGCATTTGTGGAGAGATACGAAGTTCACAATGATCTTCGTCACTCATTCCATCGAGGAGGCAATCATTCTGGGTTCCCGCGTCCTTGTCATGTCTCCGCATCCTGGACAGGTTAAGGCCGAGCTCAATGCGGGCAATTTCGACCATGCCTCTCAAGGCGGCCCTGAATTTCAGGCGCTACAACAACGGATCCATAACATGCTGTTTGCCCAGCGAATTGAACAGGAAGCTCCGGTGATACATGAGTAAAGGGGTGGACATGACTGCTATGCCGGTGCGCCCGGAATTTGAAGCAGATCCAAGCCATGATGTGAAGATCGGCGATGCGGCGAGACCATTGTCGGTCTTTGAGCGGATTACTGCTAACACATTATTGCGCCGTATTTTCATTCTTATCGTGCTTGCAATCATCTGGGAGATCTACGCCAGGTGGCTGAAGAATCCGCTCATGTTTCCATCTTTCAGCGAAATGTCGGCCGCGTTATGGGAGTCGCTGGTGCACGGCCCGCTACTTGAACGCACGTATACCACGCTGCGCGTTTTGATTATGGGGTATGCGGCTGGCATCACTCTCGCGGCTGCTTTTACGACGCTCGCTGTATCAACGCGGGTCGGCACGGATTTGCTCTCCACGCTAACGGCAATGTTTAATCCGCTGCCCGCCATCGCTCTCCTACCTTTAGGGCTCTTGTGGTTCGGACTTGGTATCCCGAGCCTGATCTTCGTGATCATCCATTCCGTTCTTTGGGCGGTAGCGCTAAACACCCATACTGGATTTCTGTCAGTTCCGGAAACCCAGCGGATGGCCGGAATGAACTATGGCCTTCGCGGCGTACGGTATGTCACATTGATCCTGATACCCGCTGCGCTTCCGTCCATCCTTGCAGGACTCAAGATAGGGTGGGCGTTTGCTTGGCGAACTCTTATTGCGGCGGAACTTGTCTTCGGCGTGTCCTCCAGTTCAGGTGGCTTGGGCTGGTTCATCTTTGAGAATCGGAACATGCTTGAGACGGCTAACGTTTTCGCTGGCCTAACTACAGTGATCGTGATCGGGTTGCTAGTTGAGAGCGTTGTGTTTCGGAGTGTCGAACTCCGCACTGTGCGCCGGTGGGGGATGCAGCGTTAGGTGCGGTTTTCGCATAGTTGCTTAACGAAGAAGGGACTTATGAAAAGACCTATTGCGTTATTCGCGATGGCGGTTGCTGCGGCTGTCGCAACCACGGGGCAAACCTACGCGCAACCACAATATCCGGCAAAGCCAGTAAAGATTGTCGTTGGCTTCGCCGCCGGCGGTTTGAATGATGTGCTCGCCCGCCTGATTGCGCAGAAGCTTACGCCAGTGATGGGGCAGGCATTCCTCGTGGAGAACCGTCCTGGTGCTGGAGCGAATATCGCTGCGGAATATGTCGCACGCTCAGATCCGGATGGCTATACGCTACTGCTGAGCTCAGCGGCACTTGCCATCAATCCTGCGATCAGTCCAAAACTCACCTACGACGCGCAAAAGGACTTCGCACCGATCATCAGAATCACGACGACGAAAATGCTGATCATGGTGAATCCCTCCGTACCGGCGTCGACTTTGCGAGAGCTGATATCGCTCGCGAAAGCAAATCCCGGCAAGTTGAACTACGCGTCAGCGGGTCCCGGTTCTCCGATTCACCTTGCCTCCGAGATGTTCAAACACGCGGCTGGGATAGACATCGTTCATATTCCCTACAAAGGCAGTACCCCTTCACTTACGGCAGCTGTCGCTGGAGAGGTGCAGGTGCTTGTTGATGTGATGCCGACGGCAATCCCGTTGATTAAGTCTGGAAAGCTAAGACCAATCGCCGTAGCAGCCGAAAAGCGCTCTGCCGCCTTGCCAGAGGTTCCCACAGCGGGTGAGGCCGGATTGCCTGGTTTCGTCGCGACATCATGGAACGGTGTTCTAGCTCCGGCGAAGACACCCGATGGTGTTATCAGAAAGCTGAATTCAGAAATTGCCAAGATCATGGTGTCCGGTGACATGAAGGGCAGGGTGCTGGAATTGGGCGCGGAAGGCGAGACGTCGACGCCGGAAGAATTCGCGAGCTTCCTGAGAGACGAAACGGCGAAGTGGGCTAAGGCCGTCAGTGCTGCTGGAATCAAGATCGAATGACGGCGTCGTAGCAGATTAGCGAAGCGTCTAACGGAGAATGATTTGCGCAACGGGCACTACGTAATAGATGTAAGAGCCAGGCCGCCGAGCAAGGAGTACGCGACGTACTTCACGCCTTCTCATGTCGAGTTCTTTGGCAAGCGACTCGGAATGAAAGGTTTGCCTAAGTCCTACGTCGACGAGTCGATCCCCGAGTTCTTTGCAGAGGCAGATTCCGCGGGAATTGACAAGTTGATCTGCGTGCACCGCATCGTGCCGGCGGCAGGCGGTTCACCTGCATGCGGGATTCCAAACGAACATATTGCGGATCTTGTAAGCGCCAATCCTGAAAAACTCGTAGGCGTGGCAGGAATTGACGTAGGTGGCAATTTTGGTGATCCACTTTCCGAGACGCGTAAAGCGGTGACGAAACTGCGCATGCGCGGAATCCACATATCCCCGACCAGAAGTGCGTTGGCGACTCATGCAGATGATCGACGCCTATATGCGCTCTATGAGCTGTGCGTTGAACTGAAAGTTCCGGTTGTCATAATGACCGGGCCGTTCGCGGGACCGAGCATCGAAGATACCCATCCGAAGCACATCCAACGGGTTGCGGCCGATTTTCCGCGGCTGTCGATCGTGGTCGGGCACGGATGCTGGCCGTTCACGAATGAGATGCTTGGCGTCGCATACCGTCACGAGAATGTGTTCGTGTCCCCTGATGCGTACCTTTTCATGCCGGGCAGCGAAGTATTCGTAGAGGCAGCGAAGGGTTTTCTGCAGGATCAATTGCTATACGGTTCTGCCTATCCAGTGCGTGAACTCGACGTGTGCCTCGATCTCTTTCTCGCCCTAAACCTGCCGGATGGCATCTATAGCAAGACTCTTGGTCGGAATGCTGCCCGCGTGTTCGGGCTTCCCATATAGGAAATTCACATGAAAGTTGAGCGTGTGGCCTACCAGGCGTACCCGTGCATTGATTTCCTTTTGAAGCAGAGGGGATGGCTGCTTCCGCTTATCGCGCTGCTGCCTTTGATCGCGACGATTGTCGCCTTCTCCAGCGGCGGCATGACGTTCTGGGTGCTCGCGGGCGGTGCGGTCGCGAGCGCTGTGATGTATCTGTTGCTGCGGGCCTTTATAGAGCTATTGCAGGTTCTAGCGGACTTTATCCTGCCGCGATGACCGGTTATTGCGATCTATCCGCTGGGTGAAAGATATGGAAACCGGGGATATCTCCGACACAGTAATCATTGGCGGTGGAATGGCCGGAATGGTCGCTGCGAATCGAGCGGCGGAACTGGGTCTACGGCCTCTCGTACTTGAAAAGGGGGCAGACGAACGCTACGCGTGCAATTCCCGCTATTCCGGTGGCGCTCTTCATATTTGCATGCGGGATATCCAAGAAGAGGCGGGAACGCTGATCGATACGATTCTTGCCGTTACTGATGGCGCCGCATCAAAAAAGCTGGCGCAGGCACTGGTGACGGACGCACCGCGTACCTATAGGTGGCTTAAGTCGAGCGGAATCCGATTCGTACGGGTCCCTGCAATAAACCAAAACTACATTCTTGCTCCCGTACGGCCTAATAGGACAGGGCTGCATTGGGTTGGGCGCGGCGGCGACGTGCTTCTCAGGACATTGGAGGCGCGCCTGATTGGGCTAGGCGGCCGAATCGTGCGCGCGGCCCGAGCGACGGAATTGATAATGAACGGCAGCGCGTGCAAGGGTGTCGTCGCTGACGTTGCGGGAATAACCAAGACCTTTCATGCAAAAGCTGTGCTTCTGGCTGATGGCGGGTATCAAAATGCCCCTGATTTGCTTCGCCAACACGTCAGTCCGCGACCGGAGCTGATAAAGCAGCGAAACGCCTCGACGGGAACGGGCGACGGTGCGCGCATGGCACGAGCAGTCGGCGCTCAACTGGTCGGCATGAACAGTGGCTTTTATGGCCATATCCTATGCCGTGACGTGTTTGAGAACGACAGGCTTTGGCCGTTCCCTTTACTGGATTACGTAGCCGCGTCCGGAATTGTAGTGGACGGTAGTGGAAACCGTTTTGCGGACGAGGGACAGGGAGGGATATATGTCGCGAATAACATTGCAAAACTCAGCGACCCGCTCTCTTCCGTCGTGATCTTCGATGAGGCCATCTGGCAAGGGGCGGGCCGATATCGTGCGATACCACCGAATCCACATCTTGTCCTTGCTGGAGGGACGGTGACCTATCATCCCTCGATGTCCGGTCTCGCAGTGGAACTTGGTTTACCGGAGACGAATCTTCAGCGGACAGTTAATCAATATAACGCTGCCGTAGCGGCTGGGAAGCCGCGTGACTTAAATCCCTCCCGGACCGCGACTACATACAAGGCATGTTCAATCGAGCGGCCGCCCTTTTACGCCGTTCGAGTGTGTGCCGGAATAACGTACACCATGGGCGGCATTGCTACCGATGAGAACGGTAGGGTGCTTCGCGATGACTCTAGTCCGATATCGGGTCTTTTTGCTGCCGGCGCAACCACCGGCGGATTAGAAGGAGGGCCGCGTTATGGATACGTCGGAGGCTTGATGAAATCCGCGGTGTTCGGCTTACGGGTTGCCGAATACCTAGGAAAGGCCTCCACCCGCGAATTCCAATGAACACTGTGCAATGCGTGTAACGGCTTCCCCGCCTCCACGAAGTGCATGCATTTCTCGTTGTCTTGACGACATTGGCTGGTTTCACCCGCACTAATCAGCGTCCACAAGAACCGACGGCGCAAAAGCGGCGTCTCGCGAGGTATCCAGCTTTGGAAACTTTACCTGGACACTTGATCCGTCGATTACAGCAGGTAGCGGTGTCTCTTTTTTTAGGCGAGGCAACAAAGGCGGGTTGCGACCTCACACCCGTGCAATATGCGGCGTTGGTTACTGTGGACAAACATCAAGGCATTGACCAGGCGACGCTAGCGGGGGCTATTGCGTACGATCGGGCAACCATAGTGGGCGTGATAGATCGTCTAGAAAAGAAGGGTCTCGTCCGCAGAGTACTATCGCCTAGCGATAGACGTCTGCGGCAACTAGTTATCGAGGGCAAGGGTAAGGAACTTCTCCAACGCATTCAGTCGGCTGTCCTGGACGCACAGGTAAAGATCCTGGAACCCCTCGATCCCGGTGAGCAGGCCGCTTTCTGTTCCTTGCTCGTCAAGCTCGTAGCAGCGAACAACGAGCTAAGCCGGGCGCCGATGCGGCCAGCGCGGCGCGCACTTGTCCAGAGAAAACTAAATAAGAGAGTGTAGCGCGGCAACTTCCCGGCTTAGTTGCACTAGCCTCTGCTTTATAGGTGTTTGGGAGTGCGCTGAGGTGCGTCTAGAAGCCTCAGATGCTCAAGTCACAATCAACTAAGCGCACATCATTGGGCTGGAGACTGTGAGGAGCCAGCCGTCACGAACTTACGTGCCCTGGAACTGAGCAATACACTGCCCTTCGCGCCGGTGGTTCGCGCCGATTCCCCTTTAAAGGAGTCTCTCGGACTTTACGGCCGCCCTCGTAATTAGTAGAGAGCGCGGGCAGAATGGTCGCTGCAAACCGTGCGACCGAGGGGCCGGTCTCTACTGGATCAAGAGCTTCCCGGTCCCCTCCTCATAAGTGAAGAATGGCGGTACACGTAACGCGAAACACTACGCATGAAGCGGCGGACGCGACGAGTCCAAGGCGTCTCCGTTGCATCCGCATATTCTGGAGACATCAGAATCGCCGGCCCTTCTGTGTAGTACAGCGCGAGATATCGGGGATAGCCCTCAATTGCAATGAAGCGCCCGGCCGACACCACGCCGGGCACGGTCGCAATTCGCGGAACGTGCTCCTCACTGTACCAATCGTTGAATTCCTCCTCCCGATCGTCAGCAACATCCATCGATACTGCACATAACCAAGTGGCAGCCGCAGTAAACGACATGCTGCGGGCCCTTACTGGCCGGTAACGGCGCCGCGTCATCTGGCAACCGGGGATCTCGATGTCGGCGCACTTCACGATTTCGTTCTGCGGTTTCTCAGTCTCGACCCAAAAGACCTGAGCACCTAAGGCGATGAGATCATTCCAGCACGGAACCGGCGTGTTCCTAGTTACCGGCCCGCCAACCCAAGCGTTCTCGGTTGGAAGAATAAATTTGCTGGCCTCCAGAATAGATAGAAGTCTGTCCTCGGGTTCTTGGGTGCGTGAATCCAGCACAGCGGTTGTCGTGCGCAGGCTCCAAGTATCGTGATCGATAACGGTATTCATTGTCGGATGTCCCATTTCTGAATAGTCTGGCGATCAATAACACGCAACACAACGTCATCAACCCGCGGCGCTATCACGGTGAAACGCCGCAAAGACGCTGGCCGTTCAGCAGGTGCGAGCCCGCTTGGCAGGTGGCAAGTAGAGCGGGATGTGCGGTTAGGTTGACCGAGATCAAGAAGCGATCCGCTCATTGAGACACAGATAGCGTACTTTTGATTGCTATAGAGCCAGTTCAAGCCGGCTATCGTAACCGCAGGAGGGGACCATGAAGTTCAGACTCCTTACCGCGCTGGTGAGCGCTCTGCTCGCACTACCTGCAGTCGCCGAAGTCAATGAAGTGCGTGTTTTTCGTCAATACACGCTGCCGTATCTCGCCCTAATGGTGATGGAGGATCAAAAGCTGCTGGAAAAGCAGGGGAAGGCGCGCGGTATTGAGGTGACGGGTAAATGGTCGGTTGTGTCCAGTCCAGCTGCAGTAAATGACGCCCTCTTATCGGGCAACTTGGACTTTGCTTGTGCCGGAATCAACGCCTTTCTCACAATTTAGGACAAGACGAGCGCGATGTCGAATCCGGTGCTCGGTGTTTCGGCGTATAACGCTTCGCCGGGATTGCTCAACACTCGAAATCCGAAGGTGCACTCAATTCGTGATCTTACGGCTGCTGACAAAATCGCAGTACCCGCCGTAAAGGTTTCCTATCAAGCTCTCATATTGCAGATGGCGGCCGCAAGAGAATTTGGGTTAGCTAACCATACGAAGTTTGATGCATTAACAGTCGCACTTCCACAGGCTGAAGCAACCGCTGCGCTGATTTCAGGGATGCTGGAAATCACCGCCAATTTCTCCGTTGTGCCGTACCAGTATCTTCAGCTCCAAAATCCCGCCATCCATACTGTGCTGAACTCGTACGAGGTTCTGGGCGGCAAGGCAACGATGGGCATTATCTATACGACGAGCAAGTTCCGCGAGCGGAATCCCAAGGTGTATTCCGCGTTCATGGCGGCGTACAACGAGGCCAATGGATTAATTAAACGCAATCCCGCTAAAGCAGCCGAGATTTATCGGAAGCTATCCCGCGACAAGGCGCCAGAGGAGTTCATCATTGGAATGCTAAAGGATCCCCAAATTGATTTCGATCCAGCTCCGCGCCAGATAATGGCTCTGTATGACTTCATGAAAACGACTGGTCGGTTAAAGGCGAACGCGGGCAGTTGGAAAGACCTTTTTTTTCCTGAAGTACACCGTGAGCCGGGAAGCTGACGCTCGTCTAACTTTGTCGCTAGTTCGGCGTTTGCGGCCACCATTTCGCGCAAGCGCACGAAGGCGCGCATGATCGCAATGTTGGCCGCGATGGCGCGCGGGCTGCGCAGAACCGAGGAGAGCATCGCACGCGTTGCTCCGTGAAGCCGGGAAGCGGTTTCCGGCGTCCGCCCCAGCGCCCGGAATCGATCGAACTTGAAGTCACAGTTTTTGACTTCAAGATTGCAACCTCCTGTTCCCTAAGCTGAAACATGAAGTCGGACGGAAAGCGCCCGCGATTCCGCTTGACTGCCTGGACGAGCACCTTGGTGGGCACGCCGTAAAGGTCCGCGAGGTCTGCGTTCAGCATGACCTTATGCGCAGGAGCACGATGCGCGAGGCGATGCTTTTGATGGGGAGGGAGCGCGAGTTCACGGCGTTTTCCGAAAGACGCCGCGACGGTCTGCGCGTTCTGCTTAAGGTCGGCGGTGATGTGGAAGGTCTCGCGCACGATGCGCGGCGCGAGGCTCCGTTGCGTTTCTCGTCTCTATAATACCTTCACGCGGCGGCAAGCCGAACGCATTGGAACAGGGGGAACGGCATGCGAATCCAGACAGCACTTCTGATCGCCGCGCTCGCGGCGTTGCCGTTGGCGACGCTCGCACAGACGTATCCGGGCAAGCCGGTGCGAGTCATCGTGCCGTATCCGCCCGGCTCCACGCCCGACATCGTGGGGCGCACGCTCTCGAGCAGGCTGCAGGACGCGTTCGGGCAGCCGTTCGTCGTCGAGAACCGGACCGGCGCCGGCGGCAACATCGGCGCCGAAGCCGTCGCGAAGGCGCCTGCCGACGGATATACGCTGCTCATCGGCATCAACGGGCCGGCGGCGATCAACAAGTTCCTGTACCGGAACCTGGGCTACGACTCGGACCGCGACCTGCTGCCTGTCTCGCTGCTCGCTTCGGCGCCGCAGATGCTGGTGGTGATACCCAAGGTGCCGGTGAATAGCTTCAAGGAATTCATCCAATACGTGCGCGCCAATCCGGGCCGGCTCTCGTACGGCTCGGTCGGCAGCGGCAGCGCGTCGCATCTCACCATGGAGCTGCTCAAGAGCGAAGCCAAGGTATTCATCGTGCACATTCCCTACCGCGGCTTCCCGCCCGCGGTGACCGACATGCTGGGCGGCAACCTCGACACCATGTTCGCCATCGTCCCGGGAGTGCTTCCGCAGGTGAAGGCGGGAAAGATGAAGGCCCTCGCCGTGACCGGCCGCAAGCGCAGCGCGCTCGCGCCGGAGGTGCCGAGCGTCGCGGAGCTGGGCTACCCGCAGCTCGAGTCGCTTGCCTGGATCGGCCTGCTGGCGCCGGCCGCGACGCCGCGCGAGGTCGTCGCCCGGCTGAGCAGCGAGACCATGAAGTCGATGGCCACGCCGGAGGTGCGCGATTCCCTGGGCAAGCAGGGGTTCGACGTGGTGGCGAGCTCGCCCGAGCAGTTCGCCAAATGGATCCGTACGGAGCAGGAAAAGTGGTCCAAGGTCATTAAGGCGAGCGGCGCTCAGGTGGACTGACGCCTCGGTCCGCGGGCTTTCGCGATCGCTCTTGCGAGGGCCGGCTTCGCCGGGCCGAGAATGGGCACGAAGCTCTTGTGCATCTTGCGCGCATCGCCGATGCGCTGCGTGATGCCCAGCGTGTCGAAGAGCTCCAGGATCTCGATCGCGAGCGTCCTGCCGATGCCGGTCGCATCCCGATACTGCGCTGCGGTGAACATCCCGCGTGACGCCGAGCGCGCGACGAGGGCGGCGTTGGCAGCGAGCGTCGCCAGCGTCGTCGTCGGGTAGAAGCGGTCTTCCGAGACGCGGAATAGCGCCCCGCTTTTGCTCTTGCGGTGGAGGAAGTCGCGCAGTCTCTCCTGGTCGAGGTGCAGGCGCTGCGCGAGCTCCGCAACCGTCGGCGGAGCGAAGCGGCCTTCGAGCAGCGCCGGCTGCACCGCCCGCCACAACTGCTCATCGGCCGGATTGGAGGTGGGGTCGAACCCCGGCAGCCTTACGCACGACCCGGCAGCCTCGATGCGATGCGCATCGGCCAGGCCGCGCAGCAGGAAGGAAAACGCTTCCCCGGGCAGCCAGGAAGCGAGCTCCGCACGCAGGCTCTCCGCAGGCATTCCCGCGGATTGCGGCTGGGCTTCATGAAACGCCGCCAGGCGCGCAGGCACCGCGTCGCGTAGCGCGGCCGCCGCGCGTCCCGCTATGGCGAGGCGCCGCTCTCGGCCGAGCACTGCCGCATCGGCCGACCGGTACAGCGCCTGCGCGCGTTGCGGAGCGAGATTGAGCGCCGTCTCGAAGCGTGCGCAATCGAGCGCGTGCCCGGGCAGGCTCAGCAGCCCGGCAAGCGCTTTCTCGGGATCTCCGAGCTCGAGCGCCGCCAGCTCGGCGAGCCGCGCGTCGGACGCGCGGCGCCGCCTGGCGAACGGATCGACCACCGTGCCCCCGCCCAGCGTGCGGCCGGCCGCCTGGTCGCGCAGGATGAAGCGATCGCCGGCGAGCGCGGCGATCGGCCGCTCGAGGACGAGCTGCGCACGGGCGGCGCTTCCGGGCGCGATCGAGGCGCCCCGGCGCAGCGCCACCCGCGCCATGACCGCGGCGGTGGCGAGGTGCAGGTGCACCCGGGTCCAGTGCCCGAGGGCCACCGGCTCGCCCGGCAGCAGGTTGACGCGCACGTCCAGGCACCGGGTCGGCGCGTGCAGCGAGCCGTGCAGCACCCAGTCGCCGCGTCCGAGCGCCGCGGCCTCGATCCCGGACAGGTTGAGCGCGCAGCGCATGCCGGCCTGCGCATGGTCCACGGCGCGGCCGTGGACCTGGATGCCGCGCACGCGCACCGGCGCCCCCAGCGGCGAGACGACGAGCGAGTCGCCGCGCCGCACCTCGCCGTCGAACGCGGTGCCGGTCGCCACGGTGCCGCTGCCCGCCACGCTGAAGGCGCGGTCTACGGCGAACCGGAAATGCTGGCCCTCGCTGTATCGAGCTCGCTGTATATGAGCGGCGCGGATGAGCTCCTGGCGCAGGCGATCGATGCCGGCGCCGCTGACGGCGGATACCGGCATGATCGGAATGGCGCATAACGCGGTCGTGCTGAGCAAAACACTCAGCGCTGCCTCGACCTGCGCGACGCGCGGCGCGTCGCTCCGGTCGATCTTGCTGATGACCGCGATGCCGCGCGCGATGCCGAGCAGGTCGAGGACATGCAGGTGCTCCACGGTCTGCGGCATGACGCCGTCATCGGCCGCCACGACGAGCAGCGCGAAGTCGATGCCGCATACGCCCGCGAGCATGTTGTGAATGAATCGCTCGTGGCCGGGAACGTCCACGAACCCGATCACCCCGCCTTGCGCGAGGGGCAGGTAGGCAAAGCCGAGGTCGATCGAGATGCCGCGGGCCTTCTCTTCGGGCAGGCGATCGGTGTCGACGCCGGTCAGCGCCTTCACCAGCAGGGTCTTGCCGTGGTCGATGTGGCCCGCGGTGGCGACGATCACGCGCGCAGGAGCTGCCGCACGCGCCCGGCAGCGGCCTTGCCGTCGGCAATCGCCGCCGCTACCGTGCGCGGCGAGCCGCTGCGCAGGTCGCCGGCGGCGAGGATGCCGGGCACCTGCGCCTCGAGCCGCTCGCTCACCGCGACACGGCCCGAATCGTCGAGCGCGACGACGCCCTGCAGATAGTCGGTCGCCGGCTCATAGCCGACGTGGACCAGCACGCCGTACACGTCGAGCGTCTCGCGCCGGCCGGTTGCCGCCTGTTCGATCACGAGGCCGGTGACGCCGCCGTTGCCGAGCACTTCCACCGGCTTCTCCCCGCAGCGGATCTCCAGCTTCGCATCGGCCAGGGCGCTTTGCCGCAGCGCCGGCCTGGCGCTCAGCTGCGGCTGCGCCTCGAGCACGATCACCTTCGAGGCAAAACGCGCGAGGTACATCGCCTCGATCAGGCCCGCATCGCCGCCGCCGCACACCGCCACCACCCGATCCCTGTACAGCCCGGCGTCGCACAGGGCGCAGTGAATCATGCCCTTGCCCTGATAGCGCTCCTCGCCCGGCACGCCGAGCTTTTTCGAGCGCAGTCCGCCCGCCAGGACCACGGCCGAAGACGTATGCGCGCTGCCGTCGGCGCAGGCCACCGCGATGCAGCCGGAATACGCTTCGATCTCCACCACTCGCCCGAGCGTCATTTCCACGCCCGCGCGTTCGGCGCGGTTCACGAGCTCCGAGGCGAGCATCGCCCCTGCAAGCTTTTCGCCCGGCCCCGGATAGCCGTGAATCCATTCGATGTTGAGGATCGGACCGCCGAACGACTCGGCATCGAGCAGCAGCACGCCGAGCTTGGCCTCGGCTGACTTGGTCGCTGCCGCCAAGCCTGCGGGTCCCGCGCCGACGACGATCGCCTCGTAATTCAAGCTAATATTAAACATTGTTTTTCAGACGAGGAGAATCCATGTACGAAGTGCTCAGTCCGTGGGCCGATGTCGATCCGGTGCCGCTGCGCGGCATCGCACCGCGCGTGCCCGATCTCGCTGGGAAGGCGATCGGCCTGTTTTCCAACGGCAAGCGTGCCGCGCACTTGACGCTCGGCGCGTTCGAGCGCGAGCTCGCCGGGAAATATCCCGCCGCGAAGACCTCCTGGTACACCTCCACGGTAATGAATTCGCCCGAGGCGCTGACCGAAGGCAAGGCGAAGTTCGACGCGTGGGTCAAGAGCGTCGACGCCGTGGTGCTGTCGGTGGCCGATTGAGGGTCATGCACAAAGTTTCTCGTGCACGATGCAATATCCGTTGAGGACTTGCATCGGCCTGCTGTAGTACTGGCGAACGAGGGCTTTGTCACCGACGGGCGGTCCGCCGCGTCGAACAAGGGAATGCCGGGCGTGCGCATCGTGCCCGAGACGGTTCCCTGCGAGTGCAGCATCAAGGAAGTGGCCGACGCCGGCATCCATGCGGCAATGGGCGTGATCGTCGAGGCGCTGACCCGGCCGCTCGGCGCCGAAGAGGCGGCGCCCAAGGCAAAGGAGAGGGAAAAGCCCTCGCGCGTCGTCTTCAAGGGGCGGCTCGAGGAGCTCAACCGCTTCTTCTACAAGCGCGGCTGGGGAGACGGCCTGCCTTTGCTCCCACCGAGCGAGGACGCGGTGCGCGAGATGCTTACCGGCACCGACCTCCCGCCGCAGCACGTCGTCGCGAAGATCGATCCGCGCCAGGGCAAGGCGACCGTCGAGAAAATCGCGGTCAACGCGGTCATGGCCGGCGCGCTGCCGATCCATCTGCCGATCCTGATCGCTTGCGTCGAGGCGGTCACCGATCCGCGGGCGCACCTGAGCTCCTACGGCGTGAGCACGGGATCCTGGGCGCCGCTGTGGATCATCAACGGCCCGGTGCGCAACGACGCGCGGGTGAACTGCGGCAGCGGCGCGCTGAGCCCCGGCGACATCGCGAACGCGGTCGTCGGCCGCGCGATGGGGCTGATCATCAAGAACATCGGCGGCGCGCGCAAGGCGGTCGAGGACATGGGCGTCTACGGCAACCCCGGGAAGTACTCGAGCGTGATCGGCGAATACGAGGAGATGAGCCCCTGGGAGCCGCTGCACGTCGAGCAGGGACTCGCAAAGGAAGACAGCGCGGTCACGATGTTCTTCCCCAACTGCTTCGCCCAGATCTGGCAGTACGGCTCCGACGACAAGGGCATCCTCAACACGCTGATCTACAACCTGCTGCCCGGCAGGAGCGGCCTCACCTGCCTGCTGATGACGCCGCATCACGCAAAGATCCTGGCGCAGAAGGGCTGGACCAAGGCGATGATCCGGAAGTACGTCTACGAGTTCGGGCGCGTCCCCGCCTACCGCCATTCGAGCTTCCACGAAGGCGGCGGCTGGGCGGTCAAGAAGCTCGAGACCGTGCCGCCGAGCGCGATGGACGCGGTGGCCATCGTGCCGAGCCCGGAGCACATCCGGGTCCTGGTCGCCGGCGGGCCGGGCGCTTTCATGGGCATCGCCATGGGGGCCGGTCTGGTCGGCGCGCAGTTCGTTACCAGGAAGATCCGCCTGCCATCCAACTGGCCGCAGCTCACCGCGAAGTACAGGAGTTACGTTCCGGCGTACGAGAAATACTAAAAGGCGGGATCGTCATGAAGCTCTTCAAGCTGCTTGCCTGCGCGCTCGCGCTGCACGCATTCGCGCCCGGCGCGGCCGCTCAGGGCTATCCGAAGGAAACCGTGAAGTGGGTGGTGCCGTTTCCGCCCGGCGGCCCCACCGACGTGGTCGGTCGCATCATGGCGCAGCAGCTGCAGGAGCTGTGGGGCCGGCCGGTCGTGGTGGAGAACAAGCCCGGGGCCGGCACCGTCATCGGCACCGACGCGGTGGCGAAGTCGGCCCCGGACGGGCACACGATCGGCATGGTGATCACGGCGCACATGATCAACCCGACGCTGCGCGCCGGGACGATGCCGTACGACACGCTGAAGGACCTCGCGCACGTCACGCAGCTCGTCACGCAGCACCTCGCGCTGGTTGCGCCCGCGGGCGCGCCGTTCGACTCGGTGAAGGACATGGTCGCGTACGCGAAGGCCCATCCGGGCAAGCTTGCCTATGCCTCGCCGGGAACCGGCACCTCGGCGCACCTGGCGGCCGAGCTGCTGAAGAACGAGACCGGCATCGACATGGTCCACGTGCCGTACAAGGGCAGCGGCCCGGCCAAGACCGACCTCGTGGCCGGCCGCGTGCAGGTCATGGTCGACGTGTACCACTCGATCAAGCCCCTGGTGGAAGACCGCAAGCTGAAGGTCATGGCGCTCACCAGCGAGCGCCAGCCGGCCAACATCAGCGGCTATCCGCTCATCGCCGACGTGATCCCGGGCTTCAACGTCTCGAGCTTCTTCGGCCTCGTGGTGCGCGCCGGAACGCCGCGCCCGGTCATCGACCGCATCCAGGCCGACAGCGCCAGAGTCCTCAACAAGCCGGACGTCAAGGCGCGGCTCGAAAGCATGGGGCTCGAGGTGGTCGGCTCGTCGCCGGAGCAGTTCGAGAAGTTCGTGCGCAGCGAGCTCGCCAAGTGGGCAAGCGTGATCCGGGCGAACAACATCAAGGTCGACTGACCTCCGCGGAGTCAATCGCTCGTCATGATGAATAACGGAGCGCCATCGAACTCATAGATCGGGCGCAGCCGCTCCGTGTTGTAGTACTTCGGCACGTCGACGAGCTTCTTCTCCGCCGTCACGGTCTGGATCGGCACGCTGTCGTAGAAGCCGCGGTGGATGCTGACCAGCCGGCCGTACTGCTTCTTCAGGATCAACTGAAGCGCGAGGTTCCCGAACGCCATCGGCACGATCGAGTCGAGCGCATCCGGATCGCCGGAGCGCACGAGATAGCCGAGCCGCTGGTTCACGACATCGATGCGGCGGCCTTTGTTGTATCTCGGCGAGTACTCCCTCAGCGCGGCTGCGACCTTATCGCCGATGCCGCCGAGCTTGCGGTGGCCGAACATGTCGGTTTCTGCGCCCTCGAAGCTCATCCCTTCGTGCGTGGTCAGGCGCGCGCCCTCCGACACCAGCACCACCGAGTAACGGCTGGGATGCCGGTTGCGGTCATAGGTGAGCAACTCCGTCAGATGGGTGACATCGACGGCGTGCTCCGGAATGACGCAGCGGTCCGCCGCGCCGGCCATCGTCGGAAGAAGCGCGGTGAAACCCGCGTACCGGCCGAACACCTCGATGACGAGAAAGCGCTCGTGCGACCCCGCAGAGGTGCGCAGGCGGTGCGTAAGCTCGATCGTGCGCGTCACGCACGTGCTGAAGCCGATGCAGTAGTCCGTGCCGTAGACGTCGTTGTCCATCGTCTTGGGAATGGCGACGACGTGC
>Ga0156283_1024_pt1 | contig 64180 bp, 70 predicted proteins | sample RifCSPlowO2_12_FD_107932 | JGI IMG/M metagenome (GOLD analysis project Ga0156283, IMG submission 107932) | Betaproteobacteria bacterium RIFCSPLOWO2_12_FULL_65_14 | reverse complement strand
AAAACGCGTGTGTTTCCGCGGCGGATTGAAATTGCCAGTTTTTGGACTTTTTCTACAGACTCGTTAGGTGCTTTGATACGCCCCGGGTGACGAGACCAATGGAAGTCCGAGTAGACGTTGAGGGATACCGGCAGGACTTCCGAACGACGATCGCTGGCGTGACGAAGCAAAATGCCGACGGTTCCGATCGGCAATGTCTGGTTAAGGCCCTGCGAGCCGGCGAAGAGTTGGCACTTGTCCGAGAACCGAACAACCAATACGACAAGTATGCAATCGCCGTTTTTCGGTCGACGGGCGGGCAACTCGGATACCTACCAAGGGGAGACCGCAGGTTGGCGGACCACATCGATATGGGAGGTGCCGTTACTGCGCGAGTCATTAAGGTTACGGGCGGCCCCGGTATCCTCGGCATTCTGTTCAAGAGCTTCCGAAAGAGCTACGGGTGCGTCATCGAAATCTCAAAAGGGGACTTCAATTGGAAGGAAGTAACACCTTACCTCGACAAGAGCCGTGAAATCGAAAACCTGATCGCGAGCGCCCGAGCCGTGGAGGCTCAGGACCTTCAAAAAGCTATTTCAACGTATCGCATAGCGATTGATCAGATTATCGAATTTGATAAGGCAGGTCCGGTCGCTGCCGCATGGCGGCGCGCTCGGTATCCCGTTAATCGACTTACGCTACTTTTGGAAAAGAACGGCGATTTGGAGGGCGCACGCGCGGAGATCGAGCGCTACGAGCAATTCCAGGATGTTTTCCAATTAACGGCGGAAGATGCAAAGAGCGTTGCATCGCGAAAGCAGAGACTTTCAAGGAAGCTGCATGCGAAAGCGGGACGAAAAGCGCCTAACCCGTAGCTGCTGCGGACGGGGAACCTCATCCGCTAGAGTGGACACCTCGACCTAACGCTCGAGGGAGAAGAAATGGCGGCGCCGGTCGGTCCTAAGAAGGTCCATCGCTACAGCATCGAATTCAAGATTCAAGCGGTAAAGCTGTCGTTGCATCCGGAGATCCAGACGCAGGACGTGGCGCACGCGCTGGATATCCATCCGTTCATGCTTTCCAAGTGGAAGAAGGATTACCGGGAAAGCAAGCTCAAGCCGGCGGCCGCGGCTGCTGGCTTGAGCTTGCCGAAGGTATTACATGCGCCGAAGGCGGATCTGGAGAAAAGGGCGCTCAAGCGCCAGGTGAAGCAGTTCCAGGAGAGGGTCGAGGCTCGTGCGGAGGCACGCAGGCTCGAGCGCAAGCTGGCGGTGCTCCAGGTGGAGCATGACCTCTTAAAAAAAGCCATCCGCTTCAATATCGAGCGCCGAAGGCGAAATTCGAGTTCATAGCCGAACAGCGGGGCGAGTACGGCGTGGCGTTCCTGTGCCGGCGTTACAAGGTCTCGAGGAGCGGCTTCTACGCCTGGGAGTCCCGAGGCAAAAGCCGACGCCGGCGCAACGACGAAGAGCTGAGCGCCGTCATTGTGCGCATCCATCGTGAAAGCCGTGGAGCCTACGGCTCGCCACGCGTTCATAAGGAGCTCAGGCGCGAGGGTATTCACTGCAGCAACAAGCGCGTGGCGCGCCTGATGCGCGAGCACGGCCTGCGCGGACGGGTGAGCAGCCTCTATCGGCGCTCAACAGGGGTACACAAGTTCTTCGAGAAGACCGGCAACCTTCGGCTCGAGGAGCCGCTACCGACCCGCACCGATCAGATCTGGGTGGGCGATCTGACGTACCTGCGCCTGGGCAAGCACTGGCGCTACCTCGCCACCGTAATGGATCTCTTCTCCCGACGCATCATCGGCTGGACGCTCGCCCGCAAGCGCACCACCACGGTGACCCTGCGTGCACTCAAGCGCGCGATCGCGCTTCGCGATCCCAAGCCAGGACTGATCTTCCACTCCGACCGCGGCATCGAGTACTCGGCCTATGTCTACCAGGCGTTCCTACGCTCCCGCGGCATCGTGCCGAGCATGAACCGCCCGCGTAACTGCCAGGACAACGCCCACATGGAGAGCTTCTTCCATTCGCTGAAAGCCGAGCTCACGCACCAACGCAGCTTCACCAGCGAAGGGCAGCTCAGTGCGACGCTTGCCGGCTACATCGATCGCTTCTACAACCGCAAACGCATTCATTCCAGCCTGGGGTACCATTCACCGGTCGAGTATGAACGCTTGGCCAATGCCTAGCGAAGTGTCCACTAAAACGGATGAAGATCACGGGCCGGAAGCGCCGCGCGTCATCAACGGCTGGGCCCGGCCCGCCGCAGGGCACGACGTTAGGCTCCGTCAAATGATCGCGCGGTACATCGTCCTTAGCATTCCAACGATCGTGGTTACGTTGGTGTTCGGCTTCTTGCCATGGGGCCTAACAACTGCCATCGCGACCCCGATTGTCGTCACGCTCGCCGCAGGTCTTTTCCCAAGAAAGAGCTACATTCGGCTGAATGTCCAAACCGCGCTGGAGGGCCTTTCGTATGGCCGCGTGACGGACGCACAGGAGCACATCAGCATTGCTCTCCGAGAGGCGGAGGAAGCCAAATCATTGGACCGATCAGAGCTTGAGAACCTCGTCGCAGCCTGTGAGACGGTGGCTGCATCGCTCGCAAAGGTGGGTCAATCGGACCTCGCGCAATCCCTGCGAGACCGATGCGCCAAGCTTACGGCACGCATCTCCTAGCATGACGAACTCATCAGAGGACACGCGATGAGTGATGCGAAGCACTCTTGCATTGCGGCCTACCTCGCAGAGCATTTTCCTGGAGCCAAGATTGACCAGAAACGCGACTTCGACCTCCGTGCTCAATCGTTCAAACTGCAGTTGTCCGACGACAACCTCCTGCTGAAGGTCAGCGAAGAGTTCATAAGAGAAAACGACGAACCGCGCATTGCCGCGCTGCTTAAGCGCTGGGAGATCGCTACCCTCTTGAAGGCAAACAGCCATCAAACCGTGCTCATCACAACTGACGGGCCGCAAGCCATGCCACGGCCATGACGAAGCCTAACCCCACGCCGCAGACCGACGCGCGCGGCTGGGCGTGAACGTTGAGTCTGTAGAAAAAGCCCCCTCTCGAACATCGATACGCCACAACGCGATATGAGCGACTCTTCGATAGGATTGGACGTCGATGGTCAACCGCGCTGAGATTTCCTCGTGGCGCGCCTTCTCAAGCTCGACAGCGGCAATGTTCGAGGTGACCAACAAAAACGCGTGTGTTTCCGCGGTGGATTGAAATTGGCAGTTTTTGGATTTTTTCTACAGACTCGTTAGCCGCTTGGGGGAGTGCGCGCATGGCCAGAGTCGTTCGCATTACTGCGGAATGCGCCGGGGAAGAAAACTGGAAGATCGTTCTCGATGCGGTTTTGGAAGGCAACAAGATCAAAAGGCAAATGTGCTTTGGGTTCGTCTCCTCCCAAGAAGACGGTTCTACAACAAGATGGCCCATCATGCTTCGGCCGCAAGCTCCGAACGGCAGCACATGGGTAATCGATTACGGCACGAACCACGAGGATTCACCCCAACGGACGAACCTTGTGGACAAGGACATTACCCTTGGCAACTACTTCACCGTGTACGATGGAACCGACGAGGTGACCGTTCGGATTTCGCAGGTTACCGAGCTCTAGCGAATGCCATTACAGAGATTACCCGGGCAGGACCAAGCGGCTAACCGCCCAGCCAACCCGGACGCGCGCGCTAGCATCGCGCTTTGCACAGGTCCGGCCTCGCGCGCCGGTTACTGGGAACGGTTAAGCCCTCGCAAGCGTTTCCCGGCGACGCGAATGTCCGCTACGAGTCTATTTTGTTGAAAAACTCGAAAGCTGACCGGCAGCCGAAATTCGGAGGAATTGCATTACGTCAGAGAAACGAAGCCAGAACGCCATTAGGCGTGGCGAAGATGGGCTACGTTAAGCGGCCTGCCTTCGAAGCTGGTCCCCCAGCTAGGCGTCACCTCCGATGCTTAAAACGCCTCAGATTTTTGGACGACGACGAAACGGAGAGTTTTTCAACAGAATAAGTCGCAAGCGGACATACCGTCAGACGGCGTTGTAGCCACCGTCGACGAGGAGGTCTGCGCCGGTCATGAAGCTCGAGGCGTCGCAGGCGAGGAAGAGCGCGGCCTGGGCGATTTCGTCGGGCTGGGCGAGGCGCTGCAGGAGGTGCTTGGGGCCGAGGACCTGGCGCGCCTTTTCCATCGAGCCGTAACGCAGCATGCGCTCGGTCTCGACCGCGCCGGGCGAGAGGGTGTTGACGCGGATGTTCTGCGCGGCGTGGTCGGCGGCCATGGCCTTCGCCATGGTGATGAGCGCGCCCTTCGTGGAGCAGTAGGCGACGCGCCCGGGGGTGCCGACGCTGCCGAGCTGCGAGGCGACGTGGATGATCGAGCCGCCGCCGGCGGCGATCATGTGCGGGATCGCCCAGCGGCTCATGAGGAACGCGCCGCCGACGTTGGTGGCGAAGACGCGGTTCCAGGCGGCAAGATCGAGCTCGAGCACCGTCGCCGCGGGATCGGTCACCGCGGCGCCGTTCACGAGGACGTGCAGCCCGCCGAACGCCTGCACCACACGCTCCACGGCGGCTTTCGTATCCGATTCCGAGGAAACATCGCAGCGAAGGGCGAGCGCGCCCTGCCCCGCCAGCCTGGCGGTCTCTTCCACGTTCTCGAGGTCGAGGTCGAGGCAGGCGACCCTGGCGCCGGCCTTGGCGAAGGTGAGCGCGGTTGCGCGGCAGATGCCGCGGCCCGCGCCGGTGACGATGGCGGCTTTGCCCTGCAGCGAGTACTTGTCGTTCATGATCTTCATTAAGATAACGCCATGACGAGCTTCGCGGGCGTCACTTTCGAAGAAGCGATGCGCCGGGCACGCGAGTGCGTGCCGCTGCTGCGAAGCCGCGCGCAGAAGTGCGAGGACGCCCGCGTGCTACTGCCGGAGAACGAGAAGCTGTTGCACGAGACCGGGCTTTTCCGCTTCCATCAGCCCAAGCGCTTCGGCGGCATGGAGCTGCCGTTCGTGGCCGTCGTCGACATCGTCGCCGAGCTCGCGCGCGGCTGCCCGTCGACCGCCTGGAACGTCGGCAACCTCGGCTGCCACCACTGGATCCTCGGCTACTACGAGCCCGAGACGCAGCGCGAGGTTTGGGACGAGAACCCGGACGTGCTGATCGCCTCCTCCATCGCGCTCGCAGCCGGGCGCGGCAAGGCGGTCGAAGGCGGCTACGTGGTGAAGGGCCACTGGCCGTTCTCCTCCGGCGTCGACAACTCCGACTGGAACATGCTCGCCGTGACCATCTACGGCGACGACGAGCGTACGCCGGTCGACTGGCGCCTTTGCCTTGTGCCGAAGAGCGACTACCGCATCATCGACACCTGGTTCGCCATGGGCATGGTCGGCACCGGCAGCAAGGACATCGAGGTGAAGGACGTGTTCGTGCCCGAGCGACGCGCGCTGCCGCTCACGCGCTGCCGCGGGGGCCTGGAGCATCCGGGCGCGGCGCTGAACGACGGGCCGCTGTTTCGCGTGCCGATCGTCGCCTCGGCCGGCCATCCGCTCTCGGCGACCGCGCTCGGCGCAGCCGAAGGGGCCGTCGAATCCGTGGTGAGCTCCTTCAAGACGCGCATTGGAACGTACACGGGCGCCAAGGTGGCGGATTTCCAGGCGGTGCAGATCAAGATCGCCGAGGCGCGGTGCCTCGTCGATTCGGCTCGCGCGCTGATGCGGGAATCCGCGATCGGCTTCGACGATTTCGCGAACCGCAATGCGGTTCCGGACCTGGAGCTCAAGCTGCGCTGGCGGGCGCAGAATGCCTTTGCCGTGGCGCAGGCGCGCAAGGCGGTCGAGACCCTCTGGTCCTGCTACGGCGCCAACGCCATCTACACCCGCGATCCGCTGCAGCGCTATCTGCGCGACCTGCAGGCCATCAACCAGCACTTTTCGTTCAGTTTCGATGTCGCCGGCGCCGCTTACGGTACGCTCACGCTCGGCGGCAAGTACGCCAATCCCACAATGTGAGGAGGGGCCCATGAGCGTTGTGCGGCTGATTTTCGTGACGGTGAAACCGGAGGATGCGTCCGCTGCCGAGCGCGTGTGGAAGACCGACTGCGCGCCGCTCATGATCAAGCAGAAGGGCTGTCTGTCGGAAGAGCTGCTCAAGTCGACTGAGGTGCCCGGCGAATACATCTCCTACGCCGAGTGGGACAACCAGGCGAGCATCGAGCGCTACCTCGCGAGCGCCGACCACCAGCTCATCAAGCAGCATGCGCAGGCGCTGCGCACGCAGTCGCGGCCGGTGGTGAAGTGCTACACGCTCGTGTGAGCTGGTGGATGAGAATAATAGGGTCTGTCCCTGTTTTTCTCGTTGCGTTCGCCGTGTGGGCGCAGCCGTATCCCACGCGGCCGGTGAAGGTGGTGATTCCGTTTCCGCCCGGCGGCGCGCCGGATCTCATCGGGCGCACGCTCGCGGCGCGGCTCGGCGAGCGCCTCGGCCAGCCGTTCGTGGTCGAGAACCGCACCGGCGCCGGCGGCAACATCGCGGCCGAAGCGGTGGCGAAGTCGCCCCCCGACGGCTACACGCTGTTCGCGCCTTCCGACGGGCCGCTCGTGATCAACCCGAACGTGTACGCGAACGTTCCCTTCGATACGCTGCGCGATTTCGCGCCCATCTCGCTCACGGCAAGCGTGGGCCTGGTGCTGATGGCCTGCCGCGAGCTGCCGGTATCCACCGTGCGGGAGCTCGTCGCGCTCTCGAAGCACCGCCGGCTTTCCTTTGCCTCCTCCGGGTTCGGCAGCAGCCAGCATCTCGCCGGCGAGATGCTGAAGTCCTCCGCAGGCATCCAGCTCACGCATGTGCCGTACAAGGGCTTCGGCCAGGCGGTGGTGGACGCGGTTGCCTGCAACGTGGACCTCATCTTCGGCGCCATTTCCACCGGCCTGCCGTACATCCGGGCCGGCAAGCTCAAGCCGCTCGCAGTCACGACGCCGCGGCGGCACCCGGGCTTGCCCGATACGCCGACTTTCCCCGAAGCCGGGCATCCCTCCGTCACCATGGAGGCTTATTTCGGCCTGCTTGCGCCGGCCGGCACGCCGCGTGCCATCATCGAGCGGCTGCACGCCGAAGTGGCGGCGATACTCAAGGAGAAGGAAACGGTCGAGCGCCTGCGCGGCGCCGGCCTGGACGTGGCGGGCAACTCGCCTGAGGAATTTACCGCGCGCCTCAAGGCCGATCTGGAGAAATTCGCGAAGGTCGCAAAGTCGCTGGGGACAAAAGCAGAGTAAGGAGACAACCGATGCATGCAAAAGTGAAACCGGAGCAGCGGCAGCAGAGCGCGCTCGACAAGTGGCTGGAAAAAGTGGAAGCGCTGGGCGAGCTGAAGCGCATCACCGCGGAGGTCGACCCGGTGCTCGAGGCCGCGACGCTGACCTACCTCGTCGGCAGCTCGAAGAGCCCGGCGCTGCTGTTCGAGAACATCAAGGGCCATCCGGGGCACAAGGCGCTCTACAACATGATCGGCTGCAACCTCTCGCGCTTCTGCCTGATGATCGGCGAGCAGCCGGTCGACCATCCGCTCAAGGCGGTGCAGATCCTGCAGCAGAAGCTCGGCCGCAAGATGCCGCCGGTGGAAGTGTCCGCCGACAAGGCGATCTCGAGCGAGAACATCGTGGTCGGCGAAGACATCGACATCCGCATGTTCCCGGCGCAGCTCATGTGGCCGCTCGACGGCGGCAAGTACCTCGGCACCGGCGACGCGGTGATCACGCGCGACCCGGAGAGCGGCCGCGTCAACGTCGGCACCTACCGCATGATGATCAAGGGCCCGCGCGAGATCGGGCTTTACACCTCGCCCGGCAAGGACGCGACCATCGACCGCGAGAAGTGGTGGAAGATGGGCAAGCCGATGCCGGTGGCCGCGTGCTACGGCATCGACCCGCTGCTCTTCCTGGTGGCGGCAACCAGCCTGCCGAAGACCGAGAGCGAGTACGACTACTACTCGGGCATCGCCGGCGCGCCGATCGAGCTCTTCAAGGGCGACGTCACCGGCCTGCCGCTGCCCGCGCACGCCGAGATCATCCTGGAAGGCCACCTCTACCCCGACGAGACCTTCGCCGAAGGGCCGTTCGGCGAGTTCACCGGCTACTACGGCCGCCCGAGCGGCGCGACGCCCTTCATGCGGGTCGAGAAGCTGCGCTACCGCTCGAACCCGACGCTCACCTGCGCGCTCATGGCCGACGGGGCGGCGAACGAGGCCGGCCTTTTCTGGGCGGCGCTGCGCTCGGCCGGCGTCTGGGCCGACCTGCAGAAGCTCGGCGTGCCGGGAATCCAGGGCGTGTGGTCGATTCCCGAAGCCGCCGGCTGGGGCATCACCGTGGTGTCGATCAAGCAGCAGTACGCCGGCCACGCGCCGCAGGTCATGGCGCTCGCCGCGCAGTGCACCGCGGGCGCCTATTTCGGCAAGTACGTGATCGTGGTCGACGACGACATCGACCCGACCAACGTGCACCAGGTGCTGTGGGCGATGGCGACGCGCTCGCGCCCGGCGCAGTCGATCGACATCCTGCGGGAAACCTGGAGCACTTATCTCGATCCAAGCCAGAACCCGCCCGAGATCCGCCCGTGGGGATCCAAGGCCCTGATCAACGCCTGCATGGAGTACAAGTACATCAAGACCTTCTCCAAGCGCACCAAGCTTTCGAAGAAAGCGTACGAGCAGGTGGTGAAGCGCTGGAACGAATTCGGGTTCCCAGGCAAGGCACCCGAGATCAGCGTTTTCGAGGACGAACACAACTGAGGAGGCAGCCATGCCGATCACCGAACTGAACCACTTCCTGCTCGTGGCGAAGGACCTCGAGCGCACGAAGAGCTTCTACCAGCAGGTGCTCGGGCTCGAGATCGCCGAGCGCCCGGATTTCGGCTTCCCCGGCTACTGGCTCAAGGCGAGCGACGGCATCTGCGTGCACCTCGCCTCGCAGGAGCCGAACCAGATCCGCGACCAGTTCCTGCTGAAGAAGCACCCGAAGGGCACCTCGGGCTCGGGCTCGGTGGACCACATCGCATTCCTCGCGAAGAACGCCGGGGAGGTGCGCAAGCGCATCCAGAAGAACAACGTCGAGATGCACTTCCGCAGCTTCCCCGAGGCTAAGCCGCCGCTGTTCCAGATCTTCCTCAAGGATCCGGACGACGTGACGATCGAGCTCAACTTCCTCGGCGAGAAGATCGACGAGAAGGAGTGGAAGGGCAAAGGCTCGGCCTCGGCGATGACGCTGAAGTCCGGCAAGGACAGGAAAACCGAGATCGCGCGCCAGACTTGATGCGCGGCGCGGTCTTTCTCGGCAACCGCAAGGTCGAGCTGCGCACCTTTCCCGATCCCGCGCCGGGGCCCGGCGAGGTGGTGATCGCGATGAAGGCCTCGGGGATGTGCGGCTCGGACCTCAAGTTCTACCGCTCGCCGCCGGGGGCGGCGCAAGCCGCACTGGGTTTAGGTGATTTGAAGGAACCCTTCATCGCCGGCCACGAGCCCTGCGGCGTGGTCGCCGCGCGGGGCGCCGGGGTCGCCGAGCGCGAGGCGCCGATCGGCCAGCGCGTCATGTGCCATCACTACGCCGGCTGCGGCGTGTGCGGCAACTGCCGCGTCGGCTGGTCGCAGCTATGCCGGGAAGGAATCACCGTGTACGGCGTGACCGCGCACGGCGGCCACGCCGACTACCTCAAAGTCCCCGCCCGCACGCTCGTGCCCCTGCCTGAAGAGCTGAGCTTCGCAGAAGGCGCCGCGGTCGCCTGCGGCACCGGCACAGCCTACGCCGCGCTGCGGCGCATGCACCTCGCCGGCGGCGACACGCTCGCGGTCTTCGGACAAGGCCCGGTCGGCCTATCGGCGACGCTCATCGGCGCGGCGATGGGCGCGCGCGTGATTGCGGTGGAGACGAGCCCCGAGCGCCTCGCCCTTGCGCGCGAATTCGGCGCCGATGTCGCGATCGACTCTTCAAAAACAATTCTTGAATTGACCAAGGGCAAAGGCGTGGATCTCGCCATCGACTGCACAGGCGTGGCAACGGCGCGGCTCGAGGCGGTGCGCGCGGCGAAGACCTGGGGCACGGTGTGCTTCGTCGGCGAAGGCGGCGACGTGACGCTCGACGTGAGCCGCGACATGCTGCGCAAGCAGCTCACGCTGATCGGCTCGTGGACCTTCAGCGCGATGGGCCAGGCCGAATGCGCGCGCTATATCGCCGACAACGGCATCGGCCTCGAGAGGATTTTCTCGCACCGCTGGAAGCTCGAGCAGGCCGACGCGGCCTACCGCAGCTTCGACACGCAGACGACCGGCAAGGGCGTGTTCCTGATCTAAGGTATCGCGAAGCGCCCGGCGAGCGCGAAGCGGCGCTCGCGGAACGCCGTGCCGATGCGCCGCGCGTGCGCGCGCCCTTCGTCCGAGAGGTTACGCTGCGTGCTGCAGTCTTCCAGCCGCATGCCCTCCGGATCGCCGACCCCCGGCGTGGTGAGGGTGTGCCGCACCAACACCACCTGCCCGCCAGCCCTCAGCAGCTCCCAGAGCTCATCGCTGGCGAGCGCCGGGAACGCGAGCAACGCCAGGACGAGCGCGACAATTCTCATGCACGTCATTCTCCGGCATAGTCGCGCCATGGCAACCCCGCTGCTGTTTCAACCGATCGAGCTGCGCGGCGTGCGGCCGCGCAACCGCATCGTCATCTCGCCGATGTGCCAGTACTCGGCGCACGACGGCCAGGTCACCGACTGGCATTTCGTCCACCTCGGGAAATTCGCGCAGGGCGGCGCCGGCATCGTGTTCGTGGAAGCGACCGCGGTCGAGAAGCGCGGCCGGATTACCCACGGCGACGTCGGCATCTGGGACGATGCGCATATCCCGGGTCTCGCACGAATTTCTTCTTTCCTGAAGGAACAAGGTGCCGTGCCGGCGATCCAGCTCGCGCATGCCGGGCGCAAGGCGAGCATGGCGCGCCCCTGGTACGGCAACGGCCCGCTTACGCAGGCCGACCTCGACCGGGGCGACAAGCCGTGGAGCACCGTCGCGCCGACCGAAACACCCATCGACCCGAGCTGGATCACGCCGCGCGCCTTCCGCGAGGGCGACTTCCAGACGGTGCTCAACGCCTACCGCAACGCCGTTCGGCGGGCGCTCGCGGCCGGCTTCGAGATCGTCGAGGTCCACGCGGCGCACGGCTATCTGCTGCACAGCTTTCTATCCCCACTATCGAACACGCGCGGCGACGACTACGGCGGCTCGCTCGCGAACCGCATGCGCTTTCCGCTGCAGGTGGCGAAGGAAGTGAGAAGCGCCTGGCCGGCGTCCAAGCCGGTTTTCGTGCGGCTCTCGTCCATCGACGACGTCGAAGGCGGCTGGAGCATCGACGACACCGTCGCGTTTTCACGCGAGCTGAAGAACCTCGGCGTCGATGTGGTGGACTGCTCCTCCGGCGGAATCCTCGGCTCGGCGACCGCGGCGACGCGCACCCTCGTGCAGCGCGTGCCCGGCTTCCAGCTTCCCTTCGCCGAGCGCGTGCGCAAGCAAGCCGGCATGAAGACCATGGCGGTCGGGCTCATCCTCACCGCGCAGCAGGCCGAAGAGGCGCTCCAGGCGGGCCGCGCGGACCTCATCGCCGTGGGCCGCGAGGCGCTCTACGATCCGAACTGGCCGCTGCACGCGGCCATCGCGCTCGGCGTCGATCCGGATTTCGAGCAATGGCCGCAGCAATACGGCTGGTGGCTCACGCGCCGCGCAAGCCTCTTGCGCAAGCTCGGGGTGCGGCCATGACAAACGAAAAAAAAGCGCATTGCGCGCTTCTCGGCGCTGAAGCCGCTGCCGATCCAGAACGAGGCGATTCCGGAGAAGGCGCGCGACGTGGTCTATTCGCGCAAGCTGCTGTCGGTCATCGGCCTCGAGGAGAACGCCCAGACGCCGATCAACGCCGAGGCGCCGATCCGCGGTGCAGCGGGCATGACGATGACGCTCGCCGTGTGCCCGCCCGGGCAAGGTCCCGGGCTGCACGCGCATCGGCAGACCTACGAGACCTTCACGGTGCTCGAGGGCGAGTTCGAGGTCCGCTGGAACGACGACGGCGCAGAAAGCGCGCGGCTGCGCCAGTTCGACACGGTCTCGTTTCCGCCCGGCGTGTGCCGCGCCTTCCGCAACGTGGGCGCCGAAGAAGGCATCCTGCAGGTCGTCATCACCGGCGGCGTGCACGACATGACCGACATCGCTTTTTCCGAGAACGCGAAGCAGGAAATCGAGGCGGTCAGGCCCGGCCTCGCCGCGGAGTTCGAGAAGGTCGGATTCAAATTCGACGCCGCCGGGTGACTGTCTATTGGCACGACGGCGCGCGTCCTTGCGTCCCGGCCCGGGTTCGGAGCCGGATGCGGCCGCTGCAGGGACTGTTGCTCAGAACTGCTCGCCGAGCTCGACTGCCCGCAAGCCGCGACCACCGCGTAGGCAGGGCATGAAGGGCGACCCCGGCGTACTCCAGCACCTCAACAAGGTGCTGTTCAACGAGCTCACCGCCATCAACCAGTACTTCCTCCACGCCCGCATGTTCGGCAACTGGGGCCTGAAGAAGCTGGAGGATTACGAGAAAAGCGAGTCCATCGGCGAGATGAAGCACGCCGACAAGCTCATCGAGCGCATCCTGTTCCTCGAAGGGCTGCCGAACCTGCAGGATCTGGGCAAGCTGATGATCGGCCAGAGCGCGAAGGAGGCGCTCGAGTGCGATCTCAAGCTCGAGCGCGCCGCGCGCCCGCCTCTCCAGGAAGCGATCGCGCACTGCGAAACGGTGAAGGACTACATCTCGCGCGAAATCCTCGAGGACATCCTCGAGGGCGAAGAAGAGCACATCGACTGGCTGGAGACGCAGCTCGAGATCTCCGACAAGATGGGATTGCAGAACTGGCTGCAGACGCACGCCGGCTCGGGCTCCTAGCCGTCCTCGCTTAAAATCGGGCTTCTTTGGAAGCCTTTCTCGTGTCGACCGGCTTGGTCGCGCTGGCGGAAGTCGGCGACAAGACCCAGCTCCTCTCGCTCGTGCTCGCCGCGCGCTTCAGGCGGCCGTGGCCGATCATCCTCGGCATCCTGATCGCCACCGCAGCGAACCACGCGCTCGCCGCCGGGCTCGGCGCATGGGCGACTACGCTCGTATCGCCGCAAGTGCTGCGTTGGGCGCTCGGGCTTTCGTTCATCGCCATGGCGGCCTGGATGGCCCTGCCCGACGAGCTGCGCCTCGGGCAGCACGGGCCGGAGCGCTTCGGCGCGCTCGGCACGACGATCATCGCCTTCTTTATCGTCGAAATGGGCGACAAGACCCAGGTCGCCACCGTCGCGCTCGCGGCGAAATACGCTGCCTACCTGGCGGTTCTCGCCGGCACGACCGCCGGCATGATGATCGCGAACATCCCGGCGGTTCTCCTCGGCGACAAGCTCGCCGGCCGCCTGCCGGTGCGGCTCGTGCACGGCATCGCCGCCGTGGTCTTCTTCGTGCTCGGGGTCCTGGTGCTCTTCAGCGCTTGAAGTAGCTGCAGTAGCCCGGGTCGCCGATCCAGCTCTGCTCGATCACGAGCCGGTCCTTGAACGTCAGCGTGCGCTCGCAGCTCGCCGGATTGACGGTGGTGCCGAACGGGAACCCGACGCCCACGCCGACGCCGCCGCCCCCGCTGCCGCCGAAAATGCCCACCCCGACCTGCGGGCCGCCCCCGCGCAGCGATACCTCCTGCGATGTCCAGGTGTGCGTCTGGCGGCCGTCGGAGAGCGTCGCGCTCTTCGCCGGCGGCCCCCAGCGCGCAACCACGTCGTCATACTGCGCGAGGTGCCAGGACATCTTCGCCCGATCGAATTCCTCCTGCACGCTCACGCAGCCGGTAAGCAACAACGCTGCGATGAGAGCTCTCCGCGCTATGTGGAGCCTCCGCGCGAGATTCCCAACAACAGGTAAGCGGCAGCAATGCAGAAGGCCACGGTTACGGCAATGCAAAAGCCGACCGCGATCGCCGCGGGCACGATGACGAGCGCCGCCTGCGCGGCCAGCGCCTCCGCGGGCGCGATGCCGAGGAAGAGCGTTCCCGCGATCAGCAGCCAGCGCCGCAGGTACGGCACCAGCATCCAGCGCATCGCCCGGTTATACGAAAGCGCCCGCTCGCGTACCGAAGCGGGGCCGCGCGAGGCGTCCTTGAAGAAGGCGAACGGATGCAAATAAAGCAGCACCTGCCGCCACAGCGGCAGCCCGGCCCGCACTTCCCGGGCGAGCAGCAACTCTCTCGGCGGGAACTTGATTCCCATGGCTAATGGATGGTAAGGCAAAAAAAGGCCAGCGCCTTGAGACTCATGATTTGCCCCGGCATGCAGAACCCGCATTGGAAGGCGTCGGCTTCGATGAAGGCCTTCTGCAGCGGATCGCCATCGAGGCCTTCGATGGTGGCGATCTCGCGCCCCGCGCAATCGATCGCGAGAAGCAGGCAGGCATACACTGCGCGGCCGTCGACAAGCACGGTGCGGGCGCCGCAATTGCCCATGTCGCAGGCTTTCTTCGCGCCGGCCAGGCCGAGGCCGTTGCGAAGCGCATCAAGCAGGGTGCGTCTCGGCTCGATCGGCACGACATGGTCGGCGCCATTGACGCGCAGCCTGACCTCCTCGGGGACAGCCATCACAATTGATATGCAAAACGCATGCCGCGTTCCGCGTCTGTACACTTCGACGCGCGGGCATGGAGCCTGCATACGTTATGCCATCCCCCAACGGAGATCTGATGCGCACCCTAGCCCTCGCGCTCGTCACGCTTGTCATCGCGGCCTGCGACAGCGGCCCCAAGACGCCGCCCGACCCCTACGCCAGCGCGGAGCTCAAGTCGCCGCCTGCCAAGGTGACGGCCGAGCGCAACAAGGGCGCCTTCGCCGAAGGCGCCGCGCTCAGCATGGGCGCGGAGCTCAAGCCGCTCGACGCGTCGCCGGTGAAGACCGTGCGCCTGGATACGACGCACAAGGTCATCGAGATCATGCCGGGGCTCAAGTTCACCGCGTGGACCTTCGGCGACCAGGTGCCCGGGCCGACGATCCGGGCGCGCGTCGGCGACCGCATCAAGTTCGTGATGACCAACCGCAGCGACGAGCCGGTCGGCCCGCCGCAGCTCGTCACCGCGCCGATGATGCATTCGATGGACTTCCACGCGGCCATGGTGGCGCCGCAGGACAAGTACCGCTCGATCGCGCCGGGCCAGACGATCGAGTTCGAGTTCGTCCTGAACTATCCCGGCGTGTTCATGTACCACTGCGGCACGCCGATGGTGCTCGAGCACATCGCCTCGGGAATGTACGGCGCGCTGATCGTCGAGCCGAAGAACGGCTATCCCACCAAGGTGAACCGCGAATTCGTGATCGTGCAGAGCGAGTTCTACACCAAGCCCGATCCGCAGAACCGGACGGTCGACGGCGCGCCGCTGCACGTGCTGGACAGCGAACGGCTGCGCGCCTCGCAGCCCAACCACACGGTCTTCAACGGCGTGCACGACGGCATGGTCAAGAACCCGCTCCAGGCGAAGCCCGGCGAGCGGGTGCGGCTGCACGTTCTGAATGTCGGCCCGAGCAGGACCTCCAGCTTCCACGTGGTCGGCACGATCTTCGATCGCGTCTGGATCGAAGGCAACCCGGACAACCAGTTCCGCGGCATGCAGACGGTGCTGCTCGGCTCCTCCAACAGCGCGATCGTGGAGTTCATGATCCCGCAGGAAGGCGCGTACATCATGGTCGACCATCACTTCGCGAACGCCTCCCAGGGCGCGGTGGGCATCATCGAGGCGGGCGCCAAGGCCGAGGAAGCCGCCGCCGAGCATCACAACATCGCGGCTTCGGCGGCCCCCAACGACCCGCAGGCGCTGCAGGGCAAGCTCAACTTCGAGTCCAAATGCCTCGCCTGCCATTCCATCGCCGGCGGCGAAGGCAAGAAGATCGGTCCCGACATGCTGGGCGTCACCCGGCGGCGCGGCGAAGACTGGCTCGCGCGCTGGCTCAAGTCGCCGGAGCAGATGATCGCCACCGACGAGACGGCGAAGGCGCTGTTGAAGAAATACAACAACGTGCCCATGCCCAACCAGAATCTTTCGGACGCGGAGATCCAGCAGTACCTGAGCTATTTCCGCTTCGTCGACGGCGTGGCGAAGAAATGATCTCCAGAACCGGCATGGCGATTGCTCCGGGCTTTCATTCATCCCACGTCATCTAACGGAAGGAGACGTCCATGCGAGTAGCCGAAGCGATGACCCGCGACGTACGCATTGCTAGCCCCGATCAAAGCATCTGCGACGCGGCCGGCCTCATGGCGCAGTGCGATGCCGGCGCGATCCCGGTCGGCGAGAACGACCGCCTGGTCGGCATGATCACCGACCGCGACATCGCGGTGCGCGCGGTGGCGGCCGGCAAGGGGCCGAATACGCCGGTCCGCGACGTGATGTCGACCGACGTCAAGTATTGCTTCGAGGACGAGGACCTCCAGCATGTCGCGAAGAACATGGCCGAAATCCGCGTGCGGCGCCTGCCGGTGGTCAACCGCGACAAGCGCCTGGTCGGCATCGTGTCGCTGGGCGACATCGCGTTGACCGAGGGCAAGAAGCTGGCCGGCGAGGCGATCAGCGGCGTCTCCAAGCACGGCGGGCCGCACTCGCAGTCGGCGAACGCCTGACGCGGCGGCCACGGGCCGGCGCAGCCTGATGCTCCCCACGGCGTTGTAGAAACTCCACGAAAGGGAAATCCTTTCCGCGCCGAGCCGGCTCGATGCGCTCGGCGCTTTATTTGCAGTGGCTCCGAAAAAAAACGGAGAGCCACGCCCTCCGCTTTCCGACCTCGGGTCGCCTACTTCGATTTTTCGCTGGAGCCTTGCGACGCGCTGCCCGGGCTGCTGGCGCCGCCCGAGGCGCTGCCTGACGCCTCCTTGCCGGGCTTGTCGGCCGATGCGCCGGTAGAGGCGGACGCGTCGCCGCTCACGCCGAGCGCGGCGAGGGTTTTCTCGTCGAGCTGTCCGCTCGGCTGCAGTCCTTTCGATTGCTGGAATTCCTTCAGCCCTTTCTGAGTCTTGGGTCCCAGGATGCCGTCCGCGCTTCCGACGTCATGGCCCGCTTCGGAAAGCTTCTCCTGCGCCTGCTTCACGACCTCCTTGTTCTGGCTCATCTGCTGGCCGCCGGCCTGCGCGCCCTGTTGCTGCGTCGCGCCGCCGCTGGCCGACTGGCCGCCGCTCTGCGCTTGCGGGTCCTTCTTCGCCTCGTCCGCTGCGATCACACTGAACGCCACCAACGCTGCACTGGCGACGACGATAGGGGTAAGCTTCATGAAAACCTCCTGTTTCGATGACGAAGGACAGCCGGAGCAAGCGGCGTACCGCGACGCCGCAAGGTCTCTACAGCGTCGGGTTATCGCCCGGCAGGCCGAGCGCGACACGGCCATAGGTCGTGCCGGCGATGTCGGTATTGAAGGAGAAGTGCTGCTTCACCGCATGGGCGTCCCGGAAAGCGCGCGGGGTGGCGCCCGATTCGTAAAGGCCGCTCGCGCCGGCGAGGCCGAACATCACGTCGACCGCATGCACGGCCCACTGCACCGCATACGCGCCTTCGAGCCGATAGCGAGCTTTCGTCCTCGGGTCGGGCACTTGCCCGGCTTCGATAAGCGCCTGCGCTTCGCGGCAATTGGCAACCTGCGCCAGCCGCGAGGCGCGCGCATACGCAGTAGCCTCTGCGAGCCGGATTTGCGTGCTCTGGATCTCGGCGACCCGGGCGCCGGTCATCTTGCCGGTGCGCGGCCCAAAGTCGTCGATCAGGCCTTCCGCGATGCCGAGCGGCACCCCGGATAGCATGTAGGGGAAAAGCGCGAACACCGGCATCTGGAACAGCGGCCCCGGGTTCACCGCGCTCCCCGGCGTGGGTCCGCCTTTCGTGTCGGCCACGGCAAGCGTGCGGTGCTCGGGCACGAACTGCTCGACCGCCTCGGCGTCCATGCTTCCGGTGCCTCTCAGCCCGCCCGCGTACCAGTTGTCGATCACCTTGTACTGGGACTTGTGCAGCAGGAATACGCGCTGCTCGGGGGGCGCGTTCTCATCGAGGAAGGCGAGGCCGGCGAGCATGTTCCATTCGCTCGAGACGATGCCGCTCGAGAACGGCCAGCGCCCCGAGATGACGTAGCCGTCCTTCACCTTGCGCGCCTTGGCCGCCGGGAAGACGAACGACGAGGCGATCATGGCATCGGCAGAGGCGCCCCAGATCTCGTCCTGGACCTTCGGCGGGAACATGCCGAGCATCATGTGGTGCGCGGCGTAGTTCACCCAGACCCACGAGGTGGAGGCGCAGGCGCGCGCGAGCAGCGCGCCGAACGTGACGACGGTCGAGAACTCGAGCTCGGCGCCGCCTGCGCGCCGCGGCTGGTGGATGCGGAAAAGCTGCGCGTCGTGGAAGTCGCGCAGCGTCTCGTCCGGGATGCGGCGCAGCTCCTCGGTGCGCGCCGCGCGTTCCCGCAAAGCGGGCAGCAGCGCTTCCGCCCTGCCCCACAGCTCGTCATGCGTGGGCGGCATTGAACCAGTCCAGGATCTGCTCGCCGGTCCACAGCTTCACGCCGGGCCGCTGCGCGATGTATTCGTAGAGCTTCTCGAGATAGCCGATGCGGTGCGGCGCGCCGCTGATGTACGGGTGCACGCTGATCGCCATTACGCGCGCGGTGCGCTCGCCGTCCATGTACAGCCGGTCGAACTGGTCGATGCCGCGGCGCAGCCATTCCTCCGAGGGGTGATTCTGCAGCGCCATCATGGCGATGTCGTTCATCTCCACGGTATAGGGCACCGACACGATCGGGCCGCTCGTCGTCTGGATGCGCACCGGCTGGTCGTCGAGCACCCAGTCGGCGACGTACTCGATGCCCGCCTCGGCGAGCCAGTCGATGGTGTCGTAGGTCTCGGTGAGGCCCGGGCTCTCCCAGCCGCGCGGCGCCTTGCCGGTGAATTCACGGATCGCCGCGATGGTGTCCTGGATCGCCTGTTTCTGGTCCTCGACGTGGTGCATCGGGCGCTGGATGTAACCGTGCCCCATGAACTCCCACCCCGCGTCGAGCGCCGCCTGCGCCACGCGCGGATAGCTCCTGCACACCGAGCCGTTGATGGCAAGCGTTGCCTTGAGGTCGTATTTCTTCAGAGCTTCGACGAATCTCCAGAATCCCACGCGCATCCCGTACTCGTGCCAAGCCCAGTTCGGCAGGTCGGGAAGCAGCGGCTGGCCCGCATTTCCACTTTGAGGCGGGGGCAGCACGGTGCGCGGCATGGCGCGCTCGATCGCCCATTCCTCGACGTTGACGATGGTCCAGACCGCCATGCGCGCGCCGTCGGGCAGCCTGAGCGGCGGCCGGTCGACGATCGCGGAATAGGGAATCCGATCTCTGGGTAACTTCATTTCTGCCTCCGGCTGGCGCTGCGATCGTACTTGCTTAGGGTAGACTGCGTACACCTTTGGAGGAGGTGAAAATGAGCGCGTTTCGCATAGCCGCCGCGGCGGGGTTTTCGTATGTTCGTGCGTAACGCCTGGTACGTCGCCGCCTGGGACCACGAGATCGGCCGCGACATGCTGCGCCGGATCATCCTCGACGAGCCGGTGCTGCTGTATCGAACGGTCGAAGGCAAGCCGGTCGCGCTGGAAGACCGCTGCTGCCACCGCCAGGCGCCGCTTTCGATGGGCAGGCTGATCGGCGACGCCGTGAAGTGCCCGTACCACGGGCTCGAATTCGACTCGAGCGGCGCGTGCGTGAAGATCCCGAGCCAGGAGCGCATCCCGCCTTCGGCAAGAATCAAATCGTTTCCGGTGATCGAGAAGAATCACTGGATCTGGGTGTGGCTCGGCGACGCGGCGAAGGCCGATCCCGGGCTGATCGAGGATTTCCACTGGATGGACGACCCGGGATGGGGCTTCGGCGGCAACTACCTGCATGTCGAGGCGAATTACCTCCTGCTCGTCGAGAACCTGCTGGACACGACGCACCTGCCCTTCCTGCACCCGAGCACGCTCGGCACCGACGCGTTCGCCAAGTCCGAGTTCGAGGTGACCCGCGAAGGCGACCGCATCAAGGCGGCGCGCTGGCTCATGGACCAGCCGCCGGCGCCGTTCCACAAGCAGATGGGCGGCTTCCCGGACGGGATGAACGTCGACCGCTGGCAGATCGCGCATTTCGGGCCGCCCTCGTTCGTGAAGCTCGACGTCGGCTCGGCGCCCGCCGGGGCCGGAGCGCGCCAGGGCGACCGCAGCAGGGGCATGAACATGTGGAACCTCAACGCGATCACGCCCGAAACGGAGAAAACGGCGCACTACTTCTACGCGCAGGCCTACAACTTCAAGCTCGACCAGCGCTGGATCTCCGACCTCGTGCGCAGCCAGGTGACGCGCGCCTTCCTCGAGGACATGGCGATGATCAAGGCGCAGCAGGTGAATATGGACCTCGGCCCGAGCCCGATGGTGAACCTCGGCCAGGACAAGGCCTGGATGGCGATGCGCCAGATCGTCGCGCGCCTCGTCTCCGAGGAGCGCGAGCAGCCGAAAGCCGCCTGAAAATCAGTTCGCGGTAATGCCGCGCGCCTTGATCAGCTGCGAGTAGCGCCGCACCTCCGACGCGAGAAACCTGCCGGTTTCGTCCGGGCTGGTGATGAACGGGTCGAAGCCCTGCGAGGCGAATTTCTCCTTCAGCGCGGCGCTGCCAAGCGCGGCCCTGAGCGCGCTGCCGAGCTTGCCCACCACCGGAGCGGGCGTGCCGGCGGGCGCGAGAAGCGCCAGCCACTGCGTGAACTGGAAGTCCTTTACGCCCGCCTCCTGCATGGTCGGAACGTCAGGCAGCAGCGGCGAGCGCCGGGTGTCGGTCTGAGCGAGCGCGCGCAGCTTGCCGGCCTTGATGTGCGGCAGCGCCGCGGAGAGCGTCGGGAAGCTCATGTCGACCTGTCCGCCGAGCGTGTCGGCGAGCGCGGGGCCGCCGCCGCGATAGGGCACGTGCAGGATGTCGGTCCCGGTTGCGTCCTTGAACATCTCGGCGCAAAAGTGAAAGGTGGTGCCGGTGCCGGCGGAGGCGTAGCTCAGCTTGCCGGGGCTGGCGCGGGCGAGGCGCACCAGGTCGTTTACCGTGCTCGCCTGCACCTTGAGCGGCACGACGAGCACGTGGGGCGCGGTGGCCACCATGCCGATGGGCGCGAAGTCCTTGATCGGATCCCAGGTGAGCTTGTCGAACAGGCTCTGGTTGGTGACCAGCGGGATGGTGTTGAGGACGATGGTGTAGCCGTCCGGAGCGCTGCGCGCCGTGGCTTCCATGCCGATGTTGCCGGAGGCCCCGCTGCGGTTCTCGACGAACACCTTGCCGCCGAGCTGCGCGGCGAGGGGTTCCACGATCAGGCGCGCCATGATGTCGACGCTGCCGCCCGGGGGGAACGGCGCAATCATCTTGATCGGCTGGCTGGGATAGGGCTGCGCCGCGAGCGGACAGGCCAAACCCAGCAGCACCGCGGCAGACAGCCATTGCAGCATCGTCAGCATGACGCCTCCTTTTATGCGAGTCGTTCCAGTATCGCCGATCCGAAATCGCGTGTGCCGAGCGCACCGCCGAGATCGCGGGTGCGCGTCGCCGGTTCGCGGAGCAGGCTCGCAACCGCGCCCTCCAGCGCCGCCTGCGCGCGCAGGAAACTGGGCACCGCGTGCTTGTCGCCGAGCCACCCGAGAAGCATGCCCGTGGAGAGGAGCAGCGAGCAAGGGTTGGCGAGGTCCTTGCCGGCGATGTCGGGCGCCGAGCCATGCTGCGCCTGCGCCATGCAGTGCTCGTCGCCTGCGTTGATGGAGCCGGCGAGCCCCAGGCCGCCCGAAAGCTCGGCCGCCTCGTCCGACAGGATGTCGCCGTACATGTTCGTGGTGACAACGACGTCGAAGCGCGCCGCTTCGCGCACCAGGAGCGCCGCCATCGAATCCACCAGCTGTTCTTCGTAAAAGACATCCCTGTGTTCCTGCGCGACCAGCCTGACCTCGCGCAGGAACAGCCCCTCGGTCGTCTTCAGCACGTTTGCCTTGTGCACCGCGGTGACCTTGCGGCGGCGCCTGCGCGCGAGGCGAAAGGCGGCTTGCGCAATGCGGCGCGACGCCCGGGCGCTGATTTTCCGTAGCGAAAGCGCGAGGTCCGGCGTCGGCATGACCTCGCCGCTGCCCGCGTACATGTTGCGATCGGCGTAGAAGCCCTCGGTGTTCTCGCGCACGATCACCAGGTCCATGGGCGTGCGGCCCCAGTGGGCGAGCCCCTCGTAGCAGCGGCTCGGTCGCACGTTCGCGTAGAGGTCGAGCGCGATGCGCAGATGGCCGGACGGATTGCGCGCGCCCGGCGGGTACTCGAGATGAGACACCGGCGCGAGGATCAAGCCGGCAGCGGCCCGGCAAGCTTCGATCGCCGAGTCGGGAAGCGTCGTGCCGCTGCGCTCGAGGCTGGCGAGGCCGACCTCCCGGGTCTCGATGCGCAGATCGAGCGCAAAGCGCTTGTCGAGCCGCTCGAGGACCCGCAGCGCGACTGCGGTAATCTCCGGACCGATGCCGTCCCCCTCGAGCGCCAGGATCTTCATTCTTTTTTCATGATACTGCCCGCGCACGCCGCCGACTGCCACATGCACGTGTTCGGGCCGTACGGCCGCTTCCCCCTCGCGGCCGAGCGCGCCTACAACGTCGGCGAGGCGCCGCTCGAGGCCCACGAGCGCATGAAGCGCCGGGTCGGCTTGGAGCGCACCGTGCTCGTGCAGGCAAGCGGCTACGGCTACGACAACCGGGCGATGCTTGCGGCGCTGGAAAGCCTGGGGCCGCGCGGACGCGCCGTCGCGGTTCTTTCCCAGGAAACTTCTTTAGCCGAGTTGGAAAAGTTGCATGACGCCGGGGTGCGCGGCGTGCGCCTCAACCTGGTCACGCTCGCTTCGCGCCATCCGGGCGACCGGGCGCAAACCATCGCGGGTTATGAGCGCAGGCTCGCGCCGCTCGGCTGGCACTTGCAGGTCTACGCCGATGCCGCGACGCTCCACGTGCTCGAGCCGGTGCTCGTGCGTTTCCGCGCGAAGGTAGTAATCGACCACATGGGGCTGCCCGATGCCTCGGCCGGAACGGGCCAGCCGGGGTTCCAGGCGGTGCTGCGGCTGGCCGCGGCAGCGCACGTCTGGGTCAAGCTCGCCGGCGCCGATCGAATCACGCGCGCGACCGGCCGGCTGCGCGACGCCCTTCCCTTCATGCAGGCGCTCGCCGCGGTCGCGCCGGAGCGCCTGGTCTGGGGATCGGACTGGCCGCATATCGGCTTTCACTCCGGCAAGCAGGTTCACGGCGACGCAGTGCTTCCCTTTCGCGAGCTCGAGGCGAGCGAGCTGCTCGATGTGCTCCTGGAAGCCGTTCCGGATAGCGAGACCCGCCGCGCGATCCTCGCGGACAATCCGGCCCGGCTCTACGGCTTCGACAGCGGCACGCGTTTTGCATGAAGAGGTGCAAGGAGCGTACTGACCATGCCACTGCCCCTCGTGAAGCTGGGCCTTGTCGCCGCCGCTGGCTATTACTTCTACAACCGCTACCGCAAGTCGCGCGGGATCGGCTCGCAGACCAATGCGAGCGACGCGGTCGACGACATCGAGCTGGGCGCCAACCCGTCGTCCGAAGAGATGCTGGACGCCGGCGTGCAGGAAACGTTTCCGGCGAGCGACCCCGTGGCCGTAGAGGCCGGGGAAACCGCCTACGAGAAGAAGAAGCGGCTCGGCTAAGCCTTGAAAGGGGTCAGAGCAATTTTCCTGAAACAAATGTAACTGGAAAATTGCTCTGACCCCTTTTCGGTCTTAGCGGAGTGCTTTCAATGCTGGCATCACCTCGCGCGCGAAGCGCTCCATGTTGCCGCGCGTGAGCTCGGCCGGCAGCGTGCCGAACTGGCACATCACCAGCAGGTTGCCGAAGCGCATGTCGTTCCAGTAGCGCTCGAAAGCGCTGCGCACGGTCGCAGCGCTGCCGCACACGAAAAGCCCGAGATCGATCGCCTGGTCGATGGTGACGTCGCCGAACATCTGCGCCTTCGCCTTCATCACGTTCTTCAGCGACTCGCGCGAGGTGTAGCCCGGCGGCAGGAGCATCTCGAGCGGCATTTTCACGAACACGTTGCGGAACGCTTCGAAATGCGCTTTCGCCTCTCGTCTTGCAGATTCATCACTATCAGAAACGTAGACCGGCACCGCCCAACCCAGCTGGCTGTCTTTCGCCTCGTAGCCGTAGCCCTTGCAGGTGTCCCGGTACATGCCGAGGTAGCGCGCGACGACTTTCGTCGGGCTGAACGTCTGCAGGTAGGTGTAGCGCCGGTCGGGGTGCGAGGCCCAGTCGATGGTTTCCTTGCTCCCCTGCGACGGGATCCAGATCGGCGGATGCGGTTTCTGGAAGGGCCGCGGCCACAGGTTCACGTAGCTGACGTTGTAGTGCTTGCCCTGGAACGGGAAAGGCCCCGGCTCGGTCCAGGCGCGCACGATGAGATCGTGCGCCTCGTGGAAGCGCTCGTGCGAGATGGTCGGGTTCACGCCGAACGTGTGGTACTCGGCGCCGATGCCGCGCACGAACCCGCTCACCAGGCGCCCGCCGCTGATCACATCGATCATCGCGTGCTCCTCGGCCACGGTGAGCGGGTGGCTGCGCAGCGGCAGCGCGCTGCCGAGGATGCAGATTTTCACCTTCTTGGTGCGCCGCGCGAGCGCGGAGGCGGTCACGATCGGCGAAGGCATCAGGCCATAGGCCGTCTGGTGGTGCTCGTTCACCGAGATCGCGTCGAAGCCGAGCGTCTCGCCGTACTCCAGCTCGTCGAGGTAGCGGTTGTAGAGCTCGTGGCCCTTCTGCGGGTCGAAATGCCGGTTCGGCAGCTTCACCCAGACGGTGCCGTTCTTCCGCCCCGCTTCGAGATCGAGCTCGGCGTAGGGCATGAGATGAAACAGGACTATTTGCATACGATGTCGCAGAAAAGGTCGGGCTTCTCGGCGTGCGGCAGATGGCCCACGTTCTCGAGGAGGTGCATTTGCGCCTTGGGCATGAGGCGCTTCAGCTCGTCGGCGATCTTCGCCGGCAGGATGCGGTCCTCGCGGCCCCAGACGATCTTCACCGGCACGTCGATGCGGTGCAGCCACTTCGGCAGGAAGGGATCGTGCAGCCGCGGCTCCCAGGCGAGGCGCGCGGTGGTGTGGCGGTTCTTCAGCCCGATGTCGATCGATTCGGGCGTCACCGGCTCGGCGAGCCGCGCCTCCGCGAGCTTCGGGTCGTGGAAGAGATTGCGCACCACCTCTTCCGGCGCCATGAGAAAGATGTCCGCGGGTTGCACGCCGGGCGCGGCGATGCCCGCCGGGCTGACGAGCACCAGCGAGCGGATGCGCGAGGTATCGCGCACCGCTATCTCCATCGCGATCCAGCCTCCCATCGAGCTGCCGACGAGCGTGAGGTTCTTCAGGTCGAGCGCCCTCAGGAAATCCAGATAGAAGTAGGCTGCGTCGTGGATGTTCTCGAGCCATTCCGGCTCGTCGGACAGCCCGTAGCCCGGGTGCTCGGGCACCAGCACGTCGAAGCGCGCGGCCAGCTTCTCCATGAACGGCATGATCACGGGGGCGCCGCTCGCGCCGTGCAGGAACAGGAGCGGTTCTCCCGAGCCGCCGCGGCGCAGGTTGACCTTGCAGCCGTCGACCTCGATGAAGCTTTGCTTGAAAGTCATGTCTTCCTTTTCCTGCGGGTGACGCCGGATTCCTCTATGGCGGCCGGGATCTCCGCGAAGTTCAGCGGCGCCATCACGTGCGCGCCCGCGACGCCCGGCGTGTCGGCGAGCTCCTGCAGCACCTCGACGCAGATCCGCCGGCCCTCGCGCCTGGCGTCCGCCGCTCCCTCGAGCCTCTCGATGATCGCGTCCGGGATGAGCGTACCGAAGAGCTTCTCGCGCATCCAGCGCGCCGAGCGCGCCGACGGGATCGGCGCCACGCCGATCAGAATCGGCAAATTGAATCCCTGCTCCCGAAGGCGCGCGGCGTAGCGCCGCACCACGCCGACGTCCATGCAGAACTGCGTCTGGACGAAATCCGCCCCGGCCCGCGCCTTGGCGCGCAGGCCCTTCGGCTCCCACCCCGGCGGCGGATCGATCGGCACATCGGCAGCGCCGAGCACGAGGTCCAATTTACCTTTGATCGGCGTGCCGGAGGGAAGCTCGTGCGCGCTGCGCATGCGGTTCGCCATGGCGATAAGGCTGCGGCTGCCGAGGTCGAAGACCGGCTTGGCGTCGGGCTGGTCGCCCGCCTTGGGATCGTCGCCCGCGAGCATCAGCATGTTGCGGATGCCGAGCGACGCCGCGCCGAGGATGTCGGCCTGCAGCGCGAGCCGGTTGCGATCGCGGCAGGTCATCTGGAATATGGGCTCGATCCCACTTTGCACCAGGAAGTGCGCGGCGGCGAGGCTGGACAGATGCACCTTCGCGCCCGCGCCGTCGGTGACGTTGACCGCCGTGACAAGCCCCTTGAGCGGCATCGCGCGGCTGATGAACTCGCCGGGATCGGTCGACACCGGCGGCGTGATCTCCGCCGTGACGACGAAATCGCCGCTCTCCAGTCTCGCTTGCAGGTTGCTGGCCATCTATGATCGTGGATTGCCCGAGCTGCCCGATCTTACTGTCTACCTGGAAAGCCTGGACGCGCGGATTGTGAACCGGCGCCTCCTGCGCCTGCGGCTGCTGAATCCTTTCCTTCTGCGCACGGCGGTACCTCCTCTTCAGGCCGTGGAAGGCAGAATCGTCAGAACTGTAACGCGGCTGGGCAAGCGCATCGTGATCGGGCTCGAAGGCGATCTCTATCTCGTGCTGCACCTCATGATCGCCGGCAGGCTGCGCTGGGACGACAAGCCGCCGAAGCGCATCACGCTCGCCCTGCTCGAGTTCGACAGCGGCACGCTCGCCTTCACCGAGGCCGGCACCAAGCGGCGCGCGTCGCTGCACCTGGTTGCGGGAAAGCAGGCCCTGACGGCCACGCAGGCGGCATCGAGATTCCGGATTCCGGCCTGGAAAAATTCAGGGAAGTGGTGCTTCGTGAAAACCATACGTTGAAACGGGCGCTTACCGATCCGCGGCTGTTCGCGGGCATCGGCAACGCATACTCCGACGAGATCCTGCACCGCGCGAAGCTCTCGCCGATCGCCATGACGCAGTCACCGTCCGACGTTCAGGTAGCGCAGCTCTACGCGGCTACCCGCGAAACGCTTCTGGATTGGACGGCTCGGCTGCGTAGCGAGGCGGGCGCAGGGTTTCCTGAGAAAGTCACCGCCTTCCGCGAGGGGATGGCGGTGCATGGCCGCTACGGCAAGCCCTGCTCGCGCGCTGTCGCGCCTGCTCAAGAAGAGCTGGCCGCGCTCGATAGACGAACCATAAGAACTACGAAGAAGGCACGTTCAGAAAAGACTACCAGCCGATGGCTTTCGGCAGCCAAAGCGCGATCTGGGGAAAGAAAAATACCAGCACCAGCGCCACGGCCTGCAGTCCGATGAAGGGGACTACGCCGACGTAGATGTCGCGCGTCCGCATCTGCGGCGGCGCGACGCCGCGCAGGAAGAACAGCGCCCACCCGAACGGCGGCGTGAGGAACGAGGTCTGCAGGTTGATGCAGATCAGCAACGCCAGCCACGCGAGGTCGACGTTCTGCGCGGCGAATACCGGCAGGAACAGCGGCACCGCGATGTAGCTGATCTCGATCCACTCGATGAAGAAGCCGAGCACGAAGATGAGCAGCATCAGGAACCAGATGTCGGCGACGAGCCCGCCGGGCAGGAACTCGAACAGCCCCTTGATCAGGTCCTCGCCCTGCAGCCCGCGGAAAGCGAGCGCGAACACCTGCGCGCAGATCAGGATGAACATGACCATGGCGGTAATCTTGGTGGTGGCCTGAACGGTTTCCCTCAGCACCCTGAGCGACAGGCGCCCGGCGAGCAGGCTGACGAGGATCGAGCCCAGCGCGCCCATCGAGGCCGCTTCGGTCGGCGCCGCAATGCCGCCGATGATCGAGCCGAGCACGGCGAGGACCAGGGCGAGCGGCGGCAGAACCACCTTGAAAAACCGCAGCCACAGCTCGCCGAGCGGCATGGCGTCGCGCTCGGCCTTCGGCACCGCGGGCACCATTTCCGGCCGCACCACTCCGAGAATCACGATATAGACGCAATAGAGCGCGGCCAGCAGCAAGCCGGGCATCACCGCGGCGGCGAACAGCGTTCCCACCGAGAGCTGCAGGATGTCCGAGAGCAGTATCAGGATCAGGCTCGGCGGAATGATCTGGCCGAGCGTGCCCGAAGCGCAGATCGCGCCGCTCGCCACTCCGGGGTCATAGCCGCGGCGCATGAGCGTCGGCAGCGTGAGCAAGCCAAGCGTGATCACCGTCGCACCGACGATGCCGGTGGTGGCACCCATCAGCACGCCCACGCCGATGATGCCGAGCGCCATGCCGCCGCGCAGGCCGCCCGCCAGGTGGCCGACGACATCGAGCAGGTCCTCGGCGAGGCGCGATTTCTCGAGCATCACCCCCATGAATACGAACAACGGGATGGCAAGAAACAGGTAGTTGGTGATCACGCCATAGATGCGCGCAGGCACCAGATTGAACAGGCCCGGCCCGAAGCCGAGGAAGCCGAACACGAACCCCGTGGTGGCGAGCGTGACGGCGACCGGCACGCCCGCCATGAGCAGCACGAAGAACGCGATCAGCATGAGGATCGCCAGCACTTCGGTGACGCTCATCGCGGGCTTCGCAGCTTTTCAGCGCTCGCCAGCGCGGAGGCGAGGGCCTGAACCAGCAGGAGAGCGAAGCCCACCGGCAGCAGCCCTTTCAGCAGGTAGCGATGCGGGATGCCGCCCGGATCGGGCGAGCCCTCGTCGATGACGTACGCCTGCTGCACGTAATGCAGCGAGTACCAGATGAAGAGCGCCGCGATCGCCACCATGAGCAGCGCCGAGAGAAGATCGACGAGGCCTTTGTTCTTCTCGGAGAACCCGCCGTAGATGATGTCGACGCGCACGTGCTCGCCGTGGCGCATGGCGTACGCGCAGCCGAAGAGGATGAGCGGCACCAGGAGGTGCCACTCGAGCTCCTGGGACCACACCGACCCGATGCTGAAGAGATAGCGCAGCACCACGTTCACGGACATCAGCGCGACGATGACCAGGGCGAGCCAGGACGTGCAGCGGCCCACCCAGTCGACGAAGCGCTCGATGCGGGCCCGCGGCCCGCGCTCAGCCACGAATCTTGCCGTGATAGACGGCTTCGCTATACCCCGCCCAGCTGTCGTACTTCGCCTTGAAGCTCATGTACGACGTGTGCACTTTCTTGATGAGCGCGTCCTTGGCCACCGCCTCGGCGAGCACCTGGTCGGTCACTTCGCGCAGCCGCTTCACCACCGCGTCGGGCAGGGGCTTGGCGGTCACGCCCTGGTTCTTCACCAGGTCCTCCATGGCCTCGGCGTTGGTGCGCTGGCACCAGGCCTCGCTGATCACGTTGCACGCGGCGCAGGCGTTCTCGACGATCGCTTGCAGGTCCTTCGGCAGCTTCTGCCACGCGGCGCGGTTGATGAGCAGTTCCGACACCGTCGCGGTCTCGTGCCAGCCGGTCGTGTGGTAGAACTTCGCCGCCTTCTGCAGGCCGAGCCTGCGGTCCTGGTACGGACCGACGAATTCGGCGGCGTCGATCACGCCGCGCTCCAGCGCCGGAAATATCTCCCCTCCGGGCAGCAGCTTCACGTCCACGCCGAGCGCCGAGTACACCTTGCCGGCGAGGCCGGGAATGCGCATCTTCAGGCCCTTGAAGTCGTCGATCGACTTGATCTCCTTGCGAAACCAGCCGGTCATCTGCACTCCGGTGTTGCCGCAGGGAAAGGCGACCATGCCGAACGGCGCGTACACCTCGTGCCACAGCGGTATCCCGCCGCCGTCGTAGAGCCAGCCGTTCATGCCCTGGAAGTTCAGGCCGAAGGGCACGGCGGTGAAGTACTGCGCGGCGAAGGTCTTGCCGGTCCAGAAGTAGCTGTTCGCGTGGTTCATCTCGACGGTGCCCGAGCGCACCGCGTCGAAGCCCTCGAACGCCGGTATCAGCTCGCCCGCGCCGTAGACCTGGATGCGCAGCCGCCCGTTCGACATCGCCTCGATGCGCCGCGCGAGGTCCGTGGCGCTGCCCGGACCGTCCATGTAGAACGGCGCGCCCTTCGGATAGGCGCTCGTCATTTTCCAGCTGAATTTCTGCTGCGCGCGCGCGATATTTGGAAAGCCGAGCGCTCCGGCCGCGCCGGCGGCGACGCCGGCCTTGAGAAATTTGCGACGCTGCTGACCCATGAACCCTCCTCAGTTAGTGTTGGAGCCCGCTTTTTAGCAAGGATTGCTCCAGGCCCTCAGAGGCCGAATTCAGGGTAAAACGCCGGGAAAGCGCCCGTCAACGGTGCACGCGAACGGGCGCTGTTCCACCGCGGGGCACTCAGGACACGAACGCCCAGGGCACCGGGTTCTCGCCGAGCGCCTGGCGCAGCACCGCGAGGTGCATCGCTTCGTCGCCCAGGATGCTCGCCGCCGCGCGCGCCAGCTCGCCGGCTTCTGCAGCAGGCCGCTTTCCGCGCCGAGCTGATAGGCCGCGACGGCTTCCAGCTCGGCGGCAAGCGCGGTGTTCAGGATCGAGACGTCGCTCGCGCCGGCGCCCGCGGCCGTGGCGGCGAGCGCTTCGCGCCCGGCGAGCAGCGCGACCGCGGCGCCCGAAAGCATGGCGCCGGAGCGCGCCAGAAAGAAACGGCGGGCGGCGATGGGGTTTGCAATCTTCAGGAACGACATGTTGTTCTCCTTGGGTTGGCAGTTCGCGGCATTGGATGCCGCCGCCGAAGCGCGCGTTCCCGGAATACACTTTTGCGGTGGCCATCGCCCGCTTCCGCTTCCATGGCGACCTCGCGCGATTCCTGCGCGCCGGCCACCGGCAGGCGCCGCTCGATTACGGGTGCGCGCGCGCGGCGACGCTCAAGAACGCGATCGAAGCGCTCGGCGTGCCGCACACCGAAGTCGGACGCATCCACGTCAACGGCGAGCCGGCAACGCTGCAGCGCATCGTGCGCGAGGGTGACGCGGTCGAAATCTTCCCCTGGGAGAAAATGGGGTCAGGACCCTTTTCCGGCCTGGAAAAGGGTCCTGACCCCTTTTTCCTTGCCGACGCCCATCTCGGGGGCCTGGCGCGCTTTCTGCGCATGCTCGGCTTCGACACGCTGCACGAGAACGCCTTCGCCGACGAAGAGATCCGGCGCATCGCCGCGGAGGAACAAAGGATCGTGCTCACGCGCGACCGCGAGCTGCTGAAATGCCGGGACATCGCACGCGGCTGCTATGTGCGCGCGATCAAGCCCGAAGCGCAGCTGCGCGAAGTGGCGGCGCGCTACGGCCTGGCGGCGAGCGCCCGGCCGTTCACGCTATGCCTGAATTGCAACGTGCCGCTGGAGCCGGTCGACAAGAGCTCCGTGGCGCATCGCGTGCCGGAGAAGGTGCTTGTCTTGCAAAACACCTTCACGCGCTGCGCCCGCTGCGACGGCGTGTTCTGGCCGGGCTCGCACTACCGGCGGATGCTGGCCGCGCTCGAACCGATTTTCCAGGTTCGTGCTTAAGTTACTGGTTTTGCAGGGTTCCGCGGTCTCCAGCGAGATGGCATTCTCGTTGGAGGGCAATTCCCTGCTCCCTTCGGCGCACGCCCGCCCCGCTCGTTTCTTGCTTGGTTCCCGGAACATACGCTCCTCGTGCCTGCGATTTCATGAAGAACGTCATTCGACTCGACGACTACCGGCAGCCGCGCCGACCCGCGCGCGAGCCGCGGGTGCCCGACGCCCCGCGCTTTTTCTGCCTCAACTGCGATACCGATCAGTTCAAGCTCTACGCCTCGGGCACTGTGCACTGCGCGACCTGCGGCGCGCTGATCCGCAACGTCGAGGTCACCAATCTTCAGGAGAGGCGCAAGTAGCCAGTAAAATGGCGGCTTGAAGCAGGAACAAGTCCCCGGCGACGCGATCGTCATACGCGGCGCGCGCCAGAACAACCTGAAGAATCTGACGCTGGTGGTCCCCACCGGCGAGCTGCTTGTCGTCACGGGCGTATCCGGGTCGGGCAAGTCCTCGCTCGTCTTCGACACGCTCTACGCCGAAGGCCAGCGGCGCTACGTCGAGACCTTCAGCCCCTACGCGCGCCAGTTCCTCGACCGCATGGACAAGCCGCAGGTCGATGCCGTCGAGGGCATTCCGCCCGCCATCGCGATCGACCAGACGAACCCGGTGCGCACCTCGCGCTCGACGGTCGGCACGATGACCGAGCTGAACGACCACCTCAAGCTTCTCTTCGCGCGGGCGGCGCGGCTCCATTGCCGCGCCTGCGGCAAGCCGGTGACGCGCGATACGCCCTCTTCGATATTCGAGGACCTGCGGCGGCGCGGCGAAGCGCGGCTCGTGGTCACCTTCCCGGTCCCGATCCCGAAGAACTTCACCGAAAAGGAAGTCGAGGAGCTGCTGCAGCGCCAGGGCTACACGCGGCTGCACTCCAGGTCCAAAAGCCTGCTGGAAGTCGTCCAGGACCGCATCCGCATGCCGGCCGAGCGCGCGCGCGTCACCGAGGCGCTCGAGGCGGCGCTGCGCTTCGGTCAGGGGCGCGTCAACGTCTACGCCGAGGACGGCGCGGTCGCGCGCTATTCGGCCGACCTTCATTGCCCGGATTGCGACATCCATTACTCGGAGCCCACGCCGGCGATGTTCTCGTTCAACTCGCCGCTCGGCGCCTGCGAGGCCTGCCGCGGGTTCGGCCGCGTGATCGGCGTCGACTTCGGCCTGGTGGTGCCCGACGAGACGAAGAGCCTGCGCGCCGGCGCGGTGCGCACCTGGCAGACGGCGAGCTTCAAGGAGTGCCAGGACGACCTGGAGAAATACGCGAAGAAGCGGCGCATTCCGCTCGACACGCCGTGGAATCAACTCGATGAAAAACAAAGGACCTGGGTCCTCGAAGGCGAGCCGGAATGGGTGAGCTGGCGCAAGTCCTGGCCCGGGGTCTGGTACGGCGTGCGGCGCTTCTTCAAGTGGCTGGAGAGCAAGGCCTACAAGATGCACATCCGCGTGCTGCTCTCGAAGTACCGCGCCTACACCGAGTGCGTGGAGTGCCTCGGCACGCGGCTCAAGCCGGACGCGCGGCTGTGGACGCTCGACGGCAAGTCGATCCACGACCTGACGCTGCTCCCCATCTCGCAGACCAGGAGCTTCTTCGAACGGCCGGACTTCAGGGACGAGGCGACCGACCTGCTGCTCAAGGAGATCCGCACCCGCCTGGGTTACCTGTGCGACGTCGGCCTCGGCTATCTGACGCTCGACCGGCAATCGCGCACGCTCTCGGGCGGCGAAGTGCAGCGCATCAACCTGACCACTGCGCTCGGCACGTCGCTCGTCAACACGCTGTTCGTCCTCGACGAGCCCTCCATTGGCCTGCATCCGCGCGACATGGGGCGCGTCATCGAGGTGATGAAGCGCCTGCGCGACGCCGGCAACACGCTGGTCGTAGTCGAGCACGACCCGCAGATCATGTACGCCGCCGACCGCATCCTCGACATGGGGCCCGGCCCCGGCGAGCGCGGCGGCGAGATCGTGTTCTACGGCGCGCCGGAGAAGCTCAAGTCCGAGGGCACGCTGACGGGCGAGTACCTGTCCGGGAGGAAGCGAGCCGCCGAGCCGCGGCCGGCTGCCCGGCCGCACCGTTTCATCGAGCTCCAGGGCGCGGCCGAGCACAACCTCAAGAACCTCGAGGTGCGCATTCCCCTCGAGCGGCTGGTCTGCGTCACCGGCGTTTCAGGCTCGGGAAAATCGACGCTGGTGCAGGACGTCCTTTACCCGGCTGTGCGCAAGAGCAAGGGCAAGCCCACCGAGGCGCCCGGCGCGCACCGTGCGCTGCGCGGCGCGGAGCGCGTCTCGGACGTGGTGATGGTCGACCAGTCGCCGATCGGCAAGACGACGCGCTCGAACCCGGCGAGCTACGTCGGCGCCTTCGATGCAATAAGGATTTTATTTTCAAAAGAAAAAACATCCAAAGAACGCGGCTACACGGCGGGCACGTTCAGCTTCAACTCGGGGAACGGCCGCTGCCCGACGTGCTCGGGCTGCGGCTTCGAGCATGTCGAGATGCAATTCCTTTCCGACGTGTACCTGCGCTGCCCGGACTGCGACGGCCGCCGCTACCGCCCGGAGATCCTCGAAGTCCGGATCGACGGCAAGTCCATCGCCGACGTGCTCGAGATGACGGTGCACGAGGCGGCCCGCTTCTTCCGCAGGAGCGAGGAAGTGCAGGCCCGGCTTGCGCCGCTCGTCGACGTCGGGCTGGAGTACCTGCGCCTCGGGCAGCCGGTGCCGACGCTCTCGGGCGGCGAGGCCCAGCGGCTGAAGCTCGCAGGGTATCTGGCGGAAAAAAACATCGATTCGGATCCGATTCTGTTTCTCTTCGACGAGCCGACGACCGGCCTGCACTTCGACGACGTCGCAAAGCTGCTGCGCGCTTTCCGGCAGCTCCTCGCCGCGGGACACTCGCTCGTCGTGATCGAGCACAACCTCGACGTGGTGCGCGCTTCCGACTGGATCCTGGACCTCGGCCCCGAGGGCGGCGACGCCGGCGGCGAGCTGATTTTCGAAGGCACGCCGGATGAAATAACCAAGAACGAAAAATCCTTCACGGGGCGGGCGCTGCGCGAGTACGTCGAAAAAATGGGGACGGCGGAAAAATTGGGGTCAGACCCCTTCCTTGAACCGATCTCCCTTGGAGCCGGGAAGGGGTCTGACCCCAATTTTTCCCCCATTTTTTCGAACTCGATCCGCATCCACAACGCGCGCGAGCACAACCTGAAGAACATCGACGTCGAGATTCCGCGCGGGCGCTTCACCGTGGTGACCGGCGTCTCGGGCTCCGGCAAGTCGACGCTCGCGTTCGACATCCTGTTCGCCGAGGGCCAGCGGCGCTACCTGGAGTCGCTCAATGCGTATGCGCGCCAGTTCGTGCAGGCCGCCTCGCGCCCGGACGTCGACGCCATCTTCGGCATCCCGCCCACCGTGGCGATCGAGCAGCGCACCAGCCGCGGAGGGCGCAAGTCCACCGTGGGCACGCTGACCGAGGTGCACCACTTCCTGCGGCTGCTGTTCGTGAAGCTCGGCACGCAGTACTGCCCCGACTGCGACGTGCCGATCGAGCCGCAGAGCGAGGAAGTGATCGCCGCCAGGGTGCTGCGCGGTTTTCGCAATCAGAACATCACCTTGCTCGCGCCGCTCGTCACCAACCGCAAGGGCGTCTACACCGACCTCGCCAAGTGGGCGCTCGGCAAGGGCTACTGGCAGCTGCGCGTCGACGGCAAGCTCCTTCCCACCCGGCCGTTCCCGCGGCTCGACCGCTTCAAGGAACACACCATCGAGCTTCCCGTCGGGGAAATCAGGGTTTCGCCTAAAAATGAAGCAGAGTTCCGGCAGCTGCTCGCGAAAACGCTCGATATAGGCAAAGGCGTGTTGCACGTGGCGAGCGGCAAGGACGTCGAAGTGTTCTCCACCAAGCGCGCCTGCCGCTCGTGCGGCCGCAGCTTCCCCGAGCTCGACCCGCGGCTTTTTTCCTACAACTCGAAGCACGGCTGGTGCGCCGCCTGCTACGGCACCGGGCTCGCGATCGACGAAGTGGAGTGGAGCGACGAGCGCGCGCGCACCGGGGCAGAAGACCATATCCTGGATTCGTGGATCGAGTGGCTGGAGGTCGACCAGCCCTGCCCGGAGTGCGAGGGCCGGCGCCTCAACCGCGAGGCGCTTGCGGTGCGCTGGCATGGCGAGAGCATCGCCCAGTACGCCGCGCTTCCCATCGAGACGCTGAAGGCGTTCTTCGGGAAGACCTCGCTGAAGGGACGCGAAGCCGAGATTGCGCGCGACATCCTCGCGGAGCTCAAGGCGCGCCTCGGTTTCCTCGAGGACGTGGGCCTGGGCTACCTGACGCTCGACCGCGCCGCGCCCACGCTCTCCGGCGGCGAAGCGCAGCGCATCCGCCTCGCGGCGCAGCTCGGCTCCAACCTGCGCGGCGTGTGCTACATCCTCGACGAGCCGACCATAGGACTGCACCATCGCGACAACCGCATCCTGCTCGACGTGCTCGAGAAGCTCGAGGCCAAGGGCAACTCGCTGGTGGTGGTCGAGCACGACGAGGACACCATCCGGCGCGCGCACCACGTGATCGACCTCGGGCCCGGCGCCGGCAAGCTCGGCGGCCGCGTGATTGCCGAGGGCTCGGCCGCCGATCTCATGGAGCACCCGGACTCGCTCACCGGCAGGTTCCTGAAGGAGCCGCTGCGGCACCCGGTACAGCCGCGGCGCGCGGTTTCGCGCAAGGCCGGCTGCATCGAGGTGCAGAAGGCGAAGCTCCATAATCTCAAGAGCATCGATGCGCGCATTCCCCTCGGCCGGCTGACGCTCGTTACCGGCGTGTCGGGCTCCGGGAAGTCGACCCTCGCGCGCGACGTGCTCTATGAGTCGCTGCGCAACCAGGCCCCCGTCGGCTGCAAAGCGCTCAAGGGCGCCGGGGCGATCGAGCGCGTGCTCGAGGTGGACCAGACGCCGATCGGCAAGACGCCGCGCTCCTGCCCCGCCACCTACGTCGGCTTCTGGGACCACATCCGCAAGCTGTTCGCCGACACCAGCGAGGCCCGCATGCGCGGCTGGACCGCGAGCCGCTTCTCGTTCAACACCGCCGGCGGCCGCTGCGCGGCCTGCGAGGGCCAGGGGATAAAGAAGATCGAGATGTCCTTCCTTCCCGATGTGCGCGTCACCTGCGAAGCTTGCGGCGGCGCGCGCTTCAATCCCGAGACCCTGCAGGTGCGGCTGCGCGGCAAGACCGTCGGCGAGGTGCTGGCGATGAACGTCGACGAGGCGCTCGAGTTTTTCGCGGCCCATCCTTCGATCCAACGCTGCCTGCAGCTTCTCCAGGACGTCGGGCTCGGCTACCTCACGCTCGGCCAGCAGAGCCCGACGCTCTCCGGCGGCGAGGCGCAGCGCATCAAGCTGGTTTACGAGCTGGCCAAGAAGTCCGAGGTTTCAACGCTCTATGTGCTCGATGAACCTACAGTAGGCCTGCACATGGCCGACGTCGAGAAGCTGATCCGCGTGCTTCATCGGCTGGTCGATGCCGGAAACACGGCGGTGGTGATCGAGCACAACCTGGATGTGATCGCCGAAGCCGACTGGCTCATCGACCTCGGACCCGAGGGCGGCAGCGGCGGGGGGCGCGTCGTCTACCAGGGCACCCCGGATGCGCTCTGCGCGGGACATACCGGCGACGCGTTGAGGCCTTTCCTCGCGGAACGGAGCGTGCGTAGAATCGTTTCGCGAGATGCAGAGCACCGCGAACGGCTGGCTGGCGATCGATGAGCAACTGCCCGTGCTGTGGCGCGAATACAGCTTCGGGCACGGCGACCCGCTCTACGGGCAGGACGCCGGCGCCAGGCTCAGGAGCGTGATCCGGGCCGGCTATTGAGCGCCGCGTGCGCCGCGGCGAGCCGCGCGACGGGCACTCGGAACGGCGAGCAGGATACGTAATCCAGGCCGACGCGGTGGCAGAAAGCGATGCTGCTGGGGTCGCCACCGTGCTCTCCGCAAATGCCGATCTCCAGTCCCTTGCGGCGCAGGCGCCCGAGCTTTACGCCGATCTCCATGAGACGTCCCACGCCGTCCTCATCGAGAGTAGCGAAGGGATTCTCCGTAAGCACCCCTTTGTGCAGGTATTCGCTGAGGAAGCCCGTCTCGGCATCGTCGCGCGAGATGCCGAACGTCGTCTGCGTGAGGTCGTTCGTGCCGAAGGAGAAGAATTCCGCGAATTCGGCAAGCTCGCCGGCAATCAGCGCGGCTCTGGGCACCTCGATCATGGTGCCGAACTCGTAGCGCACCTTCATGCCCTGCTCTTTCAGCACCGTGCGGGCCTCGTCCTCGAGAAGCTCGCGCTGCAGCTTGAGCTCGGCGCTCGTCGAGGCGAGCGGGATCATGATCTTCGGCTTGAGCTTGATGCCTTTGCGCGCGCAGGCGCAGGCGGCTTCCAGTATGGCGCGCATCTGCATGCGCACCAGCTCGGGCATATGGATGCCGAGACGCACGCCTCTCAGTCCGAGCATCGGGTTCTGCTCGTGCATCGCCTCCACGCTCTCGAGCAGCAGCCGCTTGGAGCGAAGCAGGGGCCGCAGCGTCGCGGGATCGCCATCGTTGAGACGGATCCGGGTCTCCAGCTCGATGACGGTGCTGTAGAGCTCGTCGCGGCTCGGCAGGAACTCGTGCAGCGGCGGATCGATCAGGCGGATGGTGATCGGCAGGCCGTCCATCGCCTCGAAAAGGGCGACGAAATCCGCGCGTTGCATGGGCAACAGCTTCGCGAGGTGCTCGGCGCGCCTCTCCGCGTCGGGCGCGAGAATCATGCTCTGCACGATCGGTATGCGGTCGGCCTCGAAGAACATGTGCTCGGTGCGGCACAGGCCGATGCCTTCGGCGCCGAATTTGCGTGCGCGCTCGGCGTCGCGCGCGTAGTCCGCGTTGGCCCAGACGCCCAGCCGGCGAAAGCCGTCGGCCCAGGACAGGAGCTCGATGAAGTGCGGGTCGGTCACGTCCGGCACCACGGTCTCCAGCTCGCCGGCGAACACTTCGCCGGTTCCGCCGTCGATCGACAGCCAGTCCCCCTCCTTCAGGACCCGGCCGCTCGAGGTGCGCATCTCCCGGCGCTGGAGCGACACTTCGAGCGAGACCACGCCGACGACCGCCGGTATGCCGAACTGCCTCGCGACCAGCGCCGCGTGGCTGGTCCTGCCGCCGCGGCTCGTGACTATGCCCTGCGCGGCAAGCATGCCGTGGACGTCTTCCGGCCGGGTTTCCGGCCGCACCAGGATGACTTTCTTCTTCAGCGTCTTCGCCCAATGCTCGGCCGTGTCGGCGTCGAAGACGATCTGGCCGATCGCGGCGCCCGGCGAAACGTCCAGCCCCTCGGCGATCATCGCTTCCGCCTCCTTCGCCTTGGCGCGCGCGGCGGCGTCGAGCTGGGGATGGAGAAAGTAGTCGATGTGCTCCGGGGTGACGCGCCGTACCGCCTCGGCCTTGGTGATCAGCTTTTCCTTCGCCAGCTCGACGGCGATGCGGATCGCCGCCCGCGCCGTGCGCTTGGCGTCGCGCGTCTGCAGCATCCACAGCTTGCCGCGCTCGATGGTGAACTCGATGTCCTGCACCTCGCGGTAGTGCTTTTCCAGCACGCGCGCGATGCGCCTGAGCTCCTTGTCGATCTTGGGCATCAGGCGTGCGAGCTCGCCGATGCGCAGCGTGGTGCGCGAACCCGAGACCACGTCCTCGCCCTGCGCGTTCATCAGAAAATCGCCCTCGAGCTCGTTCTCGCCGGTGGTGATGTTGCGCGTGGCGGCAACCCCGGTACCGGATTCGGCGCCCAGGTTGCCGAACACCATGGTCACCACGGTCACCGCCGTGCCGAGATGGTGCGGAATACCCGCTGCCTTGCGATAGTCGTATGCCCGTTTGCCGTTCCATGAGCGGAACACCGCCATGGTCGCGAGTTGCAGCTGCTCCACCGGATCCGCGGGAAACGGACGCCGCGCATGCTCTTGCACGATGCGCTTGAAGCCGGCGGTCACCTCCTTCAGGTCCTCGGTGAGAAGCTCGGCGTCGTTCCACACGCCGCGCCGCGCGCGCTGCTCGGCCAGGCGCTCCTCGAAGGCCCTGCCCGGCACGCCGAGCACGACGCCGCCGTACATCTGGACCAGCCGCCGGTACGCATCGAAGACGAAGCGCTCGTCGCCGGTGAGGCGCGCGAGCCCCTCGGCCACCTCGTCGTTCAAGCCGATGTTGAGAACCGTATCCATCATGCCGGGCATGGAAAACTTCGCGCCCGAACGGCACGATACGAGGAGCGGATTGCGCGGATCACCGAATTTTTTGCCCGTCGCCTTCTCGAGCGCGCGCAACGCCGTCAGCACCTGCTCCCACATGCCCTTCGGAAAGCGCTCCTTCGCAGCCAGAAACGCCTTGCACGCTTCGGTCGTCACCACAAACCCCGGCGGAACCGGCATTTTCAGCTTCACCATTTCCGCCAGATTGGCGCCCTTGCCGCCCAGCAATCCGCGCACGCCGTCGCCCGAGCCTGCCGCGCGTCCGGCAAGCGTCAGCTCATCGAACGAATAGACGTACTTGACCGCGTTTTTCTTCGAAGGAGATTTGTTCATCGACCTTTCGATTCTCTTCGCCCGCCCTGGATTGCGAAATTGTACGATGTCGCCGGAATTGATCCTGGACAAGACTGAATGAAGGCGCCACGCCGCTCGGCCGCGGTTGCGCTCATGGTCGCGGCGCCGGTGCTGTGGAGCAGCGCCGGCGTGGTCACGCGCCACCTCGAGCGCGCCCCCGCCTTCGAGCAGGTGTTCTGGCGCAGCCTCTTTGCCTGCGCGTTCGTCGCGCTGACGCTCTCGGTGCTCCAGCGCAGGACGCCGTTCAAGGCCCTGCATGCGGCCGGCTGGCCGGGACTTTTCTCGGGCGCGATGTGGGCAGTCATGTTCACCGCGTTCGTGCTCGCCCTGTCGCTCACCACCACAGCCAATACCCTCGTCACGATGAGCATCAGCCCGCTCCTCACGGTGTTGCTCGCGCGCATGCTTCTCAAGGATCCGGTTCCGGCCCGAACCTGGGTCGCCGCGGGGGCCGCCGCGGCCGGGATCGCCTGGATGTTCAGCGAGGGCCTCTCGGCAAGCGATTCGCGCCACGTCGGCGGCATGCTGGTCGCCTTCCTCGTCCCGATGGCCGCGGCAGCGAACGTGATCGTCCTGCGCGCGAGCGCCGCGCGCGTCGATCTCATCCCGGCGGTCATGCTGGGCGGCGCGCTTTCGTGCCTCATCGCTCTGCCCCTGGCATGGCCATTTTCGGCTTCAGCCCGAGACATCGTCCTATTGGCCCTGCTGGGCGTCTTCCAGCTGGGGCTGCCGTGCATGCTGCTCGTGCTCGCCAGCCGCGCGCTGCTCGCGCCCGAGCTTGCGCTGCTGGGGCTGCTGGAGGTGGTGCTCGGGCCTCTATGGGCCTGGCTGGGCGCGGGCGAGGTGCCGGGGCGCGCGACCCTCATCGGGGGCGCCGTGGTTCTCGCCGCTCTAGCGGGCAACGAGCTCGCCGCGTTTAGGGGTATAATGCGCGACAAGCTTTCTGTAACGCGTATTTCCGGTTAGCGTTTCAGTCCGTTGTGCGGTCCATCCTGGACCTCAAATAACAAGCTAGAAACAGCGTCTGCCTGAACCGGTCGAAGGCAACCCCTTCCCAGGCCGAGCTCAGGAGAAATCTCATTAGCACCACGTTCGAAGGCCTCGGCCTTAATACCGACCTCATGCGCGCTGTAGCCGACCAGGGCTACACCGTCCCCACTCCCATCCAGGCGCAGGCGATCCCCGTCGTCCTCGCCGGCCGCGATCTCATCGGCGCGGCGCAAACGGGAACCGGCAAGACCGCCGGCTTCACCCTGCCCCTGCTGCAAAGGCTTGCCGGAAAGGCTTCCGGCAGCTATTCCCCGGCGCGCCACCCGGTGCGCGCGCTCATCGTCACGCCGACGCGCGAGCTCGCCATCCAGGTGGAGGAAAGCGTGCGCACCTACGGCAAGTACCAGAAGCTGAAGTCGACCTGCATCTATGGCGGCGTCGGCATCCAGCCGCAAATCGACGCGCTGCGCGGCGGCATCGACGTGGTCGTCGCCACGCCGGGCCGCCTGCTCGACCACGTGCAGCAGAAGACCATCGACCTGCGCCAGGTCGAGATCCTGGTGCTCGACGAGGCCGACCGCATGCTCGACATGGGCTTCATCCCCGACATCCGCCGCATCCTCGCGCTGGTACCGGCGACGCGGCAGAACCTGCTGTTCTCGGCCACCTTTCCGGAAGAGATCCGCAAGCTTGCCGCGTCCTTCATGAAGGACCCGGTCACCGTCGAAGTGGCGCGCCGTAACACGCCGGCCGAATTGGTGGCGCAGGTCGCCCATCCGGTGGCCTCCGACAAGAAGCGCGATCTTCTCGCGCACCTCGTCAAGACCAACGACTGGCGGCAGGTGCTCGTCTTCACGCGCACCAAGCACGGCGCGAACCGCCTGGCGCAGCAGCTCGAGCGCAGCGGCATCGAAGCCGACGCGATCCACGGCAACAAGAGCCAGAACGCCCGCACGCGGGCGCTGACGCGCTTCAAGGACAACGAGCTGCGCGTGCTCGTCGCGACCGACATCGCCGCGCGCGGCCTCGATATCGAGGCGCTGCCGCACGTCGTGAACTACGACATGCCGCATGTCGCGGAAGACTACGTGCACCGCATCGGCCGCACCGGCCGCGCGGGCGTGGAGGGCGAGGCGGTTTCGCTGGTCAGCCCGGAAGAGCGCCCGCTGATGGCGGCGATCGAAAAGCTCATCAACCGCAAAATCGAGCACCGCGAGGTCGCCGGCTTCGAGCCGGGCAGCGCCAGCGCGCCCCGCGAAGCCCAGGAGCCGAGGCGCGAGCAGCGGCCCCCGAGGCAGGCGCAGCAGCGGCAACCGCGCCGCAACGGCCAGCAGCAACCGCGCCGGAGCGGCCAGCAGCCGCCGCGTGTGAGCAGCGAGCAGCCGCCGCGGCGGAGCGGCCAACCGCCGCGCCGCGACGGCCGGCCACAGCAGCGCGTCAACGGGCAGGCGCGACCGTTCGCACGACGAAACGGCAGTCGCGGCGGCTACGTCAGCCCGGAGCTCGAAGCGCAGATCCGCGAAGGCCGCATGCGCGCACGCGAGGATGGCCCCTTGGAGCCCGCGGAGCAGATCCAGCCGGCGCAGCCGCCGGCGCCGCGTCCCGCGCCGACCATCACGCACCGGGCTTCCCGCGGCATTCGCCGCGCGCTCGGCGCGCTGCTCGGCAACGGCGGCAACAAGGACGACGCGAGCTGATCGGGCACGCGGCTTGCTGCCTTCTTTTCATTCGCGAAAGGAGGCAGCAACCATGTTGGGACTGAGGAAGATCAGCGATCGGGTGGTCAGCTCCGGGTCGAGCACGGTCCAAAGCAGTAACCAGGCCGCGAAATCGGCCTACACCTATGCGATGAATCATCCGAAAACAACCGCCGCGGTCGTGCTCGGCACGGGCGTCGCCGCCGCGCTGTTGTGGCTGATGCAGCGCAACGGCGGCTACCAGGAGGTCCGCAAGCAGGTACTGAAGCGGGTGCGCAGCGCGTAACGCCGCTTCGCGCTGCGGCGGGGCAATAAAATAAGAGGATGCGCGAACCCCAAGCCAAAGCGATTCACCTCAAGGATTACGCCCCACCCGCCTTTCGCATCGACACGGTCGACCTCGACGTCGACATCCGCGAAGCCGATGCGCTGGTGCGGGCGAAGCTGCAGATCAAACGCAATTCGCCGGGCAAACTGGTCCTGGACGGGGACGAGCTCGAGCTCGTCTCGGTCCTGATCGACGGGAAGCCCGTGGCTTACGAGGCGACCGCGGAGACGCTCACCATCGCCGAGGTGCCCGGCGCCTTCGCGCTGGAGACCGTGAGCCGCATCCTCCCGCAGCGAAACACCAAGCTCGAGGGCTTGTACGCGACGAAGAACGGCTTCGTCACGCAATGCGAGGCGCAGGGCTTCCGGCGCATCACCTGGTTCATCGACCGCCCCGACGTGATGGCGCGCTACGCCACCACGGTGCGCGCCGACCCGGCGAAGTACCCGGTGCTCCTCTCCAACGGCAATCTGGTGGGCTCGGGAAAAGGCTGGGCGCGCTTCGAGGATCCGTTCCCCAAGCCCTCGTACCTCTTCGCGCTGGTGGCGGCGAACCTCGAAGTCCTCGAGGATCGCTACAAGGACAAAAAGCTGTTCGTTTATGTCGAGCCGGGCAAGCTCGACCAGGCGGGCTGGGCCATGGACTGCCTCAAGCGCGCCATCGCCTGGGACGAGAAGCGCTTCGGCCTCGAGCTCGACCTCGACCAGTACAAGATCGTCGCGGTCGGCGACTTCAACTCCGGCGCCATGGAGAACAAGGGCCTCAACATCTTCAACACCAAGTACGTCCTCGCGCGCGCCGACACCGCCACCGACGTCGACTACTTCGGCATCGACCGCGTGGTGGCGCACGAGTACTTCCACAACTGGACCGGCAACCGCGTGACCTGCCGCGACTGGTTCCAGCTCTCGCTGAAGGAAGGCCTCACCGTGTTCCGCGACCAGGAATACGGCGCCGACACCTATTCGCGGGCGCTGACGCGCATCCAGGAGGTGCGCGGCCTGCGCGCGGCGCAATTTCCCGAGGACGCCGGCCCGATGAAGCATCCGGTGCGGCCGCAGTCGTACGTGGAGATCCGCAACTTCTACACCATGACGGTGTACGAGAAGGGCGCCGAGGTGGTGCGCATGCAGCACACGCTCCTCGGCGAGGAGAAGTTCCAGGCTGGGATGAAGCTCTATTTCCGGCGCCACGACGGCCGGGCGGTGACCTGCGACGATTTCGTGCAGGCCATGCAGGACGCCTCCGGCATCGATCTCTCGCAGTTCAGGCACTGGTACGACGTTGCGGGCACCCCAACCGTGGAGGCATCGAGCGAGTTCAGGGATGGCATCTTCACCTTGAAGCTAAGACAGTCGATGAATCCGCCGTTCCATATCCCGTTTGCGGTCAAGATCGGCGCGCACGAGCGCGTCCTGTCCCTCACGAAGTCCGAGGAAAGCTTCGACTTCCCCGTAGCGGAGAAGCCGGTTCCCTCGCTGCTGCGCGGTTTTTCCGCGCCGGTCATCCTCAACTACCCGTACACAGAGGACGACCTGCTGCACCTGATGGCGCGCGACGACGATCCGTTCAACCGCTGGGAAGCGGCGCAGCGGCTCGCTACCTCCACGATCCTCGACCGCGGCGGCCTGCCCTCGCCCTCCTTCGTCGCCGCGGCGCGCAACCTCCTCGACGACCCGGATCCCGCATTTTCCGCCGAGGCGCTGAACCTCCCTTCGGAGACGTTTCTCGCCGAGCAGGTGGACGTGGTCGACCCCGATCGCCTGCACGAAGCTCGCAACCGGCTGCGCCGCGAGCTGGCCCGCGCGCTGAAGGACGAGCTGTTTTCGAGGTACCGGGCACTCGAGAACCAGGGTGCGTACTCGCCGGACGCGGTTTCCGCCGGCCGGCGGGCGCTGCGCAACCTGTGCCTCGGCTACCTCGTCGAGCTCGGCGAATCGGCGCTGGCGCATGCGCAGTTCCAGCGCGCGAACAACATGACCGACGCCATGGCGGCCCTCGCGGCGCTCGCCAACGTCGAGTGCCCGGAGCGCCAGCCGGCGCTCGACGCGTTCTACGCGAAGTGGCAGAACGAGCCGCTCGTCGTCGACAAGTGGCTCGCGGTGCAGGCGACCTCCCGCCTGCCCGGAACGCTGGCGCGCGTCAACGCGCTGCTCTCGCATCCGGCGTTCGACATCAAGGTGCCCAACAAGGTGTACGCGCTGATCCGCGCGTTCGCCGCAAACCATGCGCGCTTCCACGCCGCCGACGGCGCGGGCTACGCGTTCCTCGCCGACCAGGTGATCGCGCTCAACGCCATCAACCCGCAGGTGGCCGCGCGCATGGCGCGCGGCTTCGACCGCTGGAAAAAATTCGACGAGCGCCGCAAGGCGAATGCCAGGGCGGCGCTGGAGCGCATCCGCGACAGCAAGGACCTCAGCAAGGACGTTGACGAGATCGTATCCAAAGCGTTGAGCTGATGACGGCGACCGTCGTCACGGTCTTCGTCATCGTCTACGCGGGCATGATTCTCGGCGGGTTGCCGTTCCTGCAGCTCGACCGCACGGGAGTGGCGCTGCTCGGCGCGATCGCCATTGTCGGGCTCGGCGCGCTCACCCCCGAGCAGGCGGCCCTTTCCATCCACCTGCCGACGCTGCTACTGCTGTTCTCCTTCATGGTCATCTCGGCCCAGATGCGGCTCGGCGGCTTCTACACCTGGGTCACGCTGCGCATCGCCGAGCTGCCGGTGGCGCCGCCGGCGCTGCTCGCGGCGACGATGGCGGCAGCGGCGGCGCTCTCAGCCGTATTCAGCAACGACGTCGTCTGCCTCGCCATCGCTCCGGTGCTCGCCGACGCGTGCCTCAAGCGGGGCCTCGACCCGATGCCTTATCTGCTCGGCCTCGCCTGTGCCGCCAACGTCGGCTCGGCGGCCACGCTGATCGGCAACCCGCAGAACATGCTGATCGGCGAGGTGCTTCGGCTTTCCTTCGCCGCCTATCTCGGCACCGCGCTCGTGCCGGTCCTCGCCGGGCTGGCGACCGCCTGGGCGATCATCGCCTGGCAGGCGCGCGGCCGCTGGGCCGGCGGGGTGACCGGCCTCCCGGCCCCGGAACGCCGAGAGCGCGCAACCGCAGGCCTCGACCGCTGGCAGACGGCGAAGGGGCTGGCGGTCGCCGGCGCCCTGGTCGTTATCTTCGTCTTCACGTCGTGGCCGCGCGAAGTGGCGGCCCTGATCGGGGCGGGGATCCTGATGATGAGCCGGCGGCTGCACTCCAACAAAATGCTCGGGCTGGTGGACTGGGAGCTGCTCATCCTGTTCATCGGCCTGTTCGTGGTGAACCATGCGCTCGCGCGCACCGGCGTCACCGCCGATGCGGTGCGCGCGCTCGCCAGCGCGGGCCTGCCGCTCGCCGAGCCGGCGCCGCTTTTCGCTGCGACCTTCGTGCTGTCGAACGTCGTCTCCAACGTTCCGGCGGTCATGCTTCTGCTGCCCGCCGCCAGCGAGCCGTTCTCCGGCCCGATGCTCGCGCTCGTCAGCACGCTCGCCGGCAACCTGCTCATCGTGGGCTCGATCGCCAACATCATCGTGGTCGGCGCCGCGCGCCGGCACGGCATCGCGATCGACTGGCGCCGCCACGCGCGCACCGGCATCCCGGTGACGTTGGCGACGCTGGGCCTCACTGCTGCCTGGTTCGCGCTCGTCGCGTGATGCGGGATCAGGCGCCAGCGTAGGCGCCGCCGCGCCGGTCGGCGATGTCCACCCGCCGCTCGCGCGGCACCGGCATCGAGCGCTGCCTGCGGTCGATCATTCCGTGCCTGCGGTCCTTTCCGGAGAAAGCGGCTCGCGTGGCCGTGGACACGTAATTGATGAACTTGCGCGCAAGGCCCTTGAACATAAAACACCTCCTTCGAGCGGTGCACAGGCAATTTTTGTTCCATCATGCAGGTGAAAGGAGGCTGCATATGAGCAACCTGGTGCTGGCAACGGCGGCGTTCCTGGCGACGCATTTCGTATCGAGCACCCCGTTGCGCGCGAAGCTCGTCGGCGCGATAGGCGAATGGCCCTACCGCGGCCTGTATTCGCTGATCGCATTCGGGACGCTCGCCTGGATGATCTGGGGCTACGCCACCGCCGAGCATGAACATCTGTGGACCGGGCCGCGGACTCCGCCGTACGCGGCGATGCCGCTCGTCTTCGTGCTTCTCGCGTGCGGCTACTGGCGCAATCCGACGATGGTGGGCGCCGACAAGCTGCTGAAGAGCGAGGAGCCGGCGCGCGGCATGATCCGAATCACGCGGCACCCCATCCTGTGGGCGGTGATGCTATGGGCCGCCTCGCACCTCGTCGCCCGCGGGGACTTGAAAGCAGTGGTGTTCTTCGGCGGCTTTCTCGTGCTTGCGGCGCTCGGCACGGTGCTCGTGGACGCGCGCAAGAAATCGAACCTGGATTGGGCCCGCTTCGCCGCGGTGACTTCCAACGTTCCTTTCGTCGCCATCGCGCAGGGGCGCAACCGCATCGTATGGCGCGAAATCGGCTGGCTGCGACCGGCGATCGGATTGCTCGCCTACGCCGGGGTGCTCCTCATTCACCCCTGAGCTTGCGCTGCACGCGCTCGTCGAACTTCGCGACGTTGACGATGACGCGCTCGTGCGTGCCGTCGCCGATCGGCTCCTTCTCGTCGCGCGCCTCGACGCGGAACGCCACGGTTCTGCCGGAGAAGCTCTCGACCACGGCGGAGGCCCAGATGCGCATCCCTACGGGGGTTGCCGCGATGTGGCGCACGTCGAGCCGCGTCCCGAGGCTTTGATAGCCGGGGGGCAGAAGGTGCTCGATCGCCGCGAGCGCCGCCGCCTCGATCACGTTGATCATCACCGGCGTGGCGAGCACGTGCACCTTGCCGCTGCCGATGCGCGGCGCGGTGTGCTCCTCGCGGACTACAAGCTCTGCGCTGCCCGTCAAGCCCGGCTCGATCATTGAGGCATGATACGGGACATGCCTGCACGTGTCGTAATCCTGGGCTGCGGCTTCGGCGGACTCTGGGCCGCGCAAACGTTGCGGAAGGCGCCGGCCGAGGTCACCGTGGTCGACCGCACGAACCATCACCTGTTCACGCCGCTCCTCTACCAGGTCGCCACCGCCGGGCTGTCGGCGCCGGCGATTGCCGCCCCGATCCGGCACATCCTCGCCGACCAGCGCAACACCACGGTGCTCCTTGGTGACGTTGTAAACGTCGATGTGATGCAAAAGCAGGTCGAGCTCGAAGACGGCGAGCGCCTCGCCTACGACTACCTCATCGTGGCCACCGGCTCGATGCACAGCTATTTCGGCAACGACGCCTGGGCGCCCTATGCGCCCGGCCTCAAGACGCTCGACGACGCGTTCGAGATCCGCAGCCGCATCCTGCTCGCCTTCGAGCATGCCGAGCGCGAGCCCGACGCGGCGAAGCGCGCCGGGTGGCTGACGTTCGTCGTGGTCGGCGGCGGCGCCACCGGCGTCGAGCTTGCCGGTACGCTCGCGGAGATCGCCCGCCACACGTTGCGCGGCGAGTTCCGCCGCTTCGATCCGCGCAACGCGCGCATCGTCCTGGTGGAAGGTTCGGAGCGCGTGCTGCCGCCCTACCCCGCGGACTTATCCGAAAAAGCGCGCCTGCAGCTCGAGCGCTTGGGCGTCACTGTGTGGCTCGGAAAGCGGGTAACCGGCGTGGACGCCGACGGCGTTACGCTCGGCGCCGAGCGTCTCGCGGCAAGGACGGTGATCTGGGCCGCCGGCGTCGCCAGCTCACCGCTCGGGCGCCCGCTCGGCGCGCCGCTCGATCGCGCGGGGCGCGTAAAGGTGGCGCCCGATTTGTCGGTGCCGGGCCATCCCGAGGTTTTCGTCGTCGGCGACCTGGCCGCCGTGGAAGGCGTCCCCGGCATCGCGCCGGCCGCGAAGCAGATGGGCCGGCATGCGGCTTTGAATGTAATAAGAACCCTGAGCGCAAAACAGCGAAAGGCGTTTCGCTATCGCGACTACGGCCAGCTCGCCACCATCGGAAGAAACGCCGCTGTCGCGTACTTCGGGCGCGTCAAGCTCTCAGGCTACCTCGCCTGGGTGGTGTGGCTGATCGCGCACATCTACTTCCTCATCAACTTCCGCAACCGCATCGTCGTGATGCTCGACTGGGCGTGGGCGTACTGGACCTTCAACCGCTACGCCCGCATCGTCACCAAGATGATCACCTGAGCGACTCAGTCCCACAGCCGGGCGGCGCCGCGCACTCCGCTCGAATCGCCGTGCGCATGGCGCGCCAGGCGAGTCGCCACATAGTCCGAGAATACGTACCGGTGCCAGCGGCGCGGCACCTCGGTGTAGAGCTGTCTCACGTTCGACATTCCGCCGCCGAGCACGATCACGTCCGGGTCGAGCACGTTGATCACCGAGCCGAGCGCGCGGGCCAGGCGCTCGACATACCGGCTCAGGGCCTCGGATTGCAGCGCCACGACTTTTTCAGGGGTCAACGCTTCGCCGCTTTGCTGCCGGTGATCTCGCGCCAGCCCCGGACCTGAAAGGTAGGTTTCAATGCAGCCCGGGCGGCCGCAATAGCAGGGCGGGAGCGGCAAGTCCTGCGGCGTCGGCGCCGGCAGCGGATTGTGTCCCCACTCGCCCGCGATGCCGTTCGCACCGCCGAGCAGCTTGCCATGCGCCACGATGCCGCCGCCCACCCCGGTGCCCAGAATCACGCCGAAGACGACCGCCGCATCTTTTCCCGCGCCGTCGGTCGCCTCCGAGAGCGCGAAGCAATTCGCATCGTTCTCGAGCCTCACCTCGCGCCCGATCGCTTTCTCGAGATCCTGCTTGAGCGGCCTTCCGATCAGCCACGTGGAGTTGGCGTTCTTCACGAGCCCGGTCACGCGCGACAGGTTGCCTGGTATCCCGACGCCTACGGTGCCCTCGCCCGCCTCCGCCACCAGGGCAGCGACCGCCCGAACCGTCGCCTCGTAATCGTTCCGGGGCGTGGCCACGCGCTTTCGAAACACCTCGCGCGCGCCCTCGAGCGCGATCGCCTCGATCTTGGTGCCGCCTAAGTCAATACCTATCCTTGAGCCCAAACGGATTACCCAAGGACGCCCTTGATCACGCCGATCAGTATGTTCTTCGAGTACGGCTTGGTCACATAGCCGTCTGCGCCCAAAGCCAAACCCTCTGCTATATAGGCGGGCTCATTTACGACCGTAAGCATGACGATCGGCAAGGACGCGAGGCGCGGATGGCGGCGTAAGTCGGACAACACGCTGAAGCCATTCCCGTCTGGCAGCATTAGATCCAGAAGCAGCAAGTCTGGCACTTCGTCTTGCGCGAGGTATGTCTTCAATTGCGATACGGACGCGACGGCGCGGACCTTGTAACCCGCCGCGCTGACTCGCAGGTCTGCCAGGGCTAGCTGATCCGGGTCGTCTTCCACGATCAGGATCGTGGTTTCGGCCGCAGGCTTGGGATTGCGGGCCTTGCTCGAGCGTTCGGCTAGATATGCCCCGGTCTCGGCAAGCACCGCAGAGGCTTCCGCAGCGACCTTTGATATCGGCTCGCTGTCGCCGCTGCCGACGCGAGATTCGATGAAGCGCAGCTCCTCGAGCTCGTGCAGCCAGTCTTGCACCAGCTGCTCGGGGTGATCGCCAAGAAGCTCTTGGATCGCACGTGCATCGCCCTGAACGTCAATGCTCCGCAGCAGCCGGCGATACCGCTCGGGGATCGCAGTGTCCTGCGACTTCCATGCTTCGCGACCGGCGCTTGTCACCAACCACATGTACGGCCTCCCTCTTTATTGGCCCAGCCCTGCGACCGGAACTTACGCCGGCCAAACGCCGGGGGGGCTGACCTAGGTCAACGCTGGAGCCCGATGCATAATCAGGGACGCACCACCTTTAAATTCGACCAAGGAGAGCAGCCTATGGCCAAAGCTTACTGGATCGCCTGCTACCGTTCGATTTCCGACCCCGAGGCGCTCGCGGCGTATGCCAAGCTCGCGGGCCCGGCGATCCAGGCCGGGGGCGGCCGCTTCCTTGCGCGCGGCACGCCGGCCAAGACCTACGAGGCAGGCCTCAATCAGCGTACCGTGGTGATCGAGTTCGACAGCGTCGCCGCGGCGATCGCCACGCACGACAGCGAGTGCTACAAGGCGGCGCTCAAGGTCTTTGGCAATGCCGCCGAGCGCGACATGCGCATCGTCGAAGCCGCCGGCTAGGCGAGCGCGCCTCGATTTAAAGCATCGGCGGAAGGCGGTGCGGCGGCTCGGCGTAAAGCCCGGTCCACCACTTCCAGAAGCTCGCCTTGAAGCCGGCGAGGTCGATGCCGCGGTAAACCGTAGCGACCACCATCTGATATGCGCTCATGACCGCCTCCTTGTGAGCGCATGGTGATCTGCGGCGCGCCGCGGCGCGTGAGGCGGCTGTCCCGGGACAGCCCGAAAACCGGCTAGGACGGCCGGGACTGGTGTCCCAGGCCGCCCTCACGCGCGAGGACGATGGCCTGGGAGCGGTTCTCGACCCCGATCTTGTCGAAGATGCGCGTGATGTGATTGCGCACCGTCTTTTCCGACATGCCGAGATGCGCGGCGATCTGTGCGTTGTCCAGCCCTTGGGCGATGCGCTCGAGGATCTGCGCCTCGCGCGCGGTGAGCTCAGAGAACCTGACCGCGGTTTTCGCCTTCGGTGGCCGCGGGATGAAGGCCTCCAGCTCGTCGAAAAAGTGGCGGAACGCCGGTTCGTGCGCGAGCAGGATGTGGTTCTCGGTCTCGAGCGGCACGAGCCGCGCGCCGGGAATCAAGCTTGCCAGGATGCGCCCTTCCTCGAACGGTGCGCGCCGGTCGTCGCGACCGTGCAGCAGCAGGGTCGGGCAGGCGACCCGCGGAGCAATCTCGCGCACGTCGATGTTGAAAAACGCGCGGATGATGCGTACGGCGTTCTCGGGCGACACGGACTTGCGCTGCAGCTCGCTCATCGAGTTGATCTGCTCCAGCGTCGCTCCGGGAGCGAACTGGGTGGAGAAGATATGCCGGTAGGCGGGGTCGTCCCGGCCCCAACCGACTTCCACGAGCTTGAGCTGCGCCTCGAGCTCGCTTATGCGCTCCGCGGGCAGGCCCCGCTTCAGCGAGCCGCGCGCGTAGCCGCCAAGTATCGCAAGGTGGGACACGCGCTCCGGATGACGCACGATGTAGTCGATGGAAATCGAAGCCCCTTGCGAGCAACCAAGCAGGGCGAAGCGCTCGAAGCCCGCCGCATCCACCACGGCTTCCAGGTCCCGTGTCCAGGCTTCGGGAGAAATCTCGGCGACATCCCAGTCGGAGAGCCCGCAGGCGCGCTCGTCCATCCGCAGCAGCGTGTGGTTCCTCGAGAGCTCTTCGATCCATGGCTTCCACAGCGGGCTCTGGAACTCGTATTCCAGATGCGTCAGCCAGTGCGGCGCCTTGACGAGCAGCGGACCCCTGCCGGTGACCGCGTACGCGATGCGCGCGCCGTCGAAGCTCCTGCAGAAGCGGATCTGCTGGTTTACCAAGTCAGACGGCCTCGAATTTCAGGCGCTTGATGCGGTCCATGTTCATGCCTTCGATGCGGATCAGTTGCGTAGGTGCGCGGCGCCGCGGCGAGTGCAGGTCGCCCTCGTTGTACACGTACGCCGTCCCGGGCGTGAGCTTATAGCTGCGCAGGGCGCGCGCCTTGCCCGGCTTGCCGTCGGCTGGCGGAGCGACCAGCTCGTAATCGGTCATCTCCGTCTCGCCTTTCGCCTGCCCGTAGATCGCCCACGAAGGACCGTGATCGTGCGGCGGCGAGTCCTTGGCGCTCCTGTAGTTGTGCGCGAGGATGCAGAAGCCGAGCTCCGGGTCCTCGTGGAGCACCTGCCGCTCGGACGTGTCGTCGCGGATGTTTTCGTGAACAAAACCGGGATCGCGCAGCAGGTCTTCCAGCAGCATGCAGATCTTCCGGCGCCCGGACGGCCCGGGCTCGGACTTCAGAATCGTTTGACACTCGGCAGCAAACTGCTCCAGCGTGATCGACATCGCGTACCTCCTCGCTCGTACAATACCGCAAGGGGGCGAAGTGCGGCAGCTGGCAAGCTACGACTACGTCATCGTCGGTGCGGGAAGTGCGGGCTGCCTGCTCGCGAATCGCCTATCCCGCGATCCGCGGACACGGGTGCTGCTCCTCGAAGCCGGCGGGCCGGACGGCTATTTCTGGATCGGCATCCCGGTCGGGTATCTCTACACCATCGCCAACCCGCGCACCGACTGGTGCTACAAGACCGAGCCCGACGAGCACCTCGCCGGGCGCTCGATTCACTACGCGCGCGGCCGGGTGCTGGGCGGCTGCTCGTCGATCAACGCGATGATCTACATGCGCGGCCAGAAGGAGGACTGGGATCACTGGGCGGGGCTCGGCAACCGCGGCTGGTCCTGGGACGAGGTGCTGCCGATCTTCCGCTCGCTCGAGGACTACGAGCGCGGCGCGCAGGACGGCTACGGCGCCGGCGGCGAGGTGCGCGTCGAGGACCCGCGCGTGCGCTGGGAGATCATCGACGCGTGGCGCGAGGCCGCGGCCGAATGCGGCATCCCGCCCGTCAAGGTCTTCAATAACGGCGACAACTTCGGCTGCGCCTGCTTCCAGATGAACCAGAAGCGCGGCCGGCGCTGGAGCGCCACTAATGCCTTCCTGCGGCCGGTGATGCACCGGCAGAATCTCACCATCATGACCGGCGCACAGGTGTCGCGCATCCGCATGGAAGGCCGCGAGGCGAAGGGCGTCGAGTTCACCCATCGCGACCAGAAGTTTTTCGCCGAGGCGAAAGCGGAGACGATTCTCGCCGCCGGCGCCATCGGCTCGCCGCAGCTGCTGCAGCTGTCGGGCATCGGTCCCGGCGAGCTTCTTCGGAAGCACCAGATACCGGTCGTTCACGAGCTTCGCGGCGTCGGGGAAAACCTGCACGACCACCTGCAGATCCGCATGCAGTACAAGGTGAAGAACGTGAAGACGCTGAACGGCATCGCCAACAGCCTGTGGGGCAAGGCGCTGATGGGCCTGGAGTACTTCGTCTTCCGCACCGGGCCGCTCACCATGCCGCCCTCGCAGGCGGGCGCCTTCGCGAAGAGCGACCCGTCCCAGCCCACGCCCAACATCGAATGGCACGTGCAGCCGCTCTCGCTCGACAAGTTCGGCGATCCGCTGCACGCCTTCCCGGCCATCACGCCGAGCGTATGCAACCTGCGGCCGAGCTCGCGCGGCTGGATACGCATCAAGTCGCCCGACCCCGCGTCGTACCCCGAGATCCGGCTGAATTACCTGCAAACAGAAGACGATCGAAAGGTCGCTGTCGACGGCATGCGCTTCACGCGCCGCATCATGGCCGCGAAGGCACTGGCGAAATACGAGCCGGAAGAGTACAGGCCGGGAATTTCGGTCCAAGAGGATGGGGCGCTTGAAAGGGCCGCGGGCGAGCTCGGCACCACGATCTTCCACCCGGTCGGTACCTGCAAGATGGGAAGCGATCCGCTGGCGGTCGTGGACGAGGAGCTGCGCGTACGCGGCGTCGCCCGCCTGCGCGTCATCGATGCGTCGATTTTCCCGAGGATCACCTCCGGCAATACGAACGCGCCGACCTACGTGATCGCCGAGAAAGGCGCGCGCTCGATCCTGCGAAGCGCGGGCTCGGGCTGATGCCGATGCTCGACTGGCTCGAAAAGAAACCGAATCACCCCATGACCAGCGTCGCGGAGGCGCGCAAGCTGCTCGAGGAGCTTCCGCAAGATCCGCAAAAGGCGCTCGCTGACCTGACGCAGTGGCTTGCTTCGGTGACCGAGACGCCCGATTTCCGTGTCGATGTGCGTGCGCAGGTGCTCGGAGTAATCGACGAACGGGCACAGCCGTTGGAGCGCGCGGTGCGAGCGCTGTACCTGGCCCAGCCCGACCTGCGGCGCGGGCATGGCAGGGAGCACTGGCAATCGGTGTACGACTTCTGGAGCCAGCTGGCTTCCGGCTACGGCGTCTGCCGCCGCGACTACCAGGCGGGCGCCAAGGGCGCCGCGGCCGCGAAGGACGCGCTGGCGCTGATCGGCGCGCGCGAGATCCGCGCGCTCGGCCAGCGCATGAAGCTGCTGCTGATGCGCTATCAGCCCCTCGAGGAGCCGCTGTGGGCGGCGCTGCACGAGTCCTATGCTCTGGCCGATTCGCGCCGGCATGTCGCGCAGAGCTTCAAAGCCTACCCGAGCGATCCGATCGAGACGTCGGTGCGCACCGAATTCGCAAAGGCGCTGATGCTCGAGATGGCCAGCGCCGAGAGCCTCTCGGCGCCGAAGATCGAGCTCGCCTTCCGCATCATCTACCGGTTCGCCCCGTTGTTCGTTCTCGGTCCCGAGCCCGCCGCCGGCGCGACGTTCGTCACCGATCTTGCCGCGCCGAAGCCGCCACGACCGGTGTCGGTCGACGAGCGGCCTGCGCCGACGCTGCGCTTCTTCGGCATGGGCGAGGCAACGCCCAAGCTGGAGGAGATGATCACGCAGAACGAGCAGGGCCTGCTCGTCGAGGAGCATCGCCTCGGCCAGGAATTTTCCTCCGGCGAGAAGATCACGGTGCTCAAGCACCTGCTGCTGCACTGGGGCCCCAATCCGCCGCACCGCGCCCGGACGCGCGTGCAGATCAGCGGCGAGCTTTCCGTCGTGCACGGCTATCGCGCCGTGTGCCACCACATCGTCAACATCGAAGCCTCGAGCATGGGCGAGCTCGCCGAGAACATGGAGGTGAAAGCGCGGCAGAAGGCCGGGCTCGGGCTCGCCGCCGAAGAGGTCCAGGAGCCGCCCGAGCTGTGGATGCAGCAGGACGCGAGCGACCTGGGCGTGGGCGCGCTCGTGCCGCCCGGCGCGGGCAAGTGGGTTGCGGTCGGCTGCCTGTGCGCGATCAAGCCCGCGGGCGACTCGCGGTGGTGGGCCGGGGTCGTGCGCCGCTTGAGCGCCGACGCGAAGAGCCGCCTGGGCGCCGGGATCGAGGTGCTTGCCAAGAAGCCCGCCGCGGTGTGGCTGCGCGTCCTCGGGCGCCATGAAGCGAAAGTGTCCGACTGGGAATCGGCCTCCGGCTCCTTCGCCTACGAGTACCTTCACGCGGTAATGCTCACCGACCACGCCAAGGCGCACGACCGGCCGGTGCTGCTTCTGGAGAAGAACCGGTTCGTGCCGGGGCAGATCTACGAAATGATGGTCGGCGACAAGAGCCGCCACGTGATCCTCAAGGAGTTCCTCGAGCAGGGCGAGGACTACGACCTCGGCAGCTTCGAGTGGTACCAGGGGCAGGTCGCCCAGCCGGCTTGAACTTCGCCGCCCCGGCCCTATCTAAAGGGCCGATAAAGGAGAACTCTAACCGTATGAAACGCATAGTGCTGTTCCTCGCCACCAACATCGCCGTGCTGGTGGTCCTGTCGATCATCATCAACGTGCTCGGCGTCGGCCAGTTCCTGACGGCCGAGGGCATCGACTACACCACGCTGCTCGTCTTCTCTGCCGTGATCGGCTTCGGCGGCGCCATCATCTCGCTGCTCATCTCCAAGTGGATGGCGAAGATGAGCACCGGCGCGCGGGTGATCGACGGGTCGGAGGGCACGACCGAGTACTGGCTGGTGTCGACGGTCAAGAAGCTCGCCGACACTGCCGGCATCGGCATGCCCGAAGTCGCGATCTTCGCAGGCGCGCCCAACGCCTTCGCCACCGGGGCGTTCAAGAATTCCGCGCTGGTCGCGGTGTCGACCGGCCTGCTCGAGAGCATGAGCCGCGAGGAGGTGGAAGCGGTGCTCGGGCACGAGGTGGCGCACGTCGCCAACGGCGACATGGTCACGCTCACGCTGATCCAGGGCGTGGTGAACACCTTCGTCATCTTCCTGTCGCGCATCATCGGCTTCATCGTCGACAAGCTGATCTTCCGCACCGAGCGCGGCGTCGGCCCGGGCTTCTTCATCGCCTCGCTCGTCGCGCAGGTGGTGCTCGGCATCCTCGCCTCGATGATCGTCGCCTGGTTCTCGCGCCAGCGCGAGTTCCGCGCCGACCGCGGCTCCTCCGAGCTGCTGGGCTCGCCGAAGCCGATGATCAACGCCCTCGCCCGTCTCGGCGGCGTGCCGGCCGGCGAGCTGCCGCAGGCCTTCGAGGCGCACGGCATCAAGCAGAGCCAGTCGCGCTTCCTGGGGCTTTTCGCCAGCCACCCGCCGATCGAGGAGCGCATCGCCGCGCTCCAGGGGCGCGCGCAGTAAAGCCCGAAAAGGGGTCGGAGCAAATGCTCTGACCCCGTTTTCTTTCCCGCTTACGAGACGATAAGCGTAAGCGCAGCGCCGATGCGCTGCATCTGCGCCTCGGTGATCATGCCGCCCAGGATCTTCTGGAAGCGCTCGTCCTGCACCCCCGAGCCGATGTACTGCCAGCGGTAGGCCTTGAACACCGTGTCGCGCAGCCTATCGACCTGCGGCTTGTCGAAGGTCCGGCCACACACGCGCAGGAAGTAGTCGACGTCGGCCGCCGACTGCATCTGCAGGATTCGGTCGACCGCCGCTACCAGATCGATGAGATCGCTGACCGCCTGGTCGCGCTGTGCCGCTGTCAGCCGGGCGTTCTCGCGGCTCCATTCCAGCTCGTCGAGGATGGCGTGCTGCGACTCCTCCTTCCAGTGGAACAGGAACACGTCCTTCCACAGCTCCGAGAGCTCCGGGTCGGGGTCGATGCTCTGCCGGTAGTGCGCCTGGGTGAAAAGCTCGATATGGCAGGTGAGCGCGAGCACCGCCCAGGTGCATTTCGACAGTACCGCCGCCGCGACGTCGTTCGGCTGCGGCAGGAAGCTGTATCCCGCCGGCATGTCGGCGGCGATCATCGTCTCCATCCGCCTGAAGAGCTCCTGGTGCTTGAGCTCTTCGTCGGTGAAGCGCACCAGCGCCTCGAGCGCGGTCTGATCGCCGAGCCAGTGGTCCCGGCTGATCTCGAGGATCTTGGCGCCGATATAGCGCTCGACCAGCCCGAAGATGTTGGCGTACGTGCGGCCCTGGATCTGGCTGAGCAGGCGCTTCTCGCCGGCGCCGAGGAAATCGAGCGCGCCGACTTTCGACAGCGCGTCGGGCAGGAACTTCTTCGACAGATCGAACGCGCGCCCGCGGATGACGTCGCGGTCGATCTCCCAGCGGATGCGCTTCGAGGCCTGGACGCACCTGGCGTAGCGCTCGCTCGTTGCGGTCTGCGGCATGGCTTGCATGGTTTCCTCCTGTTGAGTGGGTCGATGAGGCAGCTCCATGCTCACGCGATGCCGCCGGCAGCGCATGAGGCGCCGGCCCCGGGACAGCGGAAAGTCGAAGCGGGAAAACCGGGACGGGCGTCCCGGCCAGGAGGTCAGTCCTTGCGCGCCTGGCCGAGCCCGCGCTCGCGCGCCAGCACGATGGCTTGCGAGCGGTTCTCCACGCCGATCTTGTCGAAGATGTGCGTGATGTTGTTGCGCACGGTCTTCTCCGAGAGCGCCAAGCGCGCCGCGATCTGGGCGTTGTCGAGGCCCTGCGCGATGAGATCGAGAATCTCGCGCTCGCGCGCGGTGAGCTCGGGAAAAGCGCCCGGCCGCGGGCGCTGCGCGGGGGGATAGAACGCGGTGACCGCCTCGAGGAAGTCGTGCCAGGCCGGTTCGTTCTGCATCATCAGGTGGTTGCGCGTCTCCAGGCTGAGGAAGCGCGCTCCGGGGATCAACCCGGCGATCAGCCTTCCCTCCTCGAACGGTATGCGTACCTCGCCGCGGCCGTGCAGGACGAGCGTCGGGCATCTGATGAGCCGCGCCTGCGCCTGCACATCGAGCTTGCTGTTGGTCCGGAATATCGTTGCCGCCGTCTTCGCCGAGGCCGTCAGCGGCATCAGGTCATTGAAAGCGCGGATGGCTTCGAGCCCTGCGTCGGGCATGAACTGCGTACTGAAGACCTGGCGGAACGACGGATCGTCGCTGCCCCAGCCGAGCTCGATCAGCTTGACCATGGTTTCCATCTGCTCGAGCCGCTCCGGCGACAGGCCGCGCCGCGCCCAGCCGCGGGCGAACCCGCCGCTGATGATGAGATGAGTCACGCGTTCGGGATGACGCGCGGCATAGGCGATGGCAAACGCCGCGCCCTGCGAAAGGCCAAGCAGGGCGAAGCGCTCGAACTGCGCCGCGTCCACTACCGCCTCGAGATCCCGCACGTGCGCCTCGAGGGAGATTTCGGGCACCTCGCGATCCGAAAGCCCGGTGCCGCGCTGGTCGAAGCGCAGCAGCCGGTAGCGCCTGGACAGGTCCTCTACCCAGGGCCGCACCGCCGGATTGTTCCAGTCGTGCTCCAGGTGAGTGAACCAGTGCGGGGAGCGCACGAGCGGCGGACCTTCGCCCGAGATCGCATAGGCCAGGCGAACGCCGTCGCTGGAAGTGCAGAAGCGGACCTGCGGCCGCATTCAGCTGATTCTACGCGCCGACGCCATAGCGTCGCGCCTTGGGGTCAGGGCATTTGCCCTGGCCCCATTTATTTTTCCAGCGCGCCGAGGGCGCTCGCCGCCCGGCTCACGTCCTCGGGCTTCACCCAAAGGATCGCGCCCCAGCGGCCAGCGCCCGCGCCCATCGCGTCGATTCCGGTCACGTTGATGCCGGTGCTGGCAAGACGCTGGAGATTCTGCGCGAGCGCGCCGGGACGGTCTTCGCCCTGGACGAGAAAGCCGCTTTTCGTAGCGGTGAAAGCGAGGCTCGCCTTGGCGGTGGCGGCCTTGAACGCGTCCGTGTCGTCGGGCACCACGTCGATGCGCGCGCGCCGGCGAACCGTGTGGCCGCTGCAGGCGAGAAGATTGATGCCCGAGCTCACCAAGGTCTGCAGCACCCGGAATGCTTCGCCCGGCTTGTCCGGCACGTCGATGGAGAAGTATTGGACCTGCCGCACCGTGTCTGCCATAGCCGCCTCCTCCAGCAAATCCTAGTACGAACTGTTAGCGCTTAGAATCCGCGCCTGCCAATGAACGCCCTGCTCGCCTGGTACTTTGTCGCAGTCTGGGGCTCGGGCTACGTGGCGACCAAGATCGGCCTGCAGTACGCGCCGCCTTTCACCTTCCTCACGCTGCGGTTCGCGTTCGGCCTGCTTTGCCTTCTGCCGATCGTGGTTTTGTGGAAGCCGAGGTGGCCGCAAAGCCGCGGCGAGCTGGGTCACCTCGTGGTGGCCGGGCTGCTCATGCACGCAGTGCAGCTCGGCGGCAGCCACTATGCGCAGTACCTCGGCATGTCGGCCGGGGTGGCGGCGCTCATCATCGCCTGCCAGCCGCTGGTGACCGCGGTGGTCGTTTCGGGCTGGATGGGCGAGAGGCTGCAGCCGCGCCAATGGACCGGCGTGGTCATCGGCCTTGCGGGCGTGGCGCTCGTGGTGTGGCACAAGATGGACATTCGCGAAGTCACGCTCGGCAGCCTCCTCGGCACGCTGTTCGGCCTCGGCGGGGTCACGGCGGCGACCCTGTACCAGCGAAAGTTTTCCCCCAAAGCGGATCTGAAGGCCGCCGCGGTGGTGCAGTTTGCGGCTTCGCTCGTCGTGCTCGCGCCGCTCGCGCTCGCGGTGGAAGGCTTCCCGATGAGCTGGGCCTGGCAGTTGTGGCTCATGATCGTATTCCTGGTCGTCTTCGCCTCGATCCTCGGCGTCAGCGTGCTCAACTACCTGATGCGCCACGGCGCGGCGACCCGGGTGGCGAGCATGATGTACCTTCCGCCGGTGTTCGCCGTGGCGGTCGAGGCGGCCCTCTTTGGCGTGGTGCCGAGCGGGCTCGCGCTCGCCGGTATTGCCGTCACCTGCGCCGGCGTGGCGATGACGGTCTGGAGCAGACGCTGGCGATCGTCCATCTCGTCGTCCGGTAGCCGGCTGCCCTAGGGGAGGCAGGCGAGCCCGAAGGAGCGAAAATCGTCGTCTATCGCCACCGCGGTTTCTATTCCGAGGCGTTGCATCACCGCGAAGCTGGTGCAATCCGTGTAGCTGAAGCTCTTGTCGCGGTAGCGGGTGAAGATCTCCCAGGCACGCGTCTCGTCGCGGCGGGTGACGGCGACCATGCGCGCCGCTCCGCCGCTCAGCAAGCGCTCGCCGAAAGCGCGCGCCGCGCCCGACCCGAGCCGGTAGCGAATCAGCGTCACGGACTCGTCGAAAACGAAATTGGTGGTGAGAAGCCGTCCCGCGCGCTCGTGCAGGCATAGCGCCACGTCCTCGTGGTCGGGGTCCCTGCGGTCCGCGAGCGCGTACCAGGCACCCGTGTCCACGAGAAAACGGATCACCCGCGCCTGCGCCCGTAGAGGAAGCGGTTGTGCCTTCTGCCGACCGGTTCCCCGGTGCCGGAGCCGAGCCCGGTGATGCTCGCGAGGGGGTCGGCTCCACGGCGCGCCGGCGAGCGGCGCTTCTGATAGCGCGCGCCCACGAGCTCGCGCAGCAGCGCGGAAAGGCTGACGCCGCGGCGGCGCGCCTCGCGCGTAAGCAGCTCGTACTGCTCCTTTTCCAGCGAGATCTGGGTGCGGTGCATGAAACCAATCTTACATCACCTGGTGATCGATGATGTAAGCTTGGCCGTGGAGATCGCCTATTTCGTCCTCCTGAACGCGCTGGGGCACCTGGCTTTCGTCGGAAGCCGGATGACCACGTCGCTCTTCGCGCTGCGGCTGGGCGCCTCCGAGTTCACCGTCGGCGTGCTGATGGCGCTCTTCGCGGTGCTGCCAATGCTGCTGTCCGTCAGTGCGGGGCGTCTCATCGACCGCGCCGGGCCGCGCACGCCGCTGCTCGCCGCCCTCGCGCTGCTCGCCCTCGGCACCGCATTGCCGTTCCTTTTCCCACGGATCGAGAGCCTCTACGTCGCGACCACGCTCGCCGGCACCGCATTCATGTACGTGCACATCGCCATGAACAGCGTCTTCGGCGCGCACGGCACCCCGGAGCAGCGGGCGATGAATTTCTCCTGGCTCGCGCTCGGCTTCTCGATCTCCAACTCCATAGGCCCGCTGGTCGCCGGCTACGCCATCGACGGCCTGGGCCATGCGGCGGCTTTCCTGGTGCTCGCCGTGTTTCCGGCCATCGGATTCGTCCTCGTCTGGCTGCGCCGGCGGCCGCTGCCGCGCCCGGAAGCCGGCGCGCCGGGAAAGCGCACCCGCGTGCTCGACCTGCTGCGCATCCGGGGACTGCGCCAGACGTTCATCGTGAGCCTGGTGCTCGCCATGGGCTGGGACCTGTACACGTTCCTGATGCCGCTCTACGGGGTGCGCCTCGGGCTCGCCGCCGCCACCATCGGCGCCATCATGTCGACCTTCGCGCTGGCCACCTTCGCGGTGCGCCTCGCCCTGCCGCTATTTGTTAAGCACATCCGCCAATGGGTCATCATCGCGAGCGCCATGGCGATCGCCGGCTTGGCCTACTTGCTGTTCCCGTTCTTCGGCAGCGTGGCGCTCCTGATGGCGCTGTCCTTCCTGCTCGGCGTCGGCCTGGGCTGCGCGCAGCCGATCATCATGTCGCTTCTCTACGAGGCCTCGCCGCCCGGCCGGCAGGGGGAAGCGGTCGGCCTGCGCACGTCGCTCCTCAACGGCAGCCACACCCTCATCCCGCTCGCCTCGGGGGCGCTTTCCACGGTGGCCGGCATGGGGCCGGTGTTCTGGCTGCTGGCACTGTTTCTCCTGGGCGGGGCCTGGTTTGCGCGCCAGCGCATAGAATAGCGGCGTGCTGAAGCGCATCACGCTTACGCAGTACTTGGTCGGCTGCCAGCGCGACAAGAAGCTCATCAACGCCGACCTGCGGCTGCTGATCGAGACCATCGCCCGCGCCTGCAAGGGCATCAGCACGCGGGTGACCAAGGGCGCGCTCGCCGACGGGCTGGGGAGCGCCGCGACCAAGAACGTGCACGGCGAGGCGCAGAAGACGCTCGACGTGCTCTCGAACGAGATTCTCCTCGAGGCGAACGAATGGGGCGGCAACCTCGCCGCGCTCGCCTCCGAGGAAATGGAAGACCCGCGGCCGATCCCCACGCACTACCCGCGCGGCGAATACCTGCTGCTTTTCGATCCGCTCGACGGCTCGTCCAACATCGACGTCAACATCTCGGTGGGCACGATTTTCTCGGTGCTGCGCTGCCCGAAGACCGACGCCGGCGCGTACTGCGATCCGAACGAGAAGGCGTTCCTGCAGCCGGGACGCCAGCAGGTGGCGGCGGGCTTCGCGGTGTACGGCCCGACGACCCTGTTCGTGCTGACCGTCGGCGACGGCGTCTACGGCTTCACCCTCGACCGCGAGACCTACTCCTACGTGCTCACGCACCCGGAGATCCGCATCCCGGAGGACACGCAGGAGTTCGCCATCAACATGTCGAACGCGCGCCGCTGGGAGCCGCCGGTGAAGCGCTACATCGACGAATGCCTCGCCGGAGCCGACGGCCCGCGCGGCAAGGACTTCAACATGCGCTGGGTCGCCTCGATGGTGGCCGACGTGTTCCGCGTGATCTCGCGCGGCGGCATCTTCATGTACCCGCGCGACTCGAAGCTCAAGGACGGGCGCCTGCGCCTGATGTACGAGGCGAACCCGATGTCGTTCATCGTCGAGCAGGCGGGCGGCGCGGCGACCGACGGCAGCACCCGCATCCTCGACCTGCAACCGACCGGCCTGCACCAGCGCTGCGCGGTGATCCTCGGCTCGAAGAACGAGGTCGACCGGGTCACCTCCTACCACCAGAAGTGAACAATTCGGGGTCAGAGCCCTAATTCCAGCGACGCGCAGCTGACGGAATTAGGGCTCTGACCCTGAGGTTTCCCCGCATTTGGATCATTGTTAATCAATGACTTGCGGGGTATTGTTCGAGCAAAAACTGTGCATGCATGGCACTTTGGTGCT
>Ga0156283_1093_pt1 | contig 66182 bp, 67 predicted proteins | sample RifCSPlowO2_12_FD_107932 | JGI IMG/M metagenome (GOLD analysis project Ga0156283, IMG submission 107932) | Betaproteobacteria bacterium RIFCSPLOWO2_12_FULL_65_14 | reverse complement strand
AAACCATCACCGCCATGCCCATCGCCAGCACGCCGGGGAACTGCGAGTTGAACAGCGGCGGCACCGCGCGCAGGATCGAGTAGTACGGCGTGAAGTACCACACCGGCGCGATGTGCGAGGGGGTCTTCAGCGGATCCGCAGGGATGAAGTTGTTGTACTCCAGGAAGTAGCCGCCCATCTCCGGCACGAAGAACATCACGAATGCGAAGATGGCGAGGAACACCACCGCGCCCACGATGTCCTTTACGGTGTAATAGGGGTGAAAGGGGATGCCGTCCAGCGGCTTGCCGTCCGGGCCCTTCAGCTTCTTGATCTCCACGCCGTCGGGGTTGTTCGAGCCCACGTCGTGCAACGCCATCAGGTGCGCCACCACCAGCCCGAGCAGCACCAGGGGCAGCGCGATGACATGCAGCGCGAAGAAGCGGTTGAGCGTCGCGTCGGACACCACGTAGTCGCCGCGCACCCAGAGCGCGAGGTCCGGGCCGATGAACGGAATGACGCCGAATAGGTTGACGATCACCTGCGCGCCCCAGTACGACATCTGGCCCCACGGCAGCAGGTAGCCGAAGAACGCCTCGCCCATCAGCGTGAGATAGATCAGCACGCCGAAGATCCACACCAGCTCGCGCGGCTCTCGGTAGGAGCCGTAGAGCATGGCGCGGAACATGTGCAGGTAAACCACGATGAAGAAGGCCGAGGCGCCCGTGGAATGGATGTAGCGCAGGATCCATCCGCCGGGCACGTCGCGCATGATGTACTCGACCGAGCCGAACGCGAGGTTCGCATCGGGCTTGTAGTTCATCGTCAGGAAGATTCCCGAGACGATCTGGATCACCAGCACCAGGATCGCGAGCGAGCCGAAGAAGTACCAGAAGTTGAAGTTCTTCGGCGCGTAGTACTCGGCGGCGTGGATGCGCCATTGCTCGGCCGCGGAAGGCATGCGCGAGTCGAACCATCCCCACAGCGCCTGCAGACGGGATGCCATCGCCTACGTCCCTTTCTTTTCTTTGTCTTCGCCGATGATGAGCGTCGTGTCGGACACGAAGGTGTACGGCGGCACGATCAGGTTGGTGGGCGCGGGCGCGCCGCGGAACACGCGGCCCGCGTAGTCGAACTTGGAGCCGTGGCAGGGGCAATAGAAGCCGCCCGCCCATTCGCCGCCCATCTCGCCCTTCGCCTCCGCGGTCTTCAGCTGCGGCGAGCAGCCGAGGTGCGTGCACACGCCTTCCATCACCATGATGTCCGGCTTGGCCGCGCGATACTCGTTCCTCGCGTAGTCGGGCTGCTCGGACGCCTTGGAGGCGGGATCGGAGAGCTGGTTCTGCACGGTTTTCAGCGAAGCGAGCATTTGCTCGGTTCGGCGGATCACCCATACCGGCTTGCCGCGCCACTCGAAGATGCCGAGCTCGCCGGGCGCGAGCTTCGAAATGTCGACCTCCACCGGGGCGCCCGCGGCCTTGGCGCGCTCGGAAGGCCACATGCTTACGACGAACGGAACGGCTGCGCCGACGCTGGCGGCGCCGCCGACGACGGACGTCGCAACCACGAGGTTGCGCCGCGTCTTGTCTACTTTTGCCTGATCGCTCATGGAGATGGAGTTCTTGTAGAAGCGGATGTTGCGGCGGGAAAAAATGGGCGATTTTACAGAGAGGCCCTCCAAATGTCCACGTTTTCGCCCGTAAGCGCTTAAATTATCGAAGGAATTTTGTATACTAGCGCCCCCTCATGCTGCGCCTTTGGCTCATCTTCTCGCAGGCGGCCACCGTGGCCGTTGCGGTGCTGTTCGTGATCTCGACCTTCCGGCCGGAGTGGCTGCCGCAGCGTCCGGGCGGCATGGCGCCGGTCGCGGTCGTGCAGCAGGCGCCATCGACCGGACCGTTGCCCGGCATCGCGCGCGGCGGCTCGTTCAACGAGGCGGTGCAGCGCGCGCAGCCCTCGGTCGTGAACATCTTCACCTCCAAGGAAATCCGCGCACCGCGCCATCCGCTGCTCAACGACCCGATCTTCCGCCGCTTCTTCGGCGATCAGCTGCCCGAGGATGCGCAGCGCGCCTCGAGCCTCGGCTCCGGCGTGATCGTGAGCGCGAGCGGCTACGTGCTCACCAACCATCACGTGGTCGAAGCCGCCGACGAGATCGAGGTCGCGCTGCACGACGGCAAGAAATTGCTCGCCAAGGTCGTGGGCAACGACCCGGAAACCGACCTCGCGGTGCTGCGCGTGAGCGCGGAGAACCTTCCGGCGATCACCTTCGGCTCTTCCGACGCGCTGCGCGTGGGCGACGTGGTGCTTGCGATCGGCAACCCGTTCGGCGTGGGCCAGACGGTGACCGGCGGCATCGTCTCGGCGCTCGGGCGCACGGGCCTGGGCATCAACACGTTCGAGAACTTCATCCAGACCGATGCGGCCATCAATCCCGGGAACTCGGGAGGCGCGCTGGTCGACGCGGGCGGCAACCTGGTGGGCATCAACACCGCGATTTTTTCCCGCTCCGGGGGCTCCATGGGCATCGGCTTCGCCATCCCGGTGTCGACCGCCAAGATGGTGCTCGAGCAGATCGTGAAGACAGGCGGCGTGACGCGCGGCTGGATCGGCGTCGAGGTGCAGGAGATCACGCCGGCGGTCGCCGAATCGTTCCGGCTCGGCGCCGCGCGCGGCGCGCTCATCGCCGGCGTGCTGCGCGGCGGCCCGGCCGACAAGGCGGGCGTGAGGCCCGGCGACGTCCTGGTGGAAGTCGAGGGCAAGCCGGTCGCCGACCCGACCGCCATGCTCAACCTCATCGCCGCGCTGCCGCCCGGCGACAGCGCCAAGATGAAGCTCAAGCGCCAGGGCAAGGACGTCGAGGCCAATATCACCATCGGGCGGCGTCCCAAGCCGCAGGCGCGCGCCGAATAAAGAAAAAGGGGTCAGAGCAATTTTTCGGGTGCGAACGTGAACATCGAAGCGAAAAATTGCTCTGACCCCTTTTTCTCTTCGGACAGCATCCTCAAGCTCGCCGCGCAGTCCATGTTCGAGCTGTTCTCGAGCATGGCGCAGGGGATGATGCTCGTCGACCGCGCCGGCCGCGTGGTGTGGATCAACGACTCGTACAAGAAATTTCTGCCGGCGCTCGGCTTCGAGCGCGCCGAGGATTTCGTCGGCCGGCCGGTCGAAGAAGTCGTTCCCAATACCCTCATGCGCCAGGTCGTGGAAAGCGGCAAGCCGATTCTCGTCGACCTGCTCACCAACAAGGCGGGCACCTTCGTGGTCAGCCGCATCCCGCTGCGCGACGACTCGGGCGAGGTGATCGGCGCGCTCGGCATGGTGCTGTTCGATCACCCGGAGACGACACTGCAGCCGCTGATCGCGAAATTCGCGCGCCTGCAGCGCGATCTCGACGAAGCGCGCAAGCAGCTCGCCGAGCAGCGGCGCACCAAGTACACGTTCGCCATCCGGAGCGCGAGTACTGCCTCGATTTCTACGCGAGGCTCGCCGTGTCGCCGGTCGAGCAACTCGGCCTGGAGGGGATTCATTGGCTGGGAACCTCCATGGGCGGCGCGCTCGGCCTGCGGCTTGCGGCCGGCGCGCTCAAGGGTCGCATCCGCAGGCTCGTGCTCAACGACATCGGCCCGCAGCTCGGCGCCGCCGCGGTCGAGCGCATCCGCACCTACGCCGGCAGTCCTCCGGCATTCGAGCGCATGAGCGAGCTGAGGCAGTATTTCAGGACCATCTACCGGCCGTTCGGCTGGCTCTCGGACGAACAGTGGCGCAGGCTGGCCCAGACCTCGGCGCGGCGCACCGCCGACGGCAAGGTGACGCCGCACTACGACCCGAAGATGGTGCTGCAGTTCGCGCACCATCCGCGCGACTACGACCAGTGGGAAGCCTACGACGCCATCGACGTGCCGACGCTCTGCCTGCGCGGCGAAACCTCGGATCTGCTGCTTCCGGAAACCGCCGAGGAAATGCGCCAGCGCGGCCCGCGCGCGGTCGTCGTCACCATCGCCGGCTGCGGCCATGCGCCGGCGCTCAACGTGCCGGACCAGCTTGGTCTAGTGGAGCGCTTTCTTTCGGCCGCGCGCTGACGAAGCGCGCGAGGAATATGCCGGCCTCGTAGAGCAGGCACATCGGCACCGCCAGCAAGAACTGGGACAGGACGTCCGGCGGGGTCACCACCGCCGCCACCACGAACGCGCCGACAACCACGTAAGGCCGCGCCGCGCGCAGTTTCTCCACCGTGACCAGTCCCATGCGCACCGGGATGATCACCACGATGGGAATCTCGAAGGTGACGCCGAACGCCAGGAACATGGTGATGACGAAGCTGAAGTAGGCCTCGATGTCCGGCGCGGGGGTGATCGACTTCGGCGCGAAGTCGTGAATGAAGTTGAACACCTTGCCGAACACGAAGTAGTAGCAGAACGCCACTCCGAGGAGGAAGAGCACCGTGCTGCCGATGACGAGCGGCAGGGCGAGACGCTTCTCGTGCTCGTAGAGTCCGGGGGCGACGAACGCCCAGGCCTGGTAGAGCACGTAGGGGAGCGCGATCATGAAGGCGGCGAGCGCGGTCACCTTGACCGGGACCATGAAGGGCGTAATCACGCCGGTCGCGATCATCTTCGCCCCTTCGGGCAGCGCGGTCATGAGCGGCGCCGCGAGCAAGTCATAGATGTATCCGGACCCCGGCCAGATGAAGAGGGCGACGAAGAACACGAGCACCGCGGCGACGGCGCGCACCAGCCGCTGCCGCAGCTCGATCAGGTGCGACATGAACGTTTCTTGGTCGCTCATGCGGGTTTGTTTTCGCCGGGCTGCTCGGCCGGCTTGTCTTTAACGACCTCGTCTACCGTCTTGTTGAGGTCAGTCTCGGTCTTGCCGACCTCGCTCTGCACCGACGACTCGAAGTCGGTGGCCGCCTTCTGCATGGAGTCGCGCATCTTGCGCAGCTCGTCGAGCTCGATCTCGCGATTGATGTCGGCCTTGACGTCGGCGACGTAGCGCTGCAGCCGCCCGGCGAGATGGCCGACGGTGCGCGCCATGCGCGGCAGCTTCTCGGGGCCGATCACGATGAGCGCGACCAGCCCTATGACCATCAATTCGGTGAAAGCGATGTCGAACATCGGCGGCTAGAGAACAAAAAGGCGCCCGGTGGGGCGCCTTTGGCGGGAACCGTGGCCGGGTCTCAGGCCTTCTGCTCGGTCTTGCCCTTGACCTCGCCCTCGACCGTCTTGCCCGTGACCTGCGGCGCCGCGGCGTCGGCGGGCTTCTCGCCGCCTTCGCGCATGCCATCCTTGAAGCCGCGCACCGCGCCGCCAAGATCCGCGCCCATGTTGCGCAGCTTCTTGGTGCCGAAAATCAGCATCACGATCAAAAGGACGATCAGCCAGTGCCAGATGCTGAACGAGCCCATATGTTTCTCCTATTTCCTACGGTAAAGCATCGGGCCAAGGGACTCCGGCCCGCCCAGAACGTGCATATGGACATGATACACCTCCTGATGCCCGACCCGGCCGGTGTTGATGATGATGCGGAAGCCCTCCGTCGCCCCTTCCTTGCGTGCCAGCTCGCCGGCAAGCGCCAGCATCCTGCCCAGCGCTTCCTGGTGCTTCATATTGGCGTCATACAGCGTCGGCAGGTGCTCCTTCGGGATCACGAGAAGATGCACCGGCGCCTGCGGCCGCGCGTCGTGGAAGGCAAGGATGTGCTCGTCCTCGTGGACTTTCTTCGCCGGAATCTCGCCCCGGACGATTTTGCAAAAAATGCAATCAGCGTCGCTTGTTGTCATGCTTCCTGGCGGCCTTTTCGTCCAGTCCGGAAATGCCTTCGCGGCGGTGCAGCTCGGCGAGCACGTCGCCCGGACCGAGGCCGTGCCGGGCGAGCAGGATCATGCAGTGGAACCAGAGATCGGCGGTCTCGCGCACCAAATGCAGCCGATCGCCGCTCTTCGCGGCAAGCACGGTCTCGGTGGCCTCCTCGCCGATCTTCTTCAGCACCGCGTCCTCGTGATCGGAGAGCATGCGCGCGACGTAGGATTTGTCCGCGCTCGAGCTCTTGCGCTCCTCGATGATCGCGGCAATGCGTTCCAGGGTCTGTGCCAGGCCTGGCTTCATTTCTTGTAGATGAGCGAGGGATCCTTGAGCACCGGATCGGTCGTCACCCACCTCCCGTCTTCGAGTTTTCGGAAAAAGCAGCTTTGGCGCCCGGTGTGGCAGGCGATGCCGCCGGCCTGCTCGACCTCGAGCAGCACCGCGTCCGCGTCGCAGTCGAGGCGCACCTCGAGCACCCTCTGCACGTGACCGGATTCCTCGCCCTTGCGCCAGAGCTTGTTGCGCGAGCGCGACCAGTAGACGGCCTGCTTCGTCTCAACCGTCTCCTTCAGGGCTTCGCGGTTCATCCAGGCCACCATGAGTATTTTCCCGGAAGTCGCGTCTTGGGCGACGGCGGTGATCAACCCGTCCTTGCCCCAGGGGACCTCGTCGAGCCAGCTCATGTCGACCCCCGTCACAGGCGCACCTCGATGCCGCGCTGCCGCATGTGCTCCTTCGCCTGGCGCAGCGTGAAGTCGCCGAAATGGAAAACGCTCGCCGCGAGCACCGCGTCGGCGTGACCCGCGAGCACGCCCTGGGCGAGGTGCTCGAGCGTGCCCACGCCGCCCGAGGCGATCACCGGCACGCCGACCGCGTCGGACACCGCGCGGGTGAGCTCGAGATCGAAGCCGTCGCGCGTGCCGTCGCGGTCCATGCTCGTGAGCAGGATCTCCCCGGCGCCGGCCGCCTCCATGCGGCGCGCCCAGGCGACCGCGTCCAGGCCGGTGGGCTTGCGGCCGCCGTGGGTGTAGACCTGCCACGCGTCGCCGTTTTTCTTGGCGTCGATCGCCACGACGATGCATTGACAGCCGACGATGCCCGAAGCTTCGCGCACGAGCTCGGGATTCTGCACCGCGGCGGTATTGATGGACACCTTGTCCGCGCCTGCGTTGAGCAGCCGCCTCACGTCCTCCACTTTACGCACGCCGCCGCCCACCGTCAGCGGAATGAACACGCGCGCGGCGACGGCTTCGATGACGTGCAGCAGGATGTCGCGCTCGTCCGAGCTCGCGGTGATGTCGAGGAACGCGAGCTCGTCGGCGCCTTCGCCGTCGTAGCGCGCAGCGATCTCGACCGGGTCGCCCGCATCGCGCAGCGCGACGAAATTGACGCCCTTCACCACCCGGCCCGCGGTGACGTCGAGGCAGGGGATCACCCTTTTGGCCAGCGGCATGATCAGGCCTTGCCGAGCGCCTTGTCGGCGGCCGCCTGCGCGGCCTTGAGGTCGAGCTTGCCCTCGTACAGCGCGCGCCCCGCGATGGCGCCGATGATGCCCTCGGGCACGAGCTTGGCGCATACCGTTTCCACGTCGGCAACGCTGTTCAGGCCGCCGGAGGCGATGACCGGAGTCTTGAGCGCCTGGGCGAGCCTGAGCGTCGCCTCGATATTGATGCCGGTCATCATGCCGTCGCGGCCGATGTCGGTGTAGATGATCGCCTCGACCCCGTACTCCTCGAATTTCCTGGCGAGATCGACGACGTCGTGGCCGGTCATCTTGGACCAGCCTTCCACCGCCACCTTGCCTTCCTTGGCGTCCAGCCCGGCGATGACATGGCCGGGGAAGGCATAGCAGGCGTCGGACAGGAACCCCGGGTTCTTCACCGCCGCCGTGCCGATCACCACGTAAGTCACGCCCGCGTCGAGGTAGCTCTCGATCGCGTCGAGGTCACGGATGCCGCCGCCGAGCTGGATCGGGACCGTGTCGCCCACGGCGGCGACGATGTCGCGGATGATCTTCTCGTTCTTCGGCCGGCCGGCGATGGCGCCGTTGAGATCCACGATGTGCAGCCGGCGCGCGCCCTGCGCCGCCCAGTGCCGCGCCATCGCCACCGGCTCTTCGGAGAACACCGTCGCGGTGCGCATGTCGCCCTGCTTCAGGCGCACGCAGCGCCCATCCTTCAGGTCGATTGCGGGAATTACGAGCACATCAAGGACGCCAGCGCACGAAGTTGGACAGAAGTTGCAGGCCCGCGGACTGGCTTTTTTCCGGATGGAACTGGACGGCAAAAATGTTATCCCGTGCCACCGCGCAGGTAAAGGGCTTCCCGTAGACGGCGGTTCCGGCGGTGAGCGCGGGATCGCGCGGCGCGGGATAGTAGCTGTGCACGAAATAGAAGCGGCTGGCGTCGGCGATGTCGGCCCACAGGGGGTGCGCCCGCGTCTGCTGCACCTCGTTCCAGCCCATGTGCGGGATCTTCAGCCCGGGCACCGCGAAGCGCGGCACCTCGCCCGCAAGCAGCCCCAGCCCCGGCGTGTCGCCTTCCTCGCCGTGCTCGAAAAGCATCTGCAGCCCGATGCAGATGCCGAGAAACGGCTTCGAGCGCGCGGCCTCGATCACCGCCTCGCGCGCCCCGCTCTCGCGCAGCTGGCGCATGCAATCGGGCATCGCGCCCTGGCCGGGCACGACGACTTTCTCACATGAAGCAATCATGTCAGGATCGGCGGTCACCAGGACGTCGGCCGCGGGAGCGACGTGCTCGATCGCCTTCGAGACCGAGCGCAGGTTACCCATGCCGTAATCGACGACCGCGATTCTCAATTACAGCGAGCCCTTGGTGGAAGGCACCGTTCCTGCGGCGCGCGGGTCGGGCTCGGCCGCCATGCGCAGCGCGCGCGCGAACGCCTTGAACACCGTTTCGCACTGGTGGTGGGCGTTGTCGCCGCGCAGGTTGTCGATGTGGAGCGTCACCTGCGCGTGGTTGACGAAGCCCTGGAAAAATTCGTGCACCAGGTCGACGTCGAAATCGCCGATCAGGGGGCGCGTGAAGTTGACGTGGTAGTCGAGGCCCGGCCGTCCCGAGAAATCGATCACCACGCGCGACAGCGCCTCGTCGAGCGGCACATAGGCATGGCCGAAGCGGCGCACGCCGGCCTTGTCGCCGATCGCCTTGGCGAACGCCTGGCCGAGCGTGATGCCGATGTCCTCGACGGTGTGGTGGCCGTCGATGTGCAGGTCGCCCTTCGCCTCGATCTCCAGGTCCAGCATGCCGTGGCGCGCCACCTGGTCGAGCATGTGCTCGAGGAAAGGCAGGCCGGTGGAAAGCCGCGCGGCGCCCTTGCCGTCCAGATTGAGCTTCACCCGGATCTGGGTTTCCTTCGTGTTGCGGCTGATTTCCGCGGTTCTCATGACAGGGCTTCGCGCAGGGCGGTTAGCAGTATACGGTTTTCGTCCGGCGTGCCGACGGTGGCGCGCAGGCAGTTGGGAACTCCCGGGTGCAGGTTGCGCACCAGCACGCCCTGGCGCTTGAGCCGCTCGAACACCCCGTCGGCGTCGGGCACGCGCAGCAGGAAGAAGTTGGCGTGCGAGGGGAACACCGTAACGCCTTTGATGTTGGACAACGATTTACCGAGTGAATCCCTTTCGCGGCGGATGAGGGCGGCCTGCGCCTCGAGCACCTCGAGCCGCTCGAGCGCGAAGAGCGCCGCCGCCTGGGTGAGAACGCCGACGTTGTACGCCTGGCGCACCTTGTTGAATTGGCCTACCCATTCCGGCCGCGCCGCGAGGTAGCCGAGGCGGATGCCGGCGAGGCCCAGCTTGGACACGGTGCGGATGATGACCAGGTTCGGAAATTCCGTGAGCCGCGGCATGAAGGTCTTGCCGGCGAACACGTGGTAGGCCTCGTCGAGCACCACCACGCCCTCGGCAGCACGGATCACCTTGAGGACGTCTTCCTCCGGGTACAGCACGCCGGTCGGATTGTTCGGGTAGGCGAGATAGACGAGCGCCGGCCGCTCGGTCTTCAGGCGCGCGACGAAGGCGTCCGCGTCGAAAGAAAAGTCCTCGCGCAGCGGCACCGGCACCGCGCGCATGCCGGTGAGCGTCGCGTTCATGCCGTACATGACGAACGTCGGCGCCGGGAACATCATCGCCGCCCCCGGGCGCGCGAGGGCGAGCGTGACGATCTGGATGAGGTCGTCCGAGCCGTTGCCGAGCAGCAGCTCCATGCCTTGCGGCAGGTGCATCTTGCGTGCCAGCAGCTCGCGCAGCTTGCGGCCGGTCGGCTCCGGGTAGCGGTTGAGCTCCACGCGCGCCAGGACCTCGGCGAGCTCGCGGCGCAGCGCCTCGGGCAGCGGGTAGGGATTCTCCATGGCGTCGAGCTTCACCATGCCGTCGGCTTCGGCGACGTGGTAGGCCTTCAGCGCGAGGATCTCCGGCCGGATCAGCTCGTCGGGCGTCATTTGAAGCGCATCTCGGCCGAGCGCGCGTGCGCGGTGAGGCCTTCGCCCTCGGCGAGAATCGACGAAATGCGCCCGAGGCTGGCGGCACCGGCGCGCGAGACTTCGATGACGCTGGTGCGCTTCTGGAAGTCGTACACCCCCAGCGGCGACGAAAAGCGCGCGGTGCCCGCCGTCGGAAGCACGTGGTTCGGGCCGGCGCAGTAGTCGCCGAGCGCTTCCGAGCTCCAGCGGCCAAGAAATATCGCGCCGGCGTTGCGCAGCTTGGGCAGCCAGGCTTGCGGCTCGTCGACCGCCAGCTCGAGATGCTCGGGGGCGATGCGGTTGGCGAGCGCGCAGGCTTCGTCGAGATCGCGCGTCTCGATGAGCGCGCCCCGGCCAAGGAGGGAGGCGGCGATCGTGTCGCGCCGCGGCATTTCCGTGAGCAGCCGCTCGATCGCAGTCTGCACCGCGTTGATGTGGCGCACGTCCGGGGAAAGCAGGATCGCCTGCGCCGACTCGTCGTGCTCGGCTTGCGAGAAGAGGTCCATCGCGATCCAGTCGGCCGGCGTGTGCCCGTCGGAAATTACCAGGATCTCGGACGGCCCGGCGACCATGTCGATGCCGACCTCGCCGAAGACCTGGCGCTTCGCTTCGGCGACGTACACGTTGCCCGGGCCGACGATCTTGTCCACGCGCGGGATCGATTGCGTGCCGTACGCGAGCGCGGCCACCGCTTGCGCGCCGCCGATGCCGATGACCCGGTCCACGCCGGCGAGCGCCGCGGCCGCGAGCACCAGCGGGTTGGGATTGGGGCTCACCATGACGAGCTCGCGCACGCCGGCCACCTTGGCCGGCACCGCGTTCATCAGGACCGAGGACGGATACGCCGCCTTGCCGCCCGGAACGTACAGCCCTACCCGGTCTACGGGCGTGACGCGCTGACCGAGACGCGTGCCGTCGGCCTCGGTGTAGTCCCACGACTGCTGCAGCTGCTTCTCGTGAAAGCTGCGGATGCGCTCGTGCGCAAGCCGAAGGGCCTCCGCGATTTCTTCCTCAATTTGGATCTTGGAAAAGCTCATCTCCAGCTCGGCGAGTGACCGCACGCTTACGCGGTCGAAGCGCCGGCTGTATTCGAGCACCGCCGCGTCGCCGCGCGCGCGTACCTGCGCCAGGATCTCGCGCACGGTCTGCTCCACCGCGGCATCCCGGGCGGCGTCGTAGCGCGTCAGCGCGGCAAGCTGCGCGTCGAACGCCGCCGAGCGCGTCGAAAGGCGCCGCAGCTTCATTTCTCCACCGCCTTGGCGAAGGCCTCGATGAGCGGCTGCAGCGCCGCGCGCTTGGTCTTGAGCGCGGCCTGGTTCACGATCAGGCGCGCCGACACCGGCATGATCTGCTCGACTTCCACCAGGTCGTTCGCCCGCAGGGTGCTGCCGCTCGACACGAGATCGACGATCGCGTCGGCGAGCCCGACGAGGGGCGCGAGCTCCATCGAGCCGTAGAGCCGGATGAGATCGACGTGCACGCCTTTCTCGGCGAAGTGCTCGCGCGTGGTGTTGACATACTTGGTCGCCACGCGCAGCCGCGCGCCCTGGCGCACCGCGCCCTCGTAGTCGAAGCCTTTCTTCACCGCCACCATCATCCGGCAGGCGGCGATGCCGAGATCGACCGGCTGGTAGAGCCCGTCGCCGCCATGCTCGACCAGCACGTCGCGGCCGGCGATGCCGAGGTCCGCGCCGCCGTACTGCACGTACGTAGGCGTGTCGGTCGCGCGCACGATGATGAGGCGCACGTCGCGCCGGTGGGTCGCCAGGATGAGCTTGCGCGAACTCTCGCCGTTCGCCTTCGGCTCGATGCCGACGCGCGCGAGCAGGGGCGCGGTCTCGTCGAAGATCCGTCCCTTGGAAAGCGCGATGCTGATCTCGGTCATACGCAGCGGCAAAAAGGGGAAGATTTTACCGCCAAAACAGAGAGATAGCTAACTGACGCGCTCTACCTTGGCGCCGAGCGCGCGCAATTTGGTCGCCAGCGCCTCGTAGCCGCGGTCGAGATGGTAGATGCGCTCGATCACCGTTTGGCCCTCGGCGACCAGGCCGGCGATCACCAGGCCCGCCGAAGCGCGCAGGTCGGTCGCCATGACGGTGGCGCCCTGAAGACGCTCCACGCCCTTCACCACCGCGGTGTTGCCCTGGATCGAGATGTCGGCCCCCAGGCGCTGCAGCTCGAGCGCGTGCATGAAGCGGTTCTCGAAAATCGTCTCGGTGATGAGCGCAGTGCCGCTCGCGACCGTGGCGAGCGCCATGAACTGCGCCTGCATGTCGGTGGCGAAGCCGGGGTAGGGCGCGGTGCGCACGCTGACGGCGCTTGGCCGCCTGGCCATCTCGATTTCCACCGCGTCGGGCTGCTTTTTGATCGTCGCGCCAGCCTCGCGCAGCTTTTCCAGCGTTGCCTCGAGGGTCTCGGGTGCCGCGCCGGTGAGGCGAACGCGACCCCCGGCCGCCGCCGCGGCGGCGAGGTAGGTGCCGGACTCGATGCGGTCGGGCATGACGCGGTGGCTCGCACCGCGGAGCGAAGCGACGCCTTCGATGCGGATCACGTCCGTGCCTGCGCCTTCGATGCGTGCGCCCATCGCCGCAAGGCATTTCGCGAGATCGACGATTTCCGGCTCGCGCGCCGCGTTCTCGAGGAGCGTCGTGCCTTCGGCGAGCGCCGCCGCCATCATCAGGTTCTCGGTGCCGGTCACGGTGACGAGGTCCATCACGATGCGGGCGCCGCGCAGGCGCTTCGCCTCGGCGTGCATGTAGCCATGCTCGATCGCGATCGTGGCGCCCATCGCCTGCAGGCCCTTCACGTGCTGGTCCACCGGGCGCTGGCCGATGGCGCAGCCGCCGGGCAGCGACACCTTGGCGTGGCCGCAGCGCGCGAGCAGCGGCCCGAGCACGAGCACCGAGGCGCGCATGGTCTTGACGAGGTCATACCCGGCGGTGGGATCCGTGATCTTCCGAGCATGCAGGGACATCGCGCCGTCGGCGGAGCGTTCCACCTGCACGCCCATCTGCCCGAGCAGCCTCGCCAGGGTGGCGATGTCCATGAGGCGCGGGATGTTGGCGAGCGACAAGGGCGCTTCGGTCAGCAGCGCCGCGCACATGATGGGAAGCGCGGCGTTCTTCGCGCCCGACACGGCGATTTCGCCTTCCAGCCTGCCTCCGCCGGTCAGCTTGAGCTTATCCACCCGTTTTCCACTCCTGCGGCGCGAGCGTGCGCATGGACAGCGCATGGATTTCCTCGCGCATGCGCTCGCCGAGCGCGGCATAGACCAGTTGGTGGCGCTGCACGCGATTGCGGCCGGCGAACGCGGCCGACACGACGAGCGCCTGAAAATGCTCGCCGTCGCCGACGACTTCAACGTGCTCGCAGGCGAGCCCCGCCTCGATGCCCGCCTTGATGCTTTCCGGAGTGACCATCTCAATGCCTCAGCTTGTAGCCCGATTTCAGGAGAAGAAGGGTCGCCAAAGATACGGCAATAAAGCTCGCGCCGACCACCGCGAGGCTCGCTCCGGGCGCGAAATCCGACACCCCGAAGAAGCCGTAGCGAAACCCGTCGATCATGTAGAAGAAGGGGTTGGCGTGCGAGAGCCGCAGCCACGGCTCGGGCAGCGAATGAATGGAGTAGAACACGCCCGACAGGAAGGAGAGCGGCATGATGACGAAGTTCTGGAATGCCGCCATCTGGTCGATCTTCTCGGAAATGATGCCGGCCATGACGCCGAGCGCGCCGAGGAGCCCGGCACCGATCAGGGCGAAGGCGAGCGCCCACAGCGGCGCTTCCAGGCGCAGGTCGACGAACCACGCGGTCGCGGCGAGCACCCCGGCGCCCACCCCCAGCCCGCGAATCACGGCGGCGAGCACGTAGGCGCCGAAGAACTGCAGGTACGAGATCGGCGGCAGCAGGACGAACACGATGTTGCCGGTGATCTTGGACTGCACCAGGCTCGACGAGCTGTTGGCGAACGCGTTTTGCAGCACGCTCATCATCACCAGCCCGGGCACCAGGAAGGCCGAATAGGCAATGCCCGGGTAGGCCTGCGCCCTGCCCTCGAGCGCATGCGCAAAGACGACGAGGTACAGGACCGCGGTCAGCACCGGCGCGGCGACCGTCTGCACGCCCACCTTCCAGAAGCGCAGCACCTCCTTCTCGAGCAATGTGCGGAAGCCGACCATCAGCGGCCTTCACCGACCCCCTGTGAAGGGGGTCGCGAGTGCTTTTCTCCGCCGACCCCCTGTGAAGGGGGTCGCGAGTGCTTTTCTCCGCCGACCCCCTGTGAAGGGGGTCGCGAGTGAAACGAGCGGGGGGTTGGTTTTTCGCAAAAACGTAAACCCCCCGCTCGCGAAAAGCACGCTCGCTCCCCCCTTGACAGGGGGGCAGAAGCGACGCTCATGCTTGACAGGGGGGCAGAAGCGACGCTCATGCTCCGCGCCCCGTCAGTCTCACGAAAACTTCCTCCAGATCGGGCGGCTGCAGCTCGATCTCCAGGACCTTGAGCCCCGCCTGGCGCAGGCGCGCGAGCGCGTCCTCGAGGCTGCGGTAGTCGTCCAGCTTCAGCACGAAGCGCGCGCCGTCGCGCGACACCACGCGCGCCGGGAACGGCTCCGGCAGCTCGCCGCCGTCGAGGCGCAGGCGCAGCTCGAGCCCCGGCAGGCTGTCGAGCAGGTTGCGCGTGGAGTCGAGCGCCGCGATGCGCCCGCTCTTCAGCATCGCGATGCGGTTGCAATGCTGCTCGGCTTCCTCGAGATAGTGGGTGGTGAGAACGATGGTGTGCCCGTCGCGGTTCAAGCGCCGCACGAACTGCCACAGCCCCTGGCGCAGCTCCACGTCGACGCCCGCGGTCGGCTCGTCGAGGATGATGACCGGCGGCTTGTGCACCAGGGCCTGCGCCACGAGCACGCGCCGCTTCATGCCCCCCGACAGCGCGCGCATGTTGACGTCCGCCTTCGCCGCGAGGTCCAGGTGCTCCATCACCTCGTCGATCCAGGCGTCGTTGCCGCGGATGCCGTAGTAGCCCGATTGCAGGCGCAGCGTCTCGCGCACGCTGAAGAACGGATCGAACACGAGCTCCTGCGGCACCACGCCGAGCATGCGCCGCGCGCGCCGGTAGTCGGCCACCACGTCGGCCCCCATGACGCGCGCCGTGCCGGCACCGGCCAGCACGAGGCCGGCGATCACGTTGATGAGCGTCGTCTTTCCGGCGCCGTTGGGCCCGAGCAGGCCGAAGAATTCTCCCTGCTCGACATCCAGGCTCACGCCGTCGAGCGCGCGCAGCGCGCCGTAGCGTTTCTCGACGTTGCGGACTTCGATTGCTTTCAGTGTGAGGAGCTGATGGGGAGCAGGTCGTTCACGCCGTACAGGCGGGCGATGGTGCGCAGCGACTCCGGCGGGTTGGCGAATGCGAGCTCGCGGCGGCGGCTCTTCGCTTCGCGCAGCCAGGCGAGCATCAGGGCAAGAAGCGAGGAATCCATCTCGGTGACTTCGGCGAGGTCGACCGTGCGCACGCCCTCTTCCAGGTGGCGCCGGCCCTCTTCAAGGACCGCGGCCACGTTCGCAAGCGTGACCGGGCCGCTCAGCACGATACGGCGGCCTTCGCGGCGGATCATTTCTTTTCCGCGGGCGGCGCGGCCTCCAGCGAGCGGTTCTTCGCCTGCATGTTCTTGATCAGGCTGTCGATGCCGGCTTCGCGCACCGTGGTGTTGAATTCGGTGCGGTAATTGGCGACCAGGCTCACCCCGCCGACCATCACGTCATACACCTTCCAGCCCCTGCTGGTCTTCTCCATGCTGTAGTCGATCGGCACCGGCTGCGCGCCCGATTGCATGACGCGCACATGCACCGTCACGTCGGTGTCGGTCGGCTTGGCGCGCAGCGGCCGGTAGTCGAATCTCTGCTCGCTGTAGGCCGCGAGCGCGCTCGCGTAGGTGCGCACGAGGAGCGTCTTGAACTCTTCGGTAAGGCGCTTTCTCTGCTCCGGCGTGGTTTTCCTCCAGTTCTGCCCCATCGCGAGTGCCGTCATCGCGGTGAAGTTGAAATGGGGCAGGACCCTGGCTTCGATCACCTCGATCAGCTTGGCGCGGCTTCCGGAGCGGATCTCCTTGTCCTTGGCAATGAGCTCCACCACCTCGGTGGTCACGTTCTTCACCAGCACGTCGGGCGCGAGCTCCTGCGCCTGCGCCACGGCGACGAGGAAGGCGAGAATGAATGCGCTAAGGATGGTTCGCATGTCCGGCAGCCATGACGGCTTCGTAGTTGCGGGGGATGCGCGGCAGATAGGAATTCGATCGCTTTTCGTCTGGTTTCCCCTGCTTTTCCGGCTTTTCCGGCTTTTCCTCCTCCTCCGGCTCGCGCGGCTCGCGCGGCGGCCTGCCATCGTAGACGAGATTGCGGCGGCGCTGCAGGTAGGCATCGCGCTGGAACACGTACTTGTCGAGCGCCGCCTGCTCGAGAATGCGGCTCGCCTCGAGAAGATCGGCGCGCGCGCCGGTGAGCCGCAGCACGATCAGCGAATTGCGCAGGTTGATCGGGCGCACCTCGCCCAGCGGATCGGCGTACATGTCGATCGCCGTGCCCGCCCCGTCGCGCACCGTGCTCGAGCCGAGGATCGGGAGTATGAGGTAAGGACCCGAGTCCAGGCCCCAGCGCCCGAAGGTCTGGCCGAAGTCCTCGTTGTGCTTCTCGATCCCCATCTCCGAGGCGACATCGTGGATGCCGAACAGGCCGAGCGTGCTATTGAAGGCGAACCGCATCCAGTCCTCGAAGCCCTCGTAGAACTTGCCCTGCAGGAAATTGTTGACGCCGATGAACACGTCGCCGATGTTGGAGAAGAAGTTGCGCACGCGGTTGCGGATCTCCTCGTGCAGCACGTCGCGGTACGCCGTCGCCACGGGCTTCGCGATCGCCTCATCCACCGCGTCGTTGAACTTGTAGATGCCGCGGTTGAAACCCTCGAACGGATCGCGCGGGTCGCCCTCGCCGGTCGTGGCGCAGCCCGCCAGAAGCAGCAGGATTCCCGCGAAAACGCTGCGGATCACTTCGCCGGTTCCTTGCTCTCGGCGGCCTTGTTGAACAGGAACTGGCTGATCAGGTTTTCCAGCACCACCGCCGACTGGGTGAGGCGCAGCCGGTCGCCGTGCTTCAGCATGACGCCGTCGCCGCCGGCTTCCAGGCCCACGTACTGCTCGCCCAGGATCCCGGAGGTCAGGATTTTCGCGGTGGTGTCGCGGGGAAACTGGTAGGTGGCGGCGAGGTTCATCAGGACGATCGCCTCGTAGCTTTCATTGTCGAAACGGATGCCGGCTATCCTCCCCACCACCACGCCGGCGCTCTTGATCGGCGCCCTCACCTTGAGGCCGCCGATGTTGGCAAACCTCGCCTGGACCTGGTAGGTCTCGTCGGTCGAGAACGAGGCGAGGTTGCCCACCTTCATGGCGAGAAACAGCAGCCCCGCAAAGCCCAGGACGACGAACACGCCGACCCAGAGGTCGATGGTGGACCGGTTCATTGCTTGTTACCTCCCGTGAACATGAGCGCGGTGAGCACGAAGTCGAGCGCGAGGATGGCGAGCGACGAGGTGACCACCGTGCGCGTCGTGGCGCGCGACACCCCCTCGGCGGTCGGCACCGCGTCGTAGCCCTCGAACACCGAGATCCATGTGACCGCGACGCCGAACACCAGGCTCTTGATGACGCCGTTCATGATGTCGGTGCGCACGTCCACCGCCGCCTGCATCTGCGACCAGAACGCGCCGGCGTCGACGCCGATGAGCTGCACGCCGACCAGGTAGCCGCCGAATACGCCCATCGCGGAAAACAGCGCCGCGAGCAGCGGCATGGAGATCACCCCGCCCCAGAAACGCGGCGCCACCACGCGCGCGATCGGATCGACCGCCATCATCTCCATCGCCGAGATCTGCTCGGTGGCCTTCATCAGGCCGATCTCCGCGGTGATCGCCGAGCCGGCGCGGCTCGCGAACAGCAGCCCCGCGACCACCGGGCCGAGCTCGCGCACCAGCGACAGCGCCACCAGCACGCCGAGCGACTCGGAAGCGCCGAAGCGCTGCAGCGTCTCGTAGCCCTGCAGCCCCAGCACCATGCCGACGAACAGGCCCGAGACCAGGATGATGATGAGCGACAGCACGCCGGCGAAGTAGATCTCGGCGATCGTCAGGTGAAAACGCCGCAGCGCGGTGCCCGAGTGCATGACCAGGTAGGCGAGAAAGCGGCTCGCGAAGCCGATGCGCCAGACCTGCGAGGTGACGCCGTTGCCGAGGCGCTCCAAATGGCCGCGCGCGTGCTCGCGCCACTGTGCGAAATCCATGTCAGCTCCCCGCGAGCTCGAGGTCGGCGCCGTACTCCGGCGCAGGGTAATGGAACGGCACCGGACCGTCGCGCAGGCCGTTCACGAACTGGCGCACGAACGGCTCCCCGCTGTCGCGGATGTCGTCCGGCGCGCCCTGGGCGATGACGCGCCCGGCCGCCATGAAATACACGTAATCCACGACGCCCAGGGCCTCCTGCACGTCGTGCGTGACGATGACCGAGGTGGCGCCGAGCGAATCGTTCAGCTCGCGGATCAGCCGCACGATGACGCCGAAGGAGATCGGGTCGAGCCCGGTGAACGGCTCGTCGTAGAGGATGAGCTCGGGGTCCAGGGCGATCGAGCGCGCCAGCGCCACGCGGCGCGCCATGCCGCCCGAGAGCTCGGCCGGCATGAGATGCGCGGCGCCGCGCAGCCCGACCGCCTGGAGCTTGAGCATGACCAGGTCGTGAATCAGCTCGTCGGGCAGCGCCGTATGCTCGCGCAGCGGAAACGCCACGTTGTCGTACACCGACATGTCGGTGAAGAGCGCGCCGAATTGAAACAGCATGCCCATCTTGCGGCGCATCCGGTAGAGGCCTTCGCGGTCGAGCGTGGAAGTCGCCTCCCCCAGCACGTGCGCCGTCCCGGCGGTGGGCAGGTACGCGGCCATGATGATGCGCAGGAGCGTCGTCTTGCCGCAGCCCGACTGGCCCATGATGCCGACCACGCTGCCGCGCGGAATGGCGAGCGACACGTCGCGCAGCACCGGGTGCGCGGCCTCGTAGCCGAACGAGACGTTCTCGATTCCAACGATGGGGCTTTGCTGCACGGCGTAATATTACCTGCATGGGGGTGGGACCCGCGAACGAGGCAGTGCGCATCGCGACGCTCGTCAAGCGCTATGGCCGGCTCGAGGCGCTCAAGCAAGTCGACCTCGAGGTGCCCGCCGGCGAAGCGTTCGGCTTGGTCGGCGCCAACGGCGCCGGCAAGACTACGCTCATCAAGTGCATGCTCGACCTTTGCGACTACGACGCCGGCACGATCGAGCTTTTCGGCGCCGGCGCGCGCGCGCCGGCGGCGCGCCGGCGGCTTGCCTACGTGCCGGAGCGCTTCGTCCCGCCGCATTACCTGCGCTGCCGCGAGTTCCTCGCGCTGCTGCTGCAGATCTCCGGCATGCGCTACGACGCGGCGAGCGCCGCGGCGCTTCTCGCCGAGCTGGAGCTCGATGCGCAGGCGCTCGAGCGGCCCGTGCGCCAGCTCTCGAAGGGCATGACGCAGAAGCTCGGGCTCGCCGCGGCTTTCCTCCTAGAGCGCGATCTGTACGTGCTCGACGAGCCGATGAGCGGCCTTGACCCCGCCGCCCGCGTCGCGGTGAAATCGGTGCTGCGCCGGCTCGCCGCCGAAGGCAGGACGCTTTTCTTCACGTCGCATGTCCTTGCCGACGTCGAAGAGCTGTGCTCCTCGATCGCGGTGCTCGATAACGGAAGCGTGCGCTTCCGCGGCCCGCCAGCAGCGCTGTGCGCGCGTTATGCCGAAACCCGCCTGGAACAGGCGTTCATGAGATGCATCCGTGAGCGGTAAGCCATCCCTCCTCGTCGTCGACGACGACCCGCTGATCACCGACACGCTCGCCTTCGCCCTCGGCCAGGACTACGAGGTGCTCGCCGTGGAGTCGCGCGCGCAGGCGGTCGATCTGCTGCGCCAGCTGCCAGCCGCGCCGCAGCTGGCGCTCGTCGACCTCGGCCTGCCGCCGACGCCGCACCGCCCCGACGAGGGCTTCCGCCTGATCGGCGACCTGCTCAGCCACTCCCCGGGCATGAAGATTTTCGTGCTCTCGGGGCAGAACGATGCCGCGAACGCGCGCCACGCGCGCGCGCTGGGCGCTTTCGAATTCATCGCCAAGCCGGCCGACCCGGCGATGCTCAGGCGCGTGCTCGATCGGGCGACCGGGGTCGCGGCGCCGCACGGCACCGAGCTCATCGGCTCGAGCGCGCCGATGGAGAAGCTCAAGACCCAGATCGCCCAGTTCGCGGTGTCGCCGTTCCCGGTGCTGATCGAGGGCGAATCGGGCAGCGGCAAGGAGCTCGTGGCGCAGAGCCTGCACCGCCTTTCCACGCGCAGCGCGCGGCCCTACTTCGCGCTCAACTGCGCGGCGCTCGCCCCGACGCTGGTGGAAGCCGCGCTCTTCGGCTACGCGAAAGGCGCCTTTACCGGGGCCGCCGCGGCCAGGTCCGGGTACTTCGAGGACGCGCAGGACGGAACGCTGTTCCTGGACGAAATCGGGGAGCTGCCGCTCGAGATGCAGGCCAAGCTCCTGCGCGTGATCGAAAACGGGGAATTCCAGCGCCTGGGCGAGACCCAGCCGCGCGTATCGCGCGCGCGCGTCATCACCGCCACCAACCGCGACCTGCGGCAGGCGGTCAAAGGCGGGGGCTTTCGCGGCGACCTCTACCACCGCCTCTCCGTGCTGTCGCTGCAGGTGCCGCCGCTGCGCGAGCTCGACCGCGACAGGCTCACCCTGCTCGAGCATTTCCGCCATCTCTACGCCAAGCAGTCCGGCGTGCAGCCGTTCACGCTCGACGAATCGGCCGAAGCGCGCTGGCTGCGCTACGCTTTTCCAGGCAACGTCCGGGAGCTGCGCAATATCGTCATCCGCCTCACTACGAAGTACGCCGGGCAGCGGCTCTCTGCCGCCGAGCTCGAGCCCGAGCTGGATCTCGAGGCCGCGCCGCCCGCACTGGGCGGCGACTCCGGGGCGATCGTCGAGCAGGCGCTGCGCCAGCTCGAGCGCGCGGGCAACTTCAGCCTGGACGACACGCTGAAGGCCTGGGAGCGCGGCTACATCGAGGCCGCGCTGCGCCTCACGCGCGGCAACGTGAGCCAGGCGGCGAAGCTGCTGGGCGTCAACCGCACCACGCTCTACAGCAGGATGGGGGAGAAGTAATGGCCCTGTACCTCGAGCACTTCGGGCTCGACGAGCCGCCGTTTCGCATCACGCCCCACACCGACTTCTTCTTCGAGGGCGCCGACCGCGGCGCCACCCTCGAGGCGCTGATCTACGCGGTGCTGCACGACGAAGGCATCGTCAAGGTCTCGGGGGAAGTCGGCAGCGGCAAGACGATGCTGTGCCGCGTGCTCATGGAGAGGCTGCCGCCGCACGTCGAGACCATCTACCTCGCCACGCCTTCGCTCGCGCGCGAGGAGATCCTGCATGCCATCGCCGACGAGCTGCAGCTCAAGTTCAGCGCCGAGCGCACGGCGGTGGCGCTGCGCGAGCTGCAGGAGCATCTCATCCGGCTTTACGCGGACGGCCGCCGCGTCGTCATCCTGATCGACGAGGCGCACGTCATGCCGGACGAAACGCTCGAGCAGGTGCGGCTGCTCTCCAACCTCGAGTCGAGCCGGCACAAGCTGCTGCAAATCGTGCTGTTCGGCCAGCCCGAGCTCGACGCCACGCTCGCGAAGACGACGCTGCGCCAGCTGCGCGATCGCGTCACGCACAGCTTCCGCATGCGCCCGCTTGCCCCGCCGGAGGTGGCGAAGTACCTCTCCTTCCGCATGCGCGCCGCCGGTTACCGCGGCCCCGACGTGTTCGCACCGCGCGCGATCGCCCGCGTCGCGCGCGCCGCGGCGGGTCTCACGCGCCGCATCAACATCCTCGCCGACAAGGCGCTGCTTGCCGCCTTCACCGAGGGCGGGCATGCCGTCACCGGCCGCCATGTGCGCGCCGCGGTCGCCGACTGCGAGTTCGCGCAGCTTCCACCCGGCAACCGCAGGGCCTGGTACGCCGCCGCGGCGGCGGTCGCCGCGGGCGTCTTGATCGGCGTCGCCCTGCAATGGCTGTGGAGCACGCCGCTGGCGCGGCAGGAGGCGCCCGTAATCCAGCCCGCGCAGGCAGCGCCGGCGCCTCCGCCCGCGCCAATCGTCGTCAAAGCGCCCGAGCCGCCGCCGCCGCCGCGATACCTCGATGCGGACCAGGAACGGCGCATCGAGGGCTATTCGGCCGGGCGGCAAAAACTGCTCGCCGAGCGCATCGCCGCCACGCGCGAGGTGCTCGAACGCACTCCCGACCAGCATTACTCGCTCGAGCTTTTCGTCACCGACAACACCGACCCGGGACGCATGGAGCGCTTTCTCAACCGCGCCAAGGACATGGTGCCGCTCGAGGACGTTTTCGTGATCCCGATGAGCGGCGGGCGGCCTTACCGCTTGCGCGTCGTGTTCGGCGAGTTCACAAGCCTCGATGAGGCCGCGGCGGCGGAAAAACGCCTTCCGCCGAAGTACCGGAACGCCTTTCGGCCGGCGGCGCGCAGCTTCGCCGAGCTGCGCGGTCAAATTTAGTCAAAAAGTCCTGCACAACAGACGTTTACGCTGGCTTCCTCACGCAAGCCGCGTGATATCCTTCCCTTCAGGAGGGAGCGGGTGGAAATGAAGCCGGGGATCGTGTTTGCGTGCGCCGCCAGCTCTGTGCTGCTAGCGGCGTGCGCCCCCGTGCCCATGAAGCCGGCGGATCAGCACATCCGTGCCGAGGAGCCGGCGCCAGCGGGCGAGATTCCTCCCGCGGTCCAAGTGGCGCCGATGCTTCCCAGGCCGAAGCCGACCGCGCGCCCGGAAACCTACAGCGTGGTGGTCAACAACGTGCGCGTCCAGGAGCTGCTCTTCGCGCTGGCGCGCGACGCAAGACTGAACGTCGACGTGCATCCCGAGATCACGGGCAGCGTGACGCTCAACGCCATCGACCAGACGCTGCAGCAGTTGCTCGCGCGCATCTCCCGCCAGGTCGACATGCGCTACGAGATCCGCGACGACACGATCGTCGTGGTGCCGGATGCGCCTTTCCTGCGCACTTACCGCATCGACTACCTCAACATGGCGCGCGACACGCAATCGGACGTGACGCTGAGCACCTCGATCGGCGGCAGCGCGGTAAGCGGGGCCGGCGCGGCGGCCGGCACGCCGGCCGGCGGCGGCACGCAGCAGACCATCAAGATCCGCTCCAACAATCACTTCTGGGAAACGCTGATCGCGAACGTCAAGGACATCCTGAGGGAAACGGACAAGGTGCTGCCCGCGCAAGCCGCGGCGCCCGCCGCAGTCGCCGTGGCGGCGCCGCCGCCCCAGCCGGGGCAGCCGGCGCCGCCGGCCACCGCGACGACGGTCGTCACGCCTCCGGTGCCGACGTCCAGTTACGTGGAAAAGGCGTCGGTGATCGCCAACCAGGAAGCCGGCATCCTGACCATCCGCGCGACGGGGCGACAGCACGAGAAAATCCAGGAGTTTCTCGACCAGGTGATCACCAACGCGTCGCGGCAAGTGCTCATCGAGGCGACCGTGGTCGAGGTGCGCCTCAATAACGAGTACCAGCAGGGCATCAACTGGTCCCTGGTGGCGCGTGCGAGCGGAAACCGCCTGGAGCTCAACGCGCCCGGGGGCAGCTCGAGCCCCGCCGGCGTCACGACGGACGCCTTCACCATCGGGCTCTTCAGCAGGGGCGGCAATTTCAGCGCGGTGCTGCGCCTTCTGGAGTCGTTCGGCACGCTAAAGGTTCTGTCGTCGCCGAAAGTGAGCGTGCTCAACAACCAGACCGCGATGCTGCGCGTGGTGGACAACCTGGTGTACTTCACGATCAAGTCCGACACCAGCCAGACGGCGAACGTTGGAGCGTTGACCACATTTACCACGACGGTGAACCCGTACGCCGTCGGCTTCGTCATGAGCGTCACCCCCCAAATCAGCGACAGCGACCGCGTGCTGGTCAACGTGCGGCCGACGATCACCCGCGAGATCGGCAAGGCAATCGATCCGAATCCCGCGCTGGTCGCGCTCAACATCACCAACACCGTGCCGCTGCTCCAGACGCGCGAGCTCGAGTCGATGCTTCATATCCAAAGCGGCCAGGTTGCCATCATGGGCGGCCTGATGCAGGACGAGCTCGAGGAAACGGACGACGGCATTCCCGGCGTGAACCGCGTGCCGGGCGTAAACCAAATGTTCCGGCAGCTGCGCAATACGAACCGCAAGACCGAGCTGGTCGTCTTTCTGCGTCCCACGGTCGTGCGCGACGCGAGCGTCGAGGGCGATTTCCGCCGCTTCCGCTCGCTATTGCCCGACGAGAACATGTTCGCGCGCCCCAACCCGGCAAAGCCGCCCGAGCTGCGTAATCCCGAGCCGGCCAAGCCATGAGCCTGCTGCTCGAGGCGCTCAAGAAGGCGGAAAAAGCCAAGGAAGACGCGCAGCGCCGCGCGCGCGGCGAGGGCGAGCTGCGCGTCGAAGGAGATGTCGCTCCAGCCAGCGCCAAGCCGGTGCTGACGCGGCCGGAGCTGCCCGACATCCGCCAGCCGCTCGAGATCCTGAGCGACGACATAGCGCTGAAACAACCGGAGCGGCAACCCGCGCCGGCGATCGAGAGAACGCCGCCCCCTCAGGAACAGGCTGCGAAGAAACCGGAGACGCAGGCCGCAGAGCGCTCGACGGCGAAGAAAGTATTCGAGGCCAAGTTCAAGGAGCCGAATCCGCGCCTGCCCTTCTACATCACCATGGGCCTGCTCGGCGCCTTCGCTCTCGGTACCGTCGGTTACTTCTGGTATCAGCTGCGTCCGCCGCCCGCGCTGGTGAACACCGGCCCGCCCAAGGCGGGCAACGAGGCGCCGACCGCGGTCGCCGGAGCGAAAGGCGCCACGCCGGTCGCCGCGGCGCCGGCGGCCATTCCCGGATTGCCCACCGCGGCCGCGACACCGCCCGCGCAGGCGGCGGCCGCGCCGCCTCCACCGGAACCGAAGGCGCTCGAAACCAAGCCCGCGCCCAAGCCCGCTCCGCGTCTTGCGCAGGCGCTCGGCGTGGCGGCCGTCCCGGCGGCTCCGACCGCGGCGCCGGCACAGCGCGAGGCGTCGGTTTCAACGAGCCGGCCCGCGCTGCAGGTGCATCCCAAGGTCGACTCGGGTTACTCCGCCTACCTTGCCGGGGACCTCGCTACAGCCCGCGCGGATTATCAGCAGGCGCTGCGAGAAGACGGCGGCAATCGCGACGCGCTGCTCGGGCTCGCGGCGATCGACGTGCGCACCGGGCGCCACGAGGCCGCCGAAGCGACCTATCTGCGGCTGCTTCAGGTGGATCCGACCGACGCGCACGCGCAGGCCGGCGTCATCGCCCTTCGCAGCGCGCGGCTGGACCCGCTCACGACCGAAAGCCGCGTGAAGAGCATGCTGGCCGCCGATCCCGGCGCCAACGTGCTGCACTTCACCCTGGGGAACCAGCTTGCCCAGCAGGGGCGCTGGGCCGAGGCGCAGCAGGAATACTTCAAGGCGTTTGCCGCCGAGCCGGATAACGCCGACTTCGCCTACAACCTGGCCGTGAGCCTCGATCACCTGCGCCAGCCCAAGCTCGCGCTCGAGTACTACCGGCGCGCCCTCGTGCTCGCCGACAAGCGCGGCGCCAGCTTCGACCCGGCGGCGGCGCGCACGCGCGCCGCGCAGCTCGCGCGCTAAGCCTTATCATTCTGTCCGAATGAATTCGCCGACCAACCCGCAGGCCAAGCGGCATATCGGCCAGATCCTGATCGACCAGGGCATCCTCACCGAGGATCAGCTGCGCATCGCCCTGCTCGAGCAGACCAAGCAGCACGTGCCGGTCGGACGCCTGCTGGTGCAGCTGGGCTTCGTCTCCGAGGCCACCCTGCGCGATGCGCTGTCCGAAAAGCTCGGCATGCAGTCGGTGGATCTCGCGCACATCATCGTCGACCCCGGCGCGCTCAAGATACTGCCGCGCGACATGGCGCGCCGCTATCGCATCTTCCCGGTCGCGCTCGACCGCCAGCAGAAGAAATTCCTCGTCGCGCTCGCCGACACCAACAACATCGTCGCCATCGATCAGCTGCGCGCCCACCTCAAGGGCGAGTTCGAGATCGAGCTGCGCCTTGCCGGCGATACCGAGATCGAGCGCGCGATCGAGCACTACTACGGCCACGAGTTCTCGATCGACGGCATCCTGCGCGAGATCGAGACCGGCGAGGTGGACTACACCACCATCGCGGACGGCGACGAATACTCCCAGCCGGTGGTGCGCCTCATCTCGGCGCTGCTCGCCGACGCGGTGGAACGCGCCGCGTCCGACATCCACTTCGAGCCGGAGCAGAACTTTCTTCGCATTCGCTACCGCATCGACGGCGTGCTGCGCCAGATCAGGAGCCTGCACAAGACCTACTGGCCGGCGATGGCGGTGCGGCTGAAGGTGATGGCGAAGATGAACATCGCCGAGACGCGCGCGCCCCAGGACGGCCGCATCTCCGCGACGATGGCGGGCCGCGTGGTCGACTTCCGCGTGGCGAGCCTGCCGACGACGCACGGCGAGAACCTGGTGCTGCGCATTCTCGACCGGCAGAAAGGCATCGTGCCGCTCGAGAAGCTCGGGCTGGACGACTCGCAGCTCGAGCTGCTCAAGCTGATGATCGCGCGCCCCGAGGGCATCATCCTCGTCACGGGCCCGACGGGCAGCGGCAAGACCACGACGCTGTACTCGATCCTGAACCACATCAATTCCGACGCCATCAATATCATGACGCTGGAAGACCCGGTCGAGTACCCGATGACGCTCATCCGCCAGACTTCGGTGTCGGACGCGGCCAAGCTCGACTTCGCCAACGGCATCCGCGCGATGATGCGCCAGGACCCCGACGCGATTCTGGTGGGCGAGATCCGCGACCACGAGACCGCGGAAATGGCATTCCGCGCCGCCATGACGGGCCACCAGGTCTATTCGACGCTGCACACCAACTCGGCGGTCGGCGCCTTTCCGCGCCTGCTCGACATCGGCATCGTCCCCGACATCCTCGCCGGCAACATCATCGGCATCCTGGCGCAGCGCCTGGTGAGAAAGCTCTGCCGCACCTGCCGCCAGTCCTACGATCCGGACGTCAAGGAGCGGCGCCTGCTCGGCATCACGCCCACCGAGCCGGCCGCGATCTTCCGCGCGGTGGGCTGCGAGCAGTGCGACTACCAGGGCTATCGCGGCCGGCAGGGCATCCTCGAGCTGCTCAAGATCGACGGCGGCACGGACGAGCTCGTGGCGCGGCGCGCCACGGCGCGCGAGATCCTCACCGCCGCGCGCGCCAACGGGTTCAAGACGCTCGCCGATGACGGCGTGCGGCTGGTAAAAGCCGGCGTCACCGGCCTGGAGGAGCTGATGCGCGTGATCGATCTCACCGACCGCATGAGCTGATGCCGCTCTTCACCTACAAGGCGGTCGACGCGCACGGCAAGAACGTGGCCGGCCGCGTGGAGGCGATCAACGTGTTCGACCTGGAGCAGCGCCTCGCGCGCATGGGGCTCGACCTCATCGCCGGCGCGCCCTCCGCGCACAAGGCGCGCTTCATCGGCGGGCGCATCGCCCGGCAGGACCTCATCAACTTCTGCTTCCACCTCGAGCAGCTGGCGAGCGCCGGCGTGCCGGTCATCGAAGGCCTGGTCGATCTGCGCGAGAGCGTCGAGAACCCGCGCTTTCGCGAGGTGGTCTCCGGCCTGACCGAGTCCATCGAGGGCGGCAAGAACCTGTCGGGCGCGCTCGCCGAATACCCCGAGGTGTTCAGCAAGGTCTTCGTCAGCCTGGTGCGCTCCGGCGAGCAGACCGGCAAGCTCTCCGAAGTGCTGAAGAGCCTGACCGAGTCGCTGAAGTGGGAGGACGAGCTCGCCGCGCAGACCAAGAAGCTCATGATGTACCCGGCCTTCGTCGGCAGCATCGTGCTGCTGGTGACGCTCTTCCTGATGATCTACCTCGTGCCGCAGATGACGGGCTTCATCCGCAACATGGGGCAGGACGTCCCGCTGCAGACCCGCATTCTCATCATCGTGTCGAACTTCTTCGTCGACTTCTGGTGGGCGGTGCTCGCCGCGCCCTTCGTCGCCTGGTTCGGGCTGAAGTTCGCGATGAAGAACAACCCCTCGGTCGAGTACGCGGTGGACCAGTACAAGCTGACCATACCGCTCATCGGCCCGATCCTGCGCAAGATCATCCTGTCGCGCTTCGCCTCGAGCTTCGCCATGATGTACTCCTCGGGCATCACCGTGCTCGACGCCATCCGCAGCTGCGAGGAGATCGTCGGCAACAAGCCGCTGGAGAACGCGCTGCGCATGGTGGGCCAGCAGATCGCCGAGGGCAAGAACATGACCGCGGCGTTCACCGACCTCGGCCTTTTCCCGCCGCTCGTCATCCGCATGCTGCGCATCGGCGAGAACACCGGCGCGCTCGACACCGCGCTGCTCAACGTGAGCTACTTCTACAACCGCGAGGTGCGCGAGTCGATCGGCAAGGTGCAGGCGATGATCGAGCCCGCGCTCACGCTGGTGCTGGGGGCGATCCTCGGCTGGGTGATGCTCGCGGTGCTCGGCCCGGTGTACGACGCCATCTCGAAGATGAAGTTCTAGCGCCATGGCGAAGCGCTACATCCTCTATTTCACTGCCGAAGGTCACCGCGTCTGCGCGAGCGCCGGCAGGCAGCTCGTGCTGGAGGCGAAATTTTCCGGCGACGACCAGGGCGTCACCGAATTCAGGGACTTCCTGCGCAACCGGCGCGGCGGCCTGTTCTGCGTGCTCGCCGACCTCGCGGGCGAGGACTTTCACGAGGACCAGATTCCGCTGCTGCGCGGCGCCGACCGCGAGGCGGTGGTGCAGCGGCGCCTTGCGCAGCGCTACCGCGACACCCGCCTCGCGGCCGCCGTCTCGCTCGGCCAGGTGAAGACCGCCGAGCGCCGCAACGAGCGGCTGCTGCTCGCCTCCTTTACCAATACCCAGCAGCTCGCGCCGTGGCTGGACGCGCTCGAAGAATCGGACGCGCGCCTCGCCGGCGTGTACTCGGTGCCCTTGCTTGCGCCCGCGCTGGCCGCGAAGCTCGGCGTCAAAGGCGGGCGTTGCTTCGTCGTGACCGCCAACCGCGCCGGCCTGCGCCAGTGTTACGTCGAGGACGGGAAGCTGCGCTTCGCGCGCCTCGAGCATACCGTCGAGATGGTGCCGCAGGCGCTCGCGCTGTTCGTGCACTCCGAGACCCAGCGCCTCGCGCAGTACCTCACCACGCTACGCGTGCTGCCGCGCGAGGGCGCGCCGGTGAAGGTGGTGGTGGTGGCCCCGCCCGGTGAGCGCGCCGTTTTCGAGCAGACGCTCAGCTCCGACGCGCGGCTCCAGTTCCAGACGATCGACATGCGGGAGGCCGCGCGCATGGCCGGCCTCGCCGGCATGCCCGAAGGAGCGGCCGCCGAAGCGCTCTATCTGCATCTCGCCGCCAAGAAGCCGCCGCGCGAGCAGTTTGCGAACCGCGACGACCGGCGGCGCTATGTCATCTGGCAGCTGCAGCGCGCCATCGTCGGCGCCGGCGCGCTCGGCTTCGCCGCCTGTGCGCTGTACGCCAGCGCCCATTGGCTGGAAGCGGCCGCGGTGCGCGAGCGTGCCACAACGCAGGCCCGAGAGGCGCGTTTGGCGGCCGAACAATACGAGCGCATTACCGCCGCCTTTCCGGTGACCCAGACGAGCACCGAGAACGTCAAGGTGGCGGTGGTGCAGTTCAAGCAAATCGCCGCGCGCAGTGCATCGCCCGACGGCGCGCTGGCGCACGTTTCGCGCGTGCTGGAGGACTTCCCCCAGATGGAGCTCGACGCGCTGAACTGGAGCGTCGGCGGTGCCGGAGGAAAGCCGGCAGCCGCTCCCGCGTCCGGCGACAAGCCGCCGCCTCAGAGCGATACCGCGGTGCGGCTGGAGATCACGGGCAGGGTCAACGCGACGCAACGCGACGACTATCGCGGCATCACCGCCCAGGTGCAGCGCTTTGCCGCCGCGCTGGGCGTCTCCGGGTACGAGCTTGCGCGCACGCAACTGCCCTTCGACATCACTTCGGAAGGCACGCTCACCGGCGACATCGGCGCCGCTTCACAGAGCGGCGAAGCGCCGCGCTTCACCATCGTCCTCGTGCGGAGGTTGCCGTGAGCTTCACTTCGGCCGAGCTCAAGCGCTTGCTGCTGCCGGTGCTCGCCGCCCTCGCCATGCTGGGCGCGGGCGCCGGCCTGATCTGGGCCGCCGGGCAGTCGCTGCTCGCCGCCGAGCGGCGCCTGGCGGCGGCGCAGGCCGAGCGCAAGCAGAACGCCGAGCGCCTGTCGCGCATCGCCGAGGAGGAACGCGAGGTCAGTCAGAACCTGGACATCTACAAGCAGCTGAAAAACCTCAATGTGCTGGGCGAAGAGCGGCGGCTCGAGTGGGCCGACGCCATAACGCGCATCCGCAGCCAGCGCGAGCTCCTCGATCTTCGCTACCGCGTCGAGCGCCAAAAGCTTCTCGTGTCGGCACCCGGGAAGCCGGCAAACGTCGACTTCTACGCCAGCACTATGAAGGTGGATCTGGCGCTGCTGCACGAAGAGGACCTGCTGCGGTTCCTCGCCGATTTGCGCGCTTCGGGCAACGCCTACTACGCGGTGAAAAAATGCGCACTGGAGCGCACCGGCCAGGTGGCGACCGGCACGACGATCACCCCGCGGCTGCGCGGCGACTGCGACATCGACCTCATCACGATCATGGACCGGGCGGCCAAGCAATGAAGCACCTGGTTTTTGCCATCGGCATCGGCTTGAGCACGGTGGCGTCGGCGCAGGACCTGGGCCGCCTGTTCTTCTCTCCCGAGCAGCGCGCCGCGCTGGATGCGCGGCGCAAGGCACGCGTGCCCGACAAGCCGGCCGCCGCGCCGATCGTCGCTTCCCCCACCACGCGCCTCGACGGCTACGTGCGCCGTTCCGACGGGCGCTCCACGGTATGGGTGAACGGCGTAGAGGTTGACCAGGCGTCTCCGCGCGCCGACGGTAGCGTCGCGGTGGTGGTCGGCGACAGCGAAGCGCGCGTGCAGCTCAAGCCGGGCGAGGTGCTCGACCGCGGCAGCGGCGAAGTGAGCGACGTGCTCGGCTCGAACGGCGAGATCCGCGTGCGCCCGGCCAAATGAGCGCGCGTTCCGGCAAGCGCAGCAGCCAGCGCGGCGCGGCAATGCTGGTGATGCTGGCCATCATCGCCATCGGCGGATCGTGGCTCATCGTCTCCCGGCTCAATTCGCTGAGCGCCAACGTCATCGTGGCGAAGCGCAACCACAATGCCGCCGTCCTGAACAAGGCAAAGCAGGCATTGATCGGCTACGTGGCCGTGACGGCTGCCCAAGCAGGGGAGAACAACCCCGGTCGGCTGCCCTGCCCGGAAGCTGCAGGATACGTGGGCACTTCGAGCGAGGGCACGGTGGCGGGAAGCTGTACCCTGCCGAAAGTCGGCCGGCTTCCCTGGCGGACCCTGGGGCTCGACAAGCTCGTCGACGCCGACAGCGAGCCGCTCTGGTACGTGGTCTCGCCCGGTTGGGCCTACACGAGCTCCAATCTCACCATTCACTCGAACACCGCGGGGCAGCTCACGGTCGACGGCGCAGGGAACGACTCGGTCGCCCTGATCATCGCGCCGGGGGCGGCCATGAACGTGCAGGCAAGCGCCGGTTGCTCGGCGCGCAACCAGGCGCGCGCCGCCCCTTCGCCGAGCATTAATGCGCTCGACTATATCGAATGTTTCGACCCGACCACGCCGGGGACCTTCGCCACCACTGGCCCAGGCACTTCGTTCAATGATCAAGTGGTACGCATCACCACCGCGGATGTAATGCCGGCGATCGAGGCCGCGATCGCACACCGCATCGAGCGCGAGATCGTCCCTGTGTTAAGGAGCGTCTACGGCACGGCACAGTGGTCGCTGTCGTCGACCAACCCGTTGTTTCCCTATGCCGTGCCATTCACTGATCCCGAATCGGCGGGCTACCCGAACCTCGGTACCGCCGGCACGACCCAGGGTCTTTTGCCGTTCACCGCGCAGAGCTCGGCTATGAGGTGGAACAGCAGCTTTAGTCCCACCGTGACCGTAGTCAGCGGCGCCGCAGTCGTCAGCGGCCCCGCCAACTGCAACATCACTGACGGCCGCAGGCGCGCGCGATGCCGCCCCGATCTCAACGTTACCGTCGGAGGGGGCCCGATCACACTGCGCATGACGGCCAGGACCGAGCAAAACGTCGCGCTTGGATTACAGCAGCTCGATTCGAGCGTCGTCTCGTTCCGATATAAATCGCCTGTGGGATCGTGGACATCGGTGGCGGCATCGGCAAGCGGGGAATTCAATTCCGACGGAACCGCGAACATCTTCAGCGAAGGCACATTCGTGAGCGGGGCCGTGGGCCTGTACGACATCGACATCGACACGTACAGCAATGAGGTATTCGTCGGCCATCCGCTGCTTGATGCCAACGCGGCGACAACGGGCTGGTTCGTACGCAACCAGTGGTACCGGCTGATTTACTACGCCACAACGGCAGGTCATACCGCGGCGAACGTGCCGGCGCCTTCGTGCACGAGCGGCGTCAACTGTCTGTCGGTAGCTAACGTCACGCCCGCCAACCAGCAGCGCGCGATCCTCGTCCTCGCGGGCCGCAGTGTGCCGGGTCAGACACGGCCTAACGGCACTCTCAGCAATTACCTCGAGTTCGGCAATGCCGCAGGCGCATTCGAGCGCCAGCCGGTCAGCACCGTGATTGACGCAGCCCTAAAAAAACCGTTTAACGATCGCGTCGTGGTCATAGACGCCAATCCGTAATGCGACGCACGCGCCATTCATGCACCTCGATAGCGCCCGGCTTCACGCTCGTTGAGCTAGCCGTGGTGCTTGCGATCGTGACTTTTCTGCTCGGCAGCCTGATGTTCACCTTGTCGGCGCAAGTGGATCAGCGCAACTTCAACGAAACGCGGCGCCGCTTGGAGCACGCGCGAGAACTCCTTCTCGCTTTCGCAATTGCGAACGGTCGTCTGCCTTGTCCCGCGCGCAGCACAAGCGCGGGTGCCGAAGTGCGCGACGCCGGCACGGGCGAGTGCAAGGTTGGCGGAATCGAGGACTATTACGGCGGCACACTCGCAGGTAGTGTAGTCGGCGGCCTGCTCCCAGCGGTAACAATCGGCTACCCGCAGGTCGATTCATCCGGTTTCGCGATTGACGCGTGGCAGTACCGCATTCGGTATGCAGTGGCCAAGAACATCACCGCCTGCTCTGGAACTTCCACGACTCCCCACTTCGTCCACGCTACCAACCTGAAGAGTAACGGGATCACCTGCAAGCCGAGCGACCTCCTGTTATGCAAGTCCGCGACTGGCATCACTGCTTCGAGTTGCGGGAGTGCGGGCAACCAGATCACGACGCAAAACCTCGTCGCGGCGATCGTCTTCTCGACAGGCAAGAATACGGCGACCGGCGGGACAGGTCTTGATGAAGCCGCCAACCTGAATGGCGGAGGCAACGCCGACCCGGTTTTCGTTTTCCATACTCCGACGCCGAGCGAAGCGGCTAACGGAGAATTCGACGATCACTTCGCCTGGATTTCCGTCGGAGAGCTGTATGGCAAATTAATCTCCGCCGGGCTGCTGCCCTAGGCGGCTGGCCCCTGCAGCGTGAAGCAAACCTCGCCGTCGCGGTTGCTTTCCAGCTTGAGCGAGTAGCCCGCCGCTTCGGCCTGGCGCGCGGCCTGATAGAGACCGATGCCCAAGCCGCGCTCCGAAGCGACCGGGCCTCGCAGCAGCTGCTTCTCCAGCGCTTCGGGCACCGCCGCACCCGAATCCTTCACGCGCAACGCTACGCTGTTTCCGTCGTGATCCAGCGTGACCTGAATCCGCACCATGCCGTCTGCCGCGCGCTTGGCGAGCGCGTTGCGGATCAAGTTGTCGGCCACGCTGTCGAAAAGCGTGCGCCGCACGCGGGCCGCTACAGGAACACGCGCAGCCTCGAACTCCACGCCTTCGCGCCGGTATTGGTGCGCCAGACCCTCCCACCAGGCCTGCGCGGATACGTAGCTTTCGCTTTGCTGCTGCGGCCGCTGCAGCCGGGCGAGCGTTTCGGAGAGCCGCTGCGCGATCACCGGCAGCTGGCGGCGCACCAGCGCCTGCAGCTCGGGCGACTCCCGGCTGTCCTCGCGCGCGGCCACCGCGCATAGCACGTTCAGCGACTGCAGCAGGTTCTTGATGTCGTGCGTCATGCGCGCGCCCGTCTCGTGGACGGCCTGCACATAGCTCGCCTGGCGCAGCTTCTCCTCGCGCAGCTTGGCGATATAGAACTCTCCCAGGAGCTGCCCGAGGAGATGCAGATGCCAGTGCAGCGCCGGGCCGAGCCGGTGGCGCGAGTAGAGCTTGAGCGCGAGGTCGCTGTTCTCGAATTCGACCACGTTCGGCGTCGGGACGCCTTCCTCGCCGCTCGCCTCGGCGGTCCGCCAGGCCGCCCCGGACAACGACGGCAGGCGCACCAGCGCCGCCACCGACTCGACGAGGAAGCGCTCGGGCCGCGCCTCCATCTGCAGCAGCTCGGCGAGAAAGCGCAGCCACTTCTCCACCGGCAGGCCGATCGAGAAGATATAGCGGGCAAAGAAGACGTTCAGGCCGGCCACGCCGCTGCGCGGGTTCCACGCGAGCCCGATGAGCAGCACCGCGCCCGCCGTGAACAACACCGTGTAGGTGAGCGCCTCCAGGTACGTGGTGCGCCCGACGGTCATGAAAGTGAAGCTGCCCAGGATCACGACCACCAGCAGCAGCATCAGAAAAACGCTGTAGAAGAAGTCGATGATCTGCGCGGTGTCGCCCTGCTCTTCCGGCTCCGCCGGAAAAAGCGCGATCAGCACGAAAGCGACCGGCAGGCTGTATTCCGCGATGCTGCGGATCTCCGGCGTGATCTCGCGCCGCGGCGCGATCTCGGGAAGGATTACGATCGCCAGCAGCGCGAGCAGGTAGGCGAGGACCACGAGGTAGCAGCGCCGCTGCCAGCGCGCGTGCTGCTGGTAGACCTTGCCGCCCACGAGCCCGGCGAGCACCACCACCCAGAACGCGAGGAACCACCAGTCGAGGCCCAGCATCACGGCGAAAGCGACGAGCGAAAGGATGAACCCCTGGGTCGGCGATATGCGCTGCTCGGCGCGCAGAAACGGCTGCCACAGCAGCAAAAGGCCCAGGTGGGCGAGCAGCAGCGCGCGCGCCCACGGGTCGGCGACGCCCCGGAACACCGCGACGTGCAGCAAGGCGAGCATCGCGACGACCACCAGGCGCCAATAGCGCTGGCTGAAGCTCCAGGTCGCGTTCGCCGCGCGGCGGAAGGCGGGCCGGGACATGGTTGCGGTTTGCGTGTTGGGGTCCCCGCGTCTAGTCTACAGAACCCATGCCTGGTGCCACGCTCGCCCGGTTCGTGCTGCTCGAAGCCCGCCGCGGAGGGCTCCCCTGGCTTGTCGGCGCCTCGATCCTGATCGGACTTGCGCTCGCGGCTTTTCTTTCGCAGGTCGCGCTCACCGAGAGCCTGCGGCTTCAGGTCGCCATCGTCGCGGCGGTGCTGCGCGCCTGCGCGGTGTTCCTGATCGCGGCGCAGGTGGCGGCGAGCACGCTGCGCGAGATCAACGACAAGGCGCTCGAGCTCATGCTCGCGCTGCCGCTTTCACGCAGCACGCAGTATCTCGGGCGCCTCGCCGGCTTCGCCGCCTGCGCCTTCGCAGTAGCGGCGCTGTTCGCGCTGCCGCTTCTCGTGTGGGCGCCGGGCGGCAGCGTGGCGTTGTGGGCGCTTTCGCTCGCCCTCGAATGCACGCTGGTCGCGGCGGCAACCCTGTTTTTCGCCATGAGCCTCGCGCAGCTCGTACCCGCGATCGCGGCCACCGCCAGCCTGTACCTGCTCGGGCGCTCGATCGCCGCTATCCAGGCCATCGCCGCCGGCCCGCTCGCCGAGCCCTCCCTCGCCCACGAGGCGGCGCGCTGGGCGGTCGAGGCGGTGGCGCTGCTGCTTCCGCGGCTCGACGCCGTGACGCGCACCGAGTGGCTGCTTTACGGTCTGCCCCCGGCTGCGGCCGCGACGTGGGCGCTCGGCGGCCTGCTCGTGTATACGGCGTTGGTGGTGGTGGCCGGCCTGTTCGATTTCCACCGCCGCAATCTGTGAGCCGCCGCGACGAGCGCCCGCTCTCCGCCGTGCCGCGCGCGCTGTGGCTGCTGCTTGTGGCTACGCTTACGGCGCAGCTCGCATGGCAGCATCCGGGAGGACCGCGCTCGCCGGCGGCTGCCGATCTGCCGCCGGCGCCAAGCGTCCAGGCGCTGCGGCTCGCGGCCTTCGGCTAGCCCGAGGCGCTGGCGCGCATCGCGATGCTGTACCTGCAGAGCTTCGATCTCGGAGGCGGCAACACGCTTCCGTACCAGAGGCTCGACTACCCGCGCCTCGTCGCCTGGCTGGGCAGCATCCTTGCGCTCGACCCGCGCAGCGACTACCCGCTCTTTTCCGCCGCGCGCATCTACGCGGAAGCGCCCGACCCGGCCCGCAGCCGCATCGCGCTCGATTTCGTCTACCGGGAGTTCTTCCGCGACCCGAACCGCCGCTGGCCCTGGCTCGCGCACGCCGCGATGGTGGCAAAGCACCGGCTGGGCGACCTGCCGCTCGCGCGGCGCTACGCCGCCGCGGTCGACCGCTTCACCACCGCACCCGAGGTGCCGCTCTGGGCCAAGCAGATGGAAATCTTCATCCTCGAGGACATGAACGAGCTCGAGGCGGCGAGAATCATGCTCGGCGGGCTGCTGGAAAGCGGAGCCATCCGCGACCCCGCGGAAGCCCGCTTTCTTGCCCAGCGGCTCAAGGAGTTGGAGGCCCGTATCGACCGGCGCTGATGTTGGGAGACCCGACAGAACTGTCGGACGCTCGACGCTTACGCCGCCCGTGCCGCAAGGATTTATAAAGGTTTTCAATGATTTCCGTACTGGCATGGACCTTGCTGCGGGGTAGCCATCACTATGGGCTCAGGGGAGCCAGGCAAGGGGATCGAAATGAAAACACCACAAAAAGGCTTCACGCTCGTCGAAATCGCGATCGTCCTGGTCATCATTGGCCTGCTGCTCGGCGGCATCCTCAAGGGCCAGGAAATGATCACCCAGGCGAAGATCAAGAACGTCGTCGCCGATTTCACGGGCGTCTCCGCCGCTTACTACGGCTACCAGGACCGCTATCGCGCGATTCCCGGGGATGATCCAAATGCGGCGAGCCGCTGGGCGGTTGCGCCGCCGGCAGTTTCCGGTGATGGCAACGGCGTGGTCGGAGGCACGTATAACGAGGCGACCGACAATACGCAAGAATCGCGCAAATGGTGGGATCACCTGCGCCGCGCCGGCTTCGTTTCGGGATCCGGCTACACTCAGCCGTTCAACGCGGTCACCGGCATGATCGGCGTACAGACGGGCAATGGCGCGGGCACCGGCGCGGCAATGGGTGGCATCAGCGGCCTGTTGATGTGCTCGGCGAACCTGCCCGACAAGATCGCCATTGCAGCTGACATGCAGATGGACGACGGCATGCCTGACAAAGGCACCGTGCGCGCCGACCTGCAGACCACGCCCAATCCTGCACTCGACGACACGCCGAAGACGGCCTATGAGGAAACCGGCACCAACGTCTACGTTCTCTGCCGCTCGCTGTAACGCGAGCGTCTTGACGGAAAGCCGGCCTTTGCGCCGGCTTTTTTTCGCCTAGCCCCGTAGCAGCCGGTCCTCGGCGGCTCCGAGGAGCTCGGGAACGCCGAGCAGCACCACCACGTCGCCTGCCTGCAGCACGCCCGCCTGGTCTGGAGTGAGCTTCGCCTTCGCTCCGGGGCGCCGTACCGCCCGCACCTGCACGCCGAGGTTGTCGAGGCGCAGCTCCGTTATCGTCTTGCCGATGGCGTTCGCTTGACCGAGCAGGCTCACCGAGTGCAGGCGCGCCAGCGCCTCGTCGTCCTGCGCATCGGCCTCGCGGCCGTGGAAGAGGCCGCGCAGCAGCCGATACTGCTCGCCGCGCACCTGCGCCACCCGGCGCATCACGCGGCTGAGCGGCACGCCCACCCACACCAGCGCGTGCGAGGCGAGCATCACGCCGGATTCGAAGGCCTCCGGCACGACTTCAGAGGCGCCCGCCGCGGTGAGCCGCTCGATGTCGGCCTCGTCGCGGGCGCGCACGATCACGGGAACGGCGGGATTGAGCTCATGGATGTGCGAAAGCACGCGCACCGCCGCGGCCGGGTCGGCAAAGGTCACCACCACGGCCGCGGCGCGCGCGATCCCCGCCGCCACCAGCGCTTCGCGGCGCCCACTGTCGGCGAACACCACGGTGTCGCCCGCCGCGGCGGCCTCGCGCACGCGCTCCGGATCGAGATCGAGCGCGATATAGCGCACGCCCTCGGCGTCCAGGAGCCGCGCAAGGCGCTGGCCGTTGCGCCCGTACCCGAGGATGATGACGTGCCGCTCGGTTTCGATCGATTGCACGGCGATGCGATGCAGCTCGAGCGAGCGCAGCATCCATTCCGCGCGCGAGAGCCGCATCACGATGCGATCGCTCGCCGCGATCGCGAACGGCGTCGCCAGCATCGACAGGATCATCGCCGCGAGCAGCGGCTGGAGCAGCTCCTCGGGCACGATGCCCGCCGAGCTGGTGAGCGAAAGCAGGACGAAGCCGAACTCGCCCCCCTGCGCCAGCGCGAGCGCGACGCGCAGCGCGGTACCCGCCGGATTGCCGAAGACCTTGGACAGCAGCGCCACGAGCGCGAACTTCCCGCCGACCAGCACGACGAACAGCGCCAGGACGTGCGGCAATGCGCCGAGCACCAGGCGCAGGTCGAGCATCATCCCCACCGTGACGAAAAACAGCCCGAGCAGCACGTCGCGGAACGGCTTGATGTCCTCGTCGACCTGGAAGCGGTACTCGGTTTCCGAGATGAGCATGCCTGCGAGAAAGGCGCCGAGCACGAGCGACAGGCCGGCGAGCCCGGTGACGAACGCCATCAGCAGGATGACGAGGAGCACGTTGAGCACAAAGAGCTCGTTCGAGCGCCTGCGCGCCACCACGCCGAGCCACGCGCGCATGATCTTCGGGCCCGCGAGGATCACGATCGCGAGCGCGAGCGCCGCCTTGCCGAGCGCGAGCGTCACCGCCATGCCGATCTGGTCCGCCGGCCTGCCGAGGGCGGGAATCAGCACGAGCAGCGGCACGACCGCGAGGTCCTGGAACAAGAGCACGCCGATCACCTGGCGCCCGTGCGCGGAATCGAGCTCCATGCGCTCGGCGAGGAGCTTGGACACGATCGCCGTGGAAGACATCGCCGCAATGCCGCCGAGCGCAAGCCCCGCCTGCCAGCCCGCGCCGAGCGCCGCGGCAGCAGCCATGACGAGGAGCAGGCTCGCCGCCACCTGCGCAAGGCCGAGGCCGAACACCACGCGCCGCATGGCGACGAGCCGAGGCAGGCTGAACTCCAGACCGATCGAGAACATGAGGAACACCACGCCGAACTCGGCGAGGAGCTGCATCTGGCCCCGGCCGGGCACCAGGCCGAGCGCGTGCGGACCCAAGGCAAGGCCGGTCGCGAGATAGCCGATCATCGCCGGCAGCGCGAGGCTGCGGCAAATGGCGACCGCGGCCACGGCAACCGCGAGCATGATCAGCACCGACTGCAGGGAAACGACCGCGGGGTCCATGGGCTATACTCCCCTCGATGATAAGGGCAGCGTCGAAGCGGCCACAAAACCGCAGCGAAAACGCGCTCGAGCTGGCGCGGCGCGTGCTCGCGATCGAGGCTGACGCGGTGCGCGCGCTGATCGAGCGCATCGACGATCGCTTTCTCGCCGCGCTCGCGCTGATACTCGAGCGCCGCGGCCGCGTGGTGGTGAGCGGCATCGGCAAATCCGGCCATATCGCGCGCAAGATCGCCTCGACCCTCTCGAGCACCGGCACGCCGGCCTATTTCCTGCACCCCGCCGAAGCCAACCACGGCGATGTCGGCATGATCGAGTCGGGGGACGTCTTCATCGCCATCTCGCACTCCGGGGAAAGCGAGGAGCTGCTGACCATCCTGCCGCTGGTCAAGCGCCGGGGCGCCAAGCTGATCGCGCTCACCGGTCGCGGCACCTCGACGCTCGCACGTGAAGCCGACGTGCTGCTCGACGCCGGCGTGGCGCAGGAGGCGTGCCCGCACAATCTGGCACCGACCGCAAGCACCACCGCGGCGCTCGCGCTCGGCGACGCGCTCGCCGTCGCGCTCCTGGATGCGCGCGGCTTCTCGGCGGACGACTTCGCGCGCTCGCATCCGGGCGGCAGCCTCGGGCGGCGGCTGCTTACACACGTCGCGGACGTGATGCGGCGCGGCGCGGAGGTGCCCTCGGTGCGCGAAACGGCCACCTTCAAGGAGGCGGTGCTCGAGATGTCGCGCGGCCGCATGGGCATGACCGCGGTGCTGGATGCCGGCGGCAACGTGCGCGGCATCTTCACCGACGGGGATCTGCGCCGCGCGCTGGAGAAGGCGCTGAACTTCGAGAACACCACCATCGCCGAGGTGATGACGCCCGGCCCGCGCACCATCCGGCCGGAGGCGCTCGCGGTCGAGGCGGTGCAGGTGATGGAGCGCCACAAGGTGAACCAGCTCCTCGTCGTCGACGAGCGCAGGCAGCTCGTGGGGGCGCTCAACATGCACGACCTTTTCCGCGCCAAAGTCCTCTAGCGACGGCATGGAATTCTCCGCCCCCGACGCGCTCGAACGGGCGCGGCGCATCCGGCTGATGATCTTCGACGTCGACGGCGTGCTCACCGACGGCAGGCTCTGGTACGGGCCGGCGGGCGAGGAGCTGAAGGTGTTCCACTCCTTCGACGGGCACGGGCTGAAGATGCTCGCGGCGAGCGGCGTGCCTTGCGCCCTGCTCTCCGGCCGGCGCTCCGGCGCGGTCGCGGCGCGCGCCGCCGAGCTCGGCATCGAGCACGTGCTGCAGGGCATCGAGGACAAGCGCAGCGAATACGACATTCTGCTCGCGCGGCTGGCGCTGCCCGCCGCGCAGACCGGCTTCATGGGCGATGAGCTCGTCGACCTCCCGGTGCTCACGCGCTGCGGGTTCGCCTGCGCGCCGCGCGAGGCGCCCGCGGCGGTGCGCTCGCGCGCGCACTACGTCGCCTCCACGGCCGCGGGACAGGGCGCGGCGCGCGAAGTGTGCGAGTTCGTGATGCGCGCCCAGGGCAGCCTGCAGCCCGCGCTGCAAGGCTATCTCGCGTGAGATTCGGGACCACGCGGCTGTTTCCGGTGGCGCTGATGCTCGCGCTCGCCCTGCTCACGTTCTACCTCGAGCGCACCGTGCGCGAGGAGCAGGCGGGTCCCGCGCTGCGCAGGCACGATCCGGACTACGTGGTGACGAACTTCACGTCCACCACGTACGGCCGCGAGGGCGCGCCGCTCACCATGCTCTCCGCGGCCAGGATGGTGCATTACCCCGACGACGACAGCACCGAGCTGTTCGCGCCGCGCGTGGTGCAAAGCAAGCCCGCCGAGCCGCGCATCTCGGTCAGCGCCGAGCGCGGCTCGCTTTCCGGCGACGGCGAGGAGATCTTCCTCTACGACAACGTGGTGCTGGTGCGCGAGGCGGGCGCCGGCCGGTCGGCGGCGCGCCTGACGACGAGCTTCCTGCATCTGCTGCGCGACCGCTCGCTCGCGCGCACCGACCGGGAAGTCACGATCGTCGAGGATCGGCGCTCGCTCACCGGCCGCGGCATGGAATACAACAGCGACACGCGCCAGTTCCGGCTGCACGCCGACGTGCGCGGCCGCTTCGAGTCCGGGAAATGAAGCGGCTCGCGATCCTGCTGCTCGCCTATGCGCCTTTGGCCGCCGCCGAGAAAGCCGACCAGGAAAAGCCCACGCAAATCGAGGCGAACCGCATGAGCGCGGACGATGCCCGGCGCATGAACATCTTCGAGGGCAACGTGGTCCTGACGAAGGGCACGCTCAGCGTGCGCGCCGACCGCATCGTGGTGCGCCAGGACGCGGAGGGCTACCAGCTGTCCACCGCGACCGGCAGCCCGGTGCGCTTCAAGCAGCGCCAGGATCCCAAGGAGGGCGAGAAGGAAGGCCGCTGGATGGACGGCGAAGCGCTGCGCATCGAAATCGACGACCGCAGCCAGAAGATCGAGCTGTTCGACAACGCGCGCGTCAACCGCGGCGGCGACGAGGTCGCCGGCAACTACATCTTCGTCGATCAGCGCGCGGACTTCTACACGGTGACTCCCGGCAAGAGCGGCGGCAGGGTGCGGGCGGTGATCCAGCCGAAGATCGACGACGCGAAGAAATGAGCCACTTTCCCTGCCCCCCTGTGAAGGGGGGAGCGAGCGAATTTCGCGAGCGGGGGGTTCGCTTTTCAAAAGACCAACCCCCCGCTCGTTTCACTCGCGACCCCCTTCACAGGGGGTCAAAGGCACCCCAATGAGCGAGCTGCGCTCGCAAAGCCTGCGCAAGCGCTACAAGTCGCGGACCGTGGTGCACGATGTCTCCCTGGAGGTCTCGAGCGGCGAGGTCGTCGGCCTGCTCGGGCCCAACGGCGCCGGCAAGACCACGTGCTTCTACATGATCGTGGGGCTCGTCCCGGTGGACGCCGGGGCGATCCACCTGGACGGCACCGAGCTCACCCACCTGCCGATCCATCGCCGCGCGCGCCTGGGCATTTCCTACCTGCCGCAGGAGAATTCGGTTTTCCGGCGGCTTACCGTGGAGGAGAACGTTCAGGCGATTCTGGAGCTGCAGGGGCTGCAGCCCGAGCAGATCGAGGAGCGCCTCGGCGAGCTGCTCAAGGACCTGAACATCGCGCACCTGCGCAAGCACGCGGCCATCTCGCTCTCGGGCGGCGAGCGCCGCCGCCTCGAGATCGCGCGCGCGCTGGGCACGCGTCCGGGGTTCATCCTGCTCGACGAGCCCTTCGCCGGGGTCGACCCGATCGCGGTGCTGGACATCCAGCGCATCATAAGGTTCCTCAAGGAACGCGGCATCGGCGTGCTCATCACGGACCATAATGTGCGCGAAACGCTCGGAATCTGCGATCGTGCGTACATCATCAACGAAGGCAGCGTGCTCGCGTCCGGGCACCCGGAGGAGATTGTTTATAATGACAGCGTGCGCCGGGTATATCTGGGCGAGAACTTCCGGATGTAATCAGGTTTTAACCAACCCTCCGGCACACTGCAGAACTCAATGAAGCCTTCGCTGCAGTTCCGCTTATCGCAGCATTTGACGCTTACGCCGCAGCTGCAGCAGTCCATCCGGCTGCTGCAGCTGTCGACGGTCGAGCTCAACCAGGAGATCGACCGCCTCCTGATGGAGAACCCGGCGCTCGAGCGCGAGGACGCGGAGCCGGGCGAAAGCGAGGCCCCGCTTGCGGGCCAAGCGGCAAGCGGCGCCTCGAGCACGCCTTCCGAGCCGGCGCCGCCGGAGCCCGAGTGGTCGGCCGACATCGCGGCGAGCTGGCGCGGCTCGCCCGAGGACGACGACGAGGGCGACCGCAGCTTCTCCACGCCCGATACGCCGACGCTGCGCGACCATCTGCTGTCGCAGCTTTCGCTCACCAATCTCGACGAGCGCGACCGGGCGCTCGTGATGGTGCTGATCGATGCGCTCGACGAAGACGGCTACCTCACCCAGCCGCTCGAGGAGATTGCGGCACTGCTGCCGCCGGAAGCCGAAGCCGGGATGGAGGAGCTTTCCATCGCGCTGCAGCACCTGCAGCACTTCGAGCCGGCCGGCGTCGGCGCGCGCTCGCCCGGGGAATGCCTCTGTCTTCAATTGAAGACCCTACCGGACGATGCGGTGCGGCGTCTGGCGCTCGAGATCGCGGAAAAGCACCTCGAGCTTCTCGCGACGCGCGACTACACGCGCCTGAAGACCGCGACCGGCGCGAGCGACGAGGCGCTGCGCGCAGCGCAGCGCCTGATCCAGGCGCTCAATCCGCGCCCGGGCGCGTCCTTCGCGAAGCTCGAGGCGCGCTACGTGATTCCCGACGTGATCGTGCGCAAGATCCGCAACGTCTGGCGCGCCAGCCTCAACCCGGACGCCATGCCGCGCCTGCGCATCAACCGCCTTTACGCGGAGCTCGCCGCCGGCGCGCGCAACGGCGCCGCCGGCATTTCCTCCCAGCTGCAGGAAGCGCGCTGGCTCATCAAGAACGTGCAGCAGCGCTTCGAGACCATCCTGCGCGTGTCCCAGGCGATTGTCGACCGCCAGCGTCATTTTCTCGAGCACGGCGAGGTGGCCATGCGGCCCCTGGTGCTGCGGGAGATCGCGCAGGCGCTGAGCCTGCACGAGAGCACCATTTCGCGCGTCACCACGCAGAAGTTCATGGCGACGCCGCGCGGCACCTTCGAGCTGAAGTATTTTTTCGGCAGCCATGTCGCGACCGAGGCCGGCGGCGCGGCGTCCTCGACCGCGATCCGGGCGCTCATCAAGCAGCTGGTATCCGCGGAAGACGCGCGCGCGCCGCTGTCGGATGCCCGCATTTCGCAGATCCTGGGCGAACAGGGCATCGTGGTGGCGCGCCGCACGATTGCGAAATACCGGGAGTCGCTGCAGATTCCTCCCGTCAACCAGAGAAAAGCCTTGTGAGGAGACCCCATGAACCTGAACGTGAGCGGCCATCATATCGAGGTGACCCCGGCGATCCGCACTTACGTCCGATCGAAGCTCGAGCGGGTAAGCCGGCACTTCGACCACGTGATCGACGCGCACGTCATCCTCACCGTCGACAAGCTGCGGCAAAGGGCCGAAATCACCGTGCACGTGAACGGCAAGGACCTGCACTGCGAAAGCGAGGAGGCGGACCTGTACGCCGCCATCGACCTGCTCGCCGACAAGCTCGACCGGCAGGTGCTGCGCTACAAGGATAAGCGCTCCGACAAGCGCGTATAATCACGCGCCCTGCATGAGCCTCGTCGCCAAGCTCCTGTCCCCCGCCAACGTCGTGCCCGACCTCCAGGTGTCGAGCAAGAAGCGGCTGTTCGAGCAGGTCGGCCTGCTCTTCGAGAACCAGCAAGCCCTCGCGAGGAGCGTGGTGTTCGACAGCCTGTTCGCCCGCGAGCGGCTGGGCTCCACCGGCCTCGGCCAGGGCGTCGCCATTCCCCACGGGCGCATCAAGGGCCTGAAGGAAGCGCTGGGCGCCTTCATACGCCTCGCGCAGCCGGTGCCGTTCGATGCACCCGACGGCAATCCGGTCACCTTGGTGTTCGTGCTCCTGGTGCCGGAAAAGGCCACCGAAAAGCACCTGCAAATCCTCTCCGAGCTCGCGCAGATGTTCAGCGACAAGGCCTTGCGCGAAGCGATGGCCCGGGCCCCGGACGCGGGCGCCCTGCACGAGCTGGTCACGGCATGGCAGCCGGATGCTGCAGGTCAACGTCGCGCGGCTGCATGACGACAACCGCGAGGCCTTGTCGCTCGCGTGGATCGCCGGGCGCGAAGGCGGCACGACGGTGCGCCGCGAGGCTGCGGCCGCAGCGGCGCTGATCGGCCACCTCAACCTCACCCACCCGAACAGCATCCAGATCATCGGCGCCTACGAGGCCGGCACGGTCGCCGGCCATGTGGAGCGCTTGTTCGAAGCCGCGCCCGCCGCCGTCATCGTGGCCGACGGCGTGGCGCCGCCGCAGCCGCTCGTCGACGGCGCCGCGCGCACGCACACGCCGCTCTTCACGTCGCCGCTTCCCGCGCCGCGCGTCATCGAGCAGCTTGCGCGCTACCTCGCGAAGGCGCTCGCCGAGAACACCGAGCGCCACGGCGTGTTCATGGACGTTCTCGGTCTGGGCGTGCTCATCACCGGCGAATCGGGCGTCGGCAAGAGCGAGCTCGGCCTCGAGCTCATCAGCCGCGGCCACGGCCTGGTCGCCGACGACGTGGTCGAGATCTCGCGCCTCGCGGTCAACACGCTCGAGGGCCGCTGCCCGCCGATGCTGAAGGACTTTCTCGAGGTGCGCGGGCTCGGGCTGCTCAACATCCGTACCATCTTCGGCGAGACCGCGGTGCGCCGGAAGCTGAAGCTGCGGCTCATCGTGCAGCTGGAGCGCCCCCAGCCCGGCGGCCGCGACCCCACCGAACGGCTGCCCCTCGCGGCGCTCTCCGAAGACATTCTCGGCGTGACGGTCCCCAAGGTCATCGTCCCGGTGGCCGCCGGCCGCAACCTCGCCGTGCTGGTCGAGGCGGCGGTGCGCAACCAGATCCTCAAGCTGCGCGGCATCGATTCCATGGCCGAGTTCATGGCGCGGCAGAGCCGCGAAATCGAGGAAAGCGACGAGGACTGATGCAGCTCATCCTCGTCAGTGGATTGTCCGGGTCTGGAAAAAGCATTGCCTTGAAAGTCCTGGAGGACGCCGGGTACTACTGCGTCGACAACCTGCCGGCGACACTGCTCCTGGAGACGGTGGACTTCCTCGCCGAAGCCGGGCACGACAAGGCGGCGGTCAGCATCGACGCGCGCAGCGCGGCGGTTCCCGCGCTTCCCGAGCACATCGCGAGCCTGCGCGGGCGCGGCGTCGACTGCCGGGTGCTGTACCTCGAGGCAAGCACGCCGACGCTGCTGCGCCGCTTCTCGGAGACGCGCCGCCGCCACCCGCTCGCCGGGCGCTCGCTGCCGCTTTCCGAAGCGATCGAGCGCGAGCGCGCGCTGCTCGCGCGTGTGGCGCCGCTCGGCCAGCGCATCGACACCAGCGACATGCTGCCGCGCGTGCTGCAGAACTGGATCCGCGACCTCCTGGGCATCGGGCCGGGAGCGCTCACGCTGCTTTTCGAGTCCTTCGCGTACCGCGACGGCATCCCCTTGGACGCCGACTGGGTCCTGGATTCAAGGATGCTGCCCAACCCGCACTACGACCCGCAGCTTCGTCCCTTCACCGGGCGCGAGCAGCCGGTGATCGAGTACCTCGAGCGCGACGCCGCCGTCGAGCGCTGGTGCGCGGACGTGCAGGCGCTGCTCGGGCGCTGGCTGCCCGAGATCGTGCGCGAGAACCGCAGCTCCGTCACCGTCGCGATCGGCTGCACCGGCGGGCGGCACCGCTCGGTGTATCTCGCCGAGCGGCTCGCCGAAGCGTTCCGCCCGGAGTGGAACGTGCTGGTGCGCCACCGCGCGCTCCCCCACGAGGAAAAGACGGAATGATGCGCGGCGTGCCGCTTTTCCCGCTGAATACGGTGCTCTTTCCCGGCGGCCGGCTGCCGCTGCGCATCTTCGAGCAGCGCTACATGGACATGGCGAAAGCCTGCCTGCGCGAGGGCTCGCCGTTCGGGGTGTGCCTGATCCGCGAAGGCGGCGAGGTCGGCTCGCCGGCCACCCCGGTGGAGGTGGGTTGCCTTGCGCGCATCGGCGCCTGGGACATGCCGCAGCTCGGCATGCTGCACGTCACCGCGCGCGGCGAGCAGCGCTTTCGCATCCTCGAGCGGCGCGTGCAGCGCGACGGCCTGGCGCGCGCCGACGTGGAATTGATCTCGCACGACGCGGATTCCTCGATCCCGGAAAACTGCGCCGGCTGCGTGCGGCTTCTGGAGCGCGTGATCGAGCAGCAGAGCAGCCTCCTCGAGCCGCCGCACAAGCTCGACTCAGCCTCGTGGGTGAGCGCGCGCCTGGCCGAGCTTCTTCCCCTGCCGCTGCCGGCCAAGCAGGAGCTTCTCGAGCTCGCCGACGGCGGGGCGCGGCTGCTGCGGCTCAATTCGCTGCTGCGCGTGAAGCCGGCGGATACGACGACTTAGAAAGACTGACGATCAGTGTGCGCACGGGTGCAGGAACTGCGGCCTGCGCCGCATCCTCGAGATTGATCCACAGACGGCCGGGCGCCGCCGCGCGCGGCGCGCGCGAGGCGACGTCGCAGAGCAGCGGCCGGATGCGCAGGCGGAAATGCGTGAAGCCGTGCTCGAGCGCCGCGAGCCTCTTCGTCGCCTTCAGCTCGCAGCCGAGCGACGTGCGGCAGTAGCTTTCGATGTTCCGCGCGGGCGCTTCCGGAAACGACCACAGGCCGCCCCAGATCCCGGGCGCGGGCCTTTTTTCGAGAAGCACTTCCCCTTTGTGGCGCAGCACGAGCCAGGCGACGCTCCTTTGCGGCAGCGGTTTCCCGCGCCGCGCGGCCGGGAGCTCGTGCACGCGGTCCTGCTTTCTGGCAATGCATTGCTTGGCCACTGGACAGGCATCGCAGCGCGGCTTATGCCGGTTGCAGACCGTCGCACCGAGGTCCATGAGCGCCTGCGTGTACGTTTCGATACGCTTGCGCGGCAGGAGCCGCTCGGCGAGCCGCCAGAGCGCTTCTTCAGCGCCCTCGACGGCGAAGCAGCGCGCCAGCACCCGCTTCACGTTGCCGTCCAGGATCGCCGCACGCTCGCCGAAGGCGAAAGCGGCGATCGCCGCCGCGGTCGAGCGCCCCACTCCCGGCAATTCCGCAATGGCCGCGGCGCTGGAAGGAAAGCCCTTCTCGGCGATAATCCGTGCCGCCGCGTGCAGGTTGCGCCCGCGCGCGTAGTAGCCGAGCCCGGCCCAGAGCTTGAGCACGTCCTCTTCGGAAGCCGAAGCGAGCGCTTCCACGGTGGGAAAGGATTTCAAGAAACGCTCGTAGTACGGAACAACCGTCGAGACCTGCGTCTGCTGCAGCATGACTTCGGAGAGCCACACGCGATAGGGGTCGCGCGTGCCCTGCCACGGCAGCTCGCGCCGCCCGTGCTCGGTCTGCCACTTCACCAAGGCGCTTGCGAAGCTGGACATAACCGGATTCTAATTGCCGCTCCTCTATGAACACCCCCGTTGAAGCGATCCGTCGCTACCATGCCGAGCTGAAAGAGTTGCGGCACGATCTGCACGCGCACCCCGAGCTCGCCTTCGAGGAGAACCGCACCGCCGGGATCGTGGCCGAGAGACTCGCCGCCTGGGGCGTCGAGGTGCACCGCGGCCTCGCGAAGACCGGCGTCGTGGGCGTCGTGAAAGGGCGCGGGACGGCGAGCGGCCGCGGCGTGGCCTTGCGCGCCGACATGGATTGCCTGCCGATGCAGGAGGCGGGAACGCTGGCCTACCGCTCGCGCCACGAAGGCCGCATGCACGCATGCGGCCACGACGGGCACACGGCGATGCTGCTCGGCGCCGGGCGCTACCTCGCCGAGACGCGCAACTTCGACGGCACTGCCTACCTCATTTTCCAGCCCGCCGAGGAAAGCGGCGGCGGCGCGCAGCAACTGGTCAAAGAAGGGCTGTTCGAAAAGTTTCCGGCGAACGAGGTGTACGCGCTGCACAACTGGCCCGGCCTTGCGCCGGGGAAGATCGCCGTGCGCCCGGGCCCCATGATGGCGGCGACCGACGAGATCCAGATCACAGTGCGCGGCAAAGGCGGGCACGCGGCGATGCCGCACCTGGTGGTGGATCCGGTGGTGGCTTGCGCGCAGATCATCTCCGCCCTGCAGACGGTGGCCAGCCGCAACGCCAATCCGATCGATGCCGTCGTGGTGAGCATCTGTTCGATGCAAACGAGCCAGGTGGGCGCGTTCAACGTCATCCCGGATTTCGTCCGGCTGGCGGGCACCGTGCGCACCTTCCGGCCCGAAACGCGCGACCTTGCCGAGCAGCGCGTGCGCGAAATCGTCACCAAGGTGGCGCAGGCGCTCGGGGCCACCGCCGACGTGGATTTCCGCCGCGGCTACCCTGCGACGGTAAATAGCGCGCGCGAGGCGCAGTTCGCCGCGCGCGTCGGGGAGCGCGTGTTCGGTGCCGGCAACGTCGTCACCGACGCGGACCCTACGATGGGCGGCGAGGACTTTTCCTACCTGCTGCTCGAGCGTCCCGGCGCCTATGTCTGGCTGGGCCAGGGGGGCGGCCCCGGCGGCTGCTTCCTGCACAACCCGCATTTCGATTTCAACGACGAAGTGATCCCTTTGGGCGCGGGTTATCTCGCCGCGCTTGTGGAAGAATCCCTGCCGCTCGCGCCATAACGGCAGGCGAACGCCGTAAAATTCGCAAGTGGAGCGCCGGCAAGTCCCCGTAGAAAACCTCGAGTTCGGCATGTACGTGGCGGAGCTCGACCGCCCCTGGACCGAGACGCCGTTCATATTCCAGGGCTTCCACCTGCGCACCGATCAGCAGCTTGCGATGCTCAAGCAGTTCTGCAAGCACGTCTTCGTAGACCTCGAGCGCACCGAGGCACCGGATGCCAAGCCGGCGCCGCAGTTCAAGATCCGCGGCAACGCGGCTTATCCCGAGAAGGCGAGCGTCGAAGTCGAGTTCAGGGAGGCGGCCAGGGTCTACACGGAGACCGTCGCTACCGTCACCGAGCTTCTCAGGCCGATCGGAAAGCCGGGCGGCGTGCTGGAAGCGAAAGAAGTGAAGGACTCGGTCAGCCGGCTCACCGACAGCGTGGTGCGCAACCCCGATGCCATGCTGCTCGTGTCCCGGCTGCGCGAGAAAAGCGCGGAGGCGCACGCGCGCGCGCTTCAGGTATCCCTTTACCTCATCGTTTTCGCCCGCTTCCTGCAGCTCGAGCGCGAGGAGCTCGAGCTTCTCGGCCTGCTCGGCCTGCTGCAGGACGTGGGGAAGACGCGCCTGCCGGCCGAGATCATACAGCGCAAGGGACCGCTCAGCGCCGAGGAGCACGATCTTGCCAAGCGCCACGTCGAATACTCGGCCGAAATCCTCGGGGAGACTCCCGGGCTGCCGCCCGAGCTGCCGCAGCTCGCGCTGCTGCACCACGAGCGGCAGGACGGCAAAGGCTATCCGCGCGGGCTGAAAGGCGCGGATATCGGCCTCTACGGGTCGATGGCGGCGATCGCCGACACCTTCGATGCGCTCACTGCCGTGAGGTCGTACGCCGAGGCGCTCTCGCCTTCAAGCGCGCTCAGCTTCCTCTACAAGGAGCGCGGCACCGCGTTTCACCCCGACCTGGTGGAGCAGTTCATCCAGTGCGTCGGCGTCTTCCCGGTCGGCAGCGTGGTGGAGCTCAATTCCGGCGAAGTCGGCATCGTCATTACGCAGAACCTGGTGCGGCGCCTCAAGCCCAGGGTAATGATCGTGCTGGACGCCAAGGGCAACCCCATGCGGCCGCACAAGATCCTCGACCTCGACAAGGATCCGAAGGTCACGCCCGACGAGGCTTACCGCATCAAGCGCACGCTCGAGCAGACGCGGGTGAAGATCGACCCCCGGGAGATGTTCCTCTAGAGCGCCACGCCCCGCCGGGTGCGGAACAGCCCTTGCTACGCAAACGAATACGGAGGCCCCATGACGGCACCTCAAGAGCATAACCGCCGTGCGGACGACATGTCCGCCGACGAAGTCAAAGAGTTCTGGCACGGCTTCTGTGAGCGCAAGGGCGTCGATGATGCGACCCGCGCGCGGGGCGACGCCAAGATCGAGCGCGACCCGGGCTACTGGGCCGACCAGACGATGGTGCGCCTGCTCGATCTGGTGTCCTCCGGCCGCCGGGCCTAGCGCGGCCGATTTTGCGGTCCGCAGCCGCGCCGTGTAATCTGCGGGCAGTGAACAACAATAAGAAAGGCGCCGGCCCGGAGCGCGAGCTCCGCGAGCTGAAGGCCGCCCTCGAGGCTGCCGAGCAGCGCTTTCGCACGCTGACCCGGCTCTCTTCCGAGTTCTACTGGGAAACCGACGCCGAGCACCGTCTGCGCGAGCTGCCCTGCGAGGGCGCCCGCCCGCCCGCGGCGCCCGACCTGGGCGCTTATGTCGCTACGTTGGAAGCGCGCTTGCCGTTTCGGGGGTTCGAGTTCGCATGCCCGCAGGCGAGCGGCGACATCCGGCATTACAGCGTGAGCGGCGAGCCGGTATTCGACGCCTCGGGAAGCTTCCGGGGCTACCGCGGCGTCGGGCGCGAGATCACCGAGCACAAGCGCGTCGCACAGACGCTCACGCGCCTGACGCATTACGAGTCGCTCACAGGGCTGCCGAACCGCGCGCTCCTCGGAGACCGGCTCAATCACGCCATCGCGCGTGCCGACCGCAGCGGCACGCTGCTGGCAGTCATGATCCTCGACCTCGACAACTTCAAGGAAATCAACGACGCCCTCGGCCAGGCGGTGGGCGACCAGGTGCTCACCGAAGCGGCGCGCCGACTGCAATCCTGCCTGCGCGGCATCGACACGCTGGCGCGGCTCGGCGACGACGAGTTCGCCGTGCTGCTCGAGGGCGCGCCGGATTTCGAGGAGATCTCGCAGGTCGCGCAGCGGCTGCTCGGCATCGTGGCCGAGCGCGCCGAGATCGCCGGCCAGGAGATCTATCTCTCCGCGAGCATCGGCCTCGCCGTCTACCCCGTGGACGACCATGAGGCGGAAGGGCTGCTGCGCAACGCCCATCTCGCGATGCACCATGCCAAGCGGGAAGGCAGGAACAATTTTCAGCGCTTTTCGCACGACATGGCGGCGCGCACCGAACGGCACGCGGAGCTCAAGATCCGGCTCCGGCGCGCGCTCGAGCGCGAGGAGTTCACGCTGCATTACCAGCCGCTCATCGGGCTGCCCGATTCCGAAATTCTCGGCACCGAAGCGCTCATCCGCTGGCACGACAGGGAGCGCGTCGTCTCGCCGGCCGAGTTCATCCCGATCGCGGAGGACAGCGGGCTGATCGTCCCCATCGGCGAATGGGTGCTGCGCGAGGCCTGCCGGCAGTGCCGCGCGTGGCTGGATATGGGGCACGATGTGCACGTGTCGGTCAATCTGTCGCCGCGCCAGTTCCGGCAGAAGGACATCGCGCGCTCGGTCGAGGGCATCCTGCGCGCAACGCGGCTGCCGGCACGCTGCCTCGAGCTCGAGCTCACCGAGACGACGATCATGCACAGCACGGCGCACACCATCGGCGCGCTGCACGAGCTCACGGCCCTGGGCGTGCGCATTTCGGTGGACGATTTCGGCACGGGATACTCGTCGCTGTCTTATCTGCACCGCTTCCCGGTACACAAGCTGAAAATCGACCAGTCCTTCGTGCGCGACATCTCGGCCGACCAGGCCGATGCCGCGCTGGTGGGCACGATGGTGGCCCTGGCGAAGCAGCTCAAGCTCACTTCGGTGGCCGAGGGGGTGGAGACGGAGCAGCAGCTCTCTTTCCTGCTGGAACGCGGCTGCGACGCCTGCCAGGGCTATTTGTTCAGCCCGGCGCGTCCTGCCGACGAGATCATTCCCCTTCTGGGCAGGAAGGCGTCGTGCGCCGCGCCGCGGCGGACGCCGTCCGCGACGGTGCGCGCGCCAACGCGCCCCTAGCCGCCGGCCCCGGGTTCGTCCGGGAGGGATCGACCCGCGCCGGACCATTGCTGCCGGAGAACAAGCAGTAGCCGTTCTTGCCTGCCTGCTTGGCGGAATACATCGCGGTATCGGCGTTCTTGATAAGCGCAGCGGCGTCGCTGGAATTGTCCGGGAACAGGCTCACGCCCATGCTCGCCGACACCCGCGCCTGGGCGCCGCCGGGCAGCTCGTAAGGCCGCACCGCCTCGCCAAGGAGCTTGCGGATCACCGCTTCGACGGCCACCTCGTCGAGAACCTCCTCGAGCAGCACGAAGAATTCGTCGCCGCCCAGGCGCGCCACCACGTCGCTCGCGCGCACCGTGGAGCGCAGGCGCCGCGCCACCTCGATGAGGCAGCGGTCGCCGGCGTCGTGACCGTAGAAATCGTTGATCTGCTTGAAGCCGTCCAGATCGATGAACACGCCGGCGAGCTTGAAGCCGCGGCGCCGCGCCCGCTCCACCGCCTGCTCCAGCGCCGGCCCGAGGCTCGTGCGGTTGGCGAGCCCGGTCAGCGGATCGCGGTAGGCGAGCGAAGCGATGCGCTCGCGCGTGAGCGCGCTCTCGGTGACGTCGCGCCCGACGCCGCGGTAGCCAAGGAAGCTGCCGTCGGGCGCGAGGCGCGGCTCGCCGCTCAAGGCAAAATAGCGCGTCATGCCGTCGGGCATCACGCGAGAGAATTCGAAATCGCGGAACGGAATCTGGCTCTCGAGGGTCGCCTGGTGCGCCGCCCAGCCGGCTTCGTCGGGGCTCACCGCGCCGATCTCCCAGGCCGCTTTGCCGATCAGCCCCTCGCCCATCCCGGTCGCCGCGTAATTCGGGCCGTGCACGAGGCTGACGAAGCGATGCTGGGCATCGGTTTCCCAGAAGAAATCGCTCGACATCTGCGTCAGGCTGCGGAAGCGCGCCTCGCTTTCGCGCAGCGCCTCCTCGGCCTGCTTGCGCTGCAGGAACTGGCCGACCTGGCTGCCGATCACGCGCGCCGCCTGCTGCAGCCGCTCGTCGGGCGCGCGCACCGCGTGGCCGGAATACGCGAGCACGCCGATCGGCCGGCCTTCCGAGAGCACCGCGAAGGCGAACGCGCCTTGCGCCGCGTCGAGGTCGGCGAGCGTCTTCGGCGCGCGCGCGATTTCGCCCGACCACACGGCTTTGCCGGATTGCCACACCGGCCGGGAGCGCTCCACGAAGCGGTCCATGCCCGGCTCGCTGACGCACCAGCCGTCGACGAAGCGCAGAGCGCCCGTCTCGTCGACGTGGAAATAGCGCCCGACATCCCAGCCTTCGGACTCGCACAGCGCGAGAATCACCGCCTTGAGACCGCTCGCCCGGTCCTCTGCCGAAGCGAGCGAGCGCGCCACGCCGTGCTCCAGCCGCAGCATCTGCTCCGCGCGTTTCTGCAGCGTGACGTCGCGCCCGACGCCGTGGTACCCCGCAAAGCTCCCATCGGGGTTGAACAGCGGCTCGCCGCTCACGCTCATGTACCGAACCCGGCCTTCGGCGCCCGGCCGCCACATCAAGACCTCGTAGAACGCCTTGCGCGCATCGAGAAGCGCGCGGTGCGCGTCCCAGCCGCCCTCCACCTCCAGCCCGCTCTCCCAGCGCCGGATGCCGATCAGGCGGCGGGCCAGATCCTCGTCGCCGCCGGCAACGTGACGGCCTTCCAGGCGGGTGAAGGAGTAGGTGGCGTCCATCTCCCAATACCAGTCGGACGCGAGGCTGGTCAGGCTGCGGAAGCGCGCTTCGCTTTCGCGCCTCGCCTGCTCGGCGAGCGCCCGCTGCAGCAGCGGCCCGATGTGGTTGCTCACCGCCTGGAGTGTCTCGAGGAAGCGCGGCTCCGGCGCGCGCACCGCGCGGCAGCGGAGCTCCAGCACGCCGACGATGCGGCGGCCATGACGCACGGGATAGAGCAAAGCCGCATGCAGCCCGGTTTGCTCGGGCATGAGCGAGGGAAGGGCGCGCGGATCCTTGAGCGCGTCGGCGATCCATAGCGGCTCGCCCGTTTGCCAAGCGGTGCCGGCGAGCCCTACGCCCGGCGGCAGCGCGCTATCGCCCGGCTTTCCGTTCAAGGCGAACGCCGCCTCGATGCCCGGCGCGCTCCAACGCTCGATCCTGCGCAGCACCCACGCGGCGTCGTCGACCTTCCAGAAGTCGCCGCAATCCCAGGCTTCGGCTTCACCGATTGTGCGCAGCGTCGCTTTCAGGGCCTCGGAGGTGCCGGCCGCTTCGGCAAGCGCCCGGGCGACCGCGTGCTCGAGCCGCAGTAATTGCTCCGTGCGTTTTTGCGCCGTGATGTCGCGGCCGACGCCTACGTACCCGCTGAATTGGCCCGCCTCGTCCGCGATCGGCTGAGCGCTGAGCGACAGCCATACGGTGCGGCCGTCGTCGGCGAGGCACTGGATCTCGAAATCCTTGAAAGGCTCGTGGCGCTCGACTTGCGCCCTGTGGCGGTCCCAATCGGCCTGCGTGAGGTTCAGTGCCGGCTGATCCCAGCGCTTGGCGCCGACGTAGGCAGCGAGATCGAGGCCGGCCTTTTCGCCGAGACCGCCCGAGAGATGAGTAAGCCGCAGCCGGCCGTCCTGGAGCCAGAACCAATCGCCGGAGAGCCCGCTGAATCTGCGCAGTGCGTCTGCGCCTGGCTGCGGCGTACATTGCGCCTCCGCTGTTCTTGTAGTTTTGCCCGTCGGCTTCCGGGTCGCCATCCCGAGCCCACCCCCTTCGCGCAATGTACTGGAGACCCTCAAGCGAGTCCAGTTTTTGTGAAATATTTCACGCTCGGCGGCATTCTCATCGAAGCCTGGAACACCGTTCTCTTCGACAAGTTCTGCCGCTTCCGGCACGTCCTCGGCCAAGGGCTTTCCGACCACAGCGACGAGCTTTTCAGGCGACGCCCCTACCCGCCGGGCAGCCGGGTGCTGGATGTCGGCTGCGGTTCCGGCGATTGCACACAGCGCATCGCCAGCCAAGTCGGCGCTGCAGGCAGCGCTGTGGGCGTGGATTGCGCGCCGCGGTTCATCGACATCGGTGGACGCCCTGCGCGCCACGCTCTCGCGCTACCAGCGCGCGGACGGCATCTGGGCCGGCTCCAGCACCTGGATCGTGAGCGCGCGCAATCCCTGAGCGAGAGCTGCGATCAACCGCGAAAGCCGGCCGTCGCGCTTATCGTTGATTCGGTTGGGCTGCTACCGACCGGAAGCATGGCGGTGAGATCGCGCAAGCACGACGTGACCAACCCGCTCACGGCTTGGTTTTCGGGCATGTGCAACGCGCCTTGACGGGAAGGACCGATGGCCACGGACAGCAATAGCGCCAAGGCGATGCTGCGGAACATCACTGAGAACCCCCGACTCAGTTGACTGCGTCTGCAGCATCACGCTAGCTGGAGCACAGAGCGCCGTTGTCAGGAGCTGTCAGAACCTGAATAGCTTTTACGTTTATCGCCGCGTTCTCCGGCGGAATTTGACCGAGATCAACTCTGCACTCGCAGCGCGGCTGGAACGCTGCGTGACGTTATGGTGGGCCGGCCTGGATTCGAACCAAGGACCAAGGGATTATGAGGTGTGGCCCGGTCGTTGGTGGACGGGCCAGCAGATGGAAAGTCAGTGAAAAGTTTTAGAGTTAGCTTCGGGCGACTGTTTCTCAGTGCTTCCTATTGCTTTCGTTTCCCCCTACGTAGTGGCCCAAAATTGTCCCAAGGGACCGCGCTCTATGTAGGGCATCTCACACCTTTGGTCTAAAGATGTCGAATACAGCGTCTAGCTGCGCCGGTCCAAGTGGGAACCGTAAACCCAAATCTCATCGCCTACGGGGCCAGCGTCGGTATCTCCGAACCCCCTCCCCTCGAAAAGAATTCCAGAGAAGGCGACTGAGTCCGCGGCCGTAAATTTGAATATAAGTCCACCGCTCATACCTCCGAAGCGGTGAGGTTTGTTATGAGGTGACGGTAGGCTCTCAAATAACACGATCTTCCGATCAGACGCGCCCACGCAATTGGCAACGACGTGATAAAGCCGATGGCGCATAACCCGGTCGTCCTGTTTATCGCGCTCGGCGCCCGGGAATCCAATAGCCAGTCCTTGATCATCAACCGCCGAACTGCTGGCGTCTGCACCAGCTGACGGAGTGCTGGTGCACGATATGTCGCTGTCAGCAACTGATGTCCATTGCGCTCCAACGCCCGGACAAGCACCTCAGATCAGCGCCGGGATCGATCGCCCCGATTCCGTGATGGCAGTCAGTTCAAGGCAATTTGGCATGCGCTGCGCACCGACTCAAATGTACGGAAATTCAGCGAGCAACGCCGGCTCTTCACTTGTGCACAGTGTGGGTAGGTACGCGGGTGATCCGAATCCCGCTCCCGGGCGCCTTGTATCGAATATTGATCGCAATGAGCAAGGATGTTAGTGCCTCCACGGCAACGGCGTTCTCAATTGGGCCCGCGTGGTAAGCGTCCAGGCCAGCATCGCGAGCCAAGCCGATCACTACCTCGCGCGCCGCCACGTCATCGCCGCACACCAGAACATCACATTCGACGGGATGTTCAAGATCGCTCAGATGATGTGCGGATACGTTTTGGAAAGCCGCGACCACCCTCGCCTTGTCACCGAGCCATCGCTGGAGGGAGGCCACTGCCGAGCCTTCCGGCGGCAGTTGCACGCGGGCGACCTTAGGAGGGACCAGCGGCACCGTCGCATCGATTATGATCTTTCCATGCAGGCCATCAATAGCTTGCTCGATAGTGGAGCGCTGGACGCTATGTGGTACTGTTAGCGCAATGATGTCGGCCTTCGACGCAGCCCTTTCATAGGTCTCCCCGCTTACCGTCTGGATACCAAGCGTCTCCCTAATTGCGGCGGCCTTAGCTTCAGCTTTTTCAACATCACGAGATCCCACAATGATCTGATGTCCGGCTTTTGCCCAGCGGAGGCCAAGCCCCCCTCCCTGCGCGCCTGTCCCACCTAGTATCGCAATGGTGTATTTCTGCTTCACAGTTTCTTCACCGTCCCACTTTAGATTCGACAGATAAGGCCGCTGGCTCTGCAGTTCGGCTCGACGAATGTGCGAAGACGCCGATCTCCAGAAGTTGTTGCGCCGTTTCCTTTATATCAGCCACGATCGCCTGTTGCGTTGCCACCGGATCGGCTGAGCGCAAGCCGCGCAGAATGTCCAAGTGGTGCTTCGTAGTCCAGCGCGCGGCAGGCAAATTCATCGAAAAAAGCAGGAATGGCCCGACTTGGAGCCACAGCATTTCAATCACCCGGGACAAGACCTCGGATTCTGCGGCCGCGTAGATGGTGAAGTGGAAATCCCTATTCGCCTTTAGCGCCTCGTGGATCTCATTTGCTTTCGAGTGTCGTAGAACTTCCTCGTTGATCTTCTCGAGTTCGCTCAACATCTCGGTCGTGACGCGGTAGCACGCACGCAGCGCCGCCTCGCCTTCAACCATGACTCTGAGCCGGGTCAAATCTTCGAACTTCGCACTCGTCATCCGAGGAACGATAACGGTGCGGTTCGGCATGATATCGAGCGCTCCTTCGGCAATGAGCCGATTGACGGCTTCCCGAACGGGCATGATGCTCGTGCCGACGCTTTCCGCCAGACGCCGTAGCGTTACAGCTTCGCCGGGCACGAAAACTCCGCCGCTGATAGCTTGCTTCAGCTGCTCGTAGACGCGCGACTGAAGGGTCTCGCGCGAGACTGGAGTCAATGTGCGCCGACTTGTCGTCATGCTCGGTTCCATCCGCTTTTACCAGTCCGCGCGGTATCAGAGATAAAGATGCCTTGCGCGCAACGGCATTAGCCGACAAGGTCTCGTATTACTTCAAAACCGATCTCACGGTCCCCTGCCTCTCCCGCCATGATCAGCACGAGTTCATCAATCCCTGCTGAAAGGAAACGCTCGACACCGGCGCGACATTGTGCCGCTGTCCCGGTAATGGCGAAGGCGTCGACTGCCTCGTCGGGAACCATTCGCCCAGCGGCCGCGAAATCACGGCGCGAGATCGCATCCATGATGCCTCTCTGGTCAATGGGAAGTCCTGAATGGGCGATGTTGTCGTCGATATATCGATTGCGCATTAGAAAAGCTAGCTTCATGCGGAGCGTTTCGTGACCCGCTTTCGGTGAGCGAGTTGCCAGGAAGTACACGTATGCCGCTTTCCAGATGTTCTTGAAATCGCGCCCCGCCTCCATAGCGCCAGCTTTGGCGAACTCCAGCGAGTGAGCGACGAAGTCGGCCGATAGCCCGCCGGAGAGCACCAGCCCATCGGCTAGTTTTCCAGAGAGCCGCAGCATCTGCTCTTTCATTGGGCAAAAATAGATCGGAATCGGCCGGGAGGGCTTGAACGCCAGGCGAACGCCGTTGAGGCGGTGAAGCATGCCCTCCTTCTGAACGGCCTCGCCGGTCCACAGCGCTCGCAGCATCGCGGTGTACTCGCTGATTGCACGAATCGGCTTCTCAATCGACAGGCCGGATTCACCGAGGAACATCGGATTTCCCGTTCCCACGGCAAGCGCAATGTTTCCGGGGCTGGCTTCATCCAGAGTCGCCATCGCAGCCGCCGTAGTGGTCGGATGCCGTATATACGGGCTAATTGCGGTCGGGACGATCTTTACGCCCGGAAAGGAAATTGCAAACGCCATGCAAGAAGCGATCGCCTCCCTGTAACCCAGGTGCTCCGCCATCCATAAGCTTTTTACGCCCGCTGAAACTGCCTTCCGTGCGATCTCCAGGGATTCCGGAAATGAGTTGAACCCATCAAAGGTAATACCGATTGTCCCGCCCGTCATGCGCTTATCCCGGTTAGAAACCAAGCTCAATGCGCTGCAAAACCTCGCGTCCGGATTGTCCCGCAAGCCCCATTTTCTCTAGCGTAAGACCGCTACGCCAGTAGTCGATACCCATCGCAGCGGATGTGATCTCCACCTGCGCATCGATAACCGCAGTACGGACATCCGCGAGTCGCCCTAAAGCTGAAAATGGAACCAATCCATAGCCAATGTCTTCGTGAATGTATCTATGATTCAGCGAAGATGGCGACTTGATTGTGCGATTGGGAGCGCTCTCCTTGCACGCCTGCGCCACGGAGCCGCTTTTCAGTGCGTCCGCAGTTGTTAATCCGGCACCGTAGAAAATCTCAAGGAAGGGCACTGCCGGCACGCCAAGCGCGCTAGCGATCGCCAAGCGCTCTTTGTCGACCGCGGAGACGACACGACCGACCGACTGCGTCATGCCTTCTGCGTAGAACAGGAAGTTGCCCGCCGTGTGCTCTATCCACCCCGCATTCATCAGCATCCCCGGCGGATGGAAGATTGCGTTGATATTCGCTAGGCCGGTTTCCAGAACACTGGACCGCGCGACGAGCTCCGGGTATATCGCAACCAGTTCGCCATGCAACGCCTTGGTGTCGCGACCCGGCAAGGCGGCGAATCCGAGCTTTTGGGTGTAGCTATAGATCTCGACCGTTTCGGGTGACGCCAGCCGGCAAATATACGTCAACGTGACAGTCTCGCCGATGCGGACCTGGGACTTGCAGCCTGCTTTCCTCAGCTCCGTTAATAGATGCAGACCTCCACCCGTATGCCCGGGATTTAGCATGATCGGTACGCGACCATCAATCAATTGCGCGAGTTCACGCGCGTAGTGTTCGTGCGCGACCGAAGGCACCACGAGCATGATGAGATCAGCCCCATCGATCGCTTCTGCCACGCTGGTGGTGAGCACATCGAGCGGCACAAAGCCCTGGTGCACGCCGCGCACATTTATGCCCTTTTGCTTGCGTAGCGGTTCAAGCCGCTCGGCGCTCCGAGCCTGGAGCCTCACGGAGAATCCACGGCGAGTGAGATCTGCCGCGGCAGCGCAACCGCCATGCCCTGCTCCCAAGACGGCCACCGTGCGAATAGTCATTTCGTCCAGCTCTTTTTTACATGGCTGTTCATGCTGCCACCCGGATTAAGTGATCGGTATTGGTGTGCGCGGAAAGAAGCTCGCAGCCTTTCTCGGTCACAAGCACCATGTCCTTGTTCTGCATGCCATAGCCGTGGCCCGTTTCATAGATAAGCGGCTCGATACCGAGCACCATGCCGCTCTCCAAAGGTTGGCCGCAAAACTCGCCCAGATACGGATCCTCGTGCAGGTGCAACCCGATGCCATGGCCGACAAAAGATATGAGCGGCAGACCAAGCGCCTCCAGCTTGCGGCAATAGCTCCTATAGATGTCGCGGCAAATCGCACCGGGCCGAATCTGCTCAAGCAGCATGTATTTGCATTCCACCAGTTTTTGCCAAATGTCTTCGGCGTGTGGTGGCGCGGATCCAACCTGGGCAGTGCGGCAGACTCCGGCGTGGTAGCCGCCGATAATCGGAAAGATCTCAACTCGACAAATATCGCGGTCCTTGAGAACACGTTCGGTAGGCCCAACATTAGGAAGAACGCTTCGCTCCCCCGTGGCAACGATCATCAACTTGAAATACTCGGCACCCTCGTCATAGATGGAACGCGTTAGTGCACCGGCGATATCGAGCTCCGTACTGCCGGCCTTTACCGCCTCGAATGCTTTCTTTATCGATTTGTCAGCGATCATGGAAAGTCGTCGAAGGAGCGCAATTTCATCTTCGGTTTTATTCTGACGAAGACGTGCGAGGGCGCTCTCCGCCGGTTGCCAATCAATGCCATTTGCGAGCTTTTGCAGCCCTTCAAAATCTCCAGCCGGCAGGTAATCCATCTCGATGCCGACTCGTGCGCGCGCCAGTCCAAGATCAAGGAGCAGTCTGGCGAGTTGTTCCATCGCATCAAAGGAGAACTCCTTCCATACCCGGATCTCCTCTGAGCCGGCATGCTTGCGAACTGTCGATGTCTCCATGTCCACGGAGAGCAACGCACGCGTGCCATCCGCCTTCACAACGACCATCGCGTGGCGCCAGCGCATCAACGGCTGAGACGGCACAACGAACCCTGTAACGTACGCATAGTTTTCCGGAGAGCAGCAAATCACGGCATCCCAGCCATGTTCTCTCATGGCGGACTTCAATCTGTTAATGATGTCCTCGCGCATCGCTTTCCTCGTTCGCTACTTCTGCTTGCTGATTAGGTATTTGGCGATCTTCCGCTCGTCGACTTCCCATCCCAGACCGGGAGCCGTGGGAACGACGATGGCGCCCTCCTCGACAACGAAAGGTTCGCGTAGGAGGTCGTCTCGGTAGTAGATTCCCGCGACCTGGCCCGCCCCCAATCGCTCTGCCGGCGTCGATACCGGCACGACGCAAGACAACGTGACGACGGGTGATGCCGCAGCGAATAACACGTTTGCGCGGTTGCCGACTCCTGTTTCTACGGAACCATTAACGTTGCAACGTATCCCAGCAGCGCGACAAACCGCTGCCACTTCTGCGGCTCGGTAGAGCCCTCCTGGCTTGGTCGTGTAGATCGAGATTATTTCTACAGCCCCGCCTTCGGCGATCTCGAGCGCATCCCGACTGTTCCACGCAGACTCATCCGCCATTACTGGTGTGTCGATCGCTCGAGCGACCTCCGCGAGACGATCCATGCCCTCCACGGGCTGCTCAACGTACTTGAGTCCGAACCGCTCCATCTGACGTACCGTTCGAATGGCTTCCCGCGGGCTCGCGTAGCCCTGGTTCGCGTCCACACAGAGCTCGATTTCTCCGCCAACTGCCTCACGAATACGACGCACCATTTCGACATCGCGTTGCGGATCCACGCCGACTTTGATCTTGATCGTCCGGATGCCTTGCTCGGCGACTTTCACGCCCTCGCGTTCAGCTTCTTCGAAACCGATTAAGCCGATGGAGTGAGTCACCATCACATTCTTTCGGGCAAAACCGCCAAGGAGCGTGGCGGAAGACACGCCGAGTGCGCGGCCTGCAAGATCGTATGCCGCGATGTCGAGCGATGCTTTGGCGTACGGAAAGCCCTTAATCGCCTTGTCCATCCGCGCATGGAGCTCAGCGAAATCGGCCACTTCGATCCCGCGAATAGCCGGCCAGAGGTGCTCATTGATGACCGCCAAAGTGGTTGAAGGCGACTCTCCAAAGTAGCGACCCCAGTCACCGCCCCAGTCCTTGAGGACCGGCGCTTCGCCCCATCCGCAAGTGCCCGCTGAATCGGTCAACTTGACGAGCAGGTACCCTCCTATCGCCTCAGTCAGTCCCGCCCATTTGTGTTCCCGGCGGGTGGGTAATGCGACATGGAAAAGCTCGATGCCTTGTATCTGTCCCAACGCTAGCTCCCAGTGATCACATATCGCAGGTTAAAGGCTAACCAATACCCCATCACGCGCTCCGTCGACGTAGCCAAGGCCCCACCATAGGAAACGCCAAGTTGGCACCCGCCAGGAGAAGCAGAGCAAGACTGATCGGGCGCTCAAAGAAGACCGACCATGACCCGTAAACGATTAGCGAGCGACGAAGATTCTCTTCCAGCAGTGGGCCTAACACGAGCCCGAAAATCACCGGTGCGGTGGCCATGCCGACCTTGTTCATCAAGTAGCCGACCGCGCCAGCTGCGATCATGACCAGAACATCGAAATACGAGTTCTGCACCGAGTAAGAGCCGACCACGCATAAAAGCGTGATGGCGACCATAAGCAGACGCTGCGGCGCGCCAAGTAGCTTCGCAAAAAGGCGCAGTGCCAGCGCAGCCCATATGACGGTAAAAACAATTGCCATCGCTAGGGTGATGTAGACGATAGCGACGAAGTCAGCGTTCTTTTCAAAAAGTGCGGGGCCTGGCCTCAGTCCGTGTATGAGCAAAGCACCCATTAGGACAGCGGTCATGGAATCCCCCGGAATGCCGACTGTCATCATTGGGACCAAGGCTCCCCCTACGCAGGAATTATTCGCTCCTTCAGCGGCGACAACTCCGCGCGGATTCCCCTCCCCGAATTTTTCTTTTCCCTGGAAAAGGCGCTTTTCCTGAGCGTACGCGATGCTCACTGCGATGGCTGAGCCAGCTGCCGGGATTATTCCCACGACAATTCCCCAGATCGATGAGCGCAGCGCGGTGAAACGCATATCCCATAGGCCGCGCCATTTCACCGTGACACGTCCCAGATCGCGAACTCCCTGAACGCTGCCCTGCGGCGACTCAAGATTGCGTGCCACTTCCGCCAGACCGAAGAGCCCGATAACAACCGGTATTAGATTGACGCCCGCCTGAAGCTGCGGAATACCGAAATCCAGTCTCGATTGATTTGTTACCGTGTCCAGTCCGACTGCGCCCAGGAGAAGACCGATAATGCCGCCCAATACCGCTAGATAAGTAGAGCCGGGCGAGGCATATGCCAGCATGGTCAATCCGAGAACCATGAGAGCAGTCGACTCGGGACTTTGAAAAAGGAGCGCGGCTTTCGCGAGCAGAGGGGCGAACATCATTAGCGCCACCAGACCCAAAACTCCGCCGACCGTCGATGCAAAAAGTGCATACGTAAGCGCATCGCCGGCGCGCCGCTGCCTGGCAAGCGGGTAGCCATCCAACTGTGTCACCATCGAACCCGGTGTGCCGGGGATGTTCAGCAGGATGGCCGAGATCGATCCTCCGTAAACGCTGCCGTAGAAGACCCCCATGAGAAAGACCATGGCGATCTCGACATCCATAACGAACGAGAACGGCAATAGGACAGCAAGCGACATCGTCGAGCTGATACCGGGAAGCGCACCCAAGACGATGCCCAGTCCGCAGGCGAGCAGACCGATCAGCAGCGCGTGAGGATTCATTAAAACCGCATCCGCCGCCGCTGCGAGTCCGTCAATCACTCGCCGGCCCTATGGAAGCGGTATTCGGATTGCATAACGAAAGATGACGAAGAGCGCGAGTGCGATTACCAGGCCCTCAAGCCCATAAAGCAGCCAGCGATGGATCGACCGCGTTTGTCCGGCGGCACGGCGGTCGCTGATAGCGAGCCATACGATTCCAAAGGCAAGCGTGGATGCAAAATAACCCGCCCGCGGGAGCGCCCATGCGTAAGTAAGGAGACTCCCAATGAGCAGTGATGGAACCAGCATCAGCCGTGGCTGGAATTCGGGATCTGGCAGTAGCCGCCTTGCGGAAGCGGCGCGCCAAGTTACTGTGATCAGCTGGAGTAGTCCCCCGCACCCAAGAAGCGCAAGCAAAACGAGCGGAAAGAATGCCGGACCGGGATCCGGAGCAACATCGTCGCGGAGAAGAGGATCCAGGACTATGCTGTAGACACCAACCGCTGCAACCATCACGAGAATGATTCCGAGCGCAAGTTCGCTTCGCAACGGAGTTCCGTTACGTGGCATATGACGCGATCGCTATAGCCGGCTTAAGCGGCTCCCGCGCAAGCGCGAGAGCCGCCGTGTGGTAGTTACTGCGCCTTCTGGCGCACCTTCACCATGTTGGCTTCGACTAATACTGGATACATGTCTGCATCCATGCGCCGCACAAGGTCTGTGGCCTCTTTGCTGCCACGTGGTGCGATGCTGAACCCACCTTTGCCCGCCTTCTGTCGAAAACCGTCAGACTTCATTGCCGTGAGGAAGGCGTTCTCCAGCTT
>Ga0156283_1066_pt1 | contig 66267 bp, 78 predicted proteins | sample RifCSPlowO2_12_FD_107932 | JGI IMG/M metagenome (GOLD analysis project Ga0156283, IMG submission 107932) | Betaproteobacteria bacterium RIFCSPLOWO2_12_FULL_65_14 | reverse complement strand
GAAGAAGTAGCCCCGGGCCGGACCTTCCAGGTGGTGCGCGGCAACCTCCTGGAGGAGCCGGTCGAGGCGATCGTCAACGCCGCGAACGGCCGGCTCGCGCACGGCGGCGGAGTGGCGGGAATCATCGCGCGCGCGGCGGGCCCCGCCTTGCAGGAAGAGTCGGACCGCATCGTGCGCGAGCAGGGCACGCTCCCCGCCGGCAGCGCGGTGGTGACCGGAGCCGGGCGGCTGCCGTTCAAGGGCGTGATCCACGCCGTCGGCCCGCGCCACGGCGAAGGAGACGAGGAAACCAAGCTTTTCCAGGCCTTGATGTGCGCTTTCCACAGGGCAAAAGAACGTGACTGGAGCTCGATTTCCTTCCCTGCCGTTTCGAGCGGAATCTTCGCCGTCCCGCTCGACATCTGCGCCCGCGCCTACGTGAGGGCCGCGCGCGCCTCGCCGCTTGGTAAGGTTCGGCTATGCTTGCGCGACCAACCGGTCATCGATGCGGTACTGGAGGAGCTGAAAAGATGAGACGCCTTTTCCTGGTCGCGTTGCTGGCCGTCACGCCCGTACAGGCCCAGAAGGTCGAAAAGGCCGCTTTCGCCGGCGGCTGCTTCTGGTGCACCGAGGAAGCGTTCGAGAAGGTGCCGGGGGTGCTCTCGGCGGTCTCCGGCTACATGGGCGGCAGCGTGAAGAAGCCGACCTACGAGCAGGTCTCGAGCGGGCGCACCGGGCATACCGAGGTGGTCGAGGTCAGCTTCGACCCGGCGAGGGTCAGCTACGAGAAGCTGCTCGATGTCTTCTGGCTGAACCACGACCCGACCGTCACCAACCGCCAGTTCTGCGACGCCGGCTCGCAGTACCGGCCCGAGATCTTCACTTACAGCGAGGAGCAGAAGCGCCTCGCCGAGGCCTCCAAGGCGAAGTGGGAAAAGGCGAAGCCCTTCCGCCAGCCGCTCCTCACCCCGATCACGCCGAAGGGCGAGTTCTGGCCCGCGGAGGACTACCACCAGGACTACTACAAGAAGAACGCCCTGCAGTACCGCTTCTACGTCACCGGCTGCGGCCGCTACGCGCGCCTCGACAGCCTTTGGGGAAGCCTGCGGAGGAAGAACTAGGGTTTCCCCAGCGCCGCTCTTCGCCCCTGTGCCGGCAGTAAGATAGGCCGGTGCAATCCCATTACGCGCGGCGGGCGGCCGAGTACGAGAAGATCTACGACAAGCCCGAGCGCTAGGCCCGCGGCAAGAGCTATCCGCGCGCCAACGTGCGCTTCGAGCAGGCAGACGCCTATGCCCTGCCCCCGGCGCGACGCGGCCGGCAACACCTATCAGTCGCGCCGCCTCACCGACGGCAGCCGACGACTACTACTGGGTGGCGACCTACTCGCGGCCCGCGTCCTGACCGCGCTCAGGCGTGCTGCCAGGAGCCTAGTCGGCCTCGTCGATCCAGGCCGTCTGGATGGCCTCGAGGATCTTCTCGCCGCAGCGCTTCGGATCGTCGCTGAACCCCGGGAGGGCCAGCACCCACTGGTAGAGATCGACGAAGTTCACCGCCTCCGGGTCCCGGTCCGGGTGCGCGTCGATGAGCGCGAGCGCGATGTCCTGCGTGTCGGTCCACTTCATTTCCTCGCGCCTCCCTCGCGCTCGTAGTTGATGGTGTATTTCGGCAGCTCGACCGTGAGGTCCTCCTGCGCCACTCGCGCCTGGCATGACAGGCGCGACGTGGCTTCCAGCCCCCAGGCCTTGTCGAGCATGTCTTCCTCCTTCTCCTCGGCAGGCTCGAGCGAGTCGAAGCCCTCGCGCAGGATCACGTGGCAGGTGGTGCAGGCGGCCTGCTTCTCGCAGGCGTGCTCGACCTCGATGTGATGCCCGAGCAGGTTGTCGAGGATCGACTTGCCGCTCTCGGCCTCGATCTCGGCGCCCTGGGGGCAGAGCGTCGCGTGCGGCAGCACCTTGATCCGCGGCACTAGAGGCTGCCGATCTTGCGCCCGGCCAGCGCGCGCCGGATCCCCTGGTCCATGCGCCGACCCGCGAAGTCCTCGGTGGCGCGGTTGAGCGCGTCGGCGGCGCGCTTGATCGCGCGGCGATCGGAGCCGCCGAGCAGGCTCTCGAGCGCAGTCAGTGCCAGCTCGATGGCGGCGGCTTCCTCGGCACTCAACAGACTCTTGTCCGCCTGCAGGGCGGACCTCGTGGCTTCCACGAGGCGCTGCCCCTCGACGCGGTTCTCCGCGAGCGCCCGCGCGTGCACGTCTTCCTTCGCGTGCTCGAAGGAGTCGCGCAGCATGCGCTCGATCTCGGCGTCCCCCAGGCCGTAGGAGGGCTTGACCGTCACCGAAGCTTCCACGCCCGAGGTGCTTTCCTTCGCCGAGACGGAAAGCAGGCCGTCGGCGTCGACCTGGAACGAGACGCGCACGCGCGCCGCGCCGGCGGCCATGGGCGGGATGCCCTTGAGCTCGAAGCGAGCGAGCGAGCGGCAGTCGGAGACCAGCTCGCGCTCGCCCTGCACCACGTGCAGGCTCATCCCGGTCTGGCCGTCCTTGAAGGTGGTGAACTCCTGGGCGCGCGCCGCCGGGATGGTGCTGTTGCGCGGGATGACCTTCTCGGTCAGGCCGCCCATGGTCTCGATGCCGAGCGAGAGCGGGATCACGTCGAGCAGCAGCCAGTCCTCGCCCTGGGGCTTGTTGCCGGCGAGCACGTTCGCCTGCATCGCCGCGCCGAGCGCGACCACCTTGTCGGGGTCGAGGTTGTTGAGCGGGTCGCGCCGGAAGAACTCCGCCACCGCGCGCTGGATCTGCGGCATGCGCGTCGCGCCGCCCACCATCACCACGCCCTTCACCTCGTCCACCGAGAGCCCGGCGTCGCGCAGCGCCTTGCGCATCGGGCCGAGGGTCTTGTGCACCAGCGTCTGGGTGATGCTGCAGAAGGTCTCGGTGTCGACCGTCACGTCGACGAACTCGCCGGAAGAAAGCCGGGCGTTGATCCTCGATTCCGAGTGGAAGGTCAGGGCTTCCTTCGCTTCGCGCGACTTCACCTGCAGCAGCCGCATGTCGCGCGGCGCGAGCGGCGCGAGCTTCGCCTGCTCGGCCACCCAGCAGAACAGGCGCTGGTCGAAGTCGTCGCCGCCGAGCATCGAGTCGCCGCTGGTGGCGATGACCTCGAATACGCCGCGCGAGAGCTTGAGGATCGAGAGGTCGAAGGTGCCGCCGCCCAGGTCGTACACCGCGTAGACGCCCTCGGCGGCGTTGTCCAGTCCGTAGGCGATCGCGGCCGCCGTGGGCTCATTCAACAATCTCAGGACATTGAGGCCCGCGAGCCTTCCCGCGTCCTTGGTGGCCTGGCGCTGCGCGTCGTCGAAGTACGCGGGGACCGTGATCACCGCTCCGCTCAAGCTTCCCTGCAGGGACAGCTCCGCGCGCTCGCGCAATACCTTGAGGATCTCGGCGGAGACTTCCACGGGACTCTTCACCCCGGCGACGGTGCGCACCTGCACCATGCCGGGCGCGTCGACGAAGTCGTAAGGCGCGCTCTCGGCGTGCGCGACGTCCTTGAGGCCGCGCCCCATGAAGCGCTTCACCGAGACGATGGTGTTCTTCGGATCGTCGGCCTGGCGCGCCTGCGCCGCGTAGCCGACCTCGACCCGCCCGCCGGGCAGGTAGCGCACGATCGAGGGCAGCAGCGGCCGGCCGTGCGCGTCGGGCAGCACCGTCGCGGCGCCGCTGCGCACCGTGGCGACGAGCGAATTGGTGGTGCCCAGGTCGATGCCCACCGCGAGGCGCTGCTCGTGCGGCGCCGGGGCCATTCCCGGCTCGGAGATCTGCAGCAGGGCCATTACTCGACGGCCTCGTAGGCGAGGTCGATCTCGGCGCCGAGCCTGTCGAGGAACATCAGCTTCCTCACCAGCCCGGCGGCGCCGGCGTAGTCCTTGCGCGCGTCGATGGATTCGCCGATCTGCTTTTCAAGCATGCGCTTGCTTTGCTCGAGGTCGCGGCGCAGCGCATCGAGCGACGCGGCGTCCTTCTTGCCGACCGCTTCCTCGAGCGACTCGCGCAGCTCCATCTGCTGCATCAGGAACTCGGGCGGCATGGCGGTGTTGGTCTCGAAGGCGACGTCGACGCCGTGCAGCTCGAGCAGGTGGCTGGCGCGCCGCAGCGGGTCGCGCAGCGCGCGGTAAGCCTCGTTGACGCGCGTGGTCCACTGCAGCGAGGCGCGCCGCTCGGCGTCGCCGGCGCGCGCGAAGCGGTCGGGATGCACCCGGGCCTGGATCTCGCGGTAGGAGCGCTCGAGCGCTTCGGCATCCAGGGCGAACGCCGGCTCGAGACCGAACAGCTCGAAAGCGCTAGACGTTAAAGCTCTCTCCGCAGCCGCATTCATCCTTGACATTCGGGTTGCGGAACTTGAAGCCCTCGTTCAGGCCCTCGCGCGCGTAGTCGAGCTCGGTGCCCTCGAGGTAGGGCAGGCTCTTGGGGTCGATCACCACCTTCACGCCGTGGCTCTCGAACTGCACGTCCTCGGGGTTGACCGCGTCGGCGAACTCCAGCTTGTAGGCCATGCCGGAGCAGCCCGAAGTGCGCACGCCCAGGCGCAGCGCGACCCCCTTGCCGCGCTTGGCGAGGAAGGCCTGGACGTGGCTCGCGGCCTTCTCGGTGAGCGTGATCGGCATCAGGCTACCTTCTTCTCGTCATCGGGAATGTCGTGCTTCTTCCGGTAGTCCGCGACCGCCGCCTTGATCGCGTCCTCGGCGAGGATCGAGCAGTGGATCTTGACCGGCGGGAGCGAGAGCTCCTGCGCGATCTGCGTGTTCTTGATGGTCACCGCCTGGTCGAGGGTCTTGCCCTTGACCCACTCGGTGACCAGCGAGCTCGAGGCGATCGCCGAGCCGCAGCCGTAGGTCTTGAAGCGCGCGTCCTCGATGCGGCCGTCGGGGCCGACCTTGATCTGCAGCTTCATCACGTCGCCGCAGGCGGGCGCGCCCACCATGCCGGTGCCGACCGCCTCGTCGCCCTTGTCGAACGAGCCGACGTTGCGCGGGTTCTCGTAGTGGTCCAGGACTTTGTCGCTGTAAGCCATATCGTTACCTCAATGTGCTGCCCATTGGACGGAGTTTAGATCAATACCTTCCTGGTGCATTTCCCAGAGCGGCGAGAGCTCGCGGAGCTTCGCCACCTTGCGCTTGATGAGATCCGCCGCGTAGTCGACCTCCTCCTGCGTGCTGAAGCGGCCGAGCGTGAGGCGGATCGAGCTGTGCGCGAGCTCGTCGCTGCGCCCGAGCGCGCGCAGCACGTACGAGGGCTCGAGCGAGGCCGAGGTGCAGGCCGAGCCCGAGGACACCGCGATGTCCTTCACCGCCATGATCAGCGACTCGCCCTCGACGAAGTTGAACGAGACGTTGAGGTTGTGCGGGATGCGGCGCTCGAGGTCGCCGTTCACGTACACCTCCTCGATGTCCTTGAGGCGGCCCAAAAGGCGGTCGCGCAGCGCGCGCACGTGCTCGTTGTCCTTGGCCATCTCGAGCTTCGCGAGCCGCGCCGCCTCGCCGAAGCCGACGATCTGGTGCGTCGCGAGCGTGCCGGAGCGAAAGCCCCGCTCGTGGCCGCCGCCGTGGATCTGCGCCTCGATGCGCACGCGCGGCTTGCGCCGCACGTAGAGCGCGCCGATGCCCTTGGGGCCGTACATCTTGTGCGCCGTGATGGTGAGGAGATCGGCCTTGAACTTCTGCATGTCGATCTCGACCCGCCCGCCGCCCTGCACCGCGTCGCAGTGGAAGACGATGCCCTTCGAGCGGCAGATCTCGGCGATCTCCCACACCGGGTGGATGACACCGATCTCGTTGTTCACCATCATGATGGAAGCGAGGATGGTGTCGGGGCGGATCGCGGCCTTGAATTTCTCGAGGCTCACGAGGCCGTTCTCCTGCACCTCCAGGTAGGTGGCTTCGAAGCCCTGGCGCTCGAGCTCGCGGAAGGTGTCGAGCACCGCCTTGTGCTCGGTCTTCTGCGTGATCAGGTGCCTGCCCTTGGTCTTGTAGAAGTGCGCCGCGCCCTTGATCGCGAGGTTGTTGCCCTCGGTGGCGCCGGAGGTCCAGACGATCTCCTTCGGGTCGGCGTTGATCAGCGCGGCGACGTGGCCGCGCGCCTCCTCGACCGCCTCCTCGGCCTTCCAGCCGAACGCATGCGAGCGGCTCGCCGGGTTGCCGAAGAACTCGGTGAGGTAGGGAATCATCTTCTGCGCGACGCGCGGGTCGACCGGCGTGGTCGCCGAATAATCGAGGTAGATCGGCAGCTTCATGCCGCTACTCTCTCGCTGGTCCTGAAGTCCTTGATCACCGCCACCGGCTTGCCGCTGTGGTGCGCCACCAGGTCGGCGAGCGTCACGGACGAGAGGTAGTCGTACATCTTCTCGTTCAGCGTCGCCCACAGATCGTGCGTCATGCAGCGCTTGTCGTCGTGGCAGTTCTCCTTGCCGCCGCATTGCGTGGCATCGAGGGTCTCGTCCACCGCGGTGACGATGTCGGCCACGGTGATGCCCTGCGCCGGCCGCGCGAGGTTGTAGCCGCCGCCGGGGCCGCGCACGCTGGAGACCAGGCTGGCGCGCCGCAGCTTGCCGAACAGCTGCTCGAGATAGGAAAGCGAGATGTGCTGGCGCTCGCTGATGGCTGCCAGGGTCACCGGGCCGCGCGCCTGGCGCAGCGTCAGGTCGACCATCGCGGTCACTGCAAACCTGCCCTTGGTCGTGAGTCTCATGGGGTGGCCTCTAATACCCGATTAACGCGCTCAAGTATATCTAAATCCGACTGAATCAGTCAACTACTATTTGACCGCCCGCAGCGGATCCCTTTGCGACTCCCGCTCCAGGCGCGAGAGCTTCTCGTTCAGCGCCGCGAGCGCGCGCTCCAGCTCCTCGGAATGCGCCACCAGGCTCTGGATCGCCTTCGCGTAGGGGTCGTCCTGCTCCTGCACCACCGCGTAGGCGGCGAAGCGCGCCGCCTTTTCGGTGCTCTTCTCCTCGACGATGCGGCCGGGGATTCCGACCACGGTCACGCCGGCAGGGACCTCTTTCACCACCACCGCGTTCGAGCCGATCCGCGCGCCGGCGCCGACCGTAAAGCCGCCCAGCACCTTGGCGCCCGCGCCCACGACCACGCCCTCGCCCAGCGTCGGATGGCGCTTCTCGCCGCGATACAGCGAAGTGCCGCCTAGCGTCACGCCCTGATAGATGGTGCAGCCGTCGCCGACCTCGGCCGTCTCGCCGATCACCACCCCCATGCCGTGGTCGATGAACACGCAGCAGCCGATCTTCGCCCCCGGGTGGATCTCGATCCCCGTCAGCCAGCGCCCGAGCTGCGAGGTGAGCCGCCCGAGCCAGCGCAGCCGGTGCAGCCAGAGCCAGCGCGCGACCTTGTGGATGTAGATCGCGTGCAGCCCGGGATAGCAGGTGAGCACCTCCCACGCCGAGCGCGCCGCCGGATCGCGCTCGAGGATGCAGTCGATATCGCCGCGCAGTTTGCTGAACATGAAAGGATTCTACGGGTGTCCGAGTAATTTGATCAACTATTCCATTTCGCCAGCAGCGCCTTGAGCAGGCCGCGCAGGATGTTGACTTCCTCGCGCTCGAGCGCCGGCACGCGGGAAAAAAGCCTGCGCCAGCGCTCGCGTAGCCGCGACGCGGGCGTCATGAACCCGCTCGCGATCGCCGCCCGCTCGAGGTGCGCGTAGAGCCCTTCGAGGTCCTCCACCGTGGCGCGCTTCTCGACCCGGGAGAACGGCAGCGCGGCGTCGAGCGCCATGTGCAGCTCGTACGCCACCACCTGCACCGCCTGGGCGAGGTTGAGGGAGCTGAACTCGCGGCTGGCGGGAATGTGGACCAGCGACTGGCAGGCTAACATCTCCTCGTTGCTCAGCCCGGCCGCCTCGCTGCCGAACACGAACGCCACCTCGCCCTGCGTCTCGACGGCGCGCGCCGCGGCGCTGCGCACATCGAGCACCTGCGGCGACCATTCGCGCGGGCGCGCCGAGAGCGCAAACGCGGCGACGCAGTCCGATATGGCGTCCTTGAGAGTTGAACAGACTTTCGCTTTCTGCAAGACATCCACGGCGTTGGTCGCCATCCACTGCGCCTCGGGCGCGGGGAAGCGCTCCGGCGCGACCAGGCGCAGATCGGAGAGGCCCATGGTCTTCATCGCGCGCGCCGCCGCGCCGATGTTGCCGGGATGGCTCGGCCGGCACAGCACGAACCGGATTCGCTTCATGGGGCACTAGAATACGCGGCCGATGCACCCCATGCTCAACATCGCCGTGCGCGCCGCGCGGCGCGCCGGCTCGATCATCAACCGCGCCTCGCTCGACGGCGGCGGGCTGAAGATCCGCTCCAAGCAGGCCAACGACTTCGTCACGCAGGTCGACGACGCCGCCGAGCAGGCGATCATCGAGACGGTACGCAAAGCCTACCCCGCGCACGGCTTCCTCGCCGAGGAGTCGGGCAGGAGCGCCGGGGGCGAGGAATACGTCTGGATCATCGACCCGCTCGACGGCACCACCAATTTCATCCACGGCTTCCCGCAGTATTGCGTCTCGATCGGCGTGCAGCACCGCGGCGCGCTCGCCCACGCGGTGGTCTACGACCCGGGGCGCAACGAGCTGTTCACCGCCTCCAGGGGCGGCGGCGCCTTCCTCAACGACCGGCGCATCCGCGTCTCGAAGTGCACCCACCTCAAGGACGCGCTGGTGGGCACGGGCTTCCCTTTCAAGGAGCTCTCTCGTCTCGACCTGTATGCGAAGCAATTGAGAACCCTGATGCAGGGCAGCGCCGGCGTGCGCCGCGCCGGCGCCGCGGCGCTCGACTTCGCCTACGTCGCCTGCGGGCGGCTCGACGCGTTCTGGGAGATGGGGCTTTCCGCCTGGGACATGGCCGCGGGCAGCCTGCTGGTGCAGGAAGCCGGCGGGCTGGTCGGCGACCTCGCGGGCGAGCAGTCGTACATGCGCTCGGGCGACGTGTGCGCGGCGACGCCCAGGGTCTTTCCCGCACTTCTCGAAGCGTTGCGCGGCTAGATTGGTCTCACGGCAAGCCCTTCTTCTCGCCTTCACGCTGCTGCTTTGGTCATCGGGACATTCGACCGCGCAGCAGCGCCCGCCTTCCCTCCAGGAGCTCGAGGCGGCGCGCGCGGTGATCGGCGAGATCCACATCCGGCCGCAGAACATCTTCGACCTCGACGACCCGAGGGAGAACAACCGCCTGTTCCGCTTCGCCAACCTGCTGCACATCACGACGCAGCCCCACGTGATCGAGCGCTCGCTGCTGTTCAGGCGCGGCGACCGGCTGTCGGTGCGCCGCATCGAGGAGACCGAGCGCCTGCTGCGCGAGAACAGCTATCTCTACGAGGTCGAGATCCGGCCGGTCGAGTTCCGCGACGGCGTGGTGGACCTCGAGGTGGTCACGCGCGACACCTGGTCGCTCAAGCCCGACATCAGCATCGGGCGCGAGGGCGGGATCACCAGCGGCAGCATCTCGATCGAGGAGCGCAACCTGCTCGGCACCGGCATCACCCTGAGCGCGACGCGCATCTCGGAGGTCGACCGCAAGGGCACGGAGCTGCTGATCGAGGACAAGCACGCCTTCAGCGCATGGACCGGGCTCAACTACGCCTATTCCGACCTCGACACCGGGCACAACCACGACTTCACCATCGCCCAGCCCTTCTACGCGCTCGACGTGCGCTCCGCGGCAAGCTTCTCGGCCTCGCAGGGCAGCCGCATCGACTCGGTGTACCGCGCCGGCTCGGTGATCGCCGAGTACCGCCACAGCGTGAGGAGCCTCGATGCCTTCGGCGGCATTTCAGCGGGCCTGTTCGAGGGCTGGGCGCGCCGCGTCTCGGCCGGCTTTCGCTACCAGGACGACGAGTACGCGCTCGACCCGCTGCGCACCGCGCCGTTCTCGCTGCCCGAGGAGGTGACGCTCTCCGGCCCCTATCTGCGCTACGAGGTCATACAGGACGACTTCCGCAAGCTGCAGAACCTCGACCTGATCGAGCGGCCGGAGTATTTCGAGCTCGGCTTCCATTCCACCTTCCAGCTCGGGCGGGCGCTCGAAACGCTGGGCTCTACGCGCGACTCGTGGCTGTACTCGTTCAGCGTGAGCGACGGCACGCACGCGGCGCGCGATCATATCTTCCTTGCGTCGGCGTCGCTCAACGGCCGGCGCGATTCCGTCGCGCACCGCCAGCAGCTAAGCGCGGGCGCGCGCTACTACCGGCGCCAGGGCGCACGGTCGCTGTTCTTCGCCTCGGTCTCGGGCGCGGTGTCGAAAAGCCCGGACATCTCCGACGTGCTGCAGCTCGGCGGCGACAGCGGGCTGCGCGGCTACCCGCTGCGCTACCAGAGCGGCGACCAGCGCCTGCTGCTTACCCTCGAGCAGCGCGTCTATTCCGACTGGTATCCGTTTCGCCTGTTCCGCGTCGGGGGCGCGGTGTTCTACGACGTCGGCCGCGCCTGGGGCGGCCCCTTCGGCCAGGGCGACGCGAACCCGGGCTGGCTGAGCGACGTCGGCATCGGCCTGCGCATCCTCAGCACGCGCTCGGCCTTCGGCAACGTGATCCACGCCGACCTCGCCTTCCCGGTGCAGACCGGCCCCAACATCCGCTCGGTGCAGTTCGCGTTCAAGACCAGGGCAACTTTTTGAGCGTCAGAACAAGGACGCCGTCGCGTTCGACCCTCGAGATTCTTCCAGAACGCTCGAGGGCGGCGAGCGCGCGATAGAGCGCCTCATGCGTCAGACCGAGCTCGGCTGCCCACGCCTTGCGCGTACGCGAGAGCTCGAGGCGTCCGCCGCTCCCCTCCGATTCGATGTGGTGCTCGATCCGATCGGCGGCGCCGCGCAACGCGAGCCGCTCGCACTGGGAGCGCAGCAAGCGCACTTCCCGGGCGAGCCTGGCCATCCAGAAAGTCCTGAACGCCTCGTCGCGGCGCAGCGCCTGGCGGAAAGCCTCGACCGGGAACGCGAGCAGGCGGCTGTCGGCCGCAGCCACTGCATCGCAGTGATAGCGGGACGATTCGACGCTTGCCTCCGCCAGAAAGCCGTCATGGGCCCGCTGCAGCACGATCTCGGCGCCGTTCCGGGAGCGCCGCAGCAGCCGCACCTCGCCCTCGAGCACCCACAGCATCCGGCCCGGCTTCGCGCCGTGCCGGAACACGAGCTCGCCCGCGCCGACGCGGACATCGACGGCGTGCCGGCGCAGCCCGGCCGGCAGCGCCGCAAGCTCGGGATGGGCCCTGATCACCGCCGCCCATTCAGGGCCGGCCGCACGCATATGATTCAGATCATAGCGCTGCGGCGCCCGAGAGCCTAGGATTGCCATGCTGACCATGAAACGCTCACGCAAGATCGCCACCGCAGTCCTCGCAGCGCTGGCCGGCACGGTGCTCGTCGCCGGAGCGGCTCAGGCGCAGTCGCCCCAAACGCACCAGCACAGCTTCGGCGGCGCGGAGCGCTGGGCGCACGTGTTCGACGACCCGAAGCGCGACGCGTGGCAGAAGCCGCATGAAGTCATCCAGGCGCTGGCGCTCAAGCCCGGCGCCGTGGTCGCCGACATCGGCGCGGGCACCGGCTACTTCGCGGTGCGGCTCGCCAACATGGTGCCCGGGGGCCGCGTCTACGGCGTGGACGTCGAGCCCGACATGGTGAAGTACCTCGCCGAGCGCGCAAAGCGCGAGCAGCGCGCCAACCTGGTCGCGATCGCCGGCGCGCCCGACGATCCGCGCCTTCCGGAGAAAGTCGACCTCGCGCTGCTGGTCGACGTGTTCCACCACATCGACGAGCGCAGCCGCTACTTCCGCAAGCTGCGCGCTTCGCTCAAGCCCGGCGGCCGCGTCGCGATCATCGATTTCAAGCCCGATTCGCCGGAAGGGCCGCCGCCGGCCGCGCGCATCGCTGCGGCGCGGGTGATCGCCGAGCTCCAGGCCGCGGGCTACGCGCTCGCGCAGGAGCACCGCTTCCTGCCCTACCAGTACTTCCTGGTTTTCGAGCCCAAGCGCGCGGCGCAGCGCTGACGACTTAAATCCTCAATCGCGCGCCTCGTATATCGGAGCTCGCGGCGTGAATCGCTTCTGCCACGTGCGCGGTCGCGTCCGCGTGGGCGCCGCGCAGGCAGTCACGAAACAGGCTCTTTGCCTCGGCCCGTGCGAAGTCCATGAAAGCGCGCGCAGCCACGGAAAGGCGCTTGCCGACGGGATAGACGAAATGCCAGTGGCTCTCCAGGGGAAATCCTTCGACGTCCAGGCAGACGAGCTTCGTCAGCACCGGGTCCAGTCCGAGGCTATAGCGCGGCAGGATCGACACGCCGAGCCCGGCGACAATGGCCTCCCGGATCGCCTCGTCGGAGCCGAGCTCCATGCGTATTTTCGGGGCGATCCCGTAGCGCGCGAAAAGCCTCAGGGTGATCATCCGCGTGCCGCACCCGGGCTCGCGCATCAGGAATGGCTCGCTCGCCAGGCGCGCGAACGCGACGCCCTCCTCGCCCGCCAGCGGGTGATCGCTGCAGGCAAGGACCACCAGGGGGTTGGGCACGATCGCCTGGGCCACCACTTCCCGCTCGTCGGGCGGTTCGACCAGCATGTATAGGTCGTCCTCGCTCCTCCCCAGCCGATCGAGCAGGGCGAGCCGGTCGTGGATCTGCATTGATGCCTGAATCCCGGGGTTGCGCTGCACGAACGCGCCGAGCAGCCGCGAGGCGAAGTGCTTCGCCGTCGAAGGCACGGCCAATCGAAGGCGCCCCGAGGCCACGCCGCGCATCTCGGTCAGGGCCCGTTCCAGGTCGGAGAGCACGCAAAACATCTCGCCGCAGCCGGCGTAGAGGCGTTGGCCGGCCTCGGTCAACTGGATGCGCTTGCCCACCTGCTCGAAGAGCGCAAGGCCCGCCGTCTCGCTCAGCTTCTTGATCTGCACCGAAACCGTCGCCTGAGCCATGTGCAGCTCCTCGGCGGCGCGGGTGAAGCTTCCCAATCTTGCGCTTGCCTCAAAGGCGCGCAATTGCGGCAGCGTCCCGTGCTTCAGGTAGCGTCGGATATCCGGGTGCGGCATGGCATCGCTCCTCGATCGAGTCGGTCTTCACCTCGAAGCGAAGGCGCGCAGCAACGCGAACCTTCGCTCGTCGGCAAAGGTCTCGCTCGCATCGTCGTTGAGTGATGCCGGCGCGACCGGGGCGCAAAGCCCGTTTTGACGATCGCGCCACGGCGGCCTGGCGGCCGCCGAAGCTACTCCCCTTTGCAGGGGTCGAACATTAATAGCACCTTCGCGGCGCTCGTTCAACCATTACGAAACGTAATGCCCTCTTTCAGTATCCGTACGAGGGCCCCGCTTTCGTAACGGCAGGCCTCAGCAACTTCAAATTTTCTTTCCCGCCGCACTGCCGCATAGTCGGCGCACCGAGATGCCGGAGGCCCGTATGCAGGACAAGGAAGCTCATGCCAAGCCTATCGACGAGGTCGTCGCTCTGCTTCAGGCGCACCTCGAGCGGGGCCTGACGCAGAAGGAAGCGCAGGAGCGCCTGCAGAAATTCGGCGCCAACGAGCTGACCGAGCGCCCGCGGCCGGGGTTCCTCGCCCTGCTCTGGGATCAATTCAACAACTACCTGGTGATCATCCTGATCATCGCGGCGCTCATCTCGCTCGCCCTGGGAGAGTGGGTCGATTCGATCGCGATCATGTGCATCGTCGTGCTGAACGCCGTCGTGGGCGTGATCCAGGAGTCGAAGGCGGAGCAGGCGCTCGCGGCGCTCAAGAAAATGGCGGCGCCCAACGCGCAGGTCATCCGCGACGGCCACCAGATCACCGTCCCCGGCCGCGAGCTCGTGCCGGGCGACCTCGTCCTGGTCGAGGCCGGCAACTACGTTCCTGCCGACATGCGGCTCGTCTCGACCGTCAATCTGAAGGTGGAAGAGGCCTCGCTGACGGGCGAATCCGTGCCGGTCGAGAAGAACGCCGCGGTCATGCTCGACAAGGAGATCCCGCTCGGCGACCGCAGGAACTCCGCGTTCATGAGCACCATGCTGACGTACGGCCGCGGCAAGGGCCTGGTGACGGGCACGGGAATGAACACCCAGATCGGCATGATCGCCGAGATGATCCAGTCCTACGAGGACGAGGACACGCCGCTGCAGCAGAAGCTCCAGCACCTCGGCAAGGTCCTTGGCACCGCGGTCCTCGTCATCTGCGCCGTGGTGCTGATCTACGGCCTGTTCCGCGATACGCGCCTGAGTGAGATTTTCACCACCGGCTTCTTCAACTACCTGCAGGCCGAGCAGAAGGACATCATCAATCTCTTCATGACCGCGGTGAGCCTCGCCATCGCCGCGGTTCCCGAGGGCCTGCCGGCGATCGTGACCATCTGCCTCGCCCTGGGAATGCAGCAGATGATCAAGCGCCATGCGCTGATCCGCAAGCTCCCCGCGGTGGAGACGCTGGGCTGCGCCACGGTCATCTGCTCGGACAAGACCGGCACCCTGACGCAGAACGAGATGACGGTGGTCCAGGGATGGACCGCGGGCAAGAGATTCAAGGTGACCGGGGAGGGATACCAGCCGAGCGGAAAATTCCTGCGCGACGAGCAGCCCTTCGATTCGAGCGCCGATCCGGATGCAAAAGTGCTGCTGCACGGCGCATTGCTTTGCAACGATGCGCTGCTCGACCAGAGAGAGAGCGAAGGGGGCGCGCCCTCCTGGCACATCATCGGCGATCCCACCGAAGGCGCCATGGCGGTCGTGGCGATGAAAGCCGGGTTCCAGCGAGCCGAGCTGGAAAAGGCGCTCCCCAGGGTGCAGGAGATTCCGTTCGATTCGGACCGCAAGCGGATGACGACGATTCACATGGCGCCAGGAGCCACCGGTTACCCGCCGACCTTCGCTTTCGTGAAAGGGGCGCCCGACGTCGTGCTCGACCTGTGCACGCATATCCGCGAGAACGGCGAGGGCGTTGCCCTGAGCGAAGAAAAGCGCCGCGAGGTGCTGGATCAGAACCGCGACCTCGCCAGCCACGCGCTGCGGGTCCTGGGAGTGGCCTACCGCCCTCTGCCCGCCGTGCCCGATAGCCCGACGCCGCAAACCGTCGAGCGGGAGCTCACTTTCGTCGGGCTGCTGGGGATGATCGACCCGGCGCGGCCGGAAGTGATCGACGCGGTGAAGGTGGCGAACGGTGCCGGGCTGAAGAGCGTGATGGTCACCGGCGATCACAAGGAAACCGCCGAGGCGATCGCTCGGGAGATCGGCATCCTCAGGCCGGGCGGCGTGGTGCTGACCGGTCCGCAGATCGAGAAGCTGAGCGATGCCGAGCTCGCCGCGCAGGCCGAGAACCTGCAAGTGTGCTGCCGCGTCTCGCCGCAGCACAAGACGAGGATCGTCGATGCGATGAAGGCGAACGGCCACGTGGTGGCCATGACCGGCGACGGCGTGAACGACGCCCCTGCCCTCAAGCGCGCGAACATCGGCGTCGCAATGGGCATCACCGGAACGGATGTGTCCAAGCAGACCGCGGACATGGTCCTCACCGACGACAACTTCGCGAGCATCGTCGCCGCCATCGAGCAAGGGCGGGTCATCTACTCGAACATCCGCAAGTTCGTGTACTTCCTGCTCGCCTGCAATGTCGGCGAGATCCTCATCATCTTCGGCGCCATGCTGGTCGGGATGCCGATCCCGCTGCGGCCGGTTCATCTGCTTTGGCTGAACCTGGTCAGCGACGGTGCGCCGGCGCTCGCCCTGGGCATGGAAAAAGGCGATCCCGACATCATGAAGCACCCGCCGCGGCCGCCGAAGGAACCGGTCATCAACCGCGACATGGCCATCGGCATCGGCGTGATCGCGCTGGTCGACGCGATCGCCATCCTGGCGGTCTTTTATCTGGGTCTGCAGCGCTACCCCGGCCACCTCGAGGCCGCCCAGACGATCGCCTTCGTGGCGCTGTGCACTTCGGAGCTGGTGCGGGCCTTCACGGCGCGCTCGGAGTACCACTCCGTGTTTTCCATCGGCCTTTTCTCGAACCGCTGGATGGTGTGGGCGGTCGGCGCGTCGCTGCTGCTTGTCCTGATGGTGGTGTACGTGCCGTTCCTCCAGCCCTTCTTCGACACGGTGCCACTCACCCTCGACGACTGGCTGATGATGCTGCCGTTCTTCTTCGCCTCGGCGATCGCGATGGAGCTGGTCAAGGTCTACTTCCGCCGCCGCTCGGCAGGAAAAGGGCTGGTTCCGCAGCGGGCTGCCGCGCTTTCGACCCTCGCATCGACATCCGCATCCGTGAAAGCTGTAGGAGGCAACATGCTCAAGGTACTGATTCCCGTGGACGGCTCGCGCAATTGCGAGTTCGCGGTGAGGCACGTGGTCAAGCAGTTCATGAACAACACGGCGATGGAGATTCACCTGCTCAACGTCCAGCCGCCGCTGAGCAGCTACGTGACGCGCTTTGTCAGCCGGAAGAACGTGCAGGAGTACCACCGTGACGAGGCGGAGAAGGCGCTCCGCCCGATCCGGCAGCTGCTCGACGGCTTCGGCGTTCCGTTCGCCGTCCACGTCGAAATCGGCGAGCGGGCCGAGCGCATCACGGCAACGGCGCACCGCCTGCGCTGCGATCAGGTCGTGATGAGCACGGCGCGCAAGAACTCGCTTACGCGGCTGCTCGAGAACTCGACCACCAACAGGGTGCTCGAGCTGACCTCGGTGCCGATCGAGGTGATCGCGGGCGACGCCGTGTCACGCTGGGAGCGCTACGGCATCCCGGCGGGGCTCGGCACGCTGCTCGCGCTGCTGCTGGCGGCCGTCGCCGACTGACTGCGCCCGGCGCCGAGCGCGCGACGATGCGCAAGGGCTCGTCGATAGCGGCGAGACCCTGTGAGCTTGCCGCTCCACAAGCCTTGCGCGGCCTTTCCGCCCGCTGTGTCCACGCGGACAGCTCTTCACGACTCGGCCGTCTGGCGTCGATTGATCGGGTATTGGCCGGGCGTGTTCTGGAACGGCTGTATGAGGAGGTGGTCCAGACGCGAGTCCTCGGGCGAGCGGAAGGCATCGACACCGATCGTCATGGCGTCATGCCCGAGCCCCGGCTGCGGCCTGTAAGTGCCGAAAAGACGATCCCACCACGGCAGGCTGAAGCCGAAGTTGCTCGACGACTCGTCGTAGAGCGCCGAGTGGTGAACGCGATGCATGTCCGGCGTGACGACAAGCCAGCGGGCCCATCGCTCCGCCCAACCGGGCAGCGAGGCATTCGCGTGGTTGAACATCGCCGTCGCGTTGAGCAGGACCTCGAACACGAGCACGGCCACGGCGGGCGCGCCGATTGCGGCCACGGCGGCGCACTTGATGACGGTCGAGATGAGGATTTCGATCGGATGAAAGCGGGTACCCGTCGTGACATCGAAGTCCAGGTCCGCGTGATGGACTCGATGCAGCCGCCACAGCGTGGGCACGGCATGAAACATGACGTGCTGGAAATAGATGACAAGATCGAGCAGCACCACCCCGGCCAGGAAGGCCATCCACGGCGGCAGGGATACAAGGTTCAGGAATCCCCAGCCTCGCTCTTGTGCCGCCAATGCGACGCCGATCACCGCGCCGGGGGCCAGAAGGCGCACCACGAGCACATCGACGAAGAGCAGCCCGAAGTTATGAGGCCAGCGGCTCCGGCGCGAGTAGAGAGGCTTTCTGCGGGGAGCGGCAAGTTCCCATAGCGCGACAGCCGCGAACACCACGGCGAAGGCCGCCAGCCGTATCAACCCTTCCGCTTGCACGATAATGCTCCTGTGACCACGCACTGGACGCAGCGGACCGTTTCCGCTACTATTCAATCGATCGCTTGAATACTAGAACGGCAGGCAAGCAGATGTCAACCAATCCGAAGCGCGACGCGTTCGCCAGCCTGGCGCGGGTCGGGACGGCCCTCTCGAGCCCCACGCGGATCGAGTTCCTCGAGCTCCTCGCCCAATCCGAGAGGAGCGTTGAGCAGCTGGCAGGCATGACCGGCACGACGGTTGCCAACACCTCGCAGCACCTCCAGAAGCTGCGCCAGGCAGGGCTGATCGTCGGCCGCAAGGAGGGTCTCTACGTCTTCTACCGGCTCGCCGGAGACGAGGTCGTAGAGATGCTCTCGGCGATGAGCCGCGTGGGCGAGGCCTATGTGGCAGAGCTGGAGCGGATCGTCCGGCTCTACTTCGCCCGCAAGGACGAGCTCGAACCGGTTCCCGCCAAGGAGCTGCTCGATCGAGCGCGCAAGGGCCTCGTCACCGTCCTGGACGTACGTCCGTCGGAAGAGTACGCGGCCGGCCACGTACCGGGGGCGATCAACATCCCGGTCCACGAGCTGGAGAAGCGCATCAAAGAGCTGCCCAAGCGGCGCGAGGTCGTCGCGTACTGCCGCGGCCCGTACTGCCTGATGTCGTTCGAGGCGGTCGAGAAGCTGAGGAAGAAAGGCTGGCGCGCGCGGCGGCTGCAGAACGGCCTTCCGGAGTGGCGCGCCGCCGGCCTGCCGGTGGATCAGGCAGCCAAAGCATGATGGGCGACTGGGGCGGCTGGGGCATGGGCTTCGGCTGGATCTTCATGATCCTTTTCTGGGCGCTGGTCATCCTCGGCATCCTTGCCCTCGCCAGATGGCTGTTCTCCCCCGGCGGCTCCGGCGGCTCCGGCCGTACGCCGCTCGACATCCTCAAGGAGCGCTACGCGCGAGGCGAGATCGACCGCGAGCAGTACGAGCAAATGCGTCGCGACCTGGAGTCCTGACACCGCGCCACTATTCAAGTGGTTTCTTGAATACTAGAAGGCCGTTTGATCCATGTCAAGGCGGCCCGCGTCGCCCGGGCGTTCAATGCCGGCATGAAAGTCCTTTTCATACTCAATGACCCGCCCTACGGCACCGAGCGCAGCTATAACGCGCTCCGGCTTGCGCGCAATCTGCTGATCAAGGAAGCCGGCGAAGTGCGCATGTTCCTTCTGGGCGACGCCGCCGCCTGCGCGAAGGGCGGGCAGAAAGTGCCGCAGGGCTACTACAACATGGCGGACATGCTTTCCGCATTCATGCGGCGCGGCGGTGCGGTTGGTGTCTGCGGCACTTGCCTCGATGCGCGCGGCGTCGCCGAGGGCGAGCTCGTGGAGGGCGCGGCGCGCGGCACGATGGACCAGCTCACGGAATGGACCGCGTGGGCGGACAAGGTGCTCGTATTCTGAGCTCGACACCCTGGCGTAAATCCAGGGGGAGCTTGCGCATCACCGAGGAGAGGCCGCATGCGTAATTTTTCGCTCGTCGATTTCTCGATCCGCCGGCCGAAGCTGATCGTCTGGGCGGCAATCGCGGTGACGCTGCTCTTTCTCACCCAGCTGCCGCGCATCAAGACCGACACCAACCCGAAGCACATGCTGCCGGAAACCTCGGACGTGCGCGTCTGGAACAACGAGGTCGACAAGCTCTTCGGGCTCTACGAGGACACCATCGTCGTGGGCGTGCAGAACGACGCCGGCGTGCTCAACCGCGAGACCCTCGGGCGCATCGCGCGCATCACCGGCGAAATCCTCGATCTCGAAGGCGTCGCGAGCCGCGACGTGAACGGCTTCACGACCATCACCAACGTCACCGCCGAGGCGGGCACGCTGAAGGTGGGGCCGCTCATGCCGGGCGCGCCCAAGACCGAGGCCGAGGTCGAAGCGCTACGCGCTGCCCTGTTCGGTAACCCGCTGCTCCTTGACCGGGTGATCTCCAAGGACGGCAAGACGACCGCCATCTATGTGCCGCTGGAGAAGGGCGCCGACGGCGCCGAGATCGCGGCGAAGATCGGCGCCATCGTCGCCGCGGAGAAAGGCCAGGAGCGCTACTACATCGCCGGCGACCCGGTCGCGCGCGACACCTTCGGCGCCGAGATGTTCAAGCTGATGGGCATCTTCTCGCCCATCGCCGGCATGATCATGTTTATCGCCATCCAGCTCATGTTCCGCAGTCTCTCGCTGTCCTTCACCATGATGGCGGTGGCGATGGCGGCGATCGTGTGGAGCATGGGCCTGCTGATCGGCGCCGGCTTCCCGGTGCACATCATGAGCTCGATGGCGCCGGTGTTTCTCATGGCCATCGCCACCGACAGCATCCACATCTTCAACGAGTTCTATTTCCGCTATCGCGAGAAGCCCGACAAGCTGGCGGCGATCCGCGAGACGATGCAGGCGGTAAGCCGGCCGGTGCGCTACACCGCGCTCGCCACCGCGGCGGGATTCGCCGTGCTGCTCTTCATGAACATCGTGCCGGTGCAGGTCTTCGGGGGGCTGATCGCCTTCGGCACGGTGGTCCTGCGGCTCTTCTCCTTCAGCCTGATCCCGGCCATCCTCACCTTCGTCAAGGAAGAAAGGATCGCTCGCGCTGCCGAGGGCGAGAGCGTCGAGCTGGACCGTACCGCGCGCTTCCTGCGCTGCATCGGCGAGATCGGCACCGATCGCCCGCTCGCCACCGCACTGTTCGGCCTGGGCCTGGTGGCGGCGGCCGTCGTCGGCACGACGCAAATCCACATCAACAACAACATGGTGGCCTGGTTCAAGGAATCGAGCGAAATCCGCATCGCCGACGCGGCGATGAACCAGGCTCTGGGCGGCACTTCGCTCGGCTACCTGGTGATGGAGTCGACAGAACCCGAGTTCATGAAGCGGCCGGAGGCGATGCGCTGGCTCGATGGCCTGCAGCGTCGGCTGGAGGCCGAGCCCGTGGTGGGCAAGACCTTTTCCGTCGCCGATTACGTGAAGCGCATCAACCGCGTGCTGCACGACGACGATGCGAAGTTCGACGCGGTGCCCGAAACCAGGGATGCCGTCGGCCAGTACCTGTTCCTCTTCAGCATGTCGGCCAAGCCCTCGGATCTCGACAACGTCGTCGATCCCGCCTTCCAGAAAGCCAACGTCTGGGTGCAGTTGAAGACCTGGGACGCGCAAGCGATGCGGCAGGTGATCCAGGCGGCGCAAAGCTATCAGCAGACCCATCCGCTCGCGGTGACGGTGAGGCCGGCGGGGATCGCCTATTTCAACCTGGTATGGAATGAAGAGGTGCTGGGCGACATGGTGCTCGGCCTCGCGCTGGCGCTGGTGGTGGTGTTCGTCATCCTCGCGCTCGACTTCCGCTCGGCCAAGTGGGCGCTGGTCGGCTACGTGCCGCTGCTCGTCACCATCCTGCTCATCTACGGCGTGGTCGGCTTCACCGGCAAGGATTTCGACATGCCGCTCTCGGTGCTGAGCACGCTGTCGCTCGGCATGGCCGTCGACTTCGCCATCCACTTCGTCAGCCGCTTCCGCCAGCGGCTGGCCGAGACGCGCGGCGAGGTGCGGGAAGCGCTGCTGTGGACGGCGGCGCGGCCCGGCAAGGGCATCTTGCGCAATGCCCTGCTCTTCGCGGCGGCCTTTTCCGTGATGCTCTTCGCGCCGCTCACGCCCTACGTCGCGGTGGGGGCGTTCATCGTCAGCATGATGCTGCTCTCGGCGCTGCTCACCATTCTCTGCCTGCCGGCCCTGATCATGCTCGGACGCGGCTGGCTGCTCGAACAACCGGCGCCGAACCTGGCGCCGGCCCCTTTGAAAGGAAACTGACGTGAAACGCTGCTGGCTGTGGATGATCGCCGCCCTGCTGCCCCTGCAGGCGCTGGCCATTTCGGGGGAAGAGGTGATGAAGAAGTCCCAGGGGGCTTTTCTCTATCCGGGCAAGGATTTCAAGGCGCGGGTGGTGATGAAGCTCATCAACAAGGACGGCCAGGCTCGGGTGCGCGAGCTCACCCTGCTGCGCAAGAACGCGGGCGAGGCGCTCGGCGAGCAGAAGTACTTCATGTATTTCTTCCAGCCGGCCGACGTCAAGGACATGACCTTCATGATCAACAAGTACCCGGCAAAGGACGACGACCGCTGGATGTTCATCCCGGCGATCAACATGGTCAAGCGCATCGCCGCGCAGGACAAGCGCTCGAGCTTCGTCGGTTCCGACTTCACCTACGAGGACGTCTCCGGCCGCGACATCGAGGATGACAACCATGTCATCGAGCGGGAGGAGAAGGTGGGCAACCGCGACTGCTACGTGGTGAAAAGCACGCCGAAGGGGACGGATGCCGACTTCGGTCACAAGACCACATGGGTCGACAAGGCGAACTTCCTGCCCCTCAAGGAGGAGCAGTACGACAAGCGGGGGGCCCGCTACAAGCAGTTCACCGCAGATGAGGTGGCCGACGTCAAGGGACTGCCGACGGTGCTCAGGCGCACCATGAAGAACCTGCAGACCGGCCACCGCACCGAGGTCGCCTATGTGAAGGCCGACTACGACCTGGGGCTGGAGGACAGCCTGTTTTCGGAGCGCTTCCTGCGCCAGCCGCCGCGCAAGTGGGTCGACTGAGGCTGCGACCCGCCGCGCTCTGGCTCGTCGTCCTGTGCGCGCCGCTTGCCGCGCGGGCCGAGGTCGCGCTCTCCAGCTTCCTGCAGCAGAACACGGCCGTCAACACCGTGACCGCGAACCCCGGCGGCCGCCATTACAAGTGGCTGGAGGAGCGCGCGCAATTGAAGCTCGACGCGACGGGCGGCGCTTGGCGGCTGCTTGCGAAAGGCGATTTCGCCTACGATCACCTCGGCCGCGGCGAGCAATCCGAGCTGCGCGAGGGCTATGTCGACTATGCGGCCGACAACTGGGATTTGCGCGCCGGCCGGCAGATCATCACCTGGGGCCATGGCGACCTGGTGTTCGTGAACGACGTCTTTCCCAAGGATCACGAGGCGCTCTTCGCCGGGCGTCCGCTCGAGTACCTCAAGCGCGGTATCGATGCGGTGAAGCTCGGCGCGTATCCCGAGCTCGCTTCTTTCGAGCTGGTGGCGGCACCGCGCTTCCGCGAGAGCCGCGTGCCGGATTCCCGCCGCTTCCACGTTTTCGATCCCATGCCGGCGGTCACCAACCGCGAGACGCTCAAGCCGGGCCAAGGCGATGTGGGGCTGCGCATGTACCGCGACATCGCCGGCTACGACGCAGCGCTCTACCTGTATCGCGGCTTCCAGCGCACTCCATCGATGCGGCCCGACAGCATGACGGCGCCGACCAAGGTCACCTTGTTCCACCCGAAGCTTTCGGTCTATGGCGCGAGTGTCTCGGGCCGCGCGGGAGACGGCGTGCTCAGCCTCGAAGGGGCCTACTATGACTCGCGCCAGGACCGCGAGGGAACCGATTTCGCAGTTCCCAACTCGCAGACGCGGCTGCTCGCCGGCTACCAGTTCCAGCCGGGGGAAGATCTCTCGCTCAGCTTCCAGTACTACACCGAATACATGCACGACTACGGCGCCTACCGCGCGGGCCTGCCCGCCGGCTTTCCGGTCGACAAGCGCTGGAGCCACACCGTTACGGTGCGCGTGACGCAGCTTTTCCTGCACCAGACCCTGCGGTTCTCCGCGTTCATATTGCGCAACACCAGTACCAGTGATTACTTTGTCAACCCGGAGTTACGCTACAGCTTCACCGACAAGGTATGGGGGGCGATCGGCGTCAACCTCTTCGGCGGCAAGCCTTGGGGCCAGTTCGGGCAGCTCTCGCCCGACGATAACGTCTATCTCCAGGTCCGTTACGAGTTTTGACGCCCGAGCAATATGACGCCTGGTATCGCACGGCTCGCGGAGCCTGGATCGGCGAGATCGAGTACCGGCTGCTGCGCACGCTGCTCGCGCCCGCCCCGGGCGAGACCCTCCTCGACGTCGGTTGCGGCACCGGTTACTTCACGCGCCGCTTCGCGCTCGACGGCAATGTGGTCACCGGGCTGGACAGCGATTCCGAAATGCTGCGCTTCGCGCGCACACACAGCGCCAAGGACGAACGATACTTGCTCGGCGACGCCCGGCGGCTGCCGTTCGCCGACGTCCAATTCGATTGCTGCGTGTCGGTCACCGCGCTGTGTTTCATTCGCGAGCAAGCGGCCGCGCTCGCGGAGATGTTCCGCGTTGCCCGGCGCCGGCTCGTGCTCGGTCTGCTGAACCGCCGGAGCGTTCTGTACCTGCAAAAAGGCCGGCACGGCGGCGCGGGCGCGTACCGCGGCGCGCACTGGCACAGCGTCCGCGAGGTGCGCGAGCTCCTTTCGCGCTCGCCGGGCGCGCAGCCGGAGCTGCGATTCGGCGTGTTCCTGCCTTCCGGGGGACTGCTCGCCCGGGCCGTTGAGCTTGCCGCGCCTGCACGCATGCCGCTCGGCGCATTCCTCGCCGTCGCGGCGAGCGCGCTAACCACGGCCGATCGATGAGATCGCGCCGAAGAACAGGCCTGGCCGGCCCCACAGCGCTCGAGCGCGTGCCCGGCGTGCTCGAGGCGAAGGCGGATTTCGGCGCCAAACGCGCCGAGGCGATATACGACCCGGACCAGGTGAGCCCGGACAAGCTCGCGGAGGCAGTTACGCGCGCGGGTTTCCCGGCGACGCTGCAGGCGAAGTGATCTCACTGGAAAGCACGCTCACCTGCCAGCACTGCGGGCATCGGAGCGTCGAGCCGATGCCCGAGGACTCGTGCCTTTTCTTCTGGAGCTGTCCGGCCTGCGCCGCACGCGTCAAGCCGAAGCCCGGCGATTGCTGCGTATTCTGCAGCTACGGCAGCGCGCCCTGCCCGCCGGTGCAGACAACCCGTTAAAGACCATCATGCCTTAAGCTTGGCGGCGGGGTGGCAGACGCAGGCCTCGCCCTGCAGCGTGGATCAGCTCCTCCAGGATGCCGCAATCGGCGACACGGTGACCGCTCGCGCACTGCGCGCTTAGCGTAGCGAGCTGTGCTTCGAGCCCCTGCAGCGCAGCGCGCTTGGCGCGCACGCGCTCCAGATGGGCGCGTACGAGATCGTCGACCTCTTCGCATGAAACGGACGCATCGCTCGACAGATCGATCAGCCTCTTGATATCCGCGAGCGGCATGTCGAGCGAGCGGCAGTGGCGCACGAAATTGAGCCGCTCGAGTTGCTCGGGGCCGTAGGCGCGATAGCCCGAGGGCGTGCGCAACGGCGCCTCAAGCAAACCCTCGCGCTCGTAATACCGCACTGTCTGCACGTCGACGCCCGCCTGGCGGGCCAGCTCGCCTATTCTCATAATTGGCTTGACCTTATAGCGGCTACAAGGTTTCGAATGGCGGCGTGAGCGACTCCTGCTGCAATATCTCTCCGCCGCGTGGCATATCGTACCGCCGCGTGCTTTGGATCGCCTTGGCCGCGAACGCGGTGATGTTCCTTGTCGAGCTCGCGGCAAGCTGGTGGTCGGGCTCCTCGGCGCTTGCGGCCGACGCGGCCGACTTCCTCGGCGACTCTGCCAACTATGCGCTGAGTCTCGGCGCCCTGGCTCTAGGCGGCGCCTGGGTTTCGCGCGTAGCGCTGCTGAAGGGCGCCGTGATGTCGTTGTACGGCGTTGCGGTGCTCGCCTACGCAGGGTGGCGCGCCTGGCTCGCGCTGCCGCCCGAGCCGATCACCATGGGCGCGGTCGGACTGCTTGCCCTGCTGGTCAACGCGAGCATCGGAGCGCTGCTCTATCGATTCCGCGAAGGCGATGCGAACATGCGCTCGGTGTGGCTGTGCACCCGCAATGACGTCATCGCGAACCTTGCAGTCCTGGCCGCGGCGGCTGGCGTGTTCGGTACCGGCACGGTCTGGCCGGACGTGGCGGTCGCCGCAATACTCGCGCTTCTCGGCCTTTCCTCCGGCCGGATCGTTATGCGACACGCGCGCGCCGAACTCGGCAGCTAATTGCTCCGGCCCCTCAGCATTTCGCCGCGCAGCTTGCGCACGTCAGCCGACCAATGCGACTCGATGTAAGCGAGCACCGCGCGGATTTCGTCGTCGGATAGCTTGCCGGCGAAGCCCGGCATGTCGCTTTCGTACCCAGGCGGCCCGTAAGGCGGCACGAGGCCGTGCTTCGTGATGCCGATGAGCACCTCGTCCGGGTGGTGCCAGGTGTGCCCGCTGTCGTCGTGCGGCGGCGCCGGGAAGCGGCCGTTCGGCAAGCGCTTTCTCCAATTCGGCTGCCCTTCGAGCTTTGCGCCATGGCAGGACGCGCAGTGCTCGGCGTAAAGTTTTACGCCGAGCGCGAGCTGCGCCGGATCGGGCGGCTTCTCGCCGCAGGCGGCGAGCAGCAAAAACAGGGGCCATGCAAGCCGCATCAGTGGCGGTGGCCGTGATGAGGATCGGGAAAATGCGGGTGGCTGTGGCGCATAGGCTCGTGCCGATGGGGGTGGCTATGCGGTTCCGGGCCCTCTTCGCCGTGGTGCGCGTGCGCATGGTGCACGTCGTGCACATGGCGGTGCTCGTGCTCGAGCGCCTCGTGCTGGTGGGCATGGTGATGGCGCTCGGTGAGCACGAGCCACGTTCCCGCCACGGTCAGCGCAAACGCACCGATGAGCGAGGGCGTCAGCGGCTCGCCGAGCACGGCCACAGCAAGCGCCGCGCCAAAGAACGGCGCGGTGCCGAAGTGCGCGGCGGTGCGTGCGGCGCCCAGGTGCCGCATGGCGAGGACATAGAGCACCAGGCTCACGCCGTAGCCGATCGCACCAACGCCGAGCGCGGCGACCCATGCGCCCCGTGGCACGGCAGGGGCGAGCGCAAGCCCGATGGCGGTGTTTACCGCGCCGGCCGCCAGGCCCTTCCACAGCGCGATCGCATAAGGGTCGGCGAGCGCTATGCGGTGCGTCAGGTTGTTGTCGAGGGCCCATAGCAGGCACGCGCCGAGCACGGCGAGCGCGTACGGCGAGAACGGCAGCGCTAGCTGCGGCGACCAGGCGAGTAGCGCCCCGGCGCCGAGAATGGCCGCCCCCGCCAGCCAGATGCGCGGCGCGACTGCTTCGCGGAAGAAGAGCGCCGCGAGCAGCGCGGTGAGCACCGCTTCGGCCGCGAGCAGCAGCGAAGCCGACGATGCCGCGAGCCCGCTCAATCCCCAGACGAGCAGAACCGGCGCAAGCACGCCGCCCGCGATCACCGCTCCGGCGAGCGCGCCGAAATGACGGCGCGTCAACGGCGCTTCGTTGGCAACCCGGCCGCGCACGAGGCGCGCGGCGGCGAGACCGATGAAGGCGCCGAGATATAGCAACCCCGCGAGCAGCACCGGGTGCAGCTCGACGGTCAACGGCTTTACGGCGGGCGCTGCCGCGCCGAAGAGCGCTGCCGAAGCGAGCGCGAGAAGCGCGTAGCGCTGCAACGAAAAATCGATCACGCCACGCGCACGAGCGCCATCATTCCCGCGGCCTGATGCGCGAGAACGTGGCAATGCAGCATCCAGTCGCCGGGATTGTCGGCGACCAAGGCGATCTCCGCCCGGCTGTCGGGGTCCATGAGCACCGTGTCCGCGAATTGGCGCGGCAGCACTTCCTTGCCGTTTTGCGACAGCACGCGGAACACGTGCCCATGCAGATGAATGGGATGGTGCCAGGACGTCTCGTTCACGAACTCGATGACGTAGGACTTTCCGCGCGCCAGGCTCAGCAATGGCGCGTGCCCGTGGCTCTGCTCCGGAACCGGCTTGCCGTTTACTGTCCAGAACATGCCGCGGTGCTCGCGCTGGCTCGGGATGGCGCCCATCATCCCGCCGCCGAACACGATGCGGTGGCGTTCGGCCCGCGCCTCGTCGGGCTGGGCGATCGGATTGGCGCGCAGCCGCGGCGCCGGCTCGAAGCTCTCGCGCAGCGGTTTCTCGTCGCTGTACTGGAGCTTGAGCAGCTCGTAGACACGCTGGCGATAGAAGCCGTCGATGACGCGGTGCCGGCTTCCGGGCAGCGCAGCGCAATCGAGGATGAGGTCGGCGCGCATGCCGGGGCCGAGCACCACGCGCTCGAACCGGTGCGGCGCGACCGGCTGCCCGTCGAGCGCGATCATCCAGGGTTGGTGGCCCTCGAAGGCCAGGCCATAGATGCGCGCGGTGGAAGCGTTGATGAGGCGCAGCCGGATGCGCTCGCCCGCGCGCACCGTGAAGCCCTCGCCAAGCACGCCGTTCACGGTGACGGTGTTGCCGATGCGGCCCGCATGGCTCGCGTCCATCGGGTTGCCGAAGTCGGCCCGTATGCGCGCTTCGCGGTCGAGCCTCCAGTCCGACAGCACCCAGACGAGATCGCGATCCACCGCGGGCGGATCTCGCTCCTCTACGACGAGCGCCCCGTACAGGCCGCGCCCGACCTGCTCGGCGCTGCCAAGGTGCGGGTGATACCAGAACGTGCCGGCATCGGGCAGCTCGAAATCATAGGTGAAGCGCCCGCCGTTCGCGGCGATGGGCGGCTGCGTGACGTTCGGCACGCCATCCATCGCGTTCGGCAGGCGGACGCCGTGCCAGTGCACCGTCGTGTCGATGCCGAGGGCATTGTGCACTTCGATGCGCAAGCGCTCGCCCTGCCTGAAGCGCAGCTCGGGGCCCGGCACGCGATCGTTGTAGCCCCAGACCTCGGTCGGCGGGTACGTCGCCCCGACCAGCTGCTGGCGCGCCGGCGCGACGCGGAGAATCCACGTTTCTGTTTTGGAATACGAGACTAACGGCGCGAGCGCGAGCGCTGCGCCGGTGGCGAGAAAGCCGCGTCGATCGATCTTCACAGCACCACGGGTTTGTCGGGCAGCTCGTTCGCGTCGCCCGCGCGCGCCGGAAAATGCAGCGCTAGCAGGCGCGATACCTCCTCGATGCCGGTGACGATGCCGCGCGCGAAATCGGCCCGCGCAAGCGCCGCTTCCATCGCGCGGCAGATCGCCTCCCACTCTTGCGGCGGCACTTTAGCATTGATGCCGCGGTCGGCGACGATCTCCATGTCGTGGTCGGCGAGCAGCAGATAGATCAGCACGCCGTTGTTCTGCTCCGTGTCCCACACCCGCAGCTCAGAAAACACATCGATGGCACGGCTGCGCGCCGATTGCCCGGCGAAGAGTGCGGCGCCGTCGAGCGCCGCCTCCACCGCGAGGCGGATCTCGCCCGTGTGCCCGGTTTCGCCGCGCGCGATCGCTTGCTCGATGGCCGCCATGGCGCTCTTCGGCAATGCGCGATCGAGCGCGCCCGGCAGGGCGAAAAGATGGCGCGCGATGCGCTTCAGGTCCATCGCTACCAACGCCCCGAGGCGCCGCCGCCGCCGAAGCTGCCACCGCCGCCCCGGAACCCGCCGCCGCCGCCAAAACCGCCGCCCCGGCCGGCACCACCGCCGAAGCCGCCCGGAAACCCGCCGTAGTAGCGCCGGCCGGAGCCGCCGCCCGCGAGCGTGAAGAAGAAAGCGAGCAAGGCGGCAATCAGCGCGACGCCGAGCGCGCCGGCAATGATCCATGCGATGGCGCCGACCGCACCACCGGTAGTCAGCGCGCCGAGCACCCTGCCGAGGACGGCGCGCAGCACGGCGCCGACGACCAGGGCGACGATCAGCAGCACCGGCAGCAGCTGCCAGATGGCGCCCTCCACCTGCGGCGCGGAGCGCGCCGGCGCCGGCAGGGGCTCGCCGTCGATCACGCGGATCATGCGATCGACGCCGGCATTGATGCCGCCGTAGAAATCGTTTTCCCGGAAGCGCGGCGCGATGACCTCGCGGATGATGCGGCTCGCGGTAGCGTCGTTCAGCGCGCCTTCCAGTCCGTAGCCGACCTCGATGCGCAGCGCCCGGTCGCTCTTGGCTACGACGAGGATCGCCCCGTCATCGATCTTCAAGCGGCCGATCTTCCATTGCTCGGCGACGCGCAGCGCGTACTGCTCGACCGGCTCGGGCGCCGTGCCCGGCACCATGAGCACGGCGATCTGGCTTCCTTTGCGCGCCTCGAAACTGTGCAGCATCTGCTCGAGGGAGGCGACCTGCTCCCTCGTCAGCGTCCCCGTCAGGTCGGTGACCGGGCTTTTGAGCGGCGGGACCGCGACCTGCGCCCACGCCGGAAGCGCGAGCAGCAGGAGCAACAGCGCGCGGATCACTTGGACTTCTGGCCGAAGTCGACTTTCGGAGCCTTGGAGATCTCGCGCTCGTTCTCGACGCCGAAGTTCGGCTTGGTCTTGAAGCCGAACGCCATGGCCGTGAGGTTCGACGGAAACTGGCGCACCGTCACGTTATAGGCTTCGACCGACTTGATGTAGCGGTTGCGCGCCACCGCGATGCGGTTCTCGGTGCCTTCGAGCTGCGCCTGCAGATCGCGGAAGTTCGCGTCGGACTTGAGCTGCGGATAATTCTCGACCACGGCGAGCAGCCGCGACAGCGCTCCTGTCAGCTCGCCCTGCGCCTGCTGGAAGCGCGCGAACGCCTCGGGGTTATTGATGAGCTCCGGCGTCGCCTGGATGGAGCCGACGCGCGAGCGCGCCTCGGTGACTTGCGTCAGCACCTGGCGCTCCTGCGCGGCGAAGGCCTTGACCGTTTCCACGAGGTTGGGCACCAGGTCGGCGCGGCGCTGGTACTGGTTGAGCACTTCGGACCATGCCGCCTTCACCTGCTCGTCGTTCGATTGCAGCGTGTTGTAACCGCAGCCGGAGAGCAGCAGCACGACGACCGCTGCGACGAGCCAATGCAAGCCGCGCATGGTTCTCATTTCACCACCGTGTTCACGGCGAAGGTCACCAGGACTACGAGGCGAATCATGTCTTTCTCCTTAGCGAGGAGGGGCCGTTCCCTATGACCGCCGTTCGGCGGCGAAAATTCCCCCGTTTCAGCGCTCCTCGGCCGGCCAGAACTCGGCCGGGGTCGCCTCGGCGCGCGTGCGCACGAGGTAGAACTTCTCCGTAGGAAGGACGGCGACGACGCCGTCCCCCGGCAGGCCGGTGTGGGCGGCATCGAGAATCGCGGCGCAAATCGCTTCCGCCTCGTCCTGCCTGGTGAAGATCTCGATGCGCACCTCTTCGACCATCCAGTCGCGCGCAAAGAAATCGTGGTACTCGCCGTAGCCTTTGGCCTTATAGACGTTGATGCGCTCGACGCCGATTTCCTGCAGCCGCCTTTCGACCGGCTCCAGCTTGTCGCGGCGGATGATGGCAACGATCAGCTTGATTTCCATGCGGCCCCTCCCACGGGTTGTCTGCTCGCTCTGCGAATGGCAAATTCCTTGACCAGGGCGTAGATCGCCGGGATGACGATGAGGGTGAGGATCGTCGCCGACACCATGCCGCCGACCATCGGCGCGGCGATGCGGCGCATCACCTCGGAGCCGGTGCCGCTCCCCCACATGATGGGCAGCAGGCCGGCGATGATCGCGAACACCGTCATCATCAGCGGGCGCACGCGCATCGCGGCGCCCTGCAGCACGGCTTCGTACAGGTCGGCCACGGTGATGCGCTGTCCGGCTGCGCGCCGCCTGCCGGTGATCGCCGCGAACGCCTGGTCGAGATAGATGAGCATCACCACGCCGGTTTCGGCCGCGACGCCGGCGAGCGCGATGAAGCCCACCGCGACCGCCACGCTCATGTTGTAGCCGAGCAGGTACATGAGCCAGACGCCGCCCACCAGCGAAAACGGCACCGAGGCCATCACGATCAGCGTTTCGGTGAGCCGCCTGAAGTTGAGGTACAGCAGCAGGAAGATGATGACGAGGGTGAGCGGCACCACGATCTTGAGCTTCTCTTTCGCCCGCTCCATGTACTCGAACTGCCCGCTCCAGGTGACGAAGTAGCCCGGCGGGAACTTCACGCTGTCGCGCACCGCGCGCTGCGCATCGGCCACGTAGCCGCCGATGTCGCGATCGCGTATGTCGACGTAGATGTAGGCCGCGAGCAGCGCGTTCTCGGTGCGGATGTTGGGGGGACCCTTGACCAGATTCACCTTCGCGAGCTGCCCCAGCGGCAGCATCGTGCCGCTCACCGTGCGCCCGGCGGCCGCGCTGGCCGCGGGCGCCGTGCCGTTCATCGCGGTCGGGAGCGCGCCCATGGCGCCGCCCGGGCTGCCCATCACCGGCACCAGCACCTGCGTCGCGATCGCGTCCGCATCGCTACGGTAGTCGCGCGGATAACGAACCACGACGCCGTAGCGCTCGAGCCCCTCCACCGTGGTCGTGACCATCTCGCCGCCGAGCGCGGTGGCGATGACGTCCTGCAGCTCGCCTACCGCCAGGCCGTAGCGCGCAAGCGCCATGCGGTTCGGCTCGATTTCGACGTAGTAGCCGCCGGTGAGACGCTCGGCGTAGGCGCTCGTAGTGCCGGGCACGTTCTTGACGATGGCCTCGACCTCCTTCGCCACGCGCTCGATCCCGGCGAGGTCCTTGCCGAACACCTTGATGCCGATCGGCGTGCGGATGCCGGTGGAGAGCATGTCGATGCGCGCCTTGATCGGCATGGTCCAGGCATTGGCCACTCCGGGTATCTGCAGTGCCTGGTCGAGCTCGGCGATCAGCTTGTCCATGGTCATTCCCGGCCGCCACTCGTTTTGCGGCTTGAGGTTGATCACCGTCTCGAACATCTCGGTGGGCGCGGGATCGGTCGCGGTGTTGGCGCGGCCGGCCTTGCCGAACACCGAGGCCACCTCGGGGAAGCTCTTGATGATGCGGTCCTGGACCTGCAGCAGCTCGGCTGCCTTGGTGATCGAAAGCGACGGCAGCGTGCTCGGCATGTAGAGCAGCGTGCCCTCGTTCAGGGTCGGCATGAACTCGGTGCCGATCCTGGACGCCGGGTACGCGCTCACGACGAGGGCGACCGCCGCAGCGGCCACCGTGAGCTTGCGCCAGCGCAGCACCCAGCCGATCACCGGCCGGTAGATCCAGATCAGGAACCGTACGAGCGGATTGCGGTGCTCGGGAAGGATGCGGCCGCGGATGAGGAGCAGCATCAGCACCGGCACCAGCGTGATCGACAGGAATGCGGCCCCGGCCATCGCGAAGGTCTTGGTGTAGGCGAGCGGGCTGAACATCCGCCCCTCCTGCGCCTCGAGCGTGAACACCGGCAGGAACGACACGGTGATGATCAGCAGGCTGAAGAACAGCGCCGGCCCGACCTCCCGGCACGCGGTGATGATGGCTTCCGCGCGCGAGGCGCCCGGCTTCAGGCGCTCGAGGTGCTTGTGGGCGTTCTCGATCATGACAATGGCTGCGTCGACCATGGCGCCGATCGCGATCGCGATGCCGCCCAGGCTCATGATGTTCGAATTCAGTCCCATGTAGCGCATCACGATGAACGCGATCAGCACCCCGATCGGCAGCACCAGGATCGCCACCAGCGCGCTGCGCACGTGGAAGAGGAACACGATGCACACGAGGGCGACGATCAGGCTCTCCTCGAGGAGCGTCCAGTTGAGCGTCTTGATGGCGCGCTCGATGAGCTCCGAGCGGTCGTAAACCGCCCTGATGGATACGCCTTCCGGGAGGCCGCTCGAAATCTCCGTGACTTTCGCCTTCAGGTTGTCGATCACCTGCTTGGCGTTCTGGCCGTAGCGCGCGACCGCGATGCCGGCCACGACTTCCCCCTGCCCGTCGAGCTCGGCGATGCCGCGGCGCTCGTCGGGCACCAGCTCCACGCGCGCGATGTCGCGCACCAGCACCGGGGTGCCGCCGTCGGCCTTGACGACGACGTTCTCGATGTCCGAGAGACCGCGCAGGTAACCGCGGCCGCGCACCATGTACTCGGTTTCGGCGAGCTCCACCACGCGGCCGCCGACGTCGCGGTTGCTCTCGCGGATGACCTGCATCACCTTGCCGAGCGGCACGCCGTAGGCCTGCAGCAGGCGCGGATTGACCGTCACCTGGTACTGCTTGACGAAGCCACCCACGCTCGCCACCTCGGAGACGCCCTGCGCCTTGGTGAGCTGGTAGCGCACGAACCAGTCCTGGATGGTGCGCAGCTCCTCGAGGGTGCGGTTCTTCGCCACCACCGCGTACTGGTAGACCCAGCCCACGCCGGTGGCGTCGGGGCCGAGCGAGGCGGTCACGCCCCGCGGCAGCTTTCCGGACACGTAGTTCAGATACTCGAGCACGCGCGAGCGCGCCCAGTAAATATCGGTGCCGTCCTCGAAGATGATGTAGACGAACGAGGCGCCGAACACCGACTGGCCGCGCACCACCTTGGACTTCGGCACCGCGAGCATCGCCGTGGTCAGGGGATAGGTGACCTGGTCCTCCACCACCTGCGGCGCCTGGCCCGGATATTCGGTGTAGACGATCACCTGAACGTCCGAGAGGTCCGGAATCGCGTCGACCGGCGTCTTGATGACGGAATAAACGCCCCAGCCGACGAGGAAAAGCGTCGCCAGCAGCACCAGGAAGACGTTGCGGACCGACCACTCGATGATGCGGTTGAGCATGTCAGTGCCCCTTGTGCTCGCCCGCGGCGGGTGCGGGCGCGATGCGCTCGATCACATACTCGCCTGGCTTGTCCTGAGCGAGATCGAACTCCACCGCCTGGCCGGGCCTCAGACCCGCGAGCAGCGTCTTGTCCTTCGCCGGGAATTCCATGGTCATCGCCGGCCACTTCAGGCTTGCGATCGGCCCATGCTCGATCTCCACCGTGCCGCCCTGGGCGTCGACCGCCTGCACCGTGCCGCTGCCCTTGTGCACGCCGCTTTTCGCCTGGCTGCCGAAGGTCTCGAGCGCCGCCTTGAGATTGCTCTCGGCGTCGATCAGGAAGTTGGCGCGTACCACGACCTCCTCGCCCGCCTGCAAGCCGTCGGTGATTTCGGTGTAGCCCTCGGCGCGCATGCCGAGCTTCACGGTGCGCGGCTCGAACAATCCCTCGCCGCGGCTTACGAGCACGGCCTGCCGCTTGCCGCTGTCGAGTACCGCGGAGTCCGGCACCGCGAGCGCCTTGCCGCGCGGATGGCCGGCCGAGAAATCCACGCTGCCGTACATCGCGGGCTTCAGCAACCCGCCGGGGTTCGGCAGCTCCACGCGCACGCGCGCGGTGCGCGTGCCCGGATCGATGGTCGGGTAGATGAACACCACCTTCCCGACGAGCGCCCGGTCCGGATAGGACGCGATGTGCACCTTCACGTCCTGCCCTACGCGGGCGAAGCGCAGGTCCTGCTCGAACACCTCGGCGAGCATCCATACCGATGACAGGTTGGCCACCTCGAACAGCACCTCGCCGGGCATGAAGCGCATGCCCTGCACGCTCGGCTTCTGCAGCACCACGCCGCTGACCGGCGAGCGGTACGCAAGGCGCTGGCGCGGCTTGCCCTCCTTCTGCAGCGCCTGCAATTCCTCCTCGGAGATCTCCCAGTTGCGCAGCCGCCGCAGCGCGCTGTCGGCAAGACGCTTCATCACTGCCTGGGCCTCGGGCGCGCCGTCGCTTGCTTCCTTCATGCCGCGCAGCGCGATCAGGTATTCCTCCTGCGCGGTCACGAGCTCTGGGCTGTAGACCTCCATGAGCGGCTGGCCGCGGCCGATCGCCTGACCGGTCGTGTTGACGTAGAGCTTTTCGATCCAGCCCTCGAAGCGCGGCGCGATTTTGTACAGCTGCCGCTCATTTGGCTGCACGGTGCCTACGGCCTGCACGACGCGGCGCAGGTCGCGGACCTGCGCCCGCTCGGTTCTCACGCCGAGGAGCTGCATCTTGTCCACGCTGACCTTCACCGTGCCCGGGGCCTGCTGCGCAGGGGCCTCGCCCTCGTACACCGGGATGTAGTCCATGCCCATGGGATCCTTCTTCGGCACCGGCGAGGTGTCCGGCAGTCCCATCGGGTTGCGGTAGTAGAGGAGCTTGCCGCGCGCCGTTCAGGTCGCGCCCGCCGCCGCTTGCGGCGCCGCGGCCTGCGAGGCGCGCTCCGACTTCTGCGCGCCCGCCCAGTAACCGGCTGCCAGCCCCGCCGCCGCTACGACGGCCACCAAGATCCATGCCAATCGATTCATGGCCATGCCTTTCAGAAAAGCGCCTTGCCCGTAAGGAATTCGATTTCGGCGAGCGCCTTGTTCTGGCTCGCCACGTTCGTGAGGTAGCCCAGCTCGTAGTTGAACACCGCCATCTGGCTGTCGAGCAGCATCGGGAAGTCGGCGCGTCCCACGCGGTAAGCGGAGAGCGAGGCGTCGACCGCCAGCCGGGCCTGCGGCAGGATGCCGCTCTCGTAGAGGCGCACCGATTTCAGGCTCTGCTCCGCGCCCGCCACTTCGCGCCGGAGCATCGCGTCGATCTCGTTGAGCTTCGCCTGGTACATGCGCGAGGCCTGCTCGCGCATCGCTTCGGCTTCGCTCACGCGCGGCTCGAGCTTCGAACCGCGCCAGATCGGCAGGTTGATCGCCACCGTGAGGCTGATCATGTCCTCTCGCCGCATCTCCAGGTAGTTGTCGCGCTGGCCGTAGGAAAAGCGGACGTCGAAGTCGGGGTAGTAATCCTTGCGCGCAAGGTCGAGCTGCTTGGCGCTGCGCGCGATCATGCTTTGCTGCGCGAGGAGCTGCGGGCGGCTCTGGCGCGCCGCCTCGCGCAGCTCGTCGAGCCGCAGCGCGACCTCGCGCGCGCGCAGCGGCTGGGGCGCCACGGGCGGGGCACCCGGCCCGCGTCCCAGCGCCCGGTTCAGCTCGGCCTCGATCATCGGCCGCTCGCGGCCGATCTTGAGGAGCTCGTCGAGCATCTTCGAGAGCTGGGTCTGCGCCTTGAGCACGTCGGCCTGGCTGGTCTGGCCGACCCCGTAGCGCGACTCGGCGATGGAGAGCAGCTGCTCGACGATGCCGCGGTTTTTCTGCACCAGGCGCGCCATTTCGTCGACCTGTCCCAGGTCGAAGTACGCCATCTTCACTTCGCGCTGCACCTTGTTCACCGCTTCGCGCAGGTTGTTCTCCGCGGCCTCGAGCTCCTTTTCGGCGACTTCGCGCCTCAGCGCGCGCTTGCCCGGATAAGGCAGGCGCTGCGCCAAGCCGACCATCTTCATGGTCATTTCTTCCTTGCGCAGGCTGAGCGACTCGGCGGGGACGTTCAGCAGGCCGAGCTCGAGCATCGGGTCGTCGAGCGCTGCGGCCGGCGACACGCGGTTACGCGCCGCGTCGACCTCGCGCCGCGCCGCCTGGATGTCGGCGTTGTTGTCCGCAGCCTCGGCGGCGAGGGAACGCAGCAGCGCGTCCGGCGCCTCGGCGGCCGCGGGCAATGCAAGGCCGAGCACCGCAATCGAAAACAGTCTGCTAAACCACTTCATCTTGATCTCCATACAGTCGTTGCATGCGCGCGGCGAGAACGCCCCGCTCGCGCGGAAACTTCAGCGAACGCTGCGGACGATCAGATGAGGAACGACTGGAAGAGAATCCGGGCGGGAAGCCCGCCGGGGGGATGCGCCTCTTGCCATTCGCGCGAGGCGAACCTCGGCTCGCTCGGCGCGACCAGCAGCACCGGCGTATCGGCGGGCGCACGCGCGATGACGGTGGCTGCGCCCGCCAGCTGCAGGTCGGAGGTGCAATGCGCCAGGCAACGAGGCGTGAACTGCATTGCCTCGAGGCAGGGACAGTCTTCGCTCGGCACGGATGAGTGCGACAGGTTGCCGCGATCGGTCTCGCAGGCGGCGAGCGCCACGCTCGCGTGCGCGAAGCCCAGCGCGACGAGCATCAGCAGCGCTATCGCGCGTTTCAGGCGGCGGCCGAGCGGCATGCAAGACATTCTACGTACTGCTCCTTTTGATGCGCACCCGGAGCATGGCAGGCGGCTAACGGCCGGCTTTGATATGGGTCAAACCTGACATGAATGTCATTTCGCCCTGCCGCGCTCGGCGATCATCGCCCAGCTTCCGCCGGCATCGCGCGACAGGTACACGCTGCGTTCGAACGTCGCGATCGCATATTCCGCGCGGTTAGCAGGGTTTTGCGCGACATAGGCCACCGCGTCGTTTCGCAGCGGCGGCAAGCTGAGCTCTCGCGGTTTGGCCGGACCGAGCGCCGCGCGCGCGAGCACCGGCCGGCCGTCGTAGGCGCCGTAGAGAAGATCCTTGCCGTTGAGGTCGAAGAACACCGAAAGGCCCTGCACGCCGCGCGCAAGCGCCGCGAACCGCTCGCCGGAGTCGCGCGACAAGTAGATGCCGCTCGACGTTGCGATGGCCACGGTTTTCGGATCGTTGGGGTGCACCGCCAGTGCATGCGGTTCGCCTTCCAGGCCGGCGGCCCGTACGGACTTCCACGCGCGTCCCTCGTCGAAGGTGCAATGCAGGCCGGTCCGGCGCATGCGCGAGCTCGGCTCCGGATTCCAGACGTAGATCGCGTTGGTGTTCCACCCGGTGGCGAGCAGGTGGAAATCGGTTTCGCCTTCGAGGGCGAGCTTTTCCCAGGTCTTGCCGCCGTCTTTGCTGCGGACCAGCCCAAACGGGTTGGTGAAGCCCGAACCATGCGCCGGATGCCCGCTGCTATAGAGATGCCTGGCGGTCGCCGCAAAGCCCATGAAGTCGTGCTGCGGCCCCGGGGCTTTCGACCACTTGCCGTTTTCGTACACCGCGAGCCCGTGGTGGCTGGGAATCATGAGGCGCTTGCCGTCGGCGCTCCACGCCAAGCCGTGCACGTGCGTGAGCGTCAGCGACTGCGCCTGGGCGAACCCCGCCAGCGCGAGAAACCCGAAAATCAGCCACTTCGTCATGCGCGCTGCGCGACGCCCCAATAGTTGAAGGTCGCCGGCCGCCAGCCCGGCAGGTACATCGTCTCCATCGTCGCGATCCTGAAGCCGCCCTGCTCAATGAGCGCCGGAATGTCGCGGCCGAGATGGCAGCCCCCCGCGATGACCTTCCAGGCGGGCGTAATCCGGCGCTGCCACTTGCGCACGTTCGCGTCAGGCGCGAGCCCATGCTCGCAGAAGATGAGCCGGCCGCCGGGACGCAGCACCCGCGCGATCTCGCGCAACGCCGGCGTGGTCTGCGGGATGGTGCACAGCGCGTAGGTGACGAGTGCCGTGTCGACGCTCGCCGAAGCGAGCGGAATCGTTTCGGCAGGCGCATTGATGAACTCCACCTCGATGCCGGCCCGCCGCGCAACGCGGGCCGCTTTGCGCGTCATTTCGGGCGCAGGATCGAGGCCGATCACTTTGGAGACCTTGCCGGCATCGTAGTAAGGCAGGTTGAGCCCCGTGCCGACGCCGACCTCGAGCACGCAGCCTTGCGCAAGCGGCACCACCTTTTCGCGCTGGCGCATGATCGGCTTGAGCCCGCACGCGAGGTGAACGAGGTGCGGAAGGACGAATTCGCTATAGACGCCCATTCATCAGCGCTTCACCGGGGAGGCCTGGTCGAGCACCCGGGTCAACTGGTCGAGCGGCATGGCGCCGCTGTAGCGCTCGCCCGTCTCCACAAACCAGGTGGGCGTGGCGCTCGCCCCGAGGCGCCGTCCGATTTCCACGATCTTTTCGATCGGCGTATCGCAGTCGGGCGCGGCCTGCGGCTCGATGCGCTTGAACATGAGATCGTTCCACGCCTTCACGCGGTCCTTGGAGCACCAGACCGCTTTGCTCTGGCGCACCGACATGGGGCTGATGACCGGGTACGGAAGAATGTGCACCGTGATGTCGTCGAGCTTCGCCAGGTCCTGCTCGAAGCGCTTGCAATAGGGGCAGTTCGGGTCCGAGAGGATCGCGATCTTGCGCCGGCCGGTGCCGCGCTTGCTGGTGATCGCCCATTGGAACGGCAGGGCGCTGAAGTTCACCTTGTTGAGGTCGCGCTGGCGCTCTTCGGTGAGGTTGCGCCCGGACTTCGCGTCGATGACCTGGCCGGCGATGACGACCTTCGCTTCCTCGTCGACGTAGTAGACGAGCGGCCCCTCGGCCGCGCGCACAACCACTTCGTACAGGTTTCCCCAGGGCATTTTCTGCACGCTCTCCAGCTGCGCCCCGCCCTGGAGCTTGTCCTGGATCATGCGGCGCACGGCGGCTTCGTCGGCCGCCGCGGGCAGCCCTATCGCGAGCAAGAGCGCCGTCAGCAAAGTGCGCGTCATGAGAATCTCGGACCCCATCCGCTTGAGCATAGTTCCGACGCTATCATGGTGGTTTGCCTCTTGCACGCGAGCCCGCCATGATCCGCGCCATATTTCCTCTGCTGCTGGCCTTCGCGCTCGGCGCGCAGGCGGCCACCAACCCGCCCCTGGCAGCCCTGCAGATCGAGATCTGGCCCGAGTACGACCGGCCCCAGGCCCTGGTGATTTTCAAGGGAGAGTTGGCGCCGAGCGCTCGACTGCCTGCGGATTTGTCCCTGCGCATTCCTGCTTCCTCGGGCGGGCCGGCGGCGGTGGCGTACGCCGCCGACGAGTCCGGGAAGCTGCTGAACCTTCCATACAAGCACGAGGACGCGGGCAACTTCATCCTGGTGCGCATCCGGCTGCCGCAGCGCTACTTCCATCTCGAATTCTATGACCGCATAGCCACGGACAAGCCGCAACGCGAGTACCGCTATGCGTGGCCGGGAGACATGGCGGTGGAACGCGTCAGTGTGCTCGTGAAGGAGCCGGCCGCGTCGAGCAATCTCGCGGTCCAGCCCAGCCTGGAGTTCCGGGGCCAGAGCCCGGATGGCATGACTCACCGCGCGGCGCAGCTCGGCGCGCTCAAGGCGGGCCAAACGCTGCCGATCGAGATCCGCTATACCAAGACCGACTCGCGCCCTTCGAGCGAGATCATCGGCTCGACGGCGTCCGCGCCGGGCGCGCAGTCTTCGCCGAGCGCACAGCCCGAGGCGCCGGCACCGACGTGGCCGCTCGTGCTCGTCGCCGGCGGCGCCGTGGTCCTGCTGGGCTCGGTCGCTGCGCTCGTCTGGCGGCGCCGCCGCGTCAAGCCTTCGGGCAACTTCTGCCCCAAATGCGGCCGCGCCACCCAAGCCGGCGACCGCTTCTGCGCTAACTGCGGCGCAACGCTAGGCTAGGTCCGCCGCCCAGCCGCTCGAACAGCCAGCCGAACAGGGCCCCGAGCCAGAACGCCCACACCACGAGCACCACGAGCACGTAGAAGAAGCGCCCGAACTCGAACAGCACCGGCCCGCTCTGCAGCTTGCGGAACTCCAGCCCGTGGAACAGCGCGTTCACGAAGTTCGCCGCTAGCTCGGGCCACATCAGGAATACCAGCGTGCAGGCGACGTAGCCGAGCGCCGCCGTCATGGCGAGCGCCGCGCCGGCGCGCAAAGCGGTGCTCACGAGGTCTCCTTGTCGCGTTCCATGCCGCCGCAGCAGCCGCCCGCGCGCGGCGCCTGCTCGCCTCGGCCACCCACGCCGAAGGCGGCGAGCGCGATAAGCACGATAAACACCAGCGCCAGCGCAATCCAGTTGTTCAAAACCCATTCCATGCGAGCCTCCTATCGTCTTTTGCAAAAACCCTGCGGCGGGACGGCGAGCGCGGCGTTGAACTTGCTCGACATGTTCTGGAAAGCGATCAGCGCCGCCAGCTCGACGATGGCCTGCTCCTCGAAGTGCGTGCGCAGGCGCGCGAAGCAGGCGTCGCCGGCCCGCTTGTGCGGATCGGTGGCCGCCTCCGCGTATGCGAGCGCCGCCTTCTCACGGTCGCTAAAAAGCGGCGAGGCTTCGAAGCGCTCCAGCGCCGCGAGCTTTTCGGCAGATACGTGCCGCTCGAGCGCCGCGGCGCCGTTGAGGTCGACGCAGAACGCGCACCAGTTGATCTGCGACACGCGCACTTGCACAAGCGAGCGCAGCCCCGGCTCGATCGGCGAGCGCTTGCGGTCGATCGCGCGGTAAAGCAGCGTGAGAAACAGGAACGCGCGCGGCAACCGTCCCCAGAGGCGCGCCGACTCGAGCGCGCACCCGTACTTCCTGCGTTGCAGGGCGAATATCAGCCGCGCGTACCAGGGGTACGCGGTGTCGGCCGGCGTGGCGACCCGCGCCATTTCAGTGCCGCTCGTACACCTGGCTGCCGCGCTCGTCGAAGGCAAGCGTCGCGAAAGGCTGCGGCGGCCCCTGCTCCATGCCGGGGGAGCCGGCCACCATGCCGGGCACGGCGAGCCCTTTCACCTTGGTCTTCTCGCGGAGCAGCCGCTTGACGTCCGCCGCGGGCACATGTCCCTCCACGACGTAATTGCCGACGGTCGCGGTGTGGCAGGACCACAGGGATTCGGGCACGCCGAGCTTTTGCTTCACCGGCGTGACGTCCCCGAGCTTGTGCGTCTCGAGACGAAAGCCGCTCGCGCGCATGTGCTTTTGCCATTCGTCGCAGCAGCCGCACGCCGCGCTCATGTACACCGTCATGGTGGTCGCGTACTGCGCATGCGCGCGGGGCAGCGCGCCGAGCGCGAATAGCGCGCCGGCGGCGTGGACGAACGAACGTCTGCTAATCATCCATTTCTCCCATCCAGGGTCATCCGATCTTCCCCAGCGCGGGGAAGGTGTCGAGAATCCAAAGCGCGAACTGGCTCATGCGGCCGGTCATCATTGCGACGCCGGCCGCCACCATGATCAGGCCGCCGGCGACCTGCAGCGCAGCGCCAAAGCGGCGCAAGCGGCTGGTGAAGCGCGCCGCGCGGTCGATGAACAGCGCGGCCAGCAGGAACGGCACGCCGAGTCCCAGCGCGTAGGCCGAAAGCATGCCGACCCCGCTTGCGCTGGTGCTCACGGCGCTGACGGTGAGGATCGCGCCCAGCACCGGCCCGATGCACGGGGTCCAGCCGAACGCGAACGCCACGCCCAGAACGAACGCGCCGAGCGGGCTGCCGGCGGCGAGGCGCGGATTCATGCGCAGGTCGCGCGCAAGCCACGGCACCCAGCGCCACAGTCCGAGCATCACCAGGCCGAACAGGACGACGATCGCGCCGGCGGCGAAGTTGGCCTCGAAGCGGTAGCGCAGCAAGAGTTGCCCGAGCGCGCTGGCGCTCGCGCCGAAGGCGATGAACACGGCCGAAAAACCTGCGACGAAGAGCGCGCTCATGCCGAGCGCCGCCATGCGCTGCTCGGCGTGCAGCTCACGCCCGCGCTGCACGCTGCCGCCCGCAACGTACGACACGTAGCCGGGCACGATCGGCAGCACGCACGGCGAGAGGAACGAGACCATCCCGCCCGCGAACGCCGTCAGCAAGCCGAGCATCGACAGGTCAGACATTGCAGCCGGCTTCGCCTCCCTCGGGCACCAGGCCGCGGCGCTGCAGCTCCCGGCCGACATTCGCCGCCCAGCCGCTGCCGCTCGACAGGCTCGCTGCCATGACGTCCCTGGGATCCGCGTCGCGCCATTCCAGGGCGCGCACCGCTTTCATGTACAGCGCGGTATGGGCGTAGTGGTGGGGAAACCAGAAAGCGTTGAACGCGAGCGCCTCGCGGAAAAGCTGGTCCTCGCTGAGCCCCTGGCTTGCGCCGAGGGCAAGCAGCCCGAGCAGCGCCGAGCCGTGATTGCAGTCCTGATAAAAGGTGGAGTTGTCGCAGCAGGGACGGAACGAGTGGCGCGCGACCTTGAGCACCAGCCGCTCCTGCGCCGCGGTCAGCTCGACGATCGGGAACTTGTTGAAGTAGGCGCCGCCGTTCGACTCCTTGCCGAGGTTCCATCCCCCGGTCGACGCGTAGCTGTAAAGGTTTTTCCCGCTGATCGGGCTTTCGCTATTGGCCGCCAAGCGATTGGCGAGACCCACCGGCCACAGCAGATTCACGTAAACGCCCGCGTTTTCGCGCGTGATCAGGATGGGGCGCTGCGACGGGCCCGCCATGGCCTGCTTCAGCTCGGCGGGAATGCCGCCGCGCTGGGCGTAAAGCGCCTCCATCTTTTGCGGATCGATGACCCCTTCCCGCACCAGCCGCACGATGCTATCGCCCAGGACCACCCTGCTGTGGTGCCCGTCGCTCGGCACGGCGGTCGCCATCGCCTGCTCGAAGCGCTGGGCATGCTCGGGGAGCGCCGCCGCGCTCGCGAGCAACGGTATCGAGAGCCAGACCAAGATGAAAGACCAGGAAAACCTCATCGCATCACTCCGCCTGCAGCTGCCGCACGACGGGCAGCAGCCGCTCTTCGACGATCTTCGGGGTGATCGCGCCGATCACCTTGTGGCGGATGACGCCCTGCTTATCCACCACGAAAGTCTCGGGAACGCCGTAGACGCCCCAGTCGATGCCGACCCGGCCGTCGATATCGGCGCCGGTGCGCACGTACGGGTCGCCCAGCTCCGCGAGCCATTTCGCCGCATCGTTGGGCTGGTCCTTGTAGTTCAGGCCGTGCACCGGAACGATGCGGTCCGCGCTGAGCTTCATCCACAGCGGATGCTCCTCGCGGCATGCGACGCACCAGGACGCGAACACGTTGACGATGCTCACCTCGCCGCGCAGGTCGGCGGTCTTGAGTCCGAGCGTGCGGCCCTTGACCGGCGCGAGCTCGAACTGCGGCACCGGCCGGTTGAGCAGCGGCGACGGGATCTCGCGCGGGTTGAGCGTGAGCCCGACCCCGAGCAGCACGGCGAGGGCGATGAAGATCGCAAGCGGCCAGAGCCGCGGGCGACGCAGGGTGGCTTGGGCGGTTTGTACGGTGTCATTCATCGCAGCAGTCCACGAGCTTGTTGACGATGTCCTGCAGGGTCCAGGGCTTGTCGGCCGCGGCCACCTGCTTGAATCCGGCGGTGTCGATGAGCTTCAGGCGCAGTCCCCAGAAGAGCGAATAGGTCTTGCGCGCGCGCTCGAACATTTCCTTCGCCTCGCTCGCCTTGCCGTCGGAATGCAGCTTCGTTCCCACCTCGATGAGGCGCATGGTGGTGGCGAGAAGGTGCTTGGTGATGCACCAGGTTTCGCCTTCATGGCGATCGATGAGCTTGCCGAGAAGCTCCTTGCGGATCGTCCTGACTTCCTGCAGCAGGTCGAAGTAGTGCGGCTTCTCCGTCTTCACGCCGGTGAAGAAGAAGTGCTCCTCGAGGCTGATCAGGTTCATGATCGCGATGCTCAGATCCTCCTCGGTGGAAAGATCGATTGCCTTCGCGTTCTTCAGCGAATCGATCCGGCGGAGCAGCGCTTCGAAAGCGGGTTGCGGAATGTCCATGGGGGTCGCCTATAGCGCGAAGATGAGAAGACCAAGGAGAACCATCGCCTGCCCGCCCCACAGCCGCATGGAGCCGGTATTGCTCTTTTTCCAGGCTTCCACTTTCGCAAGCAGCGAGTGGTCGCTGGTGATGAGCAGGATCACGACGAGCGGCAGGACGAAGATCAGGTTGTAGAGCAGCAGGTAGCCCAGCCCGGCCGCGTGCGTGGCGCGGTCGTGCAGCAGGCCGATCACCATGAGGTAGGGCCCGCCGGTGCAGGGAAACTCGCACACGCCGACGAGTCCGCCGAGCACGAAGGCCGAAGGCATGGAGGCCTTCTCCATGAGCTGCGCCATCCGGCCGTGCGCGAACTGCGGCATCTTCAGCTTCACCGGGAACGCCGGCACGAAGTGGTTGGTAAGGGTCACCAGGCCGAGCAGGATGAGCAGCGATGCGCCGAGCTTGGCCATGAAGTGCGGCGTATCGAACAGATGCAGCACCTGCAGCATGCCCAGGCCGATCAGCATGTAGACGAGGAAGATGCCCAGGACGTACGCCGCGCCGAGCTCGAGGATGCTAGAGCGCAGCTTGCCGAGGCTGAAGAGGAAGGCCATCGTGACGAGCAGCACCGAGAAGGCGCAGGGATTGATGCTGTCCACGAGCGCCGCAACGCTGACGAGCGGCAGCAGCCAGGTGCCCTCGTTCGACATTTCCCACAGCGCCGCCGTGCCGCTGGTGCCCATTCTGAAGAACACCACCGAAACGGCGAGCGCGACCGCGATGCCGACGAGCGTTGCGATTTTCGTGTTCATTCGGAATCAGGGCCTCACCATGGCGACCATCCAGAGCTCGAGCGGCTGCGCGCCTTTGGTTTCCACCGTGATGACGCGCTCGATGCGCCCGACCCCGGACGGTCCGTGCGCCGCCGGGTCGAAGACCACTTCCAGCAACGCGGTCTCGCCCGGGGCGAGCTGCCCGGTCGCCGGCTTGAGCGGCCCGTGGCCCGGCATGCCGAACGGTCCCTGCTTGCGGCCGTTCGCCGTGACCAGGGTCGCGGTCGTGCACATGCACGAGGTGTAGACCTTGTCGAGGGCGAGGGGCGCGGGGCCCTCGTTCTTGATCCGATACGTGGTGGAAACATTGCCCGCCTTCATCGAGATCGTGCCGAAGTCGTAGCTCGGCCGCGCGGAGACCAGCGTCCCGCGTTGGCCGGCGGGTTGCACGGCGGCTTGCGCCTGCGGCACCGCGTCGGGCGTCGCCGCCTTCTGCTGCGAGCGGTAAACGCCGAACCCGATGGCGATGATGCTGAGAGCGATCAGCGCATACAGCATCTTGTTGGCACTGAATGTGGATGGCTTCATGATTTGCTCTGCTTGTTTCGTGGTTCCGTGGCTCTTTTTCATGGCCGCCGCAGCTGTTTACGTTGTTCCTCAGTAAGGAGGGCGTTCATGCGCTTGCCGGCGTCCAGCGACGCCTCGAACATTTCCTTGTGCGCGACCGCCATCGCGTCGAACGCCTTGCGCGCCTTGTTTTCGTCGACGCTGCCCAGCGCGAATACGTCATGCATAGGGATGTCCTGCGCGTGCATGCGGCCCATGACCTCCTGTCGCTTGCGCCAAAGGTCGCGCCGGATGTCGCCGAGCTTGGCGCGCTGCTCGTCCGTGAGATTGAGCGCCGCATAGCCGGAGTGGCAGTCGCCCGCCCTCCCGGCGCCTTGGTCCCCCATCATTCCCCCGCCCCCCATCATTCCGCCGCCCATCATTCCGCCACCCATCATTCCGCCACCCATCTCGTTGCGCGGTTGTGCGGAGGCGGGCATGGCGAAGAAGGCCGAAAGCAGCGCTACCGTGATCAATGTGCGTTTCATACTCAAATCTCCTTGCATTCGTTTGGGGTTCCTGCACCCGGGCGCGGCAAGCGCTCGCGGGACACGTCGCAATGGGAAGAGCCGCCGGAGCGGCGGCCGCTCAGCGCAGAATCCGCGCCGAGCGTGAGTAGTAGGAACGGGTGGGCGGAAGTGCGGTGGTGAACGCCACCGCGGCGCGGGCCATGAAGGCCGCACCGACGACAGGGTAGGCGAAGGCGGCGGAAACAGGCTTGGCGCCCGGCGCGGGCGGCGCGAGTTCGGCGAGATCGAGCTGCGAGCCGTCCTCGACGCTCTCGCAGCATGCCGCCGAGTGCTGCTGCCCGAGCTGCGCATGTTGGAATGCGGACTCGCAAACCGGCCGCAACAGGATCACCGACAGCGCGGCGACGGCGAGAAGCAGGAACAGCGCAGCCATGCGGCCGCGCGCTCCGGTTCGCTGCGTCAGAAGTCGGCTATCCATGCAGCACAGAGCTTGCCGGCGCTGGCGGCGCGGGAGTTGACCCAGATCAAACGGCTACTTGAGCTGCCAGCGGAACGAGCGCGGCTTGGCTTCGCCGGGGCGCTGCATGCGCATCTCGAGCGCCTTGGGCACTCGGTTACCCGCGTCGAACTTGACCACGACCGAACGGTGATGCCCACCCGGCTTGTCGCCCTCCACCGCCGCCGGCCGGTATTCGGCCCCGAGGTCATCGATGAGGACCGTGGTCTTCGCGAAGTCGTCGGCCAGCTCCTGCGAATGCGTATCGAGCGCGATGTTGAAGTTCCAGGTCTTGGCCGCCGTCGTTATGGCTTGCGGCGTGACGAGCACGGTGACGCCGGCTTCGCTGCTTTTTTGCGCAGCGAGCTGCGCGCCGGCCGCTGCGGCGAAGATAAGCCCGAGGACGATTCCGATTGCCCGCAATGTGATTCGAGACATGAAGACTCTCCGTTAGGTAACCGACGTTCGGGAGGCTACCGCGGCGTTCCGACTCACGATTGATTTCGATCAAGCGGGCAGAGGGTCATTACGCGCTGCCCTGCTCATCGCCGATGATGAGTCGTCCGTCGGCGACATACGCATGAGGCGGCACCACCAGGTTGGTGGGCGCCGGCGAGCCCTTGAACACGCGCCCCGCCAGGTCGAACTTCGAGCCGTGACAGGGGCAATACCAGCCGCCCGGCCAGTCGGGCTCGAGCGATCCGGGCGCCGGATAGTAGGAAGGAATGCAGCCGAGATGCGTGCACAGCGACACGGTGACGAACATCTCGGGCTTGAGTGAGCGCGTGGGATTGCGGGCGAAGTCCGGCTGCTGCGTCGCGACCTTCGAATCCGGATCCGTCAGCCGCGGTCTGACGGACTCGAGCCGGGAGAGCATTTCGGGACTCCGGTGCAGCACCCAGACCGGCTTGCCGCGCCATTCGACGGTGGCAAGCTCGCCGGGCTGCAGCCGCCCGACGTCGAGCTCGACCGGCGCACCCGCCGAGCGCGCGCGCTCGCTCGGCGCCAGGCTTGCGAGGAACGGAACGCTCGCGCCGGCGATCGCCACGCCGCCTGCCGCGGCCGTGCTGCCGACGAGCAGCTTCCGCCGTTGGGGATCGAATCCACTCATGATGTCCTCCCGCTCGGTTTGCCGAGCACGAAGAAACTTGCAACGGCAATCGCAATCAGCGCGGCGGCAAACACCTGCGCCGCCGGAATGCCCCACGCGAAAATCGCCGGATTGCCGCGGAAGAACTCCACCGCGAACCGGGCCACCCCGTAGCCGGCGAGGTACGTGAGAAAGACGAAGCCGTCGGCCCGGTGCCTTTTCCTCGTCATCCAGACGAGAAGAAAGACGAGGAAGTAAGCCGTCATCTCGTAAATCTCTACGGGATGGAGCGAGACATTGAGCGGCGCCATGGCGCGCGAATCGGTATAGGTAATTGCCCACGGCAGGCCGCTCGCCTTTCCATAGCTGTCGCCGTTGAGCAGGCAGGCGAGCACGCCCGCCGCCTGGGCGAGAATCGCGCCCGGCGCGAGCGTGTCTGCGAATCGCCAGATGGACAGGTTTTTCCTACGGCAGTACCAGAACGCAACGACGAATCCGCCGGCAAGGGCACCGATGATGCCGAGGCCGCCGTGCCAGACGGCCAAAATCTCCCACGGCTTACGCAGGTAGTAGAGCGGCTCCGAGAAGGCAACGAAGTAAAGCCTCGCGCCCACAATGCCGCCGAGCAACGCGTAGAACGCGAAGTCCTGGATCAGCGCCGGGTCGAGGCCTTTACGTTTCGCTTCCCTCGTGCTCAGCCAGAGGCCGAGCAGAAAAGACAGCGCGACCACCACCCCGTACGAGCGCAGCTCGAACGGTCCCAGCTGAACGAGAACCGGATACACCCGCGCGGGACTTACGAGCCGTTGGTTTTGGCTGCGTCCTTCGGCGCTTCCTCACGCGCCATATCGTGTCCGCCGCAGCAGCCGCCCATCGCGCCGCCTTGGCGCATGCGGGCGAAGAGCCATACCGCACCGACGGCGACCACGATCCAAATCCAGTTTTGAGCTAGCCATTCCATACAACCCTCCGATATCAGCGCACGTCAGTGCGATTGAAAACCGGCTGCAGGGCGAGCTTCACCTCGCCGCCCTCCAGCCGGGCTTGCAGGCGTTCGGCCGAGCGCGAGCCAATATCGAGCGCGATGCGCTTCAGCCGCAGGCTGTTGGTCAGCACGAAGACGCTCGACAGTCCCATCGCCGCCCCGGCAAGAATGGGATTGAGCAGCCAGCCGGTGAGCGGATAAAGCGCGCCCGCAGCCACCGGAATCAGCAGTACGTTGTAGAAGAACGCCCAGAACAAGTTCATGCGGATGGTGCGCAGCGTGCGGCGCGCTACGGCGAGCGCCGCCGGAATGCTTTGCGCCTCGCTGTTCATGATGGTGACGTCGGCGGTCTCGATGGCCACGTCGGTGCCGCTGCCCATGGCCATGCCCACGTCGGCCTGCGCGAGCGCCGGCGCGTCGTTGATGCCGTCGCCGACGAACGCGGTCTTGCCCGCCTGCTGCTGGATCTGCATCACGGCCTGCGCCTTGCCTTCCGGAAGCACTTCGGCGAGCACGTGGTCGATGCCGAGCTGTGCGGCGATCGCGCGCGCGGTGTGCCGGTTGTCGCCGGTAATCATCGCGACCTTGATGCCCATGGCGTGCAGCGCCGCCATGGCTTCACGCGCCCCCGGCTTGATCGGGTCGGAGACCGCGAGCGCCGCGGCCAGCCTGCCGTCGAGCGCCGCGTAAAGCGGCGTCTTGCCTTCATCGGCGAGGCGTCTTGCCGCCTCGGCAAAGCCCTGTACGTCGAGGCCGAGCCGCGCCATGTAACGGTCGGCGCCCACGTGCACGCGTCGTCCCTGTACCTTGGCTTCGACGCCGAAGCCCGGAACCGCCTCGAAGCCCTCGGCACTCGGGATCTCCAGCCCGCGTTCGCGCGCCGCCTTGACGATCGCCTGCGCGACCGGGTGCTCGCTGGAGGATTCCGCCGCAGCGATGAGCGCGCGCACCTCTGATTCGGCGAAGCCCTCGGCCACCACCAGGTCGGTGAGCTCGGGCTTGCCGCGCGTCAGCGTGCCGGTCTTGTCCAGCGCGACCGCTTTCACGTGGCTCAGCGTTTCGAGCGCCTCGCCGCGGCGGAAGATCACGCCGAGCTCGGCGGCGCGGCCGGTGCCGACCATCACGGCGGCGGGTGTGGCGAGCCCCATGGCGCAGGGACAGGCGATCACCAGCACCGCCACTGCATTGATCAGAGCGAAGGTCAGCGCCGGCGCAGGGCCGAAGGCGAGCCATACGGCCGCGGTGAGCGCAGCAATGACGAGCACGATCGGCGTGAACACGGCGACCACCCGGTCGGCGAGCCCCTGGATGGGAAGCTTCGCGCTCTGGGCGCCCTGCACGAGGCGGATGATCTGCGCGAGCACCGTATCGGCGCCGACCGCTTCGGCGCGGAACCGGAAAGCGCCGGTCTGGTTGATCGTCGCGCCGATGACCTTGTCGCCCGGCTGCTTGCCCACGGGCACCGGCTCGCCGGTGATCATGGACTCGTCGACGTAGCTCGAGCCGCTCTCGATAGTGCCGTCGACCGGAATCTTTTCACCGGGCCGCACAAGCACCACGTCCCCTGCTTGCACCGCCTCGATGGCAATTTCGACTTCCTCGCCGCCGCGCAGCACGCGGGCGGTGCGCGGCTTCAGGCCAAGCAGCTTGCGGATCGCGTCGCTCGCCCGGCCCTTCGCGATGGCCTCCAGATACTTGCCCAGGAAGACGAGCGTAATGACCACTGCCGCCGCCTCAAAATACGTATGCCGCGCGTTTTCCGGGAGAAGCAGCGGCGCGAAGGTGACGACGAGGCTATAGAGGTAGGCCGCACCGGTGCCGGTCATCACCAGGCTGTTCATGTCCGGGCTGAGATGCCGGTACGCCTTCCATCCGGCCACCAGGAAGCGCCGCCCGGGCCAGATCATGACCGGCGTGGCCAGCGCAAAGAGAATCAGGTTGAGGATCGGCTCGCGAATGCCTACCGATTCAAGCGAATGCATGAAAGGCGGGTAGTACATCCCCATTGCGAGGACGGCCAACGGGATGCTGAGCGCGACGCTGAAGAGAAGCTCCCAGCGCATGCGCGCGATTTCGCGCTCGCGATGTGCGTCGCCGGAGGCGTCCGCATCGATCGCGGCTCGCGCCGGCACTTGGTATCCTGCGTCCGCGATTGCCTGGCGGAATTGCTCGAACCCAGTGCTCGCGGCCAGGTAGCGCACGCGGGCGCTTTCCGAGGCAAGATTCACGCGGGCTTCGACTACGCCGGGAATTCCGGCGAGCGTGCGCTCCACGCGGCCAACGCAGCTCGCGCAGGTCATGCCCTGCACCGGAAATTCGGTTTCCTGGACGATCGGGGTGTAGCCCGCATCGGCCACCGCGGCCGAGATGCCCGGTGTGCCAACCTGCTCAGCGTCGTACTCCACGTGCGCGCTTTCGGCGGCGAGGTTAACGCGCGCCGAAGCCACGCCTTTTACTTTGCCAAGCGCGCGCTCCACGCGCCCCGCGCACGCAGCGCAGGTCATTCCACCGATCCCGATATCAATGGTCTGCATACAGTCCTTTACCGTGCTTTACCCTACCCGTGGGGGGAGGATACGCATAATCCCACCTCCCTTGCAACCCCAACACGCCCCTTGTACATCGATTTCTACCGCCGTATACTTTCCCTACCCAATAGGGGGGGATAGGAAAGGAGAGCCATGACCAAGACTTTGCAAATCAAGGGAATGACCTGTGAGCACTGCGTGCACGCGGTAACCAAGGCGCTTAAGGGCGTCGCCGGCGTGGACAGCGTTTCGGTGGACCTTGGCGCGGGACGCGCGCGCATCGACGGCGCAGCCGATCCGGCGTCGCTGGTGCGGGCGGTCGAAAAGCAGGGCTATGAAGCGAGCCTGGTGACGGCGTAATGAACGACGACGTCCATAAGCACCACCACGCCGCGCACGGCGGCCGGCTATGCATGCCCGAGGACACGCGCAACGTCGTGACGCGCCGGCTGGCGATTGCCAAGGGCCACCTGGAGAGCATTCTCCATTCCCTGCAAAAGCACGACGCCTACTGCGTGGACGTGCTGCGCCAGATCAAGGCGGTGCAGGGCGCGCTGGAAAAGGCCGGGCAGATTACGCTCGAAAGCCACCTGCGCGCCCACGTGGCGACCGCGGCCGACCGCGGCGACACCGAGACGATCGTCGAAGAGCTGATGGACGCCTTGCGCTACCGCTGAAGCGCGCGCTGTTCGGCGAGCCGGTTGACATGGATCAAGCCGCCGGTGGACGCGGACGGCAAACTGGCACGGACGGGATTTCGATGACTTTGCCGACCTCCATGCGCCGCTACGTTGCGATTGCCGCGGTGATCGCGTTCTCCTTGCTGCTGCTGCGGCCGACCTGCGATGTGCTCGCGCTGCAGTTGCAGGGAACGCAGGGCGCAGCGGTGGCGCAGCTGCACCACGACTCCGGGCCCGGCGCCGAGCGTGGCGACGTCTTGCAGATCGGCTCGCACGGGGCCAGTCTCGCCGCCGTTGGGAGCGCAGCCAAGGGGCTCCTGATCGCCCCCGCGTCCATTAGCCTGGCACTCGCTGTGCCGGCGCTGGTTTTTCTGTCCCGAGTGGCGCCGCCCGGCGCCGCACCGCCTCCTTCCCGCAGCTACTACATCCGCTCCGCGCGCATCCTGCGCTGAGTCCCTCCTAGTCGCGATTACGCGGCCGGCGCTTGCGCCGCCGCCGCACGCTGCTTCACGGGACTGCGATGTGATCAAGGAGAGAAAACTACGATGGATACGGCGAGGCTCATGATTCCGGAGCTCGGCCAGTTGGCGCTCGCGCTGGCGTTCGTCCTCGCGCTGGTGCAGGGCATTCTGCCGCTTGCCGGCGCGGCGCGCGGCAACGCGGCGTGGATGAGCGTCGGCCGCTCGGCGGCGCACGGGCAGCTCTTGTGCCTGGTCTTTGCCTTCGGCGTGCTGACTTACGCGTTCGCGACAAAGGACTTCTCGGTGGCCTATGTCGCGAACAACTCGAACGCCGGCCTGCCGCTTGCCTATCGCATCGCGGCGGTATGGGGCGGTCATGAAGGATCGCTGCTGCTATGGATGGTGATCTTCTCCCTGTGGGCGGTGGCGGTGACGGTGTTCAGCCGCCGGCTGCCGGAGGACATGGTCGCCCGCGTGCTCGGCGTGATGGGACTCGTTGCCGCCGGGTTCCTCGCTTTCCTGCTGTTCACCTCCAACCCGTTCGACCGGCTGCTGCCTGCCCCGGCCGACGGCCGTGACCTGAATCCGCTTCTGCAGGACATCGGCATGATCCTGCACCCGCCGTTTCTCTACATGGGATACGTCGGGTTCGTGGTCGCCTTCGCATTCGCGCTCGCCGCGCTGATTTCCGGCCGGTTGGACGCGGCATGGGCACGCTGGTCGCGCCCCTGGACCACGGTCGCATGGGTGTTTCTCACGCTCGGCAACGCGCTCGGCAGCTGGTGGGCGTATTACGAGCTCGGCTGGGGCGGCTGGTGGTTCTGGGATCCGGTGGAGAACAGCTCGTTCATGCCCTGGCTCCTGGGGACCGCGCTGATCCATTCGCTCGCGGTCACCGAGAAGCGGGGAACCTTCCGCAGCTGGACCGTCTTGCTCGCGATTTCCACCTTCGCGTTCTCCCTGCTCGGAACCTTTCTCGTGCGCTCGGGCGTGCTCACTTCGGTGCACGCGTTTGCCTCGGATCCGAGGCGCGGCATATTCATGCTGGCGTTTCTGACCGTAGTGGTCGGCGGCTCGCTCGCCGTTTATGCGTGGCGTAGCCCTCGCATCCGTGTGAGAGGAGGAGGCTTTGCGCTGCTGTCGCGCGAGTCGCTGCTCCTCACGAACAACGTCCTGCTCGCCGCCGCGACCGGCACCGTGATGCTCGGCACCGTCTACCCGCTGGCGCTCGACGCGCTCGGGCTGGGAAAGGTGTCCGTCGGAACGCCTTATTTCGACGCGGTCTTCCTGCCGGTGATCGCCCCGGCGCTGTTTCTCATTGGCGTGGGGCCGATCGCGCGCTGGAAAAAGGCCGAGCTGCCCGATCTTGCCGTGCGGCTGCGTTGGGCGTTCGCAGTGAGCCTGGCGATCGGGCTCGCGTTGCCGTTCGCGTTCGGGCAATGGAGCCCGCTGGTGGCCTTCGGCGTCGCGCTCGCGGCCTGGATCGCGGCGACGACCCTGGTGAGCCTGCGCGACCGGCTGCGATCCCCGCCCGTCCCGCGTGCCTTCTACGGCATGGTGTTCGCGCATGTGGGGATGGCCGTCCTCATCATCGGCATCACCCTCGTCCGGGGTTACGAGACGCAGAAAGAAGTTCGCATGGAAGTGGGCGACACGGTGGAAGTGGGCGGCTACGTGTTTCGCTTCGACGGGGTGACGCAGGTGCCTGGGCCGAATTACGCGGCGACGCAGGCCACGCTGGAGGTCACGAGAGCCGGCAAGAGCGTCACCACGCTGTATCCCTCGAAGCGCAGCTACTTCTCCCAGCAGAAACCCATGACCGAGGCCGCCATCGATGCCGGGATTACCCGGGACCTCTACGCGACCCTCGGCGACGCGTTGAGCCCCAGCACCTGGCTCGTGCGCGTGCAGCACAAGCCATTCCTCAACTGGATCTGGGCCGGGGTCGTGCTCTTGGCTTTCGGCGGCCTGCTTGCAGCGAGCGACCGCAGATATCGTCTCGCAGCGCCCAGCCGGCGCGAGGAACAGCCACTCCTTCAACCACTGCAACCGAGAGGCGAACATGGCTAAGGCGCTCGTGCTGACGCTACTGCTGCTCCTCGCCGGCGCCGGATGGGGTCGGGAGGCGGCGCCTGCGGCCGACGATCCCCAACTCGAAGAGCGCACGATGGCGATCGCCTCGCAGCTTCGCTGTCCGGTGTGCCAGAACCAGACCATCGCCGAGTCGGACGCCGACCTGGCGAAGGATTTGCGGGGACAGATCCGGCAGCAGCTCCGGCAGGGCAAGAGCGAGACCGAAGTCGTCGGCTATATGACCGCCCGTTACGGCGACTTCATCCTTTGGCGCCCGCCGTTCAAGACGACCACGCTCGTGCTATGGCTCGGCCCGGCGCTGCTGGTCCTTCTGGGGCTCATTGGGCTGTTTTACCGGCTCGCGCGCGAGCGCGAAGGCGGCGAAATCAATCTTTCCGACGCGGAGCACGCGCGCGCGGGGCTGCTGCTCGAATCGCGTACGGAGAAGGAGCAAAGATGACTGCTTTCTGGATAATCAGCGCGCTGCTCGGCACCGGCGCGGTCTCGTTCGTCGTGTGGCCGTTGCTCGCCAACCGCAGGCGCGTCCGCGTGTCGCGCAGCGCCACCAACCTCTCGATCTACCGCGACCAGCTCCGCGAGCTCGACGCCGATCGCGACGCGGGGAGCTTGGACGCGGAGCATTACGAGAAGGCGAGGCGGGAGCTCGAAGCGCGCCTGCTGGAAGACGTTCAGGACGATGCGGCGCCGAAGCCGGCACGCAGCGGCCGGCCAGCGGCGATCGCAGCGGGCCTGGCGATCCCACTGGTCGCGGTGACGGTCTATTTCGCCGTCGGCAACCCTTATGCAGCCATGGGGGGGCAAGCGGCCGCCGAGGCTCACGACAGCGGGCAGCGGTTGGAGGTGCTTGTCGAACGCCTGGCGGCCCGCATGGCAAAGAATCCTGCCGACCCCCAAGGCTGGGTGATGCTCGGGCGCTCTTACCAGGCGCTCGGCCGCTACAGCGAAGGCGCTGAAGCGTTCACGAAAGCGCTGGCACAGCTTCCCGGGAACGCGGACGTGATGGCTGATTACGCGCATGCGACGGCGCTGGCGGAAGGCGGGCGTCTGCAAGGCGAGCCGCAAAGGATTCTCGCTCGGGCACTCGAGGCCGATCCCGGCAATCTGAAAGCGCTGGCGCTGGCGGGAAGCGCCGCGTTCGAAAGCCAGGATTACGCAGGCGCGGCTACGCACTGGCAGCGGATGCTGTCGCTGGTCCCACAGGATTCCGAGACCGCGGGCGCGCTACAGGCAAGGATCACCGAGGCGCGCTCGCTTGGCGGCGCAGCGCCTCAGCTCCGGCCGCCAGGGAGCCTGGGGGATCTCAAGCTGCTTCATGCCAGCCAGGGTAAGGAGGCGCTCGAGGAGATCAATCGCCTTCACGGAAAAGACATCGGTGCAAAAGCCGGCTATGTCGCGCATTACGAGAAGCAGGGCGCTGCGGCGATGGTCTACGTGGCGGAAGCTTCGTCGACCGATCAGGCAACCCGCCAGATCGACCAGATGCGCGCCCGCATTCAGCGCGGCGACACGCCTTTCTCCGGCCTCAAGACGTTAACGGCGGCAGGAACCACGCTGTATTCGGTTCTCGGACAAGGGCAGACGCACTACTTCTATCGGCAAGAAGCCAATGTCCTTTGGCTTGCGGCCGATGCGCCGGTTGCCAAGCAATCCCTGGCCGCGCTTGTCGCCCAATCCACCACCCCATCTCGCGCCGCAAAGCGGTCGCAAGAATGAGGCCTTGAAAAGGAGGAATCAAAAATGCTTTGTTGCGTAGGTCTATTTGGCGGTTTGGCCGTGGGGCAGTCTCTAGGCGGGCCGTGGACAGTGATCGCTCCGGCCGCAGGCTTTGCCATTGGCCTGGCGGCAGACATGAAGCTTATGAAAGGGTTTCATAAGAACGCCGGCCCGCAGCGGGAGCAGCCCCCCGAAGCGAAACCCGAGGTGACAGAAGCCAGGCCAGCTATCGAAGCGCGACAGGCGCCGAATAAGGAATCGACCGCACCGCCGGCCGAGAGCGGCTCGTGCTGCGGCGTGGCGGCCGGCGGAGGAAGCCGGCGTGCTTGGCTAATCGGAGGAGCAGCGCTGGCGGGGCTCGCGATCTATGCGGGGTGGGATTGGATCGAGGCGAGCGGCCTTGCGCCCATCCTGGTGCTGCTCGTGCTCGTGCCGTTCGTGCTGATGTGCGCGCGCGGTCACGGCACCAAGGAAAAAGGTAAAGCCGAGATGTCGCTCGCGGAAATCAGGAAGACCTACGAAACCGACTCCAGCGACCCGCCGCGTGCAGGCGCGTGAGGTAGACCGCGAGCGGCGGAAGGACGAGCCACTGCAGAAGCGGCGAGAGGCCGATCTCGATTCCGCCGAGATCGAGGCGCGGCATCGAGGCAGCGTATGCCCAGCTTCCGAGGATGGCGGTGTTCGTCCACTCGCTGAAGACCGTGTAGGCCGCTCCGAGCAGCGCTGCCGACACCGCGATCCGGCGCCATGGCCAGGTGTCGAAGCTCCCCGCGCGAGCCAGAATGAGCCCGAGCAGCAGCGCCGCGGCGCCGATCAGCACATCACCCAGCGTGCAGTGGACGACGGCAAACGCGATATACGCCGGCGTCGCCTCGGTCCAGAGCGTGTAGAGCGGTAGCTGGGCGATTTCCCAGGCGAGGCTCAAGCCGGCAAACCAGGGCAGGAACCGGATCGCAAGGAGCCTCCATGCGCGCCGGTCCCTGTACCAGGCAAGATGCGGCAGCGAGGCGCCTGGCTTCACGGCACCGTGCCGGCGCCGCCCGCCCGTCGCCGTATCCTGAGCCGCAAGCCGTGGACTCCTACGATGAGCGCCTCGTCTCCGGCGACGAGCGGATCGCCCTCAACGTCCGCACGCCATAACTCGCCGTGGAAGAAAAGCGTCACGCCGCGCTCGCCGATTTCCACCACGCGGCCGGCTTCGCCGAGCATCGCTTCGGCGCCGTTCAGCCGCGGCTGCCGCATCGCCTTCATGGTGTAGGCATAAAGGACCAGCGAAACCACGGCGATCACTCCGTAAATCGTGGCTGCGGCAGGCAGGGGTAGAAGCCAGAATACCGGCAGGGCGAACAGCGGGAGGAAGAGCACGAGGTGGCACACGGCGCTGCCTCAGGCGCCCAAGCGCGCGCGGCGCAGGCTGGGGAGAAAGGCCGGTACGCGCTCCATGTAGCGCCGGTATTCCTCCCCGAACCGCGCAATGGCATCCCGCTCCTCGCGGCGCGCGAGCCGCAGATACATAAAGACGAGCACCGGGAACATGGAAAGCGTCAGAAGCGTGGGCCACTGCAATAGGAAGCCCAGCATGATCGCGATGAAGCCGAGGTATTGGGGATGGCGCACGAGGGCGTAGGGGCCGCTTGCCGCGATCTCGCCGCGGCGCTGCGCCTCATAGAGGATGCCCCACGACTTCGCGAGCAGGAGGAAGCCGGCGAAGACGATGATGTAGGAGGCGATATGAAAGGGGCCGATGTGAGGGTCGCCCCCCCAGCCGAACATGACCTCCAGGAGGTGGCCCGCGTCGTGCGCCAGGAAATCGATCTCGGGATAGCGGCTGCCGAGCCATCCGGACAGCAGGTAGATGGTGAGCGGGAAGCCGTACATCTCGGTGAAGAGCGCCACGATAAACGCCGAGAACGCGCCGAACGAGCGCCAGTCGCGCGCGCTTCTCGGCCCGGAGAAGCTCAAGGCGAAGATGATGAATACGAAGGAATTGACGACGACCAGCGGCCACAGTCCGTACGATTCCATCTCCACGAGCACCTCAGGTTCCGAAGCGGCGCGCGAGCGCGTTGTAGATCGGCACGTACACCAGCCCGGCGAGCGCGCCGTACAGGAAGCTCTTCGCCAGGCCGATGGCGAAGCCTTTCAGCGTGAGCCATTCGAAGCCGGACAGCGCGATCGTCAGGAACTCGCGCATGTGGCCGCTCGCCGGGTTGGTAAGCCCATACGCGATGCACAACAGGTACAGCACGGAGGCGCTCAGCGCGAGCGACCAGGTCACGATCTTCACGTTCATATCGGTGCCTCCTATCCGGGGAATGAGCTCAATGCCGGTGCCCCGGTCCGTCGTCCTTGTCGTCGCGGCGGGTGCCGCCGCGACCGCCATGCCCGCCGTGGCCGCCATGGCCGAAAAGATGCATGGCGACCATTGCCACCACCACGAGGAGGAAGACCCAGTTTTCCGATAGCCATTCCACGCGTCGACTTCTCCCAAATCATTCATCGATGGGCGCTGCGCACTTGGAGGCAACCATTTCGCGCAGCACCGGCTCCTCGGCCAGGAACGCTTCCACTGCGGCCGGGTCGAACTGCGCGCCGGCGAGCCGCACGATCTCCGCCTTCGCCGCGTCGAAAGGAAGACCTCGGCGGTACGGGCGGTCCGAGGTCATCGCGTCCAGCGTGTCGATGACCGCGAATAGCCGCGCGCCGAGTGGAATCGCGGCCCCGGCGAGGCCGCGCGGATAACCGCTGCCGTCGAAGCGCTCCTCGTGGGCGAGCACGATCTCGGCGGCCTCGCGCATGTAAGGCAGGTCCTTCAGGATCGCGTAGCCCTTTTCCGGATGCGCGCGCATCAGCGCCTGCTCGTCCGCGTCGAGCGGCCCGGGCTTGAGGAGCACCGCGTCCGGGATGCCGATCTTGCCCAGGTCGTGCAGCAGCGCGCCCCAGTAGATCTGGCGCAGCCGCTCCTCGTCCGCCGTAAAGCGCCGCGCGAGCACCAGGGTATGACAGGCGACGCGCTTGGAATGCTCGCCGGTCTCGTGCTCGCGCGTGTCGAGCGCCGCGACGAGCGCCTCGGCGAGCGCATCGCGCTCGACAAGCCCGCGGAAAATTTTTGCGCTGATCTCCATGGACGCTACTCGCGCGAAGCTAGTTCCGGAGCGCTGCGGCCGTGTTGACCCCGGTCAACCGCCCGTATGCGCCAACCTCGCGCGGTCGGGCTGCTCTTCATGAGAACCATGCGACTGCGATCCTTTCGTGCCGATCTCAGCGGGCCGGCCGGGCTGCGGCGGTTACGCCAGACTGCTTGAGGTAACGGTAGTAACAGCAAGCACTATCCGCCTTGCCACAATGTCAAGGTCAAGCCCCGCGTTTTCGCCTCCGCAAGCCGACTACAAATGCTCGCCGCTTCTAGCCGCCTGGAGTGCGGCTTTTTGCATCCCGGTAAATTGGCTCCAGGTCTCCTGCGAGTGCCTGGAGCCGCTCGCGGCGGTTGTCCGGCGAGGGATGCGTGGACAGGAACTTCGGCGGGCTGCCGCCCTCGCGGCCCATCTTCTCCCACAGCGTGACGGCGGCGCGCGGGTCGTATCCGGCGCGCGCGGCAAGCTCGATGCCGGTGCGATCGGCCGCGGTTTCGGCCGAGCGGCTGTTGGGCAGCGTGATCGCTAGCGCCGCGGCGGCCGCAAGGCCGGTGAGCGCGAGGTCCCTGTGCGACTGGTCGTGCGAGGAAACGGCGACCGCGGCCACGGTGGAGGCGATCCCCAATCCCATGGCGATCGACATGCGCTCCCGGGTATCGCCGGCAATCGCATGGCCGATCTCATGCCCTAGCACCTGCGCGATCTCGTCGTCGCTTGCCTTCAGTTTTTCCCACATGCCGGTATAGATCGCGATCTTCCCACCCGCCATGGCGAAGGCGTTCACCGTCCCGGGCTCGTCGATGACGTTGATCTCCCACTTCCACGACGCGGACTCCGGGCGCAGGCGCTTCGCCTGCTCGATGAGCCGGCCGGCGATTTCCCTCACGCGCTCGGCGCGCGCGGTTCCGGACTCGATCTTTTTCCTCCGCGCCAGATCTCCGATCATCTCGCGATAGGCCGTCGCCGAGCTCGAGATGGCCTGTTCCTCTGAAACGACGAGGAACTGGCTGCGGCCCGTAATCGGGTTCTCCGCGCATCCGGCGACAAGCATCGCGGCGGCAAGGACGAGGCTGGTAAAGGTTATCGGCACGTCTGCGCTTCCTCTTGACGGCCCTAGTCTGAACGCACGCCTGCCGGCGCTTTTGACCTAAATCAGTAGACGCGCAGCGTCCGCCTCCCGCAAAGCTTCGCTCGCGTAGACGACTATGTTTCTGCGTGCCTTCATCAGAAGAACCACTGCAACTGCGCGTAGTAGAGGTCGTTCAGCCGAGCGTACTCGCTGCCCGGCGATCCGCCGAAGAATTGGACGCCGACCGAGAGATCCAGGTTCGCCTGCAGCGAGAAGATCAATGCCGGCGAAAAGAAGCGGCTCCGGTCCGCCAGGTTCACGACGAGGTAGTTGGCCGACTTTATGAGCGGCGTGATTTCGTAGCCCAGATAGCCGCCAAAATAGCGGCGGCCAACGTTCTGAATGCGGCCCGCGAAAAGGGATGCAAAGTCGTAGAACGCGCGGTCCGCGGCGCCCGCGCCGTTGTAGTACAGCTCGCCGCTGAGGGTGAGCGTGTTCGGAAAGGCGTAATCCGCGGCGAACACGGCACGCCGGTACGCCGGCCCCCCGTCCCGCTCGTTGTGCGTGAGCTCGGCGCGCAGTCCGGCACCGCCTAACTGCGTGGCGACGTCGCCGCCTATTACGCGCTCTGTGCGAAAGCGCCCGGCGATCAGCGAATAGTCGACTCCGGCCGCGTTGGAATGCCAGTTGAGCGCCGCGCTCGATTCCCCGCTTTCCTGCCGCGGCGCGTACACGGCCGAAATCCTCGATAGCGGCCCCAGCTTGTGCTCCGCGAGGACGGCGTCCACGCCCGGCCGCTCCTCGCGCTCCAGCGCAGTCGGGTTGAGCGGGTTGAGGAGATCCACCGGGCTCCAGAAGCGTCCCGTGCCCCACGCGATGCGCAGCCTGCCCAGGCGCAGGTCCGTGTCGCCGGAGGAAAGCGTGACGTTCCCCCGATAAAGACGGTGCCGGCCGTACCAGGAGCCGCCCTCGCCGTAGTTGCGGTCGAGGTTCCAATACTGGTCCGGCCGCTGGTCCTTCTGCGCCGCGAACTGGCCGGTACGCAGGTAGTTGCCAAGCAGCACCTCGTTGTCGTATTGCAGGTCGAGTGCGACGCGCTCGGAGAGCTTGCCTTTCAGCTCGAGCCGCAGCCGGTTCAAGTCGAGGCTATAGCGCTGCCCCGCGGGCGAAACGGTTTCGGAACCGACGAGCAGGTTTTTGTAATAGCCGGAGAACTTCAGCTCCTCCGCCCGCACGCCGGTGGACGAGAGAATGGACAGACAAACGACTGCAATCCATCTAGACATGCCGGATGGCGCGCGACGGGTCGAGCCCCGCCGCCTTGGCCGCCGGATAAAGCGACACCAGCACGCCCGCGATGATCAGCGCAATGCCGGGCGGCACGATCGATGCGCCCATGAGCTGCGGGTAGACGACTCCGGTGAGCCCCGGGATCGCCGAGTAACCCTGGAAGAATCCGGAGAGATCCATGCCCGCACGCCCGAAATACGCGACCAGCGCGATGCCGGCGCCGTAACCGGCCAGCGACGCGAGCAGCAGGAGCACGACCGTTTCGTAGACGACCATGCGCAGGACGGCCCGCGGCGCAGTGCCGAGCGCCATCATTACCCCGAACTCCCGCGTGCGCTCGGTCACCGCCATGAACACGGTGTTCATGATCGCGGTGGCCACAACCAGCAGCAGGACGGCAAGCAGGATGTTCGTGACGACGCGGTTGAACCTCACCATCTCTTCGAGCTGCGGCAGAAGCTCCTGCCAGGGAACAAACGCGAGTCCGCGCGATTCGAACCGTGCGCGAAACCCCTCTACCGCCGAGGGCGTGAGCGAGCGATCGTCCAGGCGGACGTTGATCGTCGAGACGCGCGAACCCAGGCCGAGCAGCGACTGCGCCGCGGAAAGCGTCACGAAGGCGAAGGCGGCGTCGAAGCTCGCGCTTTCCGTGGCGAAGATGCCGCTCACCCGATAGGCGGCGGTGCCGAGCTCGCCGTTCGCCGCCTGCGCCATGACGACCATCTTCTCGCCGAGCTTGAGGCCGAGCTTCCCGGCGAGCTCGCGGCCGATCATCACGTCGCGATCGGCGCCCGGCGCGAGGGCCTTCCCTTCGACAACGGTCTGGTGGATGAACGTGACCCCGCGCTCCGCGAGCGGCTCCACGCCGACCAGCATGATGCCTTCCGACTTCGCCGCAGTGCTCGCGAGCGCCTGGGTCTGAACGCGCGGTGCAGCCGCGGCGACGCCCGAGGCACCGCGCAACTCGGTAAGCAGCGCTTGAGGCTTTTCGATCGCCAATTCAGGCGCAAGCTCACGGCGAAAGCCGGGGCGCTCGATCTGCACATGCCCGGTGATATAGCGGGTCGAGCTCTCGATCGTGCCCTCGAAGAAGCCGTCGAAGAAGCCGAGCACGAACACGTAGCCCACGATGCCGAAGGCCGCGCCGGCGACCATGATCGCCGTGCGCCTCGGGTTGCGAAGCAGGTTGCGCGCGGCGATCAGCAGGAATACCGGCAGCCGCACGAGCGCGCCTGCGCCGCGTGCTGAGGCTTTTCCCGCGGCGAGCAGCCCGCGGATCGCCTCGACCGGCTCGAGCCCGGCCGCCTTTGCCGCGGGATAGACCGCCATGAGGCAGGCGACGGCGAATACCAGCGCGGATAGCATCAGGCTGCGCCCGGGGAGCAGCACCGGATACACGACATCCGAAAGGCCGGGCATGGTGCGCAGCCCGGCTTCGAAGGCGCCCAGGTTCATTCCAGCGGCGGCGAAATAGCCGGTGATGGCGAGCCCGATGGCGTTGCCGAGCACGAGGCCGGCCACCCCCAGGAGCATCGACTCGAGAAAAACCAGCCCGAGCAGCCGCGCCCGGCTCATCCCGACTGCGAGCATGATGCCGAACTCGCGCGTGCGCTCGAGCACCGCCATCAGCACGGGGTTCGCCACGGCCGCGGCGACTACGACGAAAAAGACAAGCAGCACGACGTAGCTCACGACTTCATGGAAGCGCACGCTGACGGCCACCATCGGCAGCAGGCGAGGCCACCCGAGCACCTCGTAGCGCTCGCCCAGGCGAGCGGCGAGGCTCGCGCGCACGGCGCCGAGCTTCTCCGGATCGCGCAAGCGCATCACGATGGCGGTCGCTCCTCCGGGCGCGGCGTAGAACTCCCTCGCGGTCTCGAGCGGCATGACCGCCACGAACCCGTCCAGCTCGTCGATCTTGCTTCGGAAAACGCCGCGCACCGGGAACCGCGCGCTCGCCACCGAGCCGTCGTAGGCCTGGCCGACGAAGACGAGATCCTCCCCGACGCGTACCTTGAGCGCCTCGGCAAGCTTTTCACCGATGAGAACCCCGTCGCCGAGCGCTTCGCCGTCGATGACGGATTTGAAGAGAACCGTAACGCGCCCTTCATCCTGCGGCGCGACGCCCGAGACCATCACGCCGCGCGATTTGTCGCCGCGGCTGGCGAGCGCCTTGCCTTCCAGCCGCAGGCTCGCAGCCGCCACCTCCGGATGCTCTCGCGCCGCGCGCAGGACCTGCGCGGCGTCCTGCATGGTGAGGTCGAGCGTGGGGTCGTCGTGATAGCCCTTGAGGTGGACCTGTGCGTCGCCCGCGAAGTAACGGGTGGTGTTCTCCACCATCTGCCGGTTGATGCCGTCGATGAAGCCCCACAGGAAGGTCATCGCCGCCAGGCCGATCGCGATCGACGATATCGTGATCGCCGAGCGCCGCCGGTTGCGCAGCACGTTGCGCCAGGCGAGCGCGAGCAGCATCAGGAGTTCTTCCGCTCGTCGGCTTCGATGCATCCATCGCGCATGCGGATCACGCGCCGCGCGCGCTCGACCACCATGGGATCGTGGGTCGAGAAGACGAAGCTGATTCCCTTTTTCTCGTTGAGACGGCGCATCAGGTCCATCAGCGCGCCGCCCGCCTTGGAGTCGAGGTTCGCCGTCGGCTCGTCGGGCAGCACGATGATCGGCTCGGTGGCGATGGCGCGCGCCACCGCGACCCGCTGCTGCTGCCCGCCGGAAAGCTCGCTCGGCCGGCGGTGCTCGAGACCCTCCAGGCCCAGCTCCCTGAGAAGCGCGTAGGACCGCGCCCTGCGCTCGCCTTGCGGCACGCCTTGCAGGAGCATCACGAACTCGACGTTCTCGAGCGCCGAGAGAACGGGAATCAGGTTGAACTCCTGGAACACGAAGCCGATGCGGCGCAAGCGCAGCTCAGAGAGCTCGGATTTCGTCATGCCGCCGATCTCGGTGCCGGCCACCCAGATCCGCCCGGCGCTCGGCGTGTCGAGCCCGCCGATCATGTTGAGGAGCGTCGTCTTGCCCGATCCGGAAGGGCCCACCAGCACCGCGAAGTCGCCCTGCTCGATCTCGAGCGTCACGCCGTCGAGCGCACGCACGCGCACGCCGTCGTGCCCGTAGACCTTGCTCACGCCCTGAACCTTCACAACAGCATTCATGGTTTTTGCAGATTGCGCTGGGTGAACACCTCCGGATCGACCGGCCGGTCGTAGACGGCGGACTTGACGAGGATGGTCGTAGAATTTCCCGGCTTGTCCGAGGGACGAATCTCCCACTTCGTGGGGATCGTGCGCCCGCCCACCGGCCGAATCTCGGAAAAGGTCATCACGCGAACGAGCGCCCCGCGCTCGTCGTAGAACTCCTCCTTGAGCGGGATGGAATCGCTCTTGCGCACCCAGTAGAGAATCTTGCCCCACACCACCGCCGCATCGGGCTTCGGGATCAGCTCGAGGACGTAGGCCGGCGCACCGCCGGCCGCCTCTTCGCGCAGGATTTTGTGCGTGTAGTCGTCGATCAAGCTGCTGCTCTTCACGAGATCGTCATTGGTGAAGTCCGAGCCCATCCATGGCTGCAGCATCATCGACGGCGGGATCTTGATGGTGCGCTCGACGTTCGGCAGGTAGTTCCACATCTCCGCGCCGATGCGCAGCGAGCCGATGCCCTTCTCCTTCGCCGGCGCGAGAATTCGGATGAACGACCGCCTCGGCCGCTCCATCCATGCGCGCAGCGCGAGCGTCCGCTGCCAGCGCGGCGTGGTGATCGTCATCTCGTACTCGCCCTGGACGGTCTTGCCCCACAGCAGGTTTTCGACCCGATCCAGGATCTCCCGCGCCGCGGGCTCCTGCGCCGCAGCGGGCGTACCAAGCGCAAGGGCGAAGGCGAGCAGGAGGCCGCGCCGGCGCATGGCGCTAATGCCCGATGCGCCTGTTCTCGTTCTGCGCGATGCCGAACATCACGCTTTTTTTCGCGGTAAGGCCGCTCATGCAGCCTTCGGCAGCGGGGGCTCCTGACCTGCGGGCGCGAGCTGCGCCGCGACGCTTCGCAGGTCTGCCTCGGTGAGCGTTTCGCGCTCGAGAAGCAGGTTCGCCGCGCGCTCCAGCGCGTCGCGATGACTGCCGAGCAGCGTGAGCGCGCGCTCGAACATCCCAGCGATGATTTCCT